>Ga0302155_10003160_pt1 | contig 10764 bp, 6 predicted proteins | sample I_Bog_N3_1_FD_193508 | JGI IMG/M metagenome (GOLD analysis project Ga0302155, IMG submission 193508) | Peat permafrost microbial communities from Stordalen Mire near Abisko, Sweden - I_Bog_N3_1 | ecosystem: Environmental > Terrestrial > Soil > Wetlands > Peat | place: Sweden: Abisko, Stordalen...
CGAGGAAGAGGATTTTGGGGCCGTGGATGACGGCGGCGGCGAGAGCGAGCTTTTTCTGCATGCCGTGGGAGAAGTCTGTGATGAGCTTCTTGCTCTCATTGGCGAGGTTCATGAACTCGAGGAGCTCGTGGGTGCGCTGGAGGGTGGTGGAGCGGTCAAGGCCGTACATCTGCCCGACGAAGTGGAGATATTCGGAGGCAGTGAGTCGGCCGAAGAGGGCCATGCCTTCGGGGACGACGCCGATCTGGCGTTTGACTTCGAGGGCGTTGGTGGCGAAGTCGAGGCCCAGGACCTGGATGGAGCCGGAGGTGGGGGCGAGCAGGCCGGTGAGCATCTTGATGGTGGTGGACTTGCCTGCGCCGTTGGGGCCGAGGAAACCGTAGAACTGGCCGGGAGCAACCTGGAGGTTGATGTTGTCAACGGCAACGAAGTCTCCGAAGCGGCGGGTAAGTCCGGTGGTTGCAATTGCGTATGCCATGGTTACAAGCAGGATACCGGAAATTGGCGGGTAGGCAGGGAAAGTTGGCGGGGGGATTGGTGGATGGGAAATTGGCGTATAGACAAACGATTGCTCTTATGGTGGGCAGGGCAATTGCTGTATTGTGTTCAGGTGCGATGGGAGGGGTATTGACGATGAGGAAGCTGATATTTGTATTGCTGCTGCTGGCTGGCATGGGTGCGCAGGCGCAGACGGGTTATGTGCACGCGGATGGAAAGTACCTGATGGATGGGGGCGGTCACAAATTGCTGCTGCGGGGAACGAACCTGGGCAACTGGCTGGTGCAGGAGGGATATATGTTCCGGCTGGAGGGTGGGCCTGCTTCAGCGCGGGAGATTGAGGCGCTGGCAAATGATCTGCTGGGACCGAGCGATGCGGAGGCGTACTGGCACCGGTACCGGCAGGCGTACATCACGAAGGCGGATATCGACTTTATAGCGAAGAGCGGGTTCAACACGATCCGGATTCCGTTCCACTACAAGTTTTTTGTGGCGGGCAATGGGGAGGGATTTGCGCTGCTGGACCAGGTGATTGGGTGGGCGAAGGCGGACGGGCTTTACGTGATTCTGGATATGCATTGCGCGCCGGGCGGCCAGACGGGGGCGAACATCGACGACAGCTGGGGGTACCCGTGGCTGTATGAGAGCGAAGCGAGCCAGCAGGAGACGGTGGAGATATGGAAGCGGATTGCGGCGCACTACCGGGATAACAAGACTGTGCTGGGCTATGACCTGCTGAACGAGCCGATTCCGCACTATCCGCAACTGCGGCAGTACAACGCGAAGCTGGAGCCGATTTACCGGAAGATTGTGGCGGGGGTGCGGGAGGTGGATACGCACCACGTGGTGATCTTGGGCGGGGCGCAGTGGGATGGTAACTTCAGCGTGTTCACGGGGCCATTCGACAGCAACATGATGTACACGTTCCACAAGTACTGGATGCCGCCGACGGCGGACTCGATCAAGGAGTATGTGGCGTTTCGCGAGAAGTACAACGTGCCGATCTGGATGGGAGAGTCTGGCGAGAACACGGATGAGTGGATTACACAGTTCCGGACGCTGCTGGACGAGAACCAGATCAACTGGACGTTCTGGCCGTACAAGAAGATGGACTCGGATTCCGCTCCGGTGACGTTTGCCCGGCCGGTGCACTGGGATGCGGTGGTGGCGTATGCGGCCAAGCACTACGGGATGGGGGATACGGAGAAGTCTGTAGCGGTGCGGCCTTCGGTGGCGGACAGCAAGGCGGCGTTTGAGGACCTGCTGGTGAAGGTGCGGTTTGAGAATGCGCGGGTGAATCCGGAGTACCTGAAAGCTCTTGGCGCGGTGGCGAAGTAGGGATGTATTCTGCCAGTACGTGGTGGAGAGCTGAGGGCAGGCGATGATCGTGAATCTGGCGGAGCGGGCGCACAACCATAACTGGCGAGTGGACCCGATTATCCGCTCGCTGCTGGACACGGATTTCTACAAGTTGCTGATGCTGCAGTTTGTGTGGAAGCACTTTCCGACGGTGGAGGTGTGCTTTACGCTGCACAACCGGACGGTGAAGTTTTCGCTGGCGGAGCGGATTGGCGAGGAGGAGATTCGGGCGCAGCTGGACCATGTGCGGCGGCTGCGGTTCCACAAGAGCGAGCTGATCTGGCTGGCGGGCAACAGCTTCTATGGGACGCGTGGGATTTTTGAGCCGGGGTTTCTGGAATGGCTGGAGAAGGACTTTGAACTGCCGGATTATGAGCTGTCGTTTGAGGGCGGAGAGCTGAGCCTGAGCTTTCGGGGGGTTTGGACGCAGACGACGCTGTGGGAGATTTACGCGCTTTCGATCTTGAGTGAGCTGAAGACGCGGGCCGGGCTTCGGGAGCTGAGCGAGTTTTCCCTCGATATTCTGTATGCTCGCGCGAAGTCGAACTTGTGGAACAAGATTGCGAAGCTGCGTGGGGTTCCGGGGCTGCGGGTGGCGGATTTTGGGACCCGGAGGCGGCACAGCTTTCTTTGGCAGGAGTACGTGGTGAAGGCGATGCGGGATACGCTGGGCGGGGCGTTTACGGGGACCTCGAACACGTACCTGGCATACAAGCATGACCTGGAAGCGATCGGCACGAACGCGCACGAGATTCCGATGGCGCTGGCAGCCCTGGCGGACAATGACGAGCAACTGCGGGCGTCGCAGTACCGGATGCTGGAGTTGTGGCGGAACACGTATCAGCGGGAGTTGCTTGTGCTGCTGCCGGATACGTATGGGACGACGCAGTTTCTGGAAGGAGCTCCGGATTGGGTGGGGGACTGGACGGGTCAGCGTGTGGATTCGAAGGACCCGTACGTGGCCGGCGACGAATTCATCAAGTGGCTGCGGGGGCGTGGGCGGAATCCTGAAAAGAAGCTGATGATTGCCTCGGACGGGCTGGATGTGGAGACGGTGCTTGGTTTGCACGCGTATTTTTCAGGTGAGATACAGCCGGGCTGGGGGCCTGGGGACTTCCAGGATGCGCGGGATTTTGCGGACGCGGGGAAGTGGCGGGCTAAGCCGCGGATACGGTTCAGCGCGGGCTGGGGCACGCTCTTGACGAACGACTTTCGGGGATGCGATCCGGATGGGGCGACCAGCTTTGATCCGATCAGCCTGGTGTGCAAGCTGAGCGAGGCGAATGGACGTCCGACGGTGAAGCTTAGCGACAATTATGCGAAAGCGATGGGGCCGGAGGCAGAGGTGGAGCGGTACCGGCGGGTGTTTGGGACGGCGGGGATGGTGAACGTGCCGGCGATCGTTTAAGGATGCCTATCGGTTGAGACGCCAGAAGCCCCAGTTGAGCAGGGATGCGAAGCTGACCCAAGCCAGATAGGGCACCATCAGGGCCGAGGCCAGGGGCGATAGGCGGCGGAATACGACGACGCAGGCGAGGATGGCGAGCCAGAGCAGGAGAACTTCGGCGAGAGCGAGACCGAGCTGGTGGTGGGCGAAGAAGAGCCAGCTCCAGGCGAAGTTGAGGGCGAGCTGTGCGAGGAAGAGCGCGATGGCCCAATTGCGCACGGGCGAAGCGGGGGCGATGGAGACGCGCCAGGCGGCGACGGCCATCATGGCGTAGAGGAGTGTCCATACGGGAGCGAAGACCCAGTTGGGTGGAGCGAAGGATGGGCGTACCAGAGTGCGGTACCATCCGGTGACTTCGCGGGCGGTGGAGGAGCCGCTGATGCCTGCGACGGCGAAGCAGAGGAGAATCCAGAAGGCGAGCAGGAGCCAGCGGTTGAGGTTGTTCATGGGGGAAATCTCCGGTTTTTTCCGTGAATTAGCGGGTCTTTGGGCAAGGATAGCTGGATAAGGGCGAAAGGGACAGAGCAATCGGGACCGGGCAGGCTGAGATTTCTCGGATTTCGCAGGTGAAAATGTGTAAAAATGAGAGGTTCCGTCAGGTACAGCTCTGGAATTTCGCAACCCTACCATGGGCTGGCCGAGGTGCATTTTCAAAGCAGAAGAGAAGCGTTCCCAATTTCCCCCTGAAAGCCGCCTCCCCCTGGCGAGCTGAAGGAACTGGAGATATACGCTCAAAAGGTTGATTTGAAAGTGTCATAGACCACTCCTGCCGGGGTCAATTGTGGGCGACCCCCAAAGCCAAAGGGATGATTTTTGCTCCCGTTGCGAGTTTTTTGAAGACCTGTTTCGCTTCCGGGCGGTGGGACGGGAAAGGTGTATCGACGCTCCGGAACCATTTTTTCGAAGGGGTTCATCTATGGCATCCTCCCGAGAACGTACCGGTTTCCCTGAAGCGCAGGGTCTGTATCATCCACAGTTTGAACACGATGCGTGCGGCATGGGTTTGGTGGCGAGCATCAAGGGCGTGAAGAGCCACGCGATTCTGGAGCAGGGCCTTGAGGTTCTGATCAACCTGACGCATCGCGGAGCTGCGGGCAGTGACCCGGAGACGGGCGATGGCGCGGGAATTCTGATCCAGATTCCGCACGAGTACTTTGTGCGGGAGTGCGCGAGCCTGGGCTTCAACCTTCCGGCGGCTGGTGAGTATGGAGTGGGGATGGTGTTCTTCCCTGTGGAGCGGACGGATCGGCTGCAGTGCGAGGGCGTGCTGGAACGGATAGCCGGCGAAGAGGGCCTGCTGGTGCTGGGCTGGCGGGATTTGCCAGTGGACATTGACTCGATTGGCCGGCAGGCGCGTGTGTCGCAGCCGTATATTGAGCAGCTGTTCCTGGGCAAGCCGGCGGGGATGAGCGAGGACGAGTTTGAGCGGACGCTGTACATGGTGCGGCGTCGTGCAGAGAACGAGATTCTGGCCTCAGAGATTGAGGACAAGGAGTACTTCTATGTCCCGTCCCTGAGCTGTCGCACGATTATTTACAAGGGTCTGATGCTGGCTCCGCAGATTGCGAAGTTCTATGGGGAGCTTGCGGATCCGCTGGTGAAGACGGCGCTGTGCCTGGTGCATCAGCGGTTCTCGACGAACACGTTTCCGAGCTGGAAGCTGGCGCATCCGTACCGTTACATTGCCCATAATGGTGAGATCAACACGGTGAAGGGGAATGTGCGCTGGATGCAGGCTCGTGAGAGCGTGCTGCGTACGCCGGTGTTTGGGGATAAGATTCGCGAGCTGTTCCCGGTGATTGTGCCGGGTGGAAGCGACTCGGCGGCGCTGGACAATGCGGTGGAGTTCCTGCTGCATTCGGGCCGTTCGCTGCCGCACGTGATGGCGATGCTGGTGCCCGAGGCGTGGAGCGGGAATCCGGATATGGACGAGGAAAAGCGTGCGTTTTACGAGTATCACGCCTCGCTGATGGAGCCGTGGGATGGACCGGCTTCGATTGCGTTTACGGATGGCCGGCTGGTGGGAGCGACCTTGGACCGCAACGGTCTGCGCCCGGGCCGGTACATTGTGACGCACGACGATATGGTGGTGCTGGCTTCGGAGGCTGGCGTGCTGGATCTGCCTGCGGGCAACATCCGCAAAAAGGGTCGTTTGCAGCCGGGGCGGATGTTCCTGGTGGATACGGTTGCGGGGAAGATTTTCTCCGATGCGGAGATCAAGAAGAATTTGGCGACGCGGCAACCCTATGGGCAGTGGCTGAAGGACGAGCAGGTGACGCTGGAGCATTTGCCGGAGCCGACGCGGCTGATTGCGCCGAACCCGGAGACCTTGCTGCGCAGGCAGCGGGCGATGGGCTATACGGAAGAGGACCTGCGGATTATTCTGGCGCCGATGGGGGCCAAGGGCGAAGAGCCGATTGGGTCGATGGGCGTGGATATTCCGCTGGCTTGCCTGTCTGACCAGCCGCAGTTGCTGTTCAACTATTTCAAGCAGTTGTTTGCGCAGGTGACGAATCCGCCGATCGACCCGATTCGCGAGTCACTGGTGATGTCGTTGACCAGCTATATCGGCACGGAGCGGAACATTCTGGAGGAGACTCCGGCAAACTGCCACACGCTGAAGCTGCCGCAGCCGGTGCTGACGAGCCGCGACCTGGAAAAGCTGCGCAGGATTTCTGCAGGCGACCTGCTGGCGACGACTTTGCCGACGCTATTCCGGGCGGAAGACGGCGAAGCGGGGTTGAAGCGCGGGTTGGACGAGCTGAGCGCGCGGGCCTCGCATGCGGTGGACTCTGGGTATACGCTGCTGATTCTGTCGGATCGGGGAGTGGACCCGACGTTTGCGCCGATTCCTAGCCTGCTGGCGATGGCCGCGGTACACAACCGCCTGGTGGCGGAGCGGAAGCGGACGCAGGTGGCGCTGATTATCGAGAGCGGCGAGCCGCGCGAGGTGATGCATTTTGCGCTGCTTATCGGCTATGGCGCGAGCGCGATTCACCCGTACCTTGCGTTTGAGACGCTGCGGGATCTGAAGCTGCAGGGTCTGCTGCCGGAGTCGGTAACGGCGGAGTACGCGGAGCAGAACTTTATCAAGGCGATCAACAAGGGATTGCTGAAGACGTTCTCGAAGATGGGCATCAGCACGCTGCAGAGCTATCGCGGCGCGCAGGTGTTTGAGGCGGTGGGCCTGGATCACACGCTGATTTCGAGCTACTTCCCGGGAACGGCGTCGCGGCTTGAGGGCGTGGGGCTGGGCGTGCTGGCCATTGAGGCGCAGACGAAACATGCGTTCGCTTTCCAGCCATTGACGGAGTCTGAGACGGAGCTGCTGGTTGGCGGGCGGTACCAGTACCGGGCCAACGGCGAGTATCACCTGCTGAATCCTGACTCAATTGCGAAGTTGCAGCGGGCGGTGCGGGAGAACAATTCCGGGACGTTTGAGGAGTTTACCAAGCAGGCCGACGATCAGAGCCGGCACCTGTGCACGCTGCGTGGGCTGCTGAAGCTGAAACCGGCGGTGACGCCAGTTGCGCTGGAGGACGTGGAGTCGGCCAAGGAGATTGTGAAGCGATTCACGACGGGCGCGATGAGCTTTGGATCGATTTCAAAGGAAGCGCACGAGACTCTGGCGATTGCGATGAACCGGATTGGCGGCATGTCCAATACGGGCGAAGGCGGCGAGGACGAACTGCGCTTCAAGCGGGATGCGAATGGGGATCTGCGGCGGAGCGCGGTGAAGCAGGTGGCGAGCGGACGCTTTGGCGTGACGGCGAACTACCTGGTGAACGCGACGGAGATCCAGATCAAGATGGCTCAGGGCGCGAAGCCCGGCGAGGGCGGGCAACTGCCGGGTCACAAGGTGGATGGCTACATTGCCCGGCTGCGTTACTCGATTCCGGGTGTGGGGTTGATTTCGCCTCCGCCGCATCACGACATTTACTCGATTGAGGATTTGGCGCAGCTGATTTTCGATTTGAAGAACGTGAATCCGAAGGCTCGGATTGCGGTGAAGCTGGTGTCGGAAGCAGGAGTGGGCACGATTGCCGCGGGGGTATCCAAGGCCCATGCGGATGTGGTGCTGATTTCCGGCGACAACGGCGGCACGGGCGCTTCGCCGTTGAGCTCGATTCAGCACGCGGGTTTGCCGTGGGAGCTGGGGCTTGCGGAGACGCAGCAGGTGCTGCTGCTGAACGACCTGCGCAGCCGCATCCGGGTGCAGACGGACGGCAAGCTGCAGACGGGCCGGGATGTGACGATTGCGGCGTTGCTGGGGGCGGAGGAGTTTGGCTTTGCCACGATTCCGCTGATCACGATGGGCTGCATCATGATGCGCAAGTGCCACCTGAACACGTGTTCGGTGGGCATTGCGACGCAGGATCCGGTGCTGCGGGCCAAGTTCAAGGGGACGCCGGAGAACGTGGTGAACTACTTCTTCTTTGTGGCGGAGCAGGTTCGCAAGTATATGGCGGAGCTGGGCTTCAAAACGGTGGACGAGATGGTGGGCCGGGTGGATCGTCTGGAGGCGGACAATGCGGTGACGCACTGGAAGGCGAAGGGGATCGATCTGAGCGCGATTCTGCACTCGCCAGTGCTGCCGTCGCGCGTGGCGCGGCGCAAGATGCAGGCACAGGACCACGGGCTGAGCGAAGTGCTGGACCACCAGCTGATTGCCAAGGCGCAGCCGGCGCTGGAGAACGGCACGCCGGTGACGGGCGAGTTTGCGATCCGCAATGTGGACCGCACGGTGGGCGCGATGCTGGGCGGCGAGATTGCCAGACGGTATGGGTCTGCAGGGTTGCCGGATGAGACGATTCACTTCCGCTTTGCGGGATCGGCGGGGCAGAGCTTTGGCGCCTTCGTGCCGAAGGGTGTGACGCTGGAGTTGGAAGGCGAGTCGAACGACTACCTAGGCAAGGGGCTTTCCGGCGGACGGATTATTGCGTATCCGCCGAAGGCTTCGAGCTTTTTGCCGGAAGAGAGCATCCTGGTGGGCAACGTGGTGCTGTACGGCGCAACGACCGGTGAGGTGTTCCTGAGCGGCGTGGCGGGCGAGCGGTTTGCGGTGCGCAACTCCGGCGCGACGGCGGTGGTGGAAGGCGTGGGCGACCACGGCTGCGAGTACATGACGAATGGTCTTGTGCTGGTGCTGGGCCGGACGGGACGGAACTTTGCGGCCGGCATGAGCGGCGGCATTGCGTATGTGTACGACGACCAGGGCGACTTTGAGACACGGCGTTGCAACAAGGCGAGCGTTGACCTGGAGGCGCTGGAGTTGGCGGAGGATGTGGACGTGGTGCGGGAGCTGCTTACGCGGCACCGAGACCTGACCGGCAGCCCGCGGGCGGCGTGGATTCTTGAGAACTGGGAGGAAGCGCAGCCTCGGTTCATCAAGGTCTTCCCGCAGGAGTACAAGCGGGTGCTGGGCGAGCGAGCAAAGCAGACGGCGGCACAGCCTGTGTCCGCAGCTTCGGAGGTGCGGCATGGGTAAGGTAACTGGATTCCTTGAGATTGAGCGCGAGCAGCCGATCCGCCGCGCGGCGGACGAACGGGTGGATGACTGGCAGGAGATCTACCAGGCATTTCCCGAGGCGAAGCAGCGGGAGCAGGGAGCGCGGTGCATGGATTGCGGCGTGCCGTTCTGCCACTCGGGCTGTCCGGTGAACAACCTGATTCCGGACTGGAACGACCTGGTGTACAACGGGCGTTGGCGGTCAGCGATTCAGCGGCTTCATGCCACGAACAACTTTCCGGAGTTTACGGGGCGGATTTGCCCGGCGCCGTGCGAGGCGTCGTGCGTGCTGGGGATAACGGCGCCGCCGGTGAGCATCAAGCTGGTGGAGAAGTCGATTGTGGAGCATGCGTGGGCGGAGGGCTGGATACAGCCGGAGCCACCGACCTTCAACTCCGGTAAGCGGGTTGCGGTGATTGGGTCCGGGCCGAGCGGGCTGGCAGCGGCGCAGCAACTGCGTCGCGCGGGCCATTCAGTGACGGTGTTTGAGAAGAACGACCGGATTGGTGGGCTGCTGCGTTACGGGATTCCGAACTTCAAGCTGGAAAAGCAGGTGATCGACCGCAGGCTGGAGCAGATGCGGGCCGAGGGCGTGGTGTTCCAGACGAATGCGCATGTGGGCGTGAATGTGACGGTCGAGGAGCTGCGCGAGGAGTTTGACGCGATTCTGCTGTGTGGCGGGGCGGAACAGCCGCGCAACCTGAATGTGCCGGGACGGGAGCTGAAGGGCGTGCACTATGCGATGGAGTTTTTGCCACAGGCGAACAAGCGGACCGAAGGGGATACGATTCCCGAGGAACTGGCGATTCTGGCGACGGGCAAGGATGTGATTATCCTGGGCGGCGGGGACACGGGCGCGGATTGCCTGGGTACAAGCCTGCGGCAGAAAGCGAAGAGCGTGCAGCAGCTGGAGCTGATGCCGAAGCCGCCGGAGCAGCGGGCTGCGTCTACGCCGTGGCCGATGTGGCCGCTGCAACTGCGTACGGAAAGCGCGCACGAAGAGGGCGGAACGCGGACCTGGAGCGTGAACACGGTGCGGCTGGAAGGCGACGCCGATGGGCATGTGAGGACTCTGCATGGGGTGCAAGTGGCACCGCCGCCGACCTTTGCGCCGGTGCCGGGTTCGGAGTTTCAACTGAAGGCTGACCTGGTGCTGCTGGCGATGGGCTTTTTGGGGCCGGTGAAGCATGGGCTGCTGGAGCAACTGGGCGTGGACCTGGATGCGCGGGGCAATGTGAAGACGGACGAGCAGTACCGGACGTCGGTCGAAGGCGTATTTGCCGCAGGGGACTTGCGCCGCGGGCAGTCGCTGGTGGTGTGGGCTATCCGCGAGGGTCGTGCGGCTGCGGCAGCGCTGGACAAGGTGCTGGCGACGCAGCCGGCGGTTGCCCGACCGCGGGCGCGGGTGTAGACAAAGCAGGGGTAGAAGCAAAAAGGCCGCTCCGGTTGGGGCGGCCTTTTTGCGTGTGTGAGGGAATTTATGTTCGGGAGGGCCAGTGGGGGGTGATGCGGATGAGCTGGAGGTTGCCGAGGTCTTCGACGGTGAATGGAGGGGCAGAGGCGGGGATGGCGAGGATGCCGCAGGGGGGCAGGTCGATCGGTTCGAAACCGGAGCAGAGGAGGCGGCCGGAGCCGCGGGAGACAAAGAGGTAAGCCATGGACGGCGGAGAGCCGGCGCTGAGGGCGTGGCTGGACCAGTTGAGGGCCGGGTGGAGGCGCTCGATGCGGAAGTAGTCTTCGTCGAGGAGCAGTGTGCGGTCAGGGAGTTCGACGGGGGTGCGCTTGCCGGCGCGGGTGGTGAGGCGGGTCGCTTCGAGGGACTTTTCGATGTGGAGTTCGCGGGGGCGACCGTAGTCGAAGATGCGGTAGGTAATGTCGCAGTTCTGCTGGGTTTCAAGGATGACAGAGCCGGGCCAGATGGCGTGGACGGTGCGGCATCGACGAAGATCAT
>Ga0302155_10003164_pt1 | contig 10754 bp, 9 predicted proteins | sample I_Bog_N3_1_FD_193508 | JGI IMG/M metagenome (GOLD analysis project Ga0302155, IMG submission 193508) | Peat permafrost microbial communities from Stordalen Mire near Abisko, Sweden - I_Bog_N3_1 | ecosystem: Environmental > Terrestrial > Soil > Wetlands > Peat | place: Sweden: Abisko, Stordalen...
CATTCGAAACGCATGAGTGGAATTTAAAGCAACCGGCGATGTCAAAGCCACGTCCGACCAGGCGCCAAAGGTATTGCCGCTGGCTTCTAAAATGGTGACAGCTCCTAAAGCGGCTGAGGCAGTGACATCATATAAAGTTTCAACCAAGTTTGCGGAGGGCGCAGTGGTGCTGCTTAAATAAAAATACGCGCCCAGAGTACTAACAGAAATATTATTGGGGACAGTAAATTGTTCCCCCGCCCAATCTGTGGAGTCTGCGGTATAGTTGACATAAATGAAGTCGTAAGGGTTTCCAAAACTTGTGCCGTCATTAAATTGCAAAACAAAGATTGGCATATTTTGTTGGTCTACCCAGCCGGGAACGGTTGGGTCATAGGCCCATACGTCAGCATTTGGATCATACACCTGGCCCAGAGGAAAGATTTGGTGCCAAGGGTAGGAAGCAGAATACAATTCAAAATACTTATTCCCAGTCGCGACCGCCGATCCATCAATTTCTATGTCGTATACAGTGCCAGGTGTCAGAACAGCGGGTGGAACCGCGATTGAATAAAATTCCTGGATGGTTGAATTAAAATAAACCGTAGCTGACGTAATGTAAGAACCGGTGGGTATACCGCCCGAATCCAATTTAATGCCGATTGTGTAAGTTACAGGATTAGCGTTATGCGTATTGCCGGACAAATTAATGGCCGTCACAGGCGCGCTGGTAATATTGGGCATAGTAAATCTTAAAGAGGTTGTTACACCTAATTGGCCCTGCTGAGCTTGAAAATAATAAACCGTGTCCGCGGCGCTTTGATTTCCAACATAGGAAGTTTGTGAAACAGCTAATTTTGGAAAAAACAAAACAGCAACGAATAACGTCAGAACAAAATTTAAATTATTTTTTTTAAAAAGCTTGGCCGTTTTTCTCAAAATTCACCATTGGTCATACTTAAGAATAAAATCATCATTTTCAAATCAGCTTTACATTTGCGTTATTTTTTTAAAATCTTTTAAAAATCCATGATTTTAATTAGTCGGTAGGCAAACCAAACGGAGGTTAATTTGTTGAAAAACTTGGCGGGCAGGCCCAGAAAATTGACTTAAATTAGGCAAATTTTACCGTCAAAAGGGGTAAATCACAAGAAATTGAAGAGGAAAACTGACAATAAATAGGCTAAGTCTTTTACTACGGCTTTTCTATCTCAATGAAAAACCGCAATTTTGCCTGTCTTGGTCGTTTACTTAAGAACAACCACTTTTTTAATCATTCTTCCCGAAGGCTGTTCGATCACCAGGAAATAAATACCATTTCCCGCCATTGCGCCCGTGCCGTTACGTCCGTCCCAGTTAAAACGGTAATTGCCGGGGATCATTGGCTGATCCACTAGTTTCTCCACCTCTTCCCCCGCCATGTTAAAGATCAATATTTTGACTTCACCTGCCGTATCCACTCTCACATCCATACCCAAAGGTTGAACCGTGGGATTAAAAACGTTCGAATCCAGATACAAAGCCTGATCCGGTGTGGGAGTGGGGGTTAAAGAGCCATTGGGGGTAGGCGTAGGGGTTGGTGTATTGTTGGAAGTACAGGTGACTTGCAAGGTTACGATGTTGGAAGAAACCTGAGGCATGGGTGTACCCTGGAAGTTGGTTCCATTGATCGAAGCCTCGTTGTTCAAAGTGCCGCAGTTGTTCACCACTCCAGTCCAACTATAGGTTACCGATCCGCCCACCACCGTAATCGGCGCGCCGACTGAGAAGTTCAATAAAGGCGCCGTATAGGTCGCCACCGGCGTGGCGCTTTGGAAGGTGATCCCTGTTGGCAAAGTATCCGTAACAACCGGATTTACAAGACCATTGTTGAGAAAGAGATAAAGGTCTGTATAAGCGACATTGTTGGCCGGGTTTATTTCCCAACCCACTTGACCGGTAGTAATAACGCCCGGATCCACAACCGTAACGGCATAGTTTGACGGAGCGGTCTGAAACACCTGCCATGCTTTGGCCAGTAGTGTGACCGACCCTCCACTCGCCGTCGGATTAACCGCGGCGTTGATGGCGTAAAAAGTGTCGGTGCTGACCGTCATGGACGCGGTGGACAAGGTGGTGGGGATTCCGTTGGTTATCCGATCCACATAAAGGATTCCAGGTGAAGGTAATGTGCTTAGACCGGCTAAATAACCGTTACTACCCGGACTGTCCATCGCCAGCGCCATGCTCCCGCTGGTAGAACTGCCGCCGATCAAAACCGCGCCTAAAACCGAGTAATTGCTTTGCGGAGCTAATTGAACCTGGGGTGAAGTTCTTAAAAGATATCCATTTTGGGAACCCGGGTTAGCGGCCAAAATATAATTGTCGCTGTTCGTTCCAGCGGTAATTGTCCAGGTAGCGTTCGTGCTGGAGGGTTCGATATCGTAAGGGGTGCCGTCGTATCCCCAGGGTTCCGAGCCCGTGCTGACAGTTCCTATGCTGCCGGCAGCGATGCTGTCATAGGAATCAAAAACCGAAAGGTACTCGCCCGTCACTTTCCAGATCAAATTGTAGTTCACAACGCTTCCTATACTTGCCCCCGAAGGCGAAACCGAAGCGGCAATTTGCATTTCAGGCCCCACTATCGCCGTGACCGCGTTGGTGGCTGAGGTGGGCGGCGTGCTCAGGCCATATTCCCCGCCGCTGGTAATAACCGTTCCCAAGGGTACCGTTCCCGGCACATTGACCAGCATCCATACCGTACCGGTAACCGGCTGAGAGGTTGGTATGGTCCATGTGATTGCCGAACCGGAGGCGGTAACGACAATATTGGGAGGTCCCAACGCCTTAAGTTGGGTGTTCGGCGGAACAACGGACGCGATGACGGCGCCTGTGGTGTTGGAGGCGGTATAGGGGAATGAAAATAAGATCAAGCCCGTCCCAGACTCGGCGGAGGGACTGTTGACTGTTTCGGAAACGGAAAAAGAAGGGACTAGAGTTGGTGTGATGGTTGGGGTAAAAGTGGGAATAATAACCTGCGAGTAACCAGACACCGGAAGGTACAAACCCACCAGAAGACTCGTGAATAAAAACAAGGGTTTCATTTTGAAGCTATCGTAAACATTTCGCACAATTTTCCCTTTGGTTAAAAGCAAAACAGAAGTATAAAAAAGTTGAAGTCCGTTGGTTTTAATAAAAGAACGGTTATGGGCGGCCAAACCAAAAAATTTTCGTAAAAAAAACCGGGCGGGCAGGCCTAGTGGAAAGATTGTTTAGCCATAGACAATATTATCACTAATCCCCTATTCGACAAGTTTCCGACGTCTCCGTCATAGAAGTTTTAAAATCTACTTAACTTCGGTCAGTTTAGGTCGTGGGAGGATATACGGAAAACAAACCTATGCCCGCTCAATACTTCACTTCAACCCCCAGATAGGGCAAAAAGGGTAAATCATTTTCCGCGGTCTTTTGGCTGTAATCAGCGCTGTAGCTGTAACCCAGGACATTGGGGGTTCCCAAAACATTGCTCATATCCAGGTACAAGCGCCACTCCCATGTGTTGTAGACGGTCTTGATCGAGGTTGATAAATCGATTCGGAAATAATCCGGAAGACGGGCGGAATCGTTGGGGCCGTATTGGGCCGAATAAATGGTGGTTGGCTGGCCGTTGGAGCTGACCACCGTCGGGGACGCGGAAACAACGGGGGTGTAGGGAGCCCCCGTGGTATATAGTACTTTGAATCCCACATCCCAACCGGGATTCAGTTTGTAAGTGCCCACCATGGTCAAGACATTGGGTTCATCGTATTCGTAGGGATAGGCGCTTTCTCCGGGGCCATCCTGCCGTTGGGAGGTGCTCAGAGCGTAGGATATCCACCCGAAGAACCGGTCCGTCGGCGGCTGCCTCAGAAAAAATTCCAGTCCCCGGGCGTAACCCGTGCCCGTATTCAGGTAGGTCATACCGGGGGTCGAGACGGGGTTGACGACAATCAAACTGGAAAAATCCTTTTCGTAACCCTCGACCCTGAAAAGCAGGCCCGAATCGTTCAAGAGTTGTTCCACCCCCAATACCGTGGCGACGGATTGTTCGGGGGCCAAATTGGGATTACCCAAATTAGGATCCAAATAAGGCCCGCCCAAAATGCGGTCAGGGGATTCGTTATAAAGACCATATGAAAATTTCAGCGTGGTAACCGCGGTCAAGTCGTAAGCTGCCGCTAGCCGGGGCGTGATAAACACCGTGGAATCCGAGTCCACATAATCCGCGCGGACTCCCACCGTGAGTTCCAGTTTTTTCTCGAGAGTCTTGAATTTTTGATCCACATAGGCCGAGGCGTCATCCGAAGAGGCCGTACCCTGGGCGTAGATTTTGGCCGCAGTCGTCAGATTCACGGTGGAGTTAGGCCGGCCGTTTTCATCCAGATAAGTCGGATAATAAGCGTTTAAGGAATTAATGATGTGGTCATATTGAAGCCCCCCCTCCAGGCTGGTATCCGGGTCGAAATCATGGACCAGGGAAACCTTATCCCCAAAATCCTCGATGCTGTTGTCAAAGAAAAGGCCGGACCCCAGGTCAAAGTTGAGGTAGCTGTTGGTGTGGTAAAAGGTGTTGGCGATCTTGTTTTGGCCGTCCAGGATATCGTTGAAATTGATTCCCTGGTCGTTGTAACCATTTAGAAAATTGAAATTTCCAATCAGGGCCGGGTCGTTCACGACCAAAGGCGCCGAGCTGGAAATATTCCCGTCAAAGGAATCCGCGCTTCCCACCGCCACGAAAGACCAATGAACGGTTGAAGAGGGGTTATAGCTGTATTTGATTTGGTAATCGGCGAAATCGGGCACCACAAAATTTCCGCTGGAACCCGAAAAACTTTTGATAAAGACATCCAGGTAACTCCGGCGCCCCGCGATCGCCAGGGAACTGTTGGACGTAATCGGCCCCTCCACTTCAACCTCCGACAGGAACAGGTTCACGTCCGCCCGGAAACCCCATCGGTCGGACCGGGGATCCCTTTGGGTCAAATCCACCAGGCCGCCCAGCGAATTGGGAAACTGGGCGCCGTAACCGCCGGAATAAAAATCCGCGTCCTTGATCAGGTTGGAATCCAGAGTCGAGGCGATTCCAAAATGATAGGGATAACCGATGGGGATGTTATCCACGTAATACTGGTTGTCATTGGGTCCGTTTCCCCGCACTAAAAGCCGGCCGTCGTAGGACCCGGCGTTCGCCACGCCCGGAAGTGATTGAATGGCTTTCAATACATCTTCCTGGCTTCCCGCGACTTCAGTTAATTCCTCTTTCGAGATGGTTTCGTGGCTGACCTGGGTTTTGGGGATTTTGTTTGTCGACACCACGACCTCGGGCAAGGTGAACCCGTTCCGTTCGAGATAAAAGTCTTTTCGGGTGTCTTGTCCGACAAGAAAAACGAAAAGGGTAATTTTCTTGAACCCTAGCGCCCCTACGGTCAGGTGGTAATTCCCGGCCGGAACTGAAAGCTTATAATTTCCCTGAAGGTCCGCTTCCGAAGAAAGCGGCTCTAGGGGTGAGGGAGACGCGGATTGGGGAACGAGAGTATTTCCCGCCGGTTCCAAATAGAGGCTTGCCCCCAAGACCGGAGTCTTGTTTCCCTTTTCCAGGATGCGTCCCGATAAGATATAGACACCTTCGGGCAGGGGAGTGGCTTGGGCTTGAACCACCGAATACCCGCCAACCATCAGTAAGAAAAAATACCCTATTTTTATCATCAAACGTTTCATACCTCTTCACACAAAAGTTCATCAAGACTGACAAAGGAATACCCGCCCGCCTGAAACCGCTTAATCATCTCCGTCACAGCGGATGCCAGGTTTACGGAAGAAGCCCCTCCGTCATGAAGAAGAACAATGCTTCCGTCACCGGCGGAACCGGTTCCCTTTTCCGTTCCGGCGATCCGGTTAACCATGGTCTCCGCGGGCAAGCCTCGGTCGAAGGGACGCACATCCCAGGCGATCAGTTTTAATCCCGTCTCCCTCAAAGCCGGGGCCAGGTGCGGATTCGCGAGCCCCATGGGACTGCGGTAATATTTCGGGGATAACCCGGACAAGCCGCTCAAAACAAGCTGTGCCCGGTTCATTTCCCTTACCAGCGGTTTTTTCGTTAAAAAATTGGTCCACCAGTGATGCGAATAGGAATGGTTCCCCAGCGTATGTCCTTCCGCCACGATGCGCCGGACAATAGCCGCGTTCGCTTCCGCGCGTCGCCCCACACAAAAAAAAGTCGCGTGGGCTTGATGCGCTTTAAGGACATCCAGCAAAAGCGGCGTGGCTTCGCTATCCGGCCCATCGTCAAAAGTCAGGGCAATCCTTTTCTTTCCGGTCTTTCCCCGGCAGACAGCCTCAACGTAATAGTTCATCCTGACCGCGAAAACCCCCGCCACGGAGATAACCAGATAAGCGGCGGCCACCCCCCCAGCGCACCACCATCGGGCGGGGCTGGGCAATAGCGCCGCGAAACCCAAAACCCCGAGAGCGGTTAAGACGCTCGCGCGTTGAAACCAGGACCCTTTACTCATCTCTTTCCACCGTCAATTCGATATGGGCGGCTTTTTCGCCTTCCACCCACAATTGCCCTTTCACGGCCAACCGTTTTTTTTCGTCGAATGCGGAAAAATCGGCCAAAAGTTTTATCTTCTCCCCCGGTTTGATTTCCCCCAGAAATTTGGCTCTTTCAATGGACACCAACCGTAAAACCGACGTGTCGAAAAATCGGCTCAGGGCAACGAGGACCATTTCCAACTCTAAAATACCGGGAAGGATCGGATGACCGGGAAAGTGGCCGCTAAAGACAGCCAGTTCGGGCGCGAACAAGAAAACCGCATCGATCCCTCCTTCGCGCGGGCCCGCGAACCCGATCATGGCCGCCGCCGTGTCATCGCGGAGGTTACTCAAAATACTTCTCCGGTATGTCCATGGGCTCGAATTTCAGCAGGTCCGCCTGCAGTCGAAAACCTGTCTTTTTATTCTCTAATAAAATATGTTTGGGGATTTTTTGTTCCGAGCCGGGAAAAGCCGCGTAATCCGAATAGGTAATGTCATAAACCGTTCCGCGGCGGATAACCTGCAGCCGTCCGCCCGGCAAAACCTGGTCCCCCGCTTGCGGCGGCAGAAATAGAATTTCGATGATGTCGGCCGCCGGGCCCGTCAGATAGGACGAAGGCATGCCGATGCTCTTGACTACCCTTATCCCTTTGCCGGGGGAAGCCGTCACGTCGAAGAGACTGACACCGAATTCACTAAAAGCCAAAGCCCGCCACGTGGATTGTTGAACCAACAAATAGCCTGTAAAGGTAACCTGCCTTCCGCCTGCGGTGATCGTGACATGGTGTTGAGCCCGGAAATTGGCGGGATAGAGTGACGGACCGCCACGCCGGGCCGACAACCCCGCCATCCTCGGCGCGGCGCAGGCTGTGACGAAAAGGCTGAGAAGAAGGGCTAAACCCCAAAATCGGTTCATTGGATTGAAAAGAGAGAGTCGGGAAGTTGGACATTGCGCTGGTTATCCTCAAAAACAATCCGGGTCCAATTGTCCCCGCTTTCACGAATCACGACAGACACGACGCTGTCGAGGGCTTTCGAAAACCCTACTTCAATTCGCGAGATAATCCTCTTCATTTTGGGATCTTTGGGAATCAAAGTCATGATGACCGTTTCACCTTTAACGATTTCAATATCGTAACTTTTTTCTTCCTCCTCGAATTTACCCTGATGGATATCCACGATCTGATTCAAAACGGCGTTGAGCGCGTCCGCCGCTGGAAACTGAAGCTTGTGTGGGTTTTGCCCGTCCGGAAAATCGTATTTTGCCACTCCCCGGCCGTTCATGACTAAAAGCGAATGGAAGGGTTGGGTGATTTCCCAGCGTAGGCGGTCCGGCGCGGCGAAAGCGAACAGGCCCCGCGAGACAAGCGTGTCATTAAACAGGGTGAGATGCTTTTCCTGGGTGAATTTCGCCTGAATCGTGCGGGAGGCTTGCAGGTTTTTTTCCAGTTGAATTAAAAATTCTTTTTTCGGTCCGGGCGAAAGTTCTTGGGTTGGATCCCCTTTCGCCGAAGCTCTTCCGCCGATCAAAAATAAAAACGCGATCAATAAAACGAGGGATTTTTTCATAAGCTCCTTAGCAGGCAGGCGCTATGAACACCGGAGCGGGAAAGATGGTATAGCAAAATCGTTTTAACCGAACCATCCGGAATGGTCGCGGCCCCGCCAAAAAGTCCGGCGGGAACCCGTCCCGAACTCAGACACAGTGCCGCCACCGCGAAACCAAAACCCGAGGCCGCCCGGTAATCGCCGCAAAGCTGTTTGAAAGCCGCCTGGGGTATTTTTCGGCCTGAGCGGCGTTCCAGTTCGGCGCCGACCGCCCGATAAACCGCGTCAAGCCGGCCATCCCCGTTGGCTCCCAAAAGCATCAGGTCAACTTCGGAGGCCTGAACCCCCGTGGAAGACAGCAGTTCTTCCAGAAAATCCCCGGCGTGGGACAGGTTAATATAGGTGTGAGTATCCCGCTTGTATCTGCCGCATTTGACGGCCAACACGCTTCCCAGAGATTCACCGCCGCCATTTTCGCCGGCGGTTAAAATGCAGACCGCCGAGCCTTCGCCGGGAAAAGTACCGCGTGAATTTCCGTCCGCCAGCGGCTGGAAAGACGTTTCTTTGGTTTTCCAAAGGTTCTGGGCCGAACCCGCCAGAACCTGAAAATAATTCATTTCGTCCGCGCCGCAAACGACCGCGTACTTCACCCGGCCCTGCCGCAGGGCCGAAAGGGCGTGTCCGAGGGCGGCGTCGAAAGAAATTTCGCGGTGCGCCACCGTGATATTTTCACCCTTGAGGCCGAATTCCAATCCCAGGGTCGAAGCCACCGCGTTGTGGACCGAATTGACAAAATGGGCGGGTTTGGGAAAATTTTCTTTCTGTAGAATCATGTTCTCCAAAAAAATAGCGGTTTCGCCCAGCGAACCCATGCCCGTACCCACATACACGCCCGTCTGGGCCCTGCTTCCGTTTAAAATTTCCGGGAGCCCCGCCTTTTTAGCGGCCAGCAGGCTCATCGTCTGAAGCCTGCCCCAGCGGCGGATTTTCGCGGGGTCTAGCAGCTCGCGTGTCTGGGACAAATCACAGCCAAAGCCCTCGGCCTCAACCGGCTCTCTGCCGGGAAAACGGAGCGGGGCCGGAGGCGGCGGATGGTCCATGGCCGATAAAACCGCTTCCAGCGTATTCCCCGCCGGGCTTGCCACGCCGATATTTAATATTTCCACCCTCGAAACCATTTCTATTCCTCACCCCGGGTCAAAATCAGACAGTTGTTGTTGCCGCCAAAACCCAGCGAAAGACTCATCACGTTCGAAATATCGGAGCTTTCAAAATTCCGCTGGACCCGGACGGGACAACGGGAGTCCAGCTGGTTTAACCCGGCGTTCGGTGGAATCGCGCTATTTTTTAAAGCCAGCACACAGACCACCGCTTCAATCGCGCCTGCGGCGGCGAAGGTATGCCCAAAAAATCGTTTGGTGGAGGAAACCGGAGGCATACCCCCGCCGAAAACCATACTGATCGCCGAGGCTTCAGCGCGGTCGTTCTCAATCGTGGCGGTGCCGTGAGCGTTGATATAGTCAATGTCCGCCGGAGCCATTCCGGATTGACCCAGCGCGCTGCGAATGGCTCGCGTAATTCCATCGCCGTCAGGAGCGGGGGCGGTGGCGTGATAAGCGTCGCAGGTATTGGCCCAGCCGGATAGCCTGGCGAGGATAGGAGCTTTCCTGCGTCTGGCCGTTTCCCCGCTTTCCAGAACCAGAACGGCGGCGCCTTCGCCCAGGGATATGCCTTTTCTTTGTTCGTCAAAAGGACGACACCCCTCGGCGTCAATCAGCAGCAGCGAGCCGAAACCGTTGAGCGTCAGACGGCTGAACGAATCGATTCCCCCTGCCAGCATCATGTCGATCTCCCCGGAAGCGATCCTATCGGCGGCGAGAAAAATGGCGTTGGAGCCGGAAGAACAGGCGGTGGAGATGGTTTCACAGGGCCCGAAAAGCCCAAGATTTTCCGCCACCGCCTCGGCGGCCGAAGCGCACTCGTGGAAACGAAGTAAGTCCGTATCCGCCACGCCTTCCAAAAGCAGACGCTGGAGAAACAGTTCGCTTTGCGCCATTCCGCCGACGCAGGCGCCCAGAATGACTCCGGCCTTTTCCAGAACCAGGGGATCGGCTTCCGGAAAGCTTTCCTTCACCGCCTGCCGTGCCGCGATCACCGCCATCTGATCGGGGCGGCAGGATCGTTCCAGACCGCTCATCGCCGCCAGATCCGCCGAAATCTGTCCCGTGGGAACGCCGGCGTACTTCGCGGAGGACAGAAGCGAAAAAGGGGTCAAACCGCTTTTCCCCTCTTTCAACGAATTCCAGGTTTCCACGGAAGAAGCGCCAGCGGCGGAAACAATGCCGACTCCGGTCACCACCACTTCCCTTTTCATGAAGAGGCTTTTTTGGCCGTTATATACTCGGCGATACCGCGTACGGAAACGAAAGCTTTTTTGCCCTCATCCATGTTCACAATCTCAATTCCGTAATCGCGGTCCAGCATGACCACCAGTTCCAGCACATCCAGGGAATCCAGGCCCAGACCATCGTCAAAAAGCGGCGCGTCCGTATCGATTTCATCCGGACTCCGATCCAATTGGAGGTTAGCCACCAGACGGCGTTTGAGATCCTTAATCAAATCTTCCATTACACTTGTCACCCTTTTTCATTTTTCAAATAAATTATAAATTC
>Ga0302155_10003171_pt1 | contig 10741 bp, 7 predicted proteins | sample I_Bog_N3_1_FD_193508 | JGI IMG/M metagenome (GOLD analysis project Ga0302155, IMG submission 193508) | Peat permafrost microbial communities from Stordalen Mire near Abisko, Sweden - I_Bog_N3_1 | ecosystem: Environmental > Terrestrial > Soil > Wetlands > Peat | place: Sweden: Abisko, Stordalen...
TGGCGGCGCCGCTGGCTTTGCGCGCTCCTGTTTCCAACTCGTCATCGTTCAAACTTTCGAAAGTCCAACAAGTTGGTTTAAGTTTAGCGGTCGTGATCGTTTTGGTTTTGAGCGCTCAAATGGTTACGGCTTCGATAGCCGCGCGCAATACCAGAGGCGAGACCAATCTGGGCAAAGCGGAATTGGCGGTTGGTTTTGGCAAGCGGTTGACGGCCTTATCACCGCAGGACCCCAAAGCCTGGAACGCGCTCGGGGCCGCTTTGGTTTTGGGCGGTAAAACCGACGATGACGCCTGCAATGCCTATCAAAAATCGCTGGATTTAAACCCAAACTATGTGGAGAGCCTGTCAGCCATGGCCAATATCAGGGTAATGCAGGGCCGTTTTGCGGAAGCGTCCGCTTTGTGCGATAAGGGATTAGCCATAACACCCAATTACGCGGGACTGGTTTGGATAAGGGGTGTTTGTTTATTTCAATTGAAGAACTATGAAGAGTCCGCGAAAACCTTTGAAAATTTCTTAACCTACGCGCCCAATGATGCTCAAACCTTTTTAAACTTAGGGGTCTGCTATATCGAATTGCACCGCAAGGCGGACGCCATAGAAGCCTGGAAAAAAGCTTATCAATTAAACCCGAATGACAACATCGCTTTGGCTTATTTAAAGAGTCAGGGTGTGGTGTTGAAGTAGGTTGTTGGCCTATAAAAAGATTATCGAAATGTTTTTGTAGTCTTTCTAATGTTTGGTGTGGGTTGATATTTCTTTTGAAATTATATCGGCGTCTTGAAATGCCTTATTGGCTTCTCGATTTTTGTTCATCTTTTTTAAACAAACACCCAGACTGTAATAAAGTTGTGCTGCCGGGATTCCCTTTTGTATGGCTGTTTTATAAGCGATGGAAGCCGCTCGATAATCCCCGTCATAAAATTTTAAATAACCATATTTTTCCCAATAAACAGCCGTGAGAAACGGATCGTTATTACAAAGAGTTTGTATTTGTGACGTTGATTCATAAAGCTGGCTCCATGTGTCAACTGAAGTTTTGTTTAATAAGATCCGGTCAGTCGTTCGATAGATTCTATCGGCTGCAATCCAGTTCTTTAAAATCGACGGAGGTATCTGTGATACAGGAATAATAAACATTCCATAAGGTGCTTGGGCATTATTAGTGTAATTGTCGGTTTTCAAAATTTTCATTTTTAGATCAGGAAAATTCTTTGCAAAAAACGGTGTGTAATTCACATCAGCCATGATCGCAGCAAAACGAGGCGCTACATTTTTGAGTGCAGGATTTTCAATACAATTAAACGGATAGGCGGCAAGGTTAATCGTTTTATCGGAGTAATCCGAGTAAAACTCCAAAAAAACATAGAGGGGGCCAGTGTCTTCACTTTGATGTTTCAGAAGCCTATAAGCGTCTTCGTATTCCACGACACGCCATTGTCGCTCGGGAATGGCCCGTTTAAGATCGCTATAGGGGACAACGAAGTTAAAAACGTTAATGCCTAGGGAAAGTATTCCCAGAATGGCAAACCATGGCCAAATCCGATGCGGATATTCTTTACTGAAAAGACTTTCAGTTCCCAAGGCCGCCAAAAGCATCCAAAAAGGAAAGGATGGAGTTATTCGGTGAAGTTCAACATAATTAGTTAGAACTCCAGGTAAAAGACAAATAAAAAGACCGAAGCCAAGTAAACAAAGCAGCTTTTTTTCCAGTTTTTTAAAGGAATAAAGAATACCTATTAAAATTAGGGAACTTGTTACCGGATCAAACATACCGCCCCAGTCTGGAGCGTAGGGATAACTGGTTTTGCTGTCATAAAAAATATTTTTTAGGTAGCGGAAAAAAGAACTGAAAATGTTCGAAATGTCAAAAATGGCATTTATGTAGGATAGGCCGCCCGGCGCTAAGCGAGCCTGGACTAGCGGCAAGATGGATATGACGGTGATGAGAAAAAAGTAAAGTGTTGTTTTTTGAATGGATAGTTTTTGAAAAGAAAAAATAATTAGCACAAGTAACATGAAAAACCAGATGACCGACCAGTTAATGTAGGAATAAAATCCCAGAATATTGCAGCAGATTAATGCGGTCATCCACAGCTGTTGACAAACGGGTTTCGTGGATTTCAGATAATAACCAAGGCAGCCTAAGCTTAAAACCTCAAAAAAAAGTATCAGCACTTGGTGCGTGCTGAAACGCATTAATGAAAATTCCCAAAACGAGAAGGCGGAAAACCAGCTGAAAATAAAGGCGGTCCGCGGCGGAAGATAAGGTCTGACGCAGAAATAAGCTAAAAGTGCGGTCGCCAGTGAAAAAATAGCTAAGAACAGTCTTAGTGAAACTAAGGATGGCGGGTCGATTCGGAAAAATAGCCCCATGAGCCAAATTAAAAGAGGATCCATGGGGTTTTGGCACAATAATAAAGTCCAATTCCATTTTTTTATCATTGATATGGCTAAGGTGGAATAAATGCCTTCATCCCCGACGGGCCAGAATGGAATGGAAGTGAGTCGATAAAAGCGGGTAAATAGAACCAACAGGGTAAAAGTAATCCATAATCCTAATGGTGGTGCAGAATCGTCGGGGATTTCGATAAGGACTGGTGTTGAAAGGCTTATAAGTGATGGTTCTTTAAGCCGCTTTTCCAAGATCAGCCAGAGGGCTAATCCAAATGGAATCAGCACACCGAAGGTAAAAAGCCAAAGCTGGATTGTGAGCGGTAATGGAAAATAGGAAAGCAGTGTGTTGGAGACGAGGAAAAAACTAAAATAAATCCATGAATGAAAAGAAAGTTTCATTTTTTAATGAAACCTAATTTGAATTATTTTCATGGGATTGATTTTAACATAATGTAGAAAAAACTCTATTAATTGAACTTTAAAACAACATAGCTTTGGTTTATTTAAAGAGCCAGGGCATGGTGTTAAATCGGAAAGATCTTGATTGAAACAGGTTACCCGTTACCATTAAAGGAACCCAATACCTTTTGGTTCACATCGTCGCATAGGATCTAAATGAAACTCTCCCAATGGTTTCGAGCGATTTTAAAATGAAAAAATTCCAGATTATCGACCTCGTCCGCAGCCTTTGTCTTCTGAGTGTATTGGCCATGCATTCAGACATCATTCTTCAAAAACCACAAAACCCCTGGGCTTATTCCTGTTGGGAACATTTTCAGAGCAACGGTGTTTACGGAGTTTATCTTTTCTTTGTTATTTCAGGTTTTCTAATTACCGGAGTTCTAGCGAAAAACCCTGGCGGCTTATTCAATCCCACCGTCAGAACTTTTTACGTTCAGCGGGCAGGCCGCATTTTGCCTCTTTTACTGACGAGCATTTGGATTGGTATTTGCATGTTAATGATTTCTTCTAATTCTCATTCTGATTATCTTGATGTTTTTAGACCGGAAGCAGGGCATTTAGACGCCGTTTTTTGGCTTTCTATCGCGACTTTTACTTTTAATTGGTTTCTCGCTTTTCATCCACCGGCCGCTTTTGGTCTTCATTGGAACCTCTTGTGGTCGCTTTGTGTTGAAGAACAGTTTTATCTTTTTTTTCCCGTTTTTTTGAGAAAAGCGAACAGCAAAAAAAAATTGTTGAAATTACTTTTGGTGATCATTCTTTTCGCGCTTCTTTGGCGTTCGTTATGTCATTTTCTTGCCCCCTCGAATCATTTCCTCCAATTGGCGGCTTCTTTCGGCGCTTTTGATTCCATCGCCATTGGTTCTCTTCTTTATCTGGCCGATCAACAGTGGGGAGATTTTTTGGCGCAAGACTGGAAAAAGTGTGTTGTTATTTGTGTGACAGGTTTTGTGGTCATGGCGGCGACCTATTGGAACACCAATTTGGGCTCCCTTGATCAAATTTATGTTCCGACGCTTTTAGGTACCGGATTGGCGTTGTTTTTAATGGGCGGACTAAGGTTAAGTTTTTTCGAATCCCGCTTTTTAAAATTGTTTAGCCTTCCCGGAAAATATTGTTACGGTGGTTACTTACTCCATCCCATGATTCTTGCGATTGCTTTCCCCGTTCTTTTTCAGGCAAATGCATGGTTGGGTTTCGGTCTTTTTGCCATCATTACAACGGTTGTCGCTGGAATTTCTTATCATTTCTTCGAGATCCCAGCCAACCGATTAGTTCGAAAAACCTTCAGCAGGTCGTCTTTGTAAATCGATTGACTTTAAAAACGTTAAATATCAAACAAAATATAACTCTCGTCACTTAAGTCTTCTTGAATGATTGTCACTCCTTTCCGATAGTGTTAAATTATGGGGCGATAGAATGTTGATATAAATGTAACCCCACGATTCCTGCGGAATCTTTGGGGTGCCAGGCTGCCTTGTAGCCTATGTTATTTCGGCAGCCTGTCAGAAAGCGCGGTCTTCGGCTATGGCCGGGGGACGCTAACGGTAATCATCTATGGGTATCCAAGCACTGATCGAAAAGCCATCGGCTGATTCGGGAGTTGTCGCTGCCGAATCCAACTTAGATCGAAATCTCATTCAAAAAGCCTATGAGTTCGCCAAAAAAGCCCATGAGGGTCAAAAACGCGTGTCCGGTGACGCTTATTTAACCCATCTGGTGGGTGTGGCCGATATTTTGGATGAACTTCACATGGACTCGGTCACTATCGCGACCGGGCTTTTGCACGACATTCTGGAAGATACTCTGGTCACCTATGACGAGCTTAAAGCTGAGTTTGGCGAAGAAATCGCCAACCTGGTGGATGGGGTAACCAAACTTTCCAACCAGCAGTTCCAGGATGCCGCGTTGCGCCAGGCCGAAAGCACGCGAAAAATGATGATCGCCATGGCGAAAGACGTCCGCGTTATTCTCGTGAAGTTGGCAGACCGCACCCACAACATGCGCACTTTGGATTTTCTGTCGCCCGAACGCCGTCAAAAAATGGCCCGGGAAACTTTAGATATTTACGCTCCGCTGGCCCATCGGTTGGGTATCGCCAAAATCAAAAGTGAACTGGAAGATCTTTGTCTGCGTTATCTGGAACCGGATGTTTATTATGACCTGGTTAAAAAAGTAGCTATGAAGAAGGCCGAGCGCGACAAGCTGCTGGCCAACGTAATTGAAGGCATTGAAAATAATCTGAAGACGGCGGGCATCAAGGCCGAAGTTGAGGGCCGTTCCAAACATTTCACCAGCATTTATAACAAAATGGCTAAACAGCAGAAAAACTTTGAGGATATTTTTGACCTGATGGCGATTCGCATCCTGACCGGAACCGTTAAAGAATGTTATGAGGTTTTGGGAATGATTCACACCCTTTGGAAACCGTTGCCGGGTCGTTTTAAAGACTATGTCGCCATGCCCAAAAACAACATGTATCAAAGTTTACATACCACTTTAATGGGGCCGGACGCGCAGCCTATCGAGGTTCAAATCAGGACTTATGACATGCACCGCACCGCCGAAGAAGGTATCGCGGCCCACTGGATTTACAAAGAAGGGCGCGCGGCCGAAAAAGAAGATCAAAAATTCGCCTGGATGCGCCAGCTTTTAGACCTTCAGCAGGATATTAAAGACACCACCGAATTCGCAGAGGCGATGAAGGTCGACCTGTTCGAGGATGAAGTTTTCGTGTTCACCCCCAAGGGCGCGGTGAAGGAATTACCCAAGGGCGCGACGGCCCTCGACTTTGCCTATGCGGTTCATACGGACGTGGGTACCCATTGCATGGGGGTGAAGGTGAACGGCCAAATGGTGCCTTTGCGCTATAACCTGAAAAACGGGGATATCGTTGAGGTTTTGACCCAGTCCTCCCGTACGCCCAGCCGCGACTGGCTGAAGATTGTGGTCACCAGCCGCGCGAAAAACAAAATCCGCCATTGGTTTAGAACCCACTTGTCGGCTGATGAAGTGGACAAGGGCAAGCACCTCTTTGAAAAAGAAGCCATGCGCATGGGATTGGATTTTAATAACCTTCTTAAAACGAATGCCCTCGATGAATTCCTTGGTTTCTTTGGATGCCATAACATCCAGGAACTTTTAGCCAACACCGGTCATGGTGAAATATCACCTCGTCAGGTTTTGAATAAAGTGGCGGGGAAGAATGAAGAAGAACAGGCGCTCAAAACCGAAAAGCAGGAAAAAACCGAAGAGAAAACCCATGACGCGGCGCGTGCCCATAAGACGGGCGGGTCAGTCGTTACCGCTCTTCCGAGCAAAGGTATTTCCATCGGCGGGGAAAAGGACTTTTTAATCCGCTTTGCCCGCTGCTGCACACCCGTGCCGGGCGATCCCATTGTGGGTTACGTCACCCGGGGCCGGGGAGTTTCGGTTCACCGCACCGATTGTCCCAATACTTTATTGCTCCCGGAAGCCGAGGGACGCATGATGCCGGTTTCCTGGGAAGGAAGCGCGGAACAGATTTACGAAGTGGCGATTGAGGTCAAAGCGAAAGACCGTGAAAAACTTTTGGCGGATATGCTCTTGGCTATTTCGGAAGAGGGTGTCATCATTAGCGAAGCCAACGCCAAAGCCGCTGAGGGCGGATGGGCTCAGGGTTATTTTGTTATTGGCATCTCCCAAGCAAGCCAATTGGAAAAGGTTTTGAAGAAATTACAAAGGGTGAAAGGCGTCGTCAGTGCCCGCCGAACAGAAGCCCGTTAATTTACGAAGAGTTGACTTATCGAAGAGAATGGATATTTAAACTATGGAACGAAAAGTGGTTATGTCCCTGGAAGCGCCCAAGCCCATAGGCCCCTATTCACAGGCGATTGAGGCGGGCGGGTTTGTTTTCTGCTCAGGCCAAATACCCATTGATCCTCAGACGGGACGCATCATAGAAGGTAGTATTCACGCTCAAACCGAAAGAATTCTGGCTAATCTAAAATCTGTGCTTGAGGCGGCCGGTTCTTCCCTGGAACAAACGGTCAAGATGACAGTTTATTTGACAAATTTAGCGGATTTTGAGAGTTTGAATCAGGTTTTGGGCCGGCAATTTCCGCAGGAACCTCCGGCTCGCGCGGTGGTTCAGGTGTCCGCTTTGCCCAAGAATGCCATGGTTGAGATCGATTTAATCGCTCTGAAGAAATAAGAGAAAGAGGATTTATGGCCGAAGCGGTTTGTTCCAATCATCCGGATGTTGGCGCGGTGGGAAAGTGTTCCCAATGCAAAAAACTGTTCTGTCTGGATTGTTTGGATTTGGATACAGGCAAACCCCTTTGTAAAGATTGTTTAGCCGGCAAAACAGAAGAAATATCAGTTCCGCCAACACCAGCACCCGTGCGGGAACCAGAGCCTGAACCAATTTCTCCTTCCGTTATCGAAGCGCCTGTTTTTCAAACCGCCGCAAAAGCAACGGAAGAAACCGCTATTTCGCTGGATGATTTTGGCCTCGCGCCGAAGCCGCCGGAAGAAGTCAAACCGCCTTCCTTTAAGGTTACGGGTAATCTCGCTTTTATGGATGCCCCCAGCGACGCTGCGGTATCGCCGGATAAACCCGTCCCAGTTGAAGTGAAAGCACCCGTTCCCAGTAAAGTAACCGGTCCCCTCGCCTTTATGGATTCGGAAGTTACCGCGCCGGTCAAACCCGTTGATCTGGAAACAAAAAAAGAACATCCGGTTATGATTCCTTCACCGCCGGTTATTCCGTCGGTTGAAGAAAAGCCGGCTAATCCTGCGGGGTCTCCGTTTGTTTTCAAGCCGATGAAATCCATGGATAATGATCCCCTGGGTTTATTTAAAGAAAACGCCACTCCTCCCGGTGTGAACCCCTTACCGCCCAAGCCGGTGGACCCGGTTATGCCGCCGCCAGCGCCCTCATTTGACCCCAAGCCCCCGGCGCCTTTACCGCCTATGTCGTTTCCGCCCATGCCAGACCTGGAAGTCAAAAAACCGGCGCATGTTTCCAATGTGGATGTGGCCAGTATGATGAAGAAACTGGATACGGCGGAAAAAGCGGCGCCTTTTAATCCGGAGGCGCTGGTTCCACCCGCGGAAAAAACTTCGCCGCGCGAGTTTAACGACCGTAAAAAAGTATTATTAAATTCCATTTCGTCGCGGGGGATGGGGTCCTGGCAAAAGTTCGACAGTCTGGGTAAAAAGTTTAAAGTTCCCGGTTATCTTTTCGCGGCCATTCTGCTGGTTCTGTTGGCGGGAGGGCTTACTTTTTTCTTCCAGAAACCGGGTTCATCGGTCGTAAAGGTTGTCGATTCGGTTCCTCAAATTACCATTGTGTCGATGGACGCCTCCCAAGTAACCAACCTGGACATCACGGCCTTTACGGAACTTTACACCCATTTGGGACAACTGGGTTTTATCCAGATTCTTCAGATGAGTGTTCCCCAGCTTCTTCCCAACTTTTTTGACGTGGGTATGAAAGAGGACGAGGGAATCTACAGCGAAATTATCATGATGCCCAATCAAATCGCGCCCCGGCTTTCTTTTGTGACGGTATTTACCAACGGGGTTTGGTATTCCACCAACGGCTGGGCGGGAACGAACCAACAGGTTGATTATCTTCAAAGTGAATTTTATCCCGATCAGACTCCCGAACAGCTTTATGACCAGCACAAGCAGGGAATTCAAAAACTTCAAACCGCCAACGGTTGGCAGATTCAAAGCGCCAGCCAAAACCGTTACATGGCGGACTTGAGTGATCATCTGCGGTGGTATTTGAAGTTTAAAAACGTCTCCGCGGACCAGATTGATTTTGCTTCCTGGCATTGAGCGCCGCTTTTATTTCAATCTGTTTTTCCTTTAAATCGGCCTGTTTTTCAATTTCGGCCCGTTGACACTCCTCAGGCCAGCGCTTATATTAACGCCACTTTAATTGGAGGCGCCATGATCGACCCGAACAAGCTGACGTTGGCTTTGACTTACGATGACGTCATGCTGGTGCCCCAAAGATCCAGTGTTCTTCCCGCGGAAACCGACGTTTCCACCTACATCAACTCCAAACTCAAACTCAATATTCCCATCATCAGCGCCGCCATGGATACCGTCACCGAGTCCCGTTTGGCCATCGCTTTGGCCCAGGAAGGCGGATTGGGAATCGTTCATAAAAATTCCACCATCGAACAGCAGGCCGCCGAGATCGATAAAGTCAAACGCTCCGAAGCGGGGATGATCAGCGACCCGATCACCTTAACCCCGGATAAAACAGCCGCCGACGCCCTGGCCATCATGAAGCACTACCATATTTCGGGCATTCCCATTGTTCAAAAAGACGGCAAGCTGGTGGGCATTATCACCAACCGGGATTTGCGTTTTGTGAAAAAGACCGATCTGGTGCTCGCTGAAATTATGACGAAAGAACATCTGGTCACCGTTCCGGTGGGAACGAGCCTGGAAAAAGCCGAAGAAACCCTGCACAAGCACCGCATTGAAAAATTGCTGGTGGTCGACAAAAAGGGAAGCCTCAAGGGGCTGATTACCATTAAGGACGTCAACAAACGGATTAAATATCCCAACGCCTGTAAAGACGAGCGGGGCCGCCTTCGGGTCGGAGCCGCTATCGGCGTGACGAAAGACACGGAAGAACGGGCGGAAGCTTTAATCGCCGCCGGAGCGGATGTGCTGGTCATTGATACGGCTCACGGCCATTCGGAAGGCGTTTTGAAAACAGTCAAACTCATCCGAAAAAAGTATCCTAAAATTTCCCTGATCGCTGGAAATGTGGTGACACCGGAAGCCGTTAAGGCTTTGGCGGACGCCGGCGCGGATACGGTAAAAGTCGGTGTCGGGCCGGGCTCGATTTGTACCACGCGTGTGGTCACCGGCGTGGGTGTGCCGCAAATTTGGGCGATTTCAGAATGCGCCAAAGCGGCTCAAAAATACAAAGTCGGGATTATCGCCGACGGCGGCATCAAATACTCCGGCGATATTACCAAAGCCATCGCGGCGGGCGCGGACGCGGTTATGTTGGGAGGTCTTTTCGCTGGCACGGAAGAATCTCCCGGCGAAGTCATCAACTTACAGGGCCGGATGTTCAAGGTTTATCACGGTATGGGTTCTCTGGCCGCCATGCAAAAAGGAAAAAGCGCGGATCGTTATTTTCAGGACGGCGTGACGGACTCCAAAAAGCTGGTACCCGAAGGTATTGAAGCCAGGGTTCCTTATCGCGGCCTCTTGTCCGAACTGGTATACCAACTGATCGGTGGATTGAGGGCTGGCATGGGTTACAGCGGAACCCCCACCTTAAAAGCTCTCAGGGAACACGGCCAGTTTGTCCAGATTACCCAGGCCGGCTATCAGGAAAGCCATCCGCACGATGTGGTTATTACCAAAGAAGCTCCGAACTATTATCTCGATTAGCTGTTTCAATAAAGGAGATCATCCATGATCGTTTCACTTTCGGTTGTCAGTGTCCGTAAGGGCCATGAAAAGCAGGTCGTCGATATCCTGAACAGCTATGTTCAAAAAGAAAAAAAAGCCAAAGGCTGTATGAAGGTTTATTTGCGCAAAGCCATTAATAACGTTGATACCTTTATGGTTTATTCCGAATATGACACCAAGGCCAATTTTGAAGCCGCGAATAAAGTTTCTGAAGAAAAAATGAAAAGCAAAAAGATTGAGTTTGTTTTAAAGCCCCATGTGCTGCGGGCCTTTTACGGTAATTTTGAATAGGCTAAACCCTATTACCACAGAGCACACAGAGTGAACATTTAAATAATATTTGGTGTTACGATTTTATCTGAGATTTTAATCTACCTTTAAATTTGTACTCTGAGAACTCTGTGCCTCTGTGGTGAAATATTTTTATTCTGGAGATGGTTTTGAAA
>Ga0302155_10003182_pt1 | contig 10729 bp, 14 predicted proteins | sample I_Bog_N3_1_FD_193508 | JGI IMG/M metagenome (GOLD analysis project Ga0302155, IMG submission 193508) | Peat permafrost microbial communities from Stordalen Mire near Abisko, Sweden - I_Bog_N3_1 | ecosystem: Environmental > Terrestrial > Soil > Wetlands > Peat | place: Sweden: Abisko, Stordalen...
TTGAAACCAATTTGGCAGCTGCCACGTGGTCGGTCCAAAAGGTGGTGCGCTGATCCATGTCTTCTCCATTAAAAATTGAATGGAGTCAGTGTGCAGAAAATACGATTACGCCACAAGTCTGGGGTTTGTGGACCGCTTACTCTTTAACTGCAAATGAAATATCTACACTAGTTTTAGTGTATTCCTCAGCAATGCATGTGTTGGCTAAAAATAGCGCACCAAATAATGTACCAAAAATTAATTTTTTCATCTTTTACCTTTGACGCCGGGGACTGTATGTTTTTCTAAAATACTATGTATCTATAATAAGGAAGGTATTTCCTTGTAAATTAGGAATTATTTATAGAGGAAGTTAATATTTTAAATTAAAAAATACTAACATTATTTTTATATTAAGTTTTGTGTCTTTTTAAAAAGCCGGATATTGGGCATTATGTCTAATAATCTGGCTTTTTTTCTGCTCCTTGCTTCCCATTTTTCTAGTCATCGTTTAAGCTATCCTTTAGTCAATGTATGCTTAAAGGTGACAAAATGGGAACGAACCACAATACCATCGACCAAAACACCCTGGAACGCTTAGTCGAAGCGGGGGCTGTCCGTGGTGCTTCGATCATAGGCCAGCCAGGTGGTTGGGGGGTGGTGATTCAATATGGCATGACCGAACGGGCGTTGGCCGCCAAGCGAGGTGCTATCCGTAATTTTGCGAGGTTTGAAACCTTAGTGACTTATCTCAAGAAGATAGGGATTGCTAAGTATCAAGTTGACGCTACCCAATATGACCCTGTGACTGTCAAAGCAGAGCGTTTCCGTGATGACGCTGCCGAACGTATGCGCCAGGCACATCAGGCCGCAGCGCATGATAAGTGGTTTCGTGCGCAAGTCGAACAGGCTCTACAGGAAGCAGACGCCCCTAATACGATCTGGCTCTCTAATGAAGAAGTCAAAGCCCACAGTGCTGCACGTCGCGCCGAATGGCTCAAACGTGCTCAACAAGCTGCAGGGAGTGACGCTTGATTCTGGTGTGGCTGCCTTCTGCCAGCATGACCCGCGACGCCCAACTGGATTACATTGCTCAGGAGAGCCTGACAGCCGCGATTAATCAGGATGCAGAAATAGAAAAACAGGTTGATATGTTATTGCAGTACCCAGAGATGGGTCGACCAGGACGCATCAAAACGACCCATGAGCTAGTGATTGGCAGAACGCCATTTATCGTCGCGTATCGCGTTAAAGATGATCGGATTGAAATTTTACGGGTACTGCACGGGGCGCAGCAATGGCCAAACAACATTCAAGAAATGGTAGATGGTGTTCTCTCTGAGAAAGGAATTTAAAATATGCAAAGGCTTTGTCGGTAATGAAGCCTAGCTGAAAGGTGTAGGAATGGGGCACCAAGGTTCTAGATTTATCGTATTTTTCTTAAATGAATAATTCATCCTTATTTGATAATTCGTATTATCAAATAAGGATTTATATGTTATCTTGGCTTTAAATCCAGATTATTGAGTTAATTCCGTGGTATCACGACGTCATGAACAGGTCTTCAAATCTCAGTTCTTGGTCTATGGTTATTGAAAGACAGCTTAGTAAAAATTAGCCACGGTAATAACCCAGCATGATTTAATTCAGTTCGATAGGTTTCCGTCCATGTCAAATCACACCGATATTCTTTTCGAAAAGCCTACGTATAGCCGTACTGATTACGCAGCTCTGCGCTCTCATTGTTTAGGCATCCCAATGACCCGTATTGCGTCGCTTTATTACAGCGATGATGCGCCACAGCTAGAAATTGGCTTAGAACGCTTTCTTTTAGATATGCGGGAGGATCTGGTTCAACGAGCGATCGGACATAATCCAGCACTAGCCGAAGTGTTAAAAAACGCCCGCGTTGGTGGCAAGATGACTACCAAGGCGTTAGACATTTTAGTTCGCGCCGCAGATGTTCCCCAGCCAGTTCCTAGTCCTGAGCAAAAAATCGGACAGTGGGTAAAACCTAAAACAGCCAAGGCTTTAGCTGAAGAAAACATTATCACGATCAAACAACTGATTGATTACATGACGGTCAGGGGTAGTACGTGGTATCACTCTGTACCTCGTATCGGTAGATTGAAAGCAAGGGTATTAGAGAGATGGTTAAAGTCACACCAAAGCAGACTAGGTACCATTAATATCATTGATACTAGTGTGCAAACTACAAGTACCGTGGCCGCAGTTCATGTTCATCCTGACCAACCGTCCGTTCTCGCACCGCTTGAATGTATTACGACATCTACTCAGTATGATGGATCTCGAGGAGCTAACCGATCACAAGCATATTGCTACATAACTGCCGCAAACGACCTGGAGGCGATCAACTGTTATTTACAAAGATATGCGGATCAACGGCATGCACAACGTGCTTATAAGAAGGAGCTGGAACGATTTCTTCTCTGGTGCATCATCATTGCGCAAAAGCCGATGAGCTCCGTAAACGCCTCAGATTGCCAGGAATATGCCGCTTTTTTAGCAACACCAGCAAGGAATTTTTGCGGTAAAAAAGCTGGACGTCATACCAAGCTTTGGAGGCCGTTTAATGAAAAAGGTGGATTAAGTCCCCTCTCCCAACGCTATGCAGTCAATATCTTACGATCAGCATTCGATTACTTTTGTAAGGTAAGGTACCTTGCTGGTAATCCTTTTACAGTGGTTAAATCAACCGTAGTGACAAAAGAGGTTGATGTAATGCATATCGAAAAAGCCTTATCGGCGCCTCTTTGGCTCAAGTTGGTGTCAGCACTAGAGAATGCTACGGCGAATAGTTCACAATATCGCATTGCTTTGGCCGCGATATTACTCTTGGGAGACTCTGGTATTCGACGTGAAGAAGCTGCAACTGCTACGCGCGCGAAGCTACAAAAAAGTAGGTACGCAGAGGTCATGGAGCTCGAAGTACTCGGTAAGGGTCACAAAAAACGCGTGGTCCCGGTCAGTGAAAGAGCCATGAAGGCGTTGGAGAACCATTGGATTGATCGCGGACTCGATACCTCAGCCAGGGATGACGAGCATTTACTGGCCCCGCTCATCATACCGCACCATCATGCGGCCAAGGCAAAGAAAGACAGTTCTCGACCGAATTGCTATGCGCCCGAATCTCTGTATCGTTTGATTCAAACATCGATTAAGAATCTATCCCTATCGATGCCAGAGCTCTTTGCTGCAGAGGATAGAAGGCAACTTGAGTCGACAACACCCCATGCATTCCGACATACGTTCGGTACCCTCTCTGTTGAGAAAGGAATGCCAATCGATGTACTCCAATATTTCTTAGGACATCAATCAGTCGGTACCACTTCTATCTACAATAAAGCCAAGAAGAAGCGTGCTATGGAAGAGGCAGCTAAGTATTTCAATTCAGAACAGTGATGCAATGGGGTGGTTTCACGTACTCAGCCGATCTCATTTACCGAGATTCAACTAACCCGTATTTGCGCGCCAGACGTTCTTTATGAATTCTCGCCATCACTTGAATTGCCTCATTATAGGTCGGCAACACTTCCTGATCTCCATTCCCTAGATTGTTTTGCCGGCCTCCCCACACTTTTTCAACCACCCAGAAATCCAACATGTCTTGATAAACCCGGGCGCAGTAATAGCGTTTTTTCGTTTCCCACCTGAGCTGTTTCATCGTACCCTCGCTAGTCAGGTCTTAGTGACCTACTTCGCAGTGTAGTCATAACCAGCAAAGTATACAACTGAAGTTATGCACAGATGTTGTGTATAAGTGACCAACAACAACCTATAAATCGACGCCAGAGCTCGCGATCATCGGGGTGCTCATCAATTCATCACCTTATTTTTTAGCCTATCGTGATGTTCTCAAAACGGTTCATTGAGCCAATATTTTCATTGGAAGCGAGATAATTTTGTGTTCTCCGATCATCAGGCGCCAGGGCAAAATCCAGTCCCAAGCGTAGGGCAGCGCAAAATTGGGCGCCGTTCATGTCGATGACACCATCCATTTTCACATTCAACTGCCGTTGTGCCCCATCCAATTGCGCCTGAAAAGTCACTGGCTTATTTCCTTTAATCTGCAACGTGACTTCACCGTAGGTGAGTGAATCAGATATTTGATCGTCTGACAGCAAGACATCTTCTGCTTTTGCTACAACCCGATACGTCATTGGATTCGGCGGAAGCGCACGAAGATAGCCGATACAATCTTTCAAAGCTGCTTCCAATTCTGCACTACGTGCGTTTAATGTTGAGGTAGTCATTGCTTTATCTCCCAGGATTTAATTGCCTAATGTGTGACTATGATCACTCTACGATTTCTTTAAAACGTCCGGATTCAATCTTGTCGTAGATTTCTTCCATGACTTTACCCGCGATTGTTTGAATCCATTGTCCATTCTGTGTGACCTCAGCTGTCCCATCATGAATGCGAATGATGATGCCTTTGCCCGCGGTGAATTTCTTAAAGGCGTACTTCGCTGCTCGGTTAGCAGGCTTATGAACGGCATCAGACTTGCCAGCTCCCATACGGATCAGCTGCACTGCTCTGGCAGCGTAGTCACTCGTTTTGCCGATTAAGGTTTCCAGGTATCGGTAGACACCATTTTTAGACATCTTGTTTTTCTCGATGTACTGCTTTGCAACGACAAATATGTCATACAATTTGTAGCCTTTGGAAGTGGCAAGACCTCTTAGCTTACAGACGCCTTTGGGCGAAACACCAAGGCCAGCGATTGGCTTGAGTTCTTCTGGCAAAGTAACAGGGTCTGCTTCGGGGTTTTCTTTTCGTTTTTCTAAAAGAATTTCTTGGTAATTTCTTTTAAAAGTAAGATCTACGTATACAGCGCCGTCGGACATTTCTGTCTCTTGCTCTTGTTTTGGTTTGGTTTTTCCTATCGGCAGTTCAACGATTTCACACAAGCTTTCTGTGAATTGATATCGCTTAGATTCAAAAACACCCCATTCGGATCTTCCCTCAGTCACAGTCTTGATCCAGCCGGCTTCGCGTAGGGTTTTCATTGTGCGCTCTACGGTCTTAGTACTCACGTTGGACTGCATAGCTACCGTATCTAAACGCGCTCTGATTTGCGTGGTTCCATTTACCTGGCTCGCGCGAGTGAGAAGGGTCTTCAATACAGACTTCATGCTACGGGTTAGCCCGATGAAGCGTGGATTAGTCTCCACAAGAATAATGGCTTTTTGAATTAATTGAGGGTACCCTAGATACGGTCGTACGATATCTTCGATTGTCGGAGAGTACATGCGTAGTCCATCCACCACAAAAAATGTGATTAAGTGTTGACAAGGCATGTAAGGGGAGATAAAGTGAAGGTTCTGTGCGATCACTAGTCTGCTTACATGCAACTATGGTCCAAAAGCCCAACTCTCGTAAAGCTGGGCTTTTTTCTTTTCTAATTCATTTATATTAAATATCTGATTTTTGCTTTTATTATTTGCCTTAGAATTACTAAGACAAATAATAAAAAGTACCTACACCAATTCAATAGCTTTGTTCAAAGTTGATAAAAGCAAAATCCTCGTAAAATTTGGCTTTTATCATTATTTTTAAAAATTATTCACAGTGAATAATTTTTAAGTCATTGATTTTAAACGATATTTTAATTTATTCGTCTTTTACATCAATGTCTGCAACAGATCTTAATGAGTCAATTACCTTCAAAAGCGCTGTGTCAGCGTCGACGTGCACATCACTAATTCGAACCGTAATTACTCGACCATCCAGTTTTGCAGTGAAAACTTGACGGCCATTACGGTTTGTAATTATTTTTGGTTTTTGTGATGGTTTTTTGGATTTTTGTTTAACCATTTGCAAAAACCATTGCTTCACTGAGGTTTGGTCAGCATCTTCTTCGGTGATTCGCATCACAGCGGTATGAATTAATTTCTCTTCGTTTGGATATTCTTTTATCAGTTCAAAAATCTGTTCTGACAATCGAACGCCAAACATTTTCGGCTTGTCGTTAAGCATAGCAACGTAGACTTCAGGCAATTTCAGCATCGCCATACGTTTTGATGCTTGTGCCTGCGATGTACCAAAAAGATTAGCGACTTCTGACTGATTTTTAGCGAAGCCTTCTTGTATCGCTTCCTGGTATAACTTTCCTTTTTCGAAGTCGGTCAAATTAACCCGGGCTTCGTTAGATATCATCGTTACCAGTTTGGCGTCACGATCACTACATTCCACAATGTAAGCGTCAATATCTACCCAGCCGAGACTTCGAGCTGCACGTGTTCTACGATGTCCAGAAAGCAATTCAAATCTATCACCAATGCGCCGGACTTTGATTGCTTCCTTCAAGCCGGCAGCAACCATTGAGTGGCCAAGATCATCGATATCACCGACGTCGTAAAGCTTCCGCGGTTGATATGGACTATCGTCAATCAAGTTTAAATTTATTTTCAGTAATGCTTTATCGTTAGTAAAAACCTGATTTTTATCTTCTTGGCGCGCCAACATCTCACTAACAGATATGTTGTCTGCAGTGTTAGGCGGTGTATTCAAAATCATTGACGATCTTGTCTCACTTTGTTTTTTTAAGACAGAAGCCATGAATTCTGCTTCTGATATTTTTTTTGACATTAAAATACTCCCATCTTTACTAGGAGGTCGTTAGCTACTTTGCGCAAATCCTCTGCTCCAATTGAGTTGCATTTAGATAAGCACAAAGGTAGCTCGTAAGTATCTGAAGATAATGTTTTAGGAAAATCTTCACTACGTCGAATAATCGAATCGAGCCACGCTGAGTTGTATGTTTTGCGAATCATCGCAGTCTGATTGAGCACGCGAGTCCTGTTCAAATCGAAGAAATTTCCGATGATCACCAGTTCTGGGCATCGTCCATCTTCTTCTTTCATCTCTTCGAGAACTTTAGAGAGATAAGAGACAGCTTTTGTGCTGAACTTTTCAAGGGAGATAGGTGCGATGACGAAATCACTCGCTAGAAGCGCGCTGCGCGTCATTCTATTTTTTGCTGGAGCAGCATCAAATAAAATTACATCGTAATCACTCAGATCAAAATCCGGATTTTTACCTGTTTTCCCCGCGTGCAGAAGTTTTGAAACCATTGACGCAGAGTTAGTTGTTTGGAGCGCTTCCATCGTCATTAATGTATCTAGGCGATCCAGTGAAACGTCGGAAGGTATTAAGTGCGGACCGTATTCACCGTAAGGCTTTTTGATTACTTTACTGAGTGGCATCTTGCCAGTTGGCCACTGGTCAAAAAGATGGCCGAAATGGTAGTCTACGCATTTGTCAATAGAAACACCGTCTTCAATTGCTTCTTCGCGTGAGAGCTCGCTGTCATAACCAAACGAAAGCGTGAGATTTGATTGAAAATCAAGATCGATGACCAGAGTCTTTAAGCCGAGTAGTGAAAAGATACAGGCTAAGTTCGCAGAGATAGTTGATTTACCGACGCCGCCCTTTGGCACGTAGCAAGTCATAACAACCTGTTTTTTTGCTTTCTTCTCACTTTTTTTACTCATCCGCCAATTTACGATATCGTAAACGTTATTGACTGTGTAAATGCGAGTTTTCGGACCCGTATCTTGACGCAAAACACCAAGATTTGATTCATCAGTGGCTCTGCGAACAGTATCGCGCGTTGCGCCGATCAGGGTCGCGACAGCGGCTGCTTTAAAAGTTTTCGCTATCACGCGATCTCCAAATGAAAAAGTTTACGTATTTTTCATTGTTTACATGAATATTGCAACATTTTTATGTGAAAAATCATAAAAAACCACTTATTTTAATTTTTTTGATTAATCATAAAATATGAATAAAACAGTGTTTTGGATATATTTAACTCTATTTATATTGAATAGTAGCTGCAACTGTAAATCAAAAAAGAAGTTACGCAATAGCTTCTAACTCAGCATTTTTCGTATTCATTTTCTCAAAATTTCAAGAAAATACTCCAAGCTGGCATTAATTGAGAATGTTTTCTCCGCATGCGCCACAGCAACGTACAGAATGGTTATTTTTTTTTAAATCGATTTATTTAATTGTTAGCAGTTCTACTACCAATCAGTTATTTCGAGGCATGTAGTGTCGGGGATTTTGTTGCCCTTATGCTTTGATTAGTAAATACATGCATCTTCATGACTGGTAATGCAATAACCCTGGGATTGGATATTTTATTTTCCTTCGTCTTCTTCGGCATGATGCTCTGGTAGTCTCATTCATTTAGACGGAAAATTCATTTTCGAAATGACGGTCGGTTTTTTTGCCCTGGCAGCTTTGACCATAATTGACAGCCGTCGCTGGGCTGACGATGATCAATTGAAGCTTATAGTTGAGGCTAGTTTTGGATCCACCAGACAGCGTTGGACACCTGCAATATTATCGCTGCATATTTCAAAGAAACGAGTCATCAAAATTGGCAGCTTCGCTCGCCAATTTTGTCAGATGAATTGCCTGTTGAGTAATAAATTCACTAAGGCTAATGACAAACTTGCTTTCTTCCGCTGTGTATTCAGGTTCCAAGGCAAGTTCTTTAGCATACTTGAGTGCATTGTTTGCGGCGTTTGTCAAATTGAACCTTTGCACACGGTGGTCAGTTGCAGGGCGTAGCCGAGACGGGTGAAGTCCCGCCGTTTGCGGCCGATCCATTCAAGATCGTCATCATCCAGGTAAAAATAGCGCGCCAACTCGATGGTTGAAAGGACCTCTGGAAAGCGACCGTGGCGCTCTCGTTGAGCAAGTGTCAGAAAACTAACCGGCATGTTGCCTTTCTTTTGGACGCGAGGGAGAGTTGGACATGCTCACAAACGAGGGATTTTGAGAAGCTACGCCAAGCGGCCGATGTGGAGCTGAAATCAAGGCATTGATATTCTCGAAAATAGTTCTTGAAATGTTATTCTCGATCCCTTACCATTGCAATGAGTTTCGATAAAAAAGGATAATCATGCGACCATCAGTTGTGCTCGAAATGAAGCGAAGTGCAGTGCGCGAAGCGGTGAACCGTTTTCGCACGGCGAACCCGCGCGTTTTCGGTTCGGTGCTGCATGGCACCGACCGGGATGGCAGCGACCTCGATCTGTTGGTCGATGCGCTACCTGGTGCCACATTATTGGACTTAGGCGGTCTGCAAGACGATCTTGAATTGCTGCTCGGCGTTCACGTTGATTTGCTGACACCCGGCGACCTGCCGCCAAAGTTCCGGGCCAAGGTACTGGCAGAGGCGCAACCGATATGATTGAGAACCGTCTGCCAGATTACATCGACCACATACAGCAGGCCGCAACGGATGTGTGTAGCTTCGTGGAGGGACTAGCCAAGGACGACTTCCTGACCGACAAGCGCACCCAGCAAGCCGTCATCATGAGCCTCATCATCATCGGCGAGGCAGCCACAAAGGTGATGGAGGGCTATGTCGCGTTCACCCAGGCACACCCGGAGGTGCCGTGGCGCAATATGCGCGGCATGCGCAATCGGATGGCCCACGGCTATTTCGACATCGACCTCAATGTGGTGTGGGAGACGGTACAAGAATGGCTACCGGAGTTGCTGAAACAACTGCCCGCTGTACGCCAGGATGCCGACGATGAAGACCGTAACGACGAAGGAATGGAACCATGAAGGTCGGCAAAAAGTTCTATTGGAAGCACTTCAGATTTCTCGTGATTCTGACGATCTTGTCGATCATTGTGAGCTGGTGGGGATGGCATGTGAGTAAACTCGATGGTATGCCGTTCGCTCGGTCTGGAGCTGTTACAACCGCAGCTCTGATCGCCTTTCTTGTGTCCAACTACACGGAGAGACTGGCACAAGTAAAGCGAGACGTTATGGATGCATTCACGAAAAGTGGGAATTGGACCGAAGCATCGTCAGAAATTCGTAAGGGATTAGAAGCTGATATCGACGAGTTGGTAGCTTGCACAAATACCGTTATCCGGTACTGGTATGCAATTTTGATGTTCTTCGCAACGGTTATCTGGGGACTCGGGGATTACGTTTACGCACTTATTTTGCATGATCCAGTGTTTACGATGTGCGAGATCGCTACAAGATTGATTCATTTCGGAGGCCAATAGGTGCGAGCGTTAGTCGATCAAGTGAATAGATACGAGGAGGAGCAGAAGCCACGCCAGTGGCACAGGAATACATTGCCCCTGGAGCGGAACAAACTATGTTGATCGGTTATGCACGTGTCTCGACCCAAGATCAGAATCTTGAGTTGCAGCGTGAAGCCTTGACCAAGGCTGGGTGCCAGAAGGTCTTTGAGGACACCGTGAGTGGTACACGAGCTGACCGACCTGGCTTGAACAAAGCGCAGGAAATGCTGCGTGCGGGTGATACCCTTGTCGTTTGGAAGCTTGACCGCCTTGGTCGTAGCGTCAAAAATTTGGTCGATTTGGTCGGTGAACTAAACAAGCAAGGTGTCCAGTTTAAGAGCCTGACCGACGCCATCGACACCGGCACCGCGTCGGGCCGGTTTTTCTTCCATGTCATGGCCAGCCTCGCCGAAATGGAGCGAGATCTGATTGTCGAGCGCACCCGCGCTGGGCTAGATGTAGCCAGGCAACTTGGCCGCAAAGGCGGTCGCAAGCCAAAGATGACCGACAGCAAAATCGAGTCAGCAAAAAAACTATTAGCTAACGGTGTTCCGCCTAGGGACGTAGCTAAGAATCTCGGTGTATCGGTTCCCACGCTTTACCGTTGGGTTCCAGCGTCAACACACACCTAAAGATTTCGCGGGGTTGGGCTTACAACCCC
>Ga0302155_10003183_pt1 | contig 10729 bp, 4 predicted proteins | sample I_Bog_N3_1_FD_193508 | JGI IMG/M metagenome (GOLD analysis project Ga0302155, IMG submission 193508) | Peat permafrost microbial communities from Stordalen Mire near Abisko, Sweden - I_Bog_N3_1 | ecosystem: Environmental > Terrestrial > Soil > Wetlands > Peat | place: Sweden: Abisko, Stordalen...
ACTCCTTCGCCAGCAGAGCGACTGAGTAATCGTCATAGGCATATTCCAGCGTCTTGGTGACACCCGCCTTGCCCTTCGTCTCCACCACCGGATTAGCCACATCGGGATCCGAAATATATCCCTTCTCCATGTATTCGCGAATATAGGGCCGCGTGCCGCCTTCGAGGGTGGCATTTCGCAACAGCAGTTTGTAAGCGCTCTTGATGTCATAGCCGCGCAGGCCGCGCAGATAAGAGCCTGCGATAAACGCCGAAGCGTGGTCTCCATGGAAGAAAGTGGGGATGAAGCCGGTCTTTTCACCACGATCGATCAGGGAGCGAATTACGTCTACTGTTACATCAGGCGAAATCATGCCAAGCAAAACCAGCTTGTTGCGATATGTGTCCCACAGCGACGGCAGAGTGTAGTACTCGAAGTCTGCCTTCGCCGTGGCTCCCTTCACGTCGGTGTATTCTCCATTCTCGTCGCTTCTAAGCGCCGGCCACAGGAATGAGCGATATAAGCACGAATAGAAAAGCTCCTTCTGCCGTTCGGTTCCGCCGGAAACCTGAACCTTCGACAACAGCTTCTCCCAGGTTGCGGAAGCCTCCGCCTTCACTATATCGAAGCTCTTGTCTGAGAGTTCTCTCTCGAGATTCTCTTTGGCGTTCTCGGAACTGACAAAGGAAAGGCCGATCCTGATCTCCACCGGCTTGCTGCCAACTACAAAGTCGACGACCGGCAGATTGGCCTTCGCGCCCTTAAGCATCTCAACGCCGCTGATCATATAGTTGGACACCGCATAGAAAAACACTTTCTCACTAGCCGTCTGATAGCCCTTGAAGGCGTACTCTCCATCCTGCTCAAACTTCCAGTCTGTGATTCTCTCGTTCGAAACCGCGAGGTTCACAATCAGCTTTTTGGATTGGCTGTTGTCCTTAAAGGTGTAGCGGTGGAATCCAGTCCTCAACGTTGAGGTTAGTTCGGCATTGATGCCGTAGCGCTCTAGATAGACCTGGTAATAGCCTGGGTGGGACGACTCGTTTTTGTGGCTGAAGTTCGATGCGAAGTCCGCGGGATTCACATTGCCACTTACGGGAAGGATAGGAATATTGCAGAGGTTCCAATGGCCCTTGTTGGTGTGGGCGAAGGCGTAGATCTGCGGGTTTTCGTACTCATATCCGGCCCCGCTGCCGAATTTGGTGATGGGGCTCAGCTGCACCATGGCATTGGGTAGGGATGCACCTGGAAATACAAGCCCTGCCCAAACCCGCCACGGCGGATTGAATCCGATGTCTGCTGGATCGGTCAGCGGGGCAGTCCCGAGGAAGGTGTTGACGAAGTCCACTCGGCGCTTCTGGCCTTGAGAAGGCAACGCCAGGGTGGCCACAAACAAAATCAAGATTGCGAGCTTGGTTTTCATCGGTTGCGGAGTTCAACGATTGCGTCAGATTTGGCGCGGAGACAACGTTGTCATCTACGGCGTATCTTACCTTACACGCTTCGCGGACCGATGACAACTCTCCCCGGCATTTGGACGAAAGCCTCGCAGCCCGTCCGGATCGAAGTTCACGCCCCTTCATCCTCGTGACTTCAGAAAGCGCGTAATGTGGAGGATCAATCTGAACAAGCTGAGCATGAGCCGTCGCAAGTGTTTGTGGAGCGCGAGGAGCACGAAGGCATTAAAGCTCCGGACTTGGGCAGATTGCTCTTCGATAATCCGATTGTTGGCAGCTCTCCCATAGCCCAATGGTAAAACGGTTCCAAGGCAGACCAATTCTGTCTTGTTGACAGACCTGATTTGGTTTAGCTAGACTCGACTGTTCAAGCTGACAACGTTGTCAGGGGGTCGCCATAATTGTGTGGCGGGTCCATCGGCGAGCTACGGGTGCGTGGTGGGCCGGAGCGCTTGATGTGAACTGGAAACCATCGTGCCGGGAAGCCGGTGTTTCAATGGGAGCAATCGTTAACATCCCGTGGACATTGATGCAAAGACATGCGCGAGTTTGGAAGCCTCTGCTTTGGCGCAAACACCGGAGCGGACTGGTTCGTGCATCGGCCGACGCTGTTTCGTGGAGTCGTTCGCTGGAGCACCTCGGCGATTCCGTTTGCGAGTCATTTAGTGTTGCAGGACTTGAGGAATAAATGATTCAAATCCGAAATGTTCGATCGATGCACCTGGCCATTCTCGTACTATCTGCACTTGCCCCGCTGCTTCCCGGACAGCAAGCTGTGACGCCACCGGAGATCGAGAACGAGCAAATTCTTGGAATCAACAAGGAGCCTTACCACGCTACGCTAATGCCTTACAAGGATCGCACCGAGGCTCTGGCAGCGAACCGCAAGGCGTCGACCTGGGCTCGCAGCTTGAACGGCCAGTGGAAGTTCCATTGGGTTCCCCGGCCTGAGGAGCGCCCGGTTGATTTCTACAAGCCAGGCTTCGATGTGAGCGGGTGGAAGGAGATCCCGGTGCCCTCCAACATGGAGGTGCAGGGTTACGGCACGCCGATCTACACCAATTTCACCTACCCGTTCAAAAAGGACTGGCCACGGGTGACCGGTGAGCCACCCAGGGAATATACCGCGTACCTCGAACGTGATCCGGTCGGTAGCTACCGCCGCGAGTTCGATGTTCCTGCGGACTGGAGTGGGCGGCGCATCTTTATAACCTTCGACGGTGTCGACGCCGGTTTTTTTGTGTGGGTGAACGGAAAGAAGGTCGGATACAGCGTGAACAGCCGCAATCCTGCAGAGTTCGACCTCACCTCGTATGTCGTTCCCGGACAGAAGAATGTGCTTGCGGTCGAAGTGTACCGGTATACGGCTGGCAGCTATATGGAAGACCAGGACATGTGGCGGCTGAGCGGGATTTTCCGCAATGTCACACTGTGGAGCGCGCCGCAGGTCCATGTACGGGACTTCGCATTGACGACCGATCTGGACTCCAGCTATCGCGACGGTGTTCTCGGGGTAACCGCGAGGATTAAGAACTATTCAGGCGTGGGTCAGCCTGCGCGCCGCCTCCAGGTTGAACTGGTGATGCGCGACGGATCGGCCAGCGTCGGACAAACGTCTGTCGATGTTCCCGCGCTGGCGCCTGGAGAGGAACGTGCCGTTTCCACCTCGCTGGCAATCGCAAATCCCGAGAAATGGACGGCTGAAACCCCGAATCTTTACACCACGATTCTGTCCTTGAACGGCGACGCAAAGCCCGCAGAAGTCCTTTCCGCGCGCACGGGCTTTCGAAAGATCGAAATCAAAGATGCCGTCTTCATGATCAACGGCGTGCCGGTAAAGCTGAAGGGCGCGAACCGGCACGAGAACTGGCCGGACACCGGTCACTACGTCTCCGAAGATCGGATGATCCGGGATCTTGAGCTGCTGAAGCAGGTCAATGCCAACCATGTGCGAACATCTCACTATACGGACGATCCACGCTGGTATGAACTGGCCGACGAGTACGGCATCTACCTTGTGGCCGAGGCGAACGTTGAGTGTCACGGGTACATGCACGTGCTCGACCGGGAACCTCGTTACGAGAAGAGCATCGTCGATCGCAACGTCGCTAACGTGGAAAACCTGAAGAATCATGCATCTGTGGTGGTGTGGTCGCTCGGGAACGAGTGCGGCGGCGGCAGCAGCTTCAGGACGGCATTGCAGGCGGTCAAGGCGATCGATTCTACCCGGCCGACCCACTATGAACCTTTCGGGGGTGGCCCGGACCTGCCCACCGACATCGAAAGCCACATGTACACCAACCCGACCGAACTGAAAGCCGCAGGAGAAGATCCCAAGCGGACCAAGCCCTTCTATCTCTGCGAGTACGCCCACGCGATGAACAACTCGATGGGCTCGGTCGGCGACTACAACGATCTCTTCGACAAGTATCCGACGTTGATGGGGGGGGCAATCTGGGAGTGGGAGGATCAGGGCCTCTGGAACGGCCGCGACCCTAACCACCAATACATGGCCTATGGCGGAGGATTCGGGGATTTTCCGAACGACAAGTATTTCATTCATAAAGGCGTGGTCTTTTCCGACCGTACTCCGAAGCCACACTATCCCGAGCTGAAGCGAGCGTACCAATGGCTAAGCTTCGATCCGATCGACGTCGCGCATGGAAAAATCGGCATTCGCAACCGGTACGCGTTCACTAATCTGAGCAAATTCATACCGCACTGGACGCTAAGCGAAGACGGTATCGTCATCGATCAGGGCACACTTACGCCGATTGATTTGGCGCCCGGTGCGAGCACAGATGTGACGTTACCGGTGAACATCGCGTCAGACAAACCCGGACGCGAATACTTCCTCCAACTCTCCTTCGAGCTGGCGAAGCCGGAGATCTGGGCCAAGGCGGGTTACGAAGTCGCGACACAACAGTTTGAGCTGCCGAACGTACCTGCGACCAAGACCCCGGTTGCGCAGACGACCGGGAGGCAGAGCGCCGGGGCGCTGAGTCTTAGGCAGGACGATACATCGATCACGGTTGAAGGGAACCGATTCAGCGTCGTATTCGACAAGCTCCAGGGCACGATCTCGCAAATCACTCGCGGCAATGCAGGCCTTCTGGTGGAAGGTGGGGGGCCCAAGCTTTATCTTTGGCGAGCGCCTCATCGCAACGATGACCAATGGGCATCGAAGGCCTGGGGTACGTACGCCATCAACTCTCTGCAAACCACGGTCAAGAACCTCAAGGCGACGCAGTTGAGCGATTCATCGATTCTTGTCGAGGCGACGCTTCTAGAACAGGGACATCAAGGATGGTCCGCGACCTTTACCACCGCTTATACGATCGCCGGTGACGGTTCCATCGCCGTAAAGAACAACTTTGATCCGGCCGGGGAGAGAATTCCACTGGCTAGAATCGGGGTTCGCATGTTGCTGAACAAGAGCCTCGACCGCTTCACCTATCTTGGGCGAGGACCGATGGAGAACTACTCCGACCGCGATCGCGGATCGGATGTCGGCTTGTACTCGAGTTCCGTGCGGGACCAACTGACACCGTATCCCAAGCCGATGGAAGCGGGAAACCACGAGGATATCCGTTGGGCTGCTCTAGGAGGCGCGGGGCTGCCGACCTTGATGGCCGTGAGCGATGGCAAACTTCTGCAGGTCTCCGCACTGCCGCTGATGGATGAACAGCTTGAGGCTCCGGCTCATTCGGAGGATCTGCCGCCGAGTTCATCAACAGTGCTCACGCTGGATACGAAAACGCTGGGTGTGGGGTCGAACAGTTGCGGGCCGAAGCCCTTGCCGCAATACATGGTCTGGTCCGATCCTACCGAGTTTTCCTATGTGCTTCGGCTTCTGCCTGCTGGAGACCTCAACCTTTCCGACGCAGCCAGGACGCCTGTGTTCGAAGATTCCACTCAAGCTCTCACGAGCCAGAAGTAGTCGGAGGTTCTTCTCCGTAATTCAGGATGAGCTAACACTCGGCTGGAATCGAAAAGAGACAGGGAGAAATAGTCTTCATCGATCCTGAATCGGTTGCATCGTACCGAGCTACTCAATTTGGCGGGACCGTCAAAGCTGGCACGCAAAACTCGTCCAGACCTTCGTCGCGAGCGTCTGTCGCTTGCCTCCGGATTACTCCGGCTTGCCCACGGTGTTATCTTTGTATACCTTTTGCATGATGAAAAAGGCTTGCTTCTTCTTTCCGTCTTCGGAGAGGAGGCCCTTGCGGTTGTAGCCATCCTGCAGGATCGGTATGTTGCGGGTAGTGGAGCGAAAGTCCAGTAGCACCCAAGGTGTAGTTCCGCGAAGCTGAGGGATCTTTGCAAACATCACGAGTTGATGCTCATAGACATAAGCCTGCTGTTCCTCGGTCCAGCGCTGGGTTACGGGGCCGTGGTTGCCGATCTTGGCTTCGGCCCCAAACTCGCTCATGATGAGTGGCTTCTGAGGGAGGGTCCAATGGATGCTATCGGCGTCTTCCGGTTTGCCTCCGTACCAGCCGATGTATTCATTGAGACCCACGACATCGAGCGCGTCGGTGAGCGGATCGTCCAGAATTCCCTCACTCCCTGTTCTGCGATCGGTATTGAGCGCAGACGTGATGAGGCGAGTTGGATCGAGCTGCCGGGCTTCCTTGGCGAGATCGGTAAGGAATTTGGTTCGAACCGGGTTATTGCCGGTCTCGTTGGACACTGACCAGAGAATGACAGAAGCCTTGTTGCGGTCGCGGCGAATCATCTCCTTCAGCATGACAAGATCCTTGGCGTAAACCTCGGGCTTCCCGAAGGAAATACCCTGCCAGTTTGGGATCTCGGACCAGACCAGGATGCCTTCCCGATCGGCGGTGCGTGTCATTCGCTCATCGTGGGGATAGTGGCAGAGGCGGACGAAGTTTGCGTTCAGATCTTTGAGGTAGCTGAACATGGTGGCGACATCTCGATCGTTGTTTGCGCGGCCTCCGCGGATAGGGGCTTCGGCATGCACGTTGACGCCCTTGAGGAAAATGGCGTTTCCATTGAGCAGGATGCGGGTACCATCGACACGAATGTCGCGGAATCCGATATCGTCATTGACTTTATCTGCGCCCGAGGAGAGGTTAACCTTGTAGAGCTTTGGGGTTTCGGGCGACCAGAGCGTGAGTCGTGCGGCCTTTACACTGAACTTTGCGTTGCCCTCGGCATCCGTGTTGACGGTAGTCTTGGCTCCAGCCTCAGGGATATCGATGGTTACGGAGGTTCCGGTGGGTGCGTCAACCACGTGAACGTAACCGGTCAATTCCGTGTTGCTCGGCTGCCAGGTGGTGCCGTGGGCCAGGTGGACGTCGTAGTCGTCAATGAAGGCCGCGGGTACAGTGACGAGTGAGACGTCGCGTGTAAGACCGCCGTAGTTATACCAGTCGTACCCGACCGACGGAATGCCGTCTTGCAAGCGGGTCGCATCCACGCCGATGACGACGAAATTCGAGCCTGGATGCAGGACCGCGGTGACTTCACAATCGAATGGGGTGAAGCCGCCTTCGTGGTCGCAAACCCGCTTCCGGTTGACCCACACATGGGAGCGGTAATTAGCCGCGCCGATGTGCAGGAGGGTGCGCGTGCCGGGTTTGGGTTCGGCGTCAAAGTCACGCTCGTAGAAGACGACCCCTTCGTAGTTGAAAAGTTGGGGTACTTGGGTATTCCAGTCTCCCGGAACTTTCAGGGTGGGAGCAGTGGCAAAGTCATATTCGTCGTTGTGCGGGCCACTGGTTATGTTCGGGTGACTATTCAAGGCATAGCCGCGGTCGTTGATGGCACCGCTTCCCGTATAGAGCGCGCGGAACGGCGGATAGTCGACCAGGTAGTGCCAGTCTCCGTCGAGGCTCGTAACGTTGCTCCGATGGTCAACCCCGACAAGAAGCGTCTGGAGAGGCTGCTGGCCAAAGACAGGCAGCACGACACCGATGAAGATAAGTGAGGTCAACAAGCGACGAAGTTCGGGCAGGCGGGTAGGGAACAGGATCATCGTCAACATATATCTCCATCAGTAACATCCTCGTCAGAAAGCTTAGGATGGGGCATTCGCTGTTCAACGCTTCTCAGACATGGATGGCGGCGCGGAATTCGGAGCGCTGCCCCAACCCCGATTGGGCTTGGGTCCCATGGTCAAAACAAGGACACCGCCATCCGCAATGTCCGCATGGCTGAACCATGGCTTGTTCCATGCCTTACTGTTCAGCGTGGCGGATTGGATGTACGTGTTGGTCACGGAGTTGTTCTTTGCAACGATCTTCAGATCATGACCATTACCCATGTGAATGGTGACCTCATCGAAGATAGGGCTGCCCAGTAAATAATTGGGGCTTGACGGATCGACGGGATAAAAACCCATGGCGCTCATCACATACCAGGATGATGTCGAGCCCTGATCGTCCATGCCGGGGAAGCCAAGCCCGTACTGGTCGCTACCGTACATCAGGGCCAGAATCTTACGTGTAAGTTCCTGCGTCTTCCATGGCTCGCCTGCCCAGTCGTAGTAGTAGGCGGCTTGCTGGTCAGGCTGGTTGCCCTGTACATATTGGCCAATTACTCCCGTACAATCCCTGCAAATGCCTTTTGCCGTGTATGGCGTCGAGAAGAATTCGTCCAGCTTGGAGGCAAATTTCGCGCGGCCACCCAGAAGATTCTCGAGACCCTGGACATCATGGGGTACAAGCCAGAGCGTCGACCAGCCTGAGGCTTCCTTCATCATGAAGTTGTAATATGGCTCCCGTGGATCGAATGGCGATATCCACTTGCCGTCTTCGGTCCGTCCACGCATGAAACCGATCGATGAGTCAAAGACGTTCCTGTAATTATGTCCCCGCTGAAGGAACATATTGTAGTCGTCCGTTTTGCCGAGCTTCTTCGCATAAAGGGCAAGCGCATAGTCGTCCCAACTGTATTCGAGGGTAGTGGCCGCGCCAGCTTTGCCACCGGCGTAAGGAGGGCTCGGATTACCGTTCGGGACGAAGTCCGAAATCCAACCCTGCTGTATGTATTCGGCGAGATAGCCCCGAGGACCTTTTGGGTCCATCGCATTCTTGCGCAAATACTCGTAGGCGGCACCCCAATCGAAGTTCAGGCCTCGTTCCCAGTCGCCAAGATACATAAAGACCGCGTTATCGCCATGGAAGGATGTTTCCATGTAGCCACGCTCGCGTGCGTCATCCAACTCGGACCGGAGAATGTCGGTCTTCGTATCCGGTTCGAGGAGCGTGAGCAGGACAATCTGATTGCGTCCTGTGTCCCACAGCGGCACCTCGCCATAGCGGTCGTAGGCCGCTTTCTCCACGACACCCTTTCTGTTCGTGAACTCCTCGCCCCTCCTCGCGAGCAGATGAGGGCTGTAAAAGGAGTGGTATAGGCAAGAGTAAAAAAGCTGGCGTTGCTTTTCCGTACCGCCTTTCACCTCAATCGCATCGAGTTTGCTTGCCCAGGCCGCTTCCGCCTGTTTGTGTACCGCTTCGAAGTCCCATCCAGGCTGCTCGGCGCGGAGGCGCGTTTCGGTTGCCTCATAGCTTGTGCCAGACGCGACCTTTACCAGCACCTGTTCTCGGTCGGTCGCGGAGAAGCCCAGATACGCACCGGCAAAGTTTCCGGAGATCTCACGATCGCCGGGGTTCACATCGTCGAATCCGATGAGCGGGTCGCGAGCACTGTGCGGTAGATCCTGCCTAAAGGTGCCGAAGGACTGGAACGGGTGTGAAAACTCGGCGACAAAATAGCTTTTGCCATCTTCGGTCTGCCCCCGAAGGGTATGATCCCCGACGATCTCCACATTCCCGCCACGGCGACCGAGGTCGAGGAGGATGTTCGCCTTGTCCGAAGCGGGGAATGTGATGCGGAAGATGCCGGTCCAGATCGATGCAGTCATTTCAACCTGAGTGCGATAATCGTCCAGATAGACGCTATAGTAGCCTGCAGTCGCCTGTTCGCGGGATTTATCGTAGACCGAGCCATTGCGTTCAGGGGGTATGGTGAAGTTCCCGACAACAGGCATGAGGGTTGGGCTGCCATCGGCGCCAGTTGAGAAACCGTAGATCATGCGATTCGGATAAAAATAGGGGGCGCGCACGCCGGCGAGATAGTCGACATCGAGATTAGCGTTCATCGGGCCAAGCTCAGTGGAGCCATGCGGGAGCGTAGCTGCGGGACTGGTGAAGCCGGAGTACAACTGCTCGCCCGCAGGCGGTGCATTGCCTATCAGCTTCTGCTGGTCGAGAGGCGCGGTGCCGACCAGGGTGTTGACGTAATCAATCGGCCTCTTCAAACTGCTTTGTGCGATTAGCGCTGGAACGAGCGCGCCAACCGCCAAGAGAAAAAATCGGTTGCTTCGTAATTTTGGCGTGCTCACGCGTCGGGTCCTCATCGGTCTTCTCACACAGATGGCCTAATGGTCTTTTGCGCCGGCTTCATCATCCAACTATGGGATACGCAGATGAGGTGACTTTCGGCGCTTCCCCGCGAGTTTCCTTGAACTTCTTGCAACTTTCCATCAACGCCGCAATCGACTCCATCCATAAACTATATACTTCCGGGTGGAATTGAGACAACGTTGTCATAAATGCGCACATCCACCTTCAGTCGAGCTAGCCGGTTCGATCATCGCCAGCGATTCAATTCGATTGCGACGCCCGATCGCGGCCTCCCTGTAATCCGATTCTCTGTTGCTGATGCCGAAAACAAACCGATATTCTGATTTTGGGGATTGGCAGGCCCTGCTTCGATCGCTCAAAACGCTTCTGCTTCAGGGCACGCTCAGGTCCTGAGCCGTGGCATCAAACAGGGAGCGATATAGTGCGGACTGCGGATATAGTGACGAATGGGCTCCTGACGCGACAATTCGGCCCTGATCCAGAAGGACAAAGCGGTCCACCCACACGAGAGATCGGAGACGATGTGAAATGACGACGAGCGTTTGGTGTGCACGGAACTTCGCGACGGACGCAAGCACTCCGCGCTCGGTCGGGACGTCGAGAGCAGAGGTCGCCTCGTCAAAAACAAGCGCTCCGGATTCTGCAAGGAGAGATCGGGCCACGGCCAGTCTTTGGCGTTCGCCTCCTGATAGGTTGACGGCTCCAGGCCCAAGCGAATCATCGAGTCCCCGCGGGAAGGCGGAGGTGCATTTCTGGATCAAACAGGGGTGGCTCGAAGCGACCGTCACGACTGAGGGCAGAAGGTCTTCCTACACAATCACTGCCGAGGCGCTCGCAAATGTCTATAAGCACCATCTGGCTGATTTATTGAAACGGGGGCTGCGCAATCAGTCTCTGTTC
>Ga0302155_10003184_pt1 | contig 10726 bp, 9 predicted proteins | sample I_Bog_N3_1_FD_193508 | JGI IMG/M metagenome (GOLD analysis project Ga0302155, IMG submission 193508) | Peat permafrost microbial communities from Stordalen Mire near Abisko, Sweden - I_Bog_N3_1 | ecosystem: Environmental > Terrestrial > Soil > Wetlands > Peat | place: Sweden: Abisko, Stordalen...
GTGTTCTCGCCCAAGCATCTCCCCGACTAGCTCGGTGTCTTCGGCTGGACGACCAATCACCGGCGCAACATGCGCGGTATGATCACCGCGCTATGCGGCGCTCCCGCAAGCTCCTCCCGGCTTACCCGTCGGTCGTCTACGCATAGCGGGCCGATTGGTTGATAAGCGGGTTTGCGTTTTGCCTCAATGTGAGGGTAAAATAGACCGAGTCCCCAAGGAAATCCGCCGCCAAAACTTATGCTGACCGATCCGCAACCGCCGCAGCTAACAGCCCCGCCCGCGCCCGACCCGCCATACTGGAAAGGCGGAGTGCAGGACGACGACCGGTTGCCCGCCCGGTCACGCCGGTATTGGCAGGGACGCTTACAGCCCTCGCCGCCGCGATTCGATTTCGCTGGCAAGGCGCTCGCCCCCGCGACGCTACGCGCCAGCCGCCGCCCGGATTGGCAGCGCGGAGCCGGCTGGCTGGCGGCGCTGAGCCGCGCGCGGGTCGCCATCAAACGGACCAGCCTCGCCGGGCTGCTTCTACCGGCGGGCGAAACGTCGAGCTCGGACGGCCTGCGCGGCGGCCTCATTACCCAGGCGTACATCAAGGTCACCACTCGACTCCTGTTTCCAAGGAGACCACGGCATGGCTCGCGGCCGTTCTGCGATTTTATCGGTCGGGCGTGATGAGCCGAACTGCCCGATTGGTCATATTCACTATCTGCTCGAATAATTACGTGCCGTCAGCAAAGGTGTTTTTTGAGTCCGCGCGACAGCACAATCCGGAGGCCGATCTGTTCCTGTGTCTCGTAGATAAGACGATAGACGTTCCAGGTCTTTACGATCCAGATTGGCGACTGGTCGAAGCGGAGCGGTTGGACATCCCGGACTTCCAAAGTTTTGCCTTCCGCTATGATATCATGGAGCTAAATACAGCCGTCAAGCCGTTTATGTTTAGGTATCTGCTGGAAGATCTTGACTACGAGGTTGCACTGTACTTCGATCCGGACATAGAGATTTTCCGGCCACTTGACGCTATAACGACGAGGCTTCGCAGGGGAGCATCGTTTGTCCTCACCCCTCATCTCTGCTCGCCCAACGAGGCCGCGGAAGAGCCAAACGACTTCACGGTTATGAGGGCTGGTGTCTATAACCTCGGCTTTTTGGGCGCCGCTCGGGGCGCGGAGTCCAGCCGTATCATCGATTGGTGGTGCCGCCGCCTGCGGTTCTACTGCATCAGCGCGCAGGATCGGGGGATCTTTGTGGACCAAAAGTTCATGGACCTCGTCCCCGGGTTTGCGCCCAACAGCTACGTCTCGCAGGACACCACGCTAAACGTCGCTTACTGGAACCTCGGGCAGCGCCGTCTGGAGGAACGCGACGGTGCGTGGTTTGTGGACGACGCGCCGCTCACGTTCTTTCATTACAGCGGCTTCGATCCACGCAAACCGTCGCGCTTATCGAAATATGCGACTGCCTTCGACGGCGACATGCCGCAGTCGATGCGCCGCCTCACGGCGAGATATGCAGGTCGCCTGCTCGCTAGCGGCTATGGCGCGATCTCCGACGGCACATACGCCTACGGACGATTTGCGTCCGGTGCCACTGTTCACGTATTGGCCCGTCGGATGTTTCGAGAATGGCATCGGTTCTGGCCGGACGATCCATTCGAAACGTACGAGGCATTTCTGGACGAGCCTTGGCCAGGCGCGTCCCGGCAATTGCCTGGACACGTCGTCACCAATTTCATGAGGTTTCTGCATGGTTGCTTCCCGATCCTGCACAACCGCCTGGATCTCGCCAAACCGGACCATGTGCGGGAACTGATCCATTGGTTTGTAACGCAGGCGCCGCGCGAAATACAACTCGATCTGCGACTGATCGAACCGGCGGCACTGCGGATGGGACTGCATCAGCGGCCGCCCAGACCAGTGCGGAACGTCGATCGGAACGGTGTGGACGTGACCGTCGTCGGCTATCTCAAAACCGCGAGCGGCGTCGGCGAAGTTGGGCGGCAGACGCTGCTGACCCTAGCGTCCGGGGGCGTTGCGGTCGAAGGCTACGATGTAGCCTTAGGCGTTGCCGCGCAACGCGACGATTCAAGTTGCACCACGTTCCTCACCAAGACTGGAACCGCGCCGGTGCAAATCTTTAATATCAACGCCGATCAACTTCGAGTAGTCATCGACCATACGAGAGCGAGGCTTCATCCCGATGCTATACGCATCAATATTCCATTCTGGGAGTTGAGCCGCTTTCCGTCGCCATGGCTTTCGGTGCTCGCGGAAATGGACGAGATCTGGGCACCCAGCCGCTTCATCCAGACCTCCATCGCCGGGCGGCTGGACCGGCCGGTGATCTACATGCCCGTTGCCTTCGAGTTGCCCCCGACGGAACCACTTCCGCGCGACCGGTTCGGCCTACCGACAAACATGTTCCTGTTCTTCTATGCTTTTGACTTCCTGTCTTTCATCGAGCGGAAGAACCCGCACGGCGTTGTAGCCGCATTTCGCATGGCGTTTCCCCACGGCGGCCAAGCGGGTCTAGTGCTGAAATGTATGAACGGGGCCGCGGCGCCAGAGCAGTTCGCGCTTTTTCGTGAGGAGATCGAGGACTCGCCTGGAATATTCCTGCTCGACGCCACGTTGGATCGCGGCGAAATGCTGGGGCTGATTGCCGCGATGGATGCGGTAATTTCGCTGCATCGCAGCGAGGGGCTCGGCCTGCTGATCGCTGAGGCAATGCTTCTGGAAAAGCCGGTGATCGCCACTGGTTATTCGGCAAGCCGGGAGTTCCTATCAGATGCCACGGGTTATCCGGTCGGCTTCCAATTGGTACCGGTGGGCGACGGCGAATACCCTTTCCATGAGGGTCAGGTGTGGGCGTCGCCCGATCTGCCGCACGCGGCTTGGCTGATGCGGCGGCTGCGCGATTCCCCTGGCTGCGCCGCACCCCGCGTCGCGCGTGCGGCGCACCATATGCGCGCGAATTACAGCCGCGCCCACGTCGCGCAATTGCAGGCGAGCAGGCTTCGGATACTCTCGCCAGTGACGGTAGCGGTTTTATGACCATGTCGAAGCCTGTCTTCGTCTCCTATAGTGCCAATCGTGAAGACGTCATCCTCAACCGTGTGTTCGGCAATCGCGACAGCGGCTTCTACATTGATGTCGGTGCAGCCCACCCACTATACGAAAACGACACCAAGGCCCTGTACGATCGTGGCTGGCGCGGCGTCAACATCGAGCCTAGTCCGGAATTTTTTCCGGAGCTGGCAGCGCAGCGCCCGCTTGACCGGAACATGAATGTGGCGGCCTCCGATGTGCCCGGAAGCATCACCTTCTATCAGGTTGTCGGGACAGGCCTCTCGACCTGCGATGCTGACGAAGCAGAAAAGGCCGCGGCAAAGGGGTTCGAGGTCGTGCCGCACGTGATAGAGGCGATGACGCTGCGCGGAATTCTCGAGACGACGCCGACGACGCCGATCGATCTGCTGAAGGTTGATGTCGAAGGCCTTGAGCTGCAGGTGCTTTCCTCCAACGACTGGACGCGATTTCGACCGAAGGTGATTCTGGCCGAGGCCACATTCCCAGAGACCCCGGTTCGCCGCGCAGATGGTGTCGCGCCGTACCTTGCGGCGCAAGGCTATCGTCAGGTCTATTTTGACGGCCTGAACGATTATTACGTCGATGAGGACTTTCAGGCGACGCCCGAGATGTTCGACCGGCCACCGAACCTGTTCGATAATTTCGAAACTTATTTGCAGCACGAGCTGTCCGAGGAACGGGACAATGCTCTCGTTTTCATCGCATCCCTGCAGGCGGAGTTGCGTCGCGCAATGCGGCGAGCCGAAACCCTTCCGATCGACATTGAAAATGCGCGGGCCGAACTGCTTTCCATGCGCGAGCGCGGCACGGCGCTCGCCGCACAGCTGGAGGCAATGAGCCAGGAGTCCGCCGCACAGCTCGAGGCAATGAGCCAAGAGCACGCCGCACAGCTCGAGGCAATGAGCCAGGAGCACGCTGCATCGACCAAACAGCTTCAAGAGAGCGTTTCGCGGCTGACGAACCAGCTCGGTCAGGTCTACACCTCGACCTCATGGCGGATCACGCGGCCACTGCGTGGACTGGCGCGGCCGGGTCGGAGCCTGTGGACCCTTTTCCGCCGTCCTTCGAGATGAAAAGTAACTGTTGCGACAGCAGCATCGACGCTTTTCGCGCGCGTATGCGGAGGACGCGACGTAGCGCGTAGCAAGTTAACGTCGATCAAGGCGTTGAGGCGTCGATCCGGGACAGGGCTGACCCCAAAGCCCGATCGCGAGTTCGAAAAATAGTGAGGGTATGGTGACAGCACGACGGGAAACGGAATCGGGCATGGCCGACAGCCTGTTTTCGAACAGACATTTGGCATCGCTGTCGCAGCATAACTGGGCCGGTCTATGCCTCCTGTTTCTGATGGCATTGCTTGCTATTAAGAATGTAAACTTGGCTAGCCCGATAATGGCCGGCGACGAATACGCCTATTTTGCCAGATCTAGGGAATTCCCTGCGACAGATGCAGTGCTGGCCTACGACCCAACAATCCAAGCTACGAACAACGTATTTTATTTCTGGATCGGTCACATTCTTTGGAATCATACGGCTGACCCGGCTCTAAGTATGCGGGTAATACAGACATTCCTTTACTGCCTTATACTTACGATCATTTTCTACATCTGTCGCTTCTTTATGAGTGTTGGCAAGAGTGCGGTGATAACCGTCGCAGCCGCTTGCACGGCGATGTCATCTTATACGGCATATTTTATGCCGGAAACGGTATACCAATTTCTTTTTTTTGTTGTGGTCTGCGCTGTGGTATCATTACTTCCGCGATGGACGATATTCGGCTCCATCGTCTGCGGCTTTCTAGTAGCGCTCATGATGCTAACGAAGCCGCATGGGATTGCTGCTGGCTTTTCCGTCGCTCTTTGTCTAAGCGCAATAGCGGCATTCCCTGGCGTGTTCTTGATTCCGCGGCGTCGTTCTGTTCCTGCACTCGTGATCTTTGGACCGGCCACCTATATTGCCCTGGTCGGCATCAATGTGGGTCTCAGTGGCCGTTGGCAGTATGATCCACGCTTCTTCGTGGGAGACTTTTACGAGAATCTCTTGACTTCCGGGCAGCAATCGATACTGCCTCCGCTGCGCCTGCTAGTGCCGGTTATTGTCGGAAACGGAACGGCTCTAGCGATACTGGTCGGGCTGCCGCTGGTATACGTTGCGATCTTCCTGCTGCGTCGTTTATCCCACGGACCGAGCTGCAATCAATCAGCGGAGGCAGGGCTACGCCAGTCGCGGTTCGCGGTGTTGGCAGTCCTCTCGAGCTGCATGTTGATATCGGCTGTCGCCATGACCATAAGCTTCACCGCCAAAATAGGCGTGACCCTCCCGTCGGAGGTCTGGCGCATTCACGGGCGATACTATTCCTTTACGCTGACACTGTGTGTCGTGGCGATGTTCGCGGCCGCGGAGCTCAGACCTTCATGGCCTACCAAAGCAAGCTCAGACCCGGTCATTTTGCGCCTCACTGCGGTGTTTGTTATCGGGTGTCTCGGCATTGCCCATTTCTGGTGGCGTAACGCGTTTTCACTGGCACCATGGGACTTTCCAGAAATATGGGCATTGACGCCCAACGGGTGGCTTGCGGATGCCAATAAGGTCAGCACGAGCATTCTTGCGTTTGGTGCCATCTGTTTTCTTGCGATTGCATTACGTCCGCGTATGGCACCTATGTTATTTATATTTTTTTATGCGGTACTCAATATATCCAGTCTCGTCCAGACGACCCGTTGGCAGTTTGCCCATGGCAACGGTAGCTTTAGTCCCTACTCGGCGCCCGCGTCGGCGTTGCGAATTCTGCTTGGCCCGAAGCTAGTGGATCGCGGGATCGTGATCGGACCAGACCGAGGCTTGCTAGCTTATACGCTTTTCGCGCTTCGTTCCAGAAGTCGGGTTATGCTGCTCCCGCACGAAAGTGTCGTCGATTCAAACGCCATTGGTCCTTTACCGTTATGGGTTCTTGCTCAGGGGCCTTACGATTTGCACCTCAATGGCACGGTTGTGTTCCGAACTAATGAGCTCACTTTGGTCATGATCAGCGCAAATGCCTCGTTAGCCGACCATCCAAGGTTCTATCCAGATCACGATAGCCGCCTCGAACCGGAGAAGGGCGCGCCCTAGTGTTCCGATTCATCGCAGCAAATTTGTCGCCTATAACGCCTATCCGGAGCACGCTAGCCATGATGTCTGCCATCTCCCATGTCTGTGTTCGGCGCGGCGTGCTCAAGCAGCAATTCGACGTCGCTCGCCAAATGAGCACGATCGAGGAGACGTGCATTCCGTCCTACCTGCATCCCAACTTGGCGGCGGCAGGGGTAGCATGGGCACGGTTGTTCGCCGCGGCGCGGTTACATCGCCGTTTCGCGCCGGTTGGTCCGGTTCTAGATTTTGGCGCTGCCTTGGGCGAGTTGGCTCACATCCTGCCGCCCGAAAGTCGATATGACTTCGTGGAGATTGACGAAGTCATGGCCCGGTTGCTACTTGAGGGTAACCCAAAGGCAGAGCGCTACGTACTCGATGATTTGAAGTCCGAGCAGTATACGGCAATTTTTGCGCTGGACTCATTGGAACACAACGACGACGTTGGCGCGATTCTGGATCGACTGTGCCTCGCTCTTCACCCTGATGGTGTGTTGATCTTGTCCGGACCGACGGAGAATGCGTTGTATCGTCTGGGTCGACGCATTGCCGGATTTAACGGCGCCTACCACAAGACCACGATCTACGACATCGAACGAAAAGTCGGGCACCGGTTTCGATTGGTTAGCCGGCGTGCGCTGCCTATTGGCATACCGCTGTTTTCAGTTTCTTGTTGGTATTTGAAGTAGAGCTTGTTATGAGATATATTCTTTTGACAACGGTCGTATTATTCCTTTCTGGCGGTCAGTTTCTCTTCAAGGGAGCTGGCCTAGCAATCCAAGGTCGTCCGTTGGCAGACGGTCTTTGGACGCTCATGATGTTGCCAAGCCTATACACGGCCCTGGCACTGTATGGTATAGCTACGGTTATTTGGATCTATATTCTGTCCTTCGTGCCGTTAATAGAGGCATATCCATGGATAGCAGTTTCCACAATCGCGGTTCCACTGATCGGCTTGTTTTATTATGGCGAGCGTGTTGGGGTGCTGTTCTGGGTGGGAATGGCGCTAATCGTGGCCGGACTGCTGTTGACACAAATCGGCACGCAGCGCTAGCGCCTTGAGTCGTTCAACATCATCATCTCCCGGCGGGCGTGCTGGCCGCCAGGAACGGTCACGGATTATGCCGAGGCTCGATCGGCATAAGCACGTATCCCGAACCTACCCCCTGCAGGTCCAGCACCTGGCGGTCGCAGTCCATCGAGACGCGCATGTACCCGACCACCATGTGCGAGAAAACCTCATCCAACGGGTTTCCGCACAGCGCACTTCATGCCGTGTCGATGCCTCCCGTCACTGGCGCCAGCACACCCGGCGATCGTCAAACTCGGCTATCCCTTTGATTCGACGGGGCATGTGCGCCGGAGCGCTCCCGTTTTGTCTGCTTAGCTGTCAAATCCGGGCGGTTCGTTACTCCTTGCGTGTGCCTTGCGAAGGCGCACCATTCTCCCCGGTGGAAACCCGGGCCGGCAAACTCTCGCTTCAGCCGGAAGCACTCGGGGCGGGTCAGGAGGCGACGAATTGGCGCGGGTGAAGCGGTGCAGGATGTCCGCCGCGGCAGCAGTGCCGAGCCGAAGCGCAGTCGCGAACTTCACCATCTCATTGTACTGGCGACGGATGAGGTCCCAATCGATCGGCCGCGACAGCACCGGCTGCAATTCCGGATACGCATCAGGTTCGCCGGCGACCGGGCGATACAGCCGCTGTGCGTGAATGCGCTTGAGGCGCGGCAAGAGATGGAAGCCGAGAAGGTCACAGAAAGCGAAGCCGACGTCACTTTGGCCATGGCTGTCGACGTAGGCCTTTTGCACCTCCATCTCCGTGCAATGCCGCAGCACACCCTCGATCATGGCTGCGACTTCGGAAGAGGATGCGGTTTTGAGCTGCGAATAAATGCAGGTGCTGTGGCGCTCGACATGCCAATAGATCATGACACCGCGGCCACCGTAGCGGACGTGCCACTCCGTCATCAGGTTCTGATCCCAGGCGCCAAACTGCTTGGAGTCGGCGGCACATGCCGTCGTTCCCTCGCCCCAGATGCCGGGATGGCGGGCACGCAGAGTGGCGTTGACGACTTGGGCGATTGTCTCGCGCATGCTCTCGCGGGTGATGAAGCGCCGCCGCACATAGAGCAGGTCCCGATAGGTGACATCGTTCTGACCTGCCGTCATGCGCTTGAGGCCGGCGTTAGTGCCGATCCCGTTCAGACAGAGCAGCAGCCGTTCCTGCAACGTCGCTCGGGAAAGGTTTTCATGGTCCGTGACAGTGCGGAAAGCATTGGTGAAGCCGATTCGCAGATCGGCCTCTTTCAGCATGTCGAGCAGACTGGTCATCGGCCAGCGCCGGCCGATCTCGGCCTTCAGCGCGACGAGGCCTGCCGGGTCTTCCTGTTTTTCCAGTGGTGTAAGTGCGATCCGGCCGCCGCCGCGCTTGAGTATGAGAACATAGGAGTTGGTGGCCAGCCCGGAATCGAACATGGCGAGCGCCTCGGTCATGTCTTTCTGCACGCGCGCAATGAAAGCGTCGGCGTCCCGGGGAAGCCCGAGGGCGGCATAGTGTTCGTCCCGTCGGGTCTCGAAGTCCGTTGGCAGATCTTCGTCGGGATTGCGATATCGATCGGCACCTTCGACCCAGATCTCCTTGCAACGCAACCGCTCCCGCAGTGCCTGCAACGCGCAAATCTCATAGGTGATCCGGTTGATCCGGCACCGATCCCGGGCGTCGCGCTCGGTTACGGCGTCACGCCAGGCGATCGGCACGACACCGTCGAGCGGCACGGACTCCTCAAGTGCCTGTTGCAGAATCCGCCTCCGCAACGGACTTGTATCGGCCGCGCAGCATTTTTGCGTTGACCTTGGCGACTCGGCAGGATTCACTCCGTGGCACCCACCGACACGGACCGACCGATGGCCCACCACTTCCGCGAACCCGAGCGACGCCAGAAGGCGCTGCTGCCAGCCGACATGATGGAATGGCTGCCGGAAAACGACATCGTCCATCTGATCGTGGAAGCGGTAGGGATGATGGACCTCGCAAAGTTCGAAGCGGGCTACAAGCTCGGCCACGCCGGGAAGGCGCCGTTCGCGCCGCAGGTGTTGCTGGCGTTGCTGATCTACGCCTACGCGCAAGGCGTGCGCTCCAGTCGGGCGATCGAGCGGCTCTGCCACCGTGATGTTGGCTATCGCTTCATTGTCGGCGACAGCATCCCTGACCACACGGTGATCGCGCGGTTCCGCCGGCGCCATAGCGCGGACATGAAGACCGTGTTCCTGGCCGTGCTGCGGTTGTGTCGGGAGGCGGGGCTGGTGAAGCTGGGCCTGGTGGCGTTGGACGGCACCAAAGTACAAGGCAACGCCTCGCTGGAAGCCAACCGCACGGCGGCCAGCATCGGGGCAGAGATCGAGAAGATGCTGGCCGAGGCCGAGGCGACCGACGCCAAAGAAGACAGCCAGCCGCAGCAGGGCGCTGCCTTGCCGAAAGCGCTGGCGCGACGGGCGGAGCGTCTGGCGCGTCTGCACAAGTGCAAGGAGAAGCTGGAACGCCGGGCGGCCGCGGCGGCGGCGCGCCAGCAGGCGAAGATCGATGCCCGGGAAGCCGAGGAACAGGCTACCGGCAAGCGCAAGCGCGGCAGAAAGCCGAAGGCCGCCGATCCCAGCATCGATCCAGACACCAACGCCAACGTCACCGACCCCGACAGCGGCATCATGAAGACGCGTCGCGGCTGGCTGCAGGGCTACAACGCCCAGATCGTAGTCACCACCGGCCAGATCATCATCGCCAACGATGTCACCACTGACGCCAATGACGTGCAGCAATTGACTCCGATGCTCACGCAGGCGCAGGCCAATGTCGTCGCGGTGGCCGATGCGGACGAAAAGGATAATGTCACGCTCGGGGCCGCAGTGGCGGATGCCGGCTACTGGTCGGAGGCCAACGCGGCGACCGAGACCACGGAATGCGAGCTGATCATCGCCACGCAGAAGGATCACAAGCAACGAGCCGCCTTGCGCGATGCGCCGCCGCCGCCGCGGGGCCGCAAGCCGAAGAACATGACGGCGCGCGAGCGGATGGACCGCAAGTTGCGCACCAACCACGGGCGCGAACGCTATCGCCGCCGTGGCGCCTCCGTCGAACCGGTGTTCGGGCAGATGAAGGATCGTCAGGACGCCCGCCACTTCAGCATGCGCGGGCTTGAGCGCTGCCGTGGCGAGTGGAACTTGCAAGCAGCCGTGCACAACATCAGGAAGCTACACTCTGAATCTGCCCGGCGTACCGAAAAGACCAGAAAACAGGCGGCAGGAAGGGCGAGCAAGGCCGCCTGAGGCGGCTGACTTGCCCTCTGCGTCACCTGCGCCGTCAGCCAGCGCGGGGTTGTTGCGCTACCGGACTGCCCAATCGGTGCTACCGGACGCTTCGCCCTTTCGACGGCCTCTGTCATCCAGCAATCCCCGCGCTCGCGCCGATTTCGCAACAGGCTCTCAGGTGGCGGTTTCCCCCGGCCTCAGGTGGC
>Ga0302155_10003191_pt1 | contig 10717 bp, 5 predicted proteins | sample I_Bog_N3_1_FD_193508 | JGI IMG/M metagenome (GOLD analysis project Ga0302155, IMG submission 193508) | Peat permafrost microbial communities from Stordalen Mire near Abisko, Sweden - I_Bog_N3_1 | ecosystem: Environmental > Terrestrial > Soil > Wetlands > Peat | place: Sweden: Abisko, Stordalen...
CTTCCACTATGGGAACCGTCAAACCGAAAGTGAATGTCCGGGTATCGCCGGAACAAAAAAGAGGAGAAGTAAAGATGGAAAACATAAAAACCCGCAAGTTGTTTGAAGGGAAAATCACCCGCAAAGCGATCATTGAGGCTTTCAAAAAACTGAGCCCCAGGCACATGATCAAGAATCCGGTGATGTTCACCGTTTATGTGGGAAGTATTTTGACCACAGGTCTTTGGCTGCAAGCTTTGAGCGGACAGGGAGAATCCCAGCCGGGTTTTATTTTCGCGGTTTCTCTTTGGCTCTGGTTCACCGTTCTTTTCGCCAACTTTGCCGAGGCCATGGCGGAAGGCCGGGGAAAGGCCCAGGCCGATACCCTGCGCAAAAGCCGGCAGGAAGTGAAAGCGAAGAAACTCGCCAAAGCGGATAAAGATTCGAAGCAAAGCGAGGTTTTGTCCGGGGATCTCCGTAAGGGCGATCTGGTATTGGTGGAAGCGGGGGATTTTGTCCCCGCGGACGGCGAAGCGGTTGTGGGCGTCGCCATGGTGGATGAGAGCGCCATTACGGGCGAATCCGCTCCGGTGGTGAGAGAGTCGGGCGGGGACCGAAGCGCGGTAACCGGCGGGACTAAAGTCATTTCGGATTGGCTGGTCATAAAAGTTTCCTCCGATCCGGGCGAGTCTTTTCTGGACCGCATGATTTCCATGGTCGAAGGCGCCAAGCGCCAAAAAACGCCGAATGAGATCGCCCTCAATATATTACTGGCGGCGCTCACCATCGTGTTTCTCATTGTCTGCGCGACCCTTCTGCCTTATTCCATTTATAGCGTCGCGGCTTCGGGCGCGGGAAGTGTGGTAACGGTTACGGTGTTGGTGGCGCTTTTCGTCTGTCTGGCGCCGACGACTATCGGCGGGCTTTTGTCCGCGATTGGTATCGCCGGCATGGACCGCATGATTCAGGCCAATGTGATCGCCATGTCGGGCCGGGCGGTTGAGGCGGCTGGCGACGTGGACATGCTCCTCCTGGATAAAACCGGAACCATCACGCTGGGCAACCGGCAGGCGACTGAGTTTATTCCGGCCGCTCATGTGGAAGTAAAAGAACTGGCCGAAGCCGCCCAACTGTCCTCTCTGGCCGATGAGACGCCGGAAGGCCGCAGTATCGTAGTACTGGCCAAGGAAAAATATGGTTTGCGGGGTCAGGATATACAGGAGCTTAACGCTACCTTTGTACCCTTTACGGCCCAAACCCGCATGAGCGGTGTGGATATCGGCAAGCGGATGATCCGCAAGGGCGCGGCTGAATCCATAGAAAAATACGTGAAAGATCAGGGAGGAAAATATCCGGATGATGTTCGCGCCGGAGTGGAAGCGATTGCCCGCCGGGGGGGGACGCCTTTGGTGGTAACGGAAGGAAAGACAGTTTTGGGGGTCATTCATCTGAAAGACATCGTGAAGGGCGGCATCCAGGAACGTTTTGCCGAGCTTCGCCGCATGGGGATTAAGACGGTGATGATTACGGGCGACAATCCGTTGACGGCTGCCGCTATCGCCGCCGAGGCAGGAGTGGATGACTTTTTGGCCCAGGCCACGCCCGAAGCCAAACTTAAACTGATCCGGGATTCCCAGGCTGGCGGGCGACTGGTGGCGATGGCGGGAGACGGTACCAACGACGCTCCGGCTTTAGCCCAGGCCGACGTAGCGGTGGCCATGAATACCGGCACCCAGGCCGCCAAGGAAGCGGGAAATATGGTGGACTTGGATTCCAATCCGACCAAATTGATTGAGGTAGTGAAGATAGGCAAACAATTGTTAATGACCCGAGGATCCCTGACCACTTTCAGCATCGCCAATGATGTGGCCAAGTATTTCGCGATCATCCCCGCGGCTTTCGCGCTGACTTACCCTGAACTGGATTCTTTGAACATCATGAGACTCCACAGTTCGCAGTCGGCCATTCTTTCGGCGGTTATCTTTAACGCGGTGATTATCGTGTTTTTGGTTCCGCTGGCCCTGAAGGGCGTGAGGTACCGTCCGGCTTCCGCCTCAAAACTGCTTCAGGATAACTTTTTGATCTATGGGGTAGGCGGGCTGATCGTACCGTTTTTAGGCATCAAATTCATCGACGTTATCTTAGTCGCTTTACATTTAGTCTAACGAGGAGGAATACATGTTTAAAGAAATCGCGGTTCAGGTTAAAAATTCAATTTTGTTTGTGGCGGTGTTTACGGTGCTTTGTGGATTGCTTTATCCCGTCGGGATGACGCTGGTGGGGCAATTGGTGTTTCCCAAACAAGCGGCGGGAAGCATGATTGTGGTCGGCGGTAAAACGGTCGGCTCCGAACTTATCGGACAGCCTTTCGACGACCCCAAATATTTTTGGAGCAGACCCAGCGCCACATCCCCGTTCGCTTATAACGCCTCCAATTCCAGCGGTTCCAATCTGGGCCCGACCAACCCCGCCTTTATCAGCGGTATCAAGGCGAATGTCGATGCCGCGCGCAAAGCCAACCCGGATATGGCCGCCGCGCCTGTGCCCATGGATCTGGTAACCGCCTCCGCCTCGGGATTGGATCCCCACATTAGTCCGGCCGCGGCCGAATACCAGGCTGCCCGTGTGGCCAAGGCCCGTCATTTGGACCCGGCAAAGGTAGAGGCATTCATCGCTCAAAATACACAAGGACGCTGGCTGGGGTTTATCGGCGACCCGGGCGTGAATGTGGTGAAGCTGAATTTGGCTTTGGATGAATTGAAGTAACTAAAAACAGAATCGTCTTATTTCTCTGGACCCGTTTTGCTTAAAGCGCAGCGGGTCCATTTTTTTAAAGAGTCAAAACACCTGCTGCGATCCCTATAGCTATCCATCGCCCACAAGGCGATGGATAAGATTTGCTTATGCCAAATGGATAACATTTGGTACAAGGCGAGAGGCAAGCCTTCACCTGTTGTGAGGCTTCGGGCCGAACAACACGATTTGGTTGTGCCAACGCGTCATATCAGCGTTGGTAGGTTGTCCCTGCGGCAAAATGGTTAAAGCTGCAGGGACACCTTTTGCCGTTTGGGATTGAAGGTAGTTGTATGACTCTGGTTCATGAGAACAAGGCCTTTCTCCCGGTCCGCGGGCGAGACTAGGAAAAGGTCGTGAGGCCCGGAAGTCAAAGCGCCCAATTGGGCTTCCAGCTTTTCCCTTTCGGGCGGCAGACCGGCGTTTTTCTCCACACTCCAAACCATGTCGCCCAACTTCACTCCGGCTTTAGCCATCGGGCTGTCGGCCCACAACCAGTTCACCAGACAGCCGTTGGTTAAACGCACACCCTGCGTGGGATAAGGCATACCCGCCAAAGCGGTGTCATGGCCCAGGCGGGAATTGCGGATGAAGTATTCCATCGTGGAAACAAGATGTTTTAGATCGTCGGTGCTGGCGCATTGAATGGTCAGGGCAACCTTTGAACCCGAAACCACCAAACTTAGCTGATAAAATTTATATGGCGTTTTGCCCTCAACCTCAATCTCGTCGGTATGAATGTATAAAACATCCTCCCAAAAGAAATTCAGCGGGCCTGCGCTATCTAAATTGAAAGGGTCGGTGCTTTTGTAATTGATGGTGAGGTTGGTGGTGGTTGTGTTGATCGAAATAATTTTTTCAGTTCCACTGCCGATTTTCATCGTGTATTTATCCGGGTCGGTGACGCCCTGCATGCGGCTGACGGCCAGATCGCCCGGCATGCCTTCGTCCGTCAAAACCGGAAAAGATTTCACCATACAGTTCCGCGGCAGGGCCGCTATCTCCTGTTCCAATAATTTCGGATCGTACAGGGTTGTCGCCGACTTGTCCCCGTTGTTTATAGGGGAAGTGGAACCCCCTGTCGGGGACAAGTCGGATGTATTGAAAGCGATGGAGGGTTGGTAAGCCATCACTGGTTTTTCTGTTTTCTTTTGTGGCACTTTATGAATGACAGCCTGAACCGGCAAAATAGACGAAGCAGCCGGCGGGGGCGTAGGCGCTGAGCTGGCAGGCTTTTCGTCCGACTTTCCTCCCCAATGGAATCCCGACTTCACTTTTGCTTCAATCCAATGCAGGGGGGAAATCACGGCGAAGTGGAAAAACGCCAGGACGGCCCAAACGATGGCGATAATAAAGAGAAGGGGTAAAACCACCGCGAGAATCTTTTTAACGGTTTTGCCGGCGGCTTCTTCCACCGAATGCCACAAGCCTATGGCCATTTTCTTGAAAAGCTTCCCAAAATTCCCGAACACCCAGCCCAGCGGTTTAATCAACCCCTTATCGGTTAGGATCAAAATTTTCTCATGGGTGGTCAGTTCGCCTTTTTTAGCCTTGGCCTTTAACTGGCTCATAAACTTGACGCCGAGCATCCATTCCCAAAACAGGGAAGGTTCGGCGTCGGATTTGGATTTTGATTTTTTCCCCTCTTTTTCTTGATGGCTCGAATCCCCTTCTTTTTTGGCCTCCTCGATTGTTTTTTCCAGAAGTGCTTTTAACTTGTCCCGCGCGGCGGTTTGACCGTCGCCCCGGGCCTTTTCGGAATTGGCTTTGTCGGCCAGTTCCATCACCTGAGCGGTAAGGTCGTCCGGCTTATCCGCTTGGGTTTCCTGGTTTTTACCCTTGTTTGAGCCTTTATCCGATTTATCCTTTTTCCCGGTTTCGGATTCTTTAAAGGTTTCGGGACTATTGCCCTTTACCATCCATTCCACCAGGGCCTCTATTTGCACGGTCGCCAGGCGGCTGGAAAAGATGACGTCCAAGGCGGCATGGACAGCGGCGTGCAGGTCGGCAACCTTGCCGTTAAGGCGGATCAAAGTACGGGCATTGTTAAAAGACAAAATAAAGGGCGGGTTAGCCATTGCCGCCTGGTGAATCTTGTCGATGGCGGCTTGGTCCAGACAGTCACTGAGGGAAGATAGGTAGCTGGCATGAGCGGTACTTCCCTTCAGTTTGGCCGCCAATTGGACCCCGGTCAGCTTGGGGTTCTCTTTGCGCATTTGGATGGCAGACTCCAGCTTTTTGAGCCAATCTAGGGAATCAGCGGAAAATTTTGCCATGGATATTTATCCTTCACTGGAAATTGAAAAACATTCACCGGGTAACTACGAACCTTCACTGGGTACGTCGAAAACATTCACCGGGCAACGACCAACCTTCACTGGGTGCGCCAGAAACATTCACCAGGAAACCGCCACCCTTCACTGGGTAGGCCGAGTATATTCACTGGGAAATTGCCAATATTCACCGGGCAAATCGGTTTCTTCACCGGGTAACCGGGTAAATGCCGGCAAAAATCGAGAGAATTTTAGAAGCCAAACCTAGATTCCGTCAAGTAGGTTTGGGGGCGGCTATATGTAGAATGGCGATCCTTGCTATGAGGCAACAAGCCGGGTAGCCCGTTTGGGTTGTATCAACTGCTTAGATATGAGCGGTTGGTATTAGGGTAGAATTGGGCGGATTTAAGCGGGGTAACCAACCCCAAAAGGCCATAAAACCCGATGGATAAAAAGTCCCTCTCCGAACGCGACATTTGCACCAAGTTCATCACGCCTTCGCTCGTTCAAGCGGGATGGGATGTTCAAACACAAGTTCGCGAAGAAGTTAACCTTACCAATGGCCGTGTGGTGGTTCGGGGTCGAACCGCCGTTCGTGAAAAGAACAAACGGGCTGATTACGTTCTTTACTACAAAACCAATATTCCAGTAGCTATCGTTGAAGCCAAAGACAATAACCACAAATTGGGCGACGGTATGCAACAGGCGCTCGAATACGCCGAACTGATCGATGTTCCGTTTGCTATTAGCTCTAACGGCGACAGTTTCCTAATCCATGATCGTGTAGGTGTATCCGATAAGGTGGAAAAAGAAGTTTCTCTTCAAGACTTTCCGTCACCGGCTTTGCTATGGAAGCTCTATTGCCAAAGCCGTGGCATTTCCGACAAACAAGAAAAGACGGTTACCCAAGACTATTACTTAGACCCCAGCGGTAAAGAACCCCGTTATTACCAGTCAACCGCCATTAACCGTGTTATCGAAGCCATTGCCAAAGGACAAAACCGAATCTTTTTAGTCATGGCCACCGGCACGGGCAAAACCTACACAGCCTTTCAAATTATTTGGCGTCTTTGGAAGGCCGGCCAAAAGAAGCGCATTCTTTTTCTGGCTGACCGAAACATTCTGGTCGATCAAACGAAGACAAACGATTTCAAACCCTTTTCAACCGCGATGACCAAAATTACGAACCGCCAGGTAGATAAGTCTTATGAAATTTATCTTTCTCTTTATCAAGCGGTTTCCGGCAATGAAGAAGACAAAGACATTTATAAACAGTTCAGCCGAGATTTTTTTGATTTGATTGTGATTGATGAGTGCCATCGGGGAAGCGCGGCAGAAGACGCGTCTTGGCGGGAAATTTTGGATTATTTTGATTCCGCTACCAAAGTTGGTCTCACAGCCACTCCTAAAGAAACCAAAGAAGTTTCCAACATCAATTATTTTGGCGAACCGGTTTACACCTATTCTCTCAAACAGGGAATTGAAGACGGGTTTTTAGCACCCTATAAAGTGGTTCGCATTGATATTGATAAAGATTTAACCGGTTGGCGGCCAGAAACCGGAAGGGTTGATGATCACGGTCAAACGATTGAAGATCGTGTTTATAACCAAAAAGATATTAATCGCGCCATTGTCTTTGGCAAACGGGACGAGTTGGTCGCCAAAAAAATTACGCAGTTCTTAAAAGAAACCAATCGGTTTGATAAGACCATTGTTTTCTGTGAAGACATTGACCATGCCGAACGCATGCGGCAAGCCTTGGTCAATGAAAACGCCGATTTTGCCCGCGAAAACCGTAAATACATTATGCGGGTGACGGGTGATAACCCCGAAGGCAAAGCGGAACTGGATAATTTTATTACTCCTGACAGCAAATATCCGGTCATTGTCACCACTTCTGAACTGCTAACGACCGGTGTGGATGCACAAACCTGCAAGTTGATTGTTTTAGATAAGACCATTCAATCGATGGTGAAATTTAAACAAATTATTGGCCGGGGTTCCCGTATTCGTGAAGATTACGACAAGCTTTTCTTTACGATTATGGATTTTAAAAAAGCCACCGAACTTTTCGCTGACCCTGATTTTGACGGCGAACCCGTAGTTATTTACGAACCTACTGATGACCAATCGCCAGTTCCGCCGGATGATTTGGATTCGTCGGAACAGCCCGAAAAGGGTGATGATTCATACCCCGAAGGCTTTGACGGTAAGCGGGAAAAGCGCATTAAGTACATGGTTGGTGATGTGGAAGTGAATGTGGTTGCCGAACGGGTGCAGTATTACGACAAAGAAGGCCGACTGATTACTGAAAGCCTTAAGGATTACACCAAGCGGTCTATTTTGAATGAATACCAATCACTCAATAACTTTCTTCAAGCCTGGAACGGCGTAGATCGTAAACAGGTTATTTTGGAAGAACTCAAAGGTCGGGGATTGTTGTTGGAAGCCTTGGAAGATGAAGTGGGGAAAGGCTTTGACCCCTTTGATTTAATCTGTCACGTTGCTTTCGATAGGCCGCCTTTAACCCGTAAAGAGCGGGCTGAAAATGTGAAGAAAAGAGATTACTTTGCCAAGTATGGCCAAGATGCCCGCTTGGTTTTAACCGCTTTGTTAGACAAATATGCTGACGAAGGTTTGGAAAATATTGAGAGTTTGAATGTTTTGAGAGTTCAACCACTTGTGGAATTTGGTACGCCATTGGAAATACTGGAAAAATTTGGTGGCAAGGATAATTACTTGGCCGCTATTCGAGAACTTGAAAAATATCTTTATTCAGCCGCTTAGTCGACAAAATCCTTAATTAGTTTTTGATTTTAAATCCCCTCGCCCCTTGAGGGAGAGGGTAGGGTGCGGGGTGCCTAAAGGTTTTGGTGTTCTTTACTAAAGAATTTATGTTCACAAGGGAATTTTAAATGACTGTTTCAACTGCAATTAAATCTATCCAAGACATTATGCGTAAAGACGCTGGTGTGGATGGTGACGCCCAACGGCTTAGCCAATTGGGTTGGCTGCTCTTTTTGAAAATTTTCGATGATCAAGAAAAAGAATTAGATGCCACGCAAGATAACTTTAAGTCTCCGATTCCCAAACGGTTTCGGTGGAGAGAATGGGCGGCCAATTCCGAGGGTATTACAGGCGAAGAACTTTTAGATTTTATCAACAACGATCTTTTTCGCGCGTTGAAAGGTTTACCGGCAGGACCAAACAATCCAAGAGCCCAAGTGGTGAAGGCGGTTTTTGAAGATTCGTTTAACTATATGAAAAATGGTACGTTGCTTCGACAGGTGATTAACAAGATTAATGAAGTGGATTTCAATTCTTCAGAAGACCGCCATTTATTCGGCGACATTTACGAGCAGATTTTAAAAGACCTTCAAGCCGCAGGAAATTCGGGCGAGTATTACACGCCACGGGCTGTCACCCAATTTATGGTGGATCGGGTAGACCCGCAATTGGGCGAAAAGATTCTCGATCCCGCTTGCGGTACAGGCGGGTTTTTGGCCAATGCCATTGAACATATTCGCTCAAAATATGTGAAAAACGTTCGCGATGAACGAAAACTGCAAGATTCGATCAATGGCGTTGAAAAGAAACAGATGCCCCATTTGCTTTGCGTTACCAACATGCTTTTGCATGGTATTGAAATACCTTTCAACATCAAGCGAGATAACACACTGGCAAGGCCCCTGCGGGATTATGGGCCCGCGGATAGGGTTAATGTCATCGTCACGAACCCGCCTTTCGGCGGTATGGAAGAAGATGGAGTCGAAACCAATTTTCCCAATGCTTACCGCACTAAAGAAACCGCTGATCTCTTTTTGGTTCTAATTGTGAGTCTTCTTAAAAATGGCGGACGGGGAGCCATTGTTTTGCCGGATGGGACATTGTTTGGCGAAGGTGTCAAAACACGAATCAAGGAAATGTTTTTATCAGAATGTAACCTACATACGATTGTGCGTTTACCTAAAGGGGTCTTTAACCCCTATACCAGCATCAATACCAACCTTTTGTTCTTCACTAAAGGTGAACCCACTAAGGCAATTTGGTATTACGAACATCCTTATCCCGAAGGGGCTGTTTCTTATAACAAGGGGCGCCCCATTTCTTTTGAAGAATTTACGTCGGAGATTAAGTGGTGGAACAAACGTAAGGAAAGTGAGGTTGCCTGGAAAGTTGATATAAAGCGGATCAAAGAAAGTAATTACAACCTAGATATCAAAAATCCGAACGTGGAAGCGGCCAAGCACCGGGATCCTGAGGAATTACTGGTGGAGTATCAGAAGATGGAAAAGGAAACGGTTGAGATTCGGGAAAAGCTTAAGAAGGAACTGATGGATTCGTTGGGCGGGAAGAAGTGAAACCAGAAGTTTTCCTCAAAAATATCGATCTTGTCTCCGAAGCTTCCAATGGAATTGACAGCTTAAGAAAATACATTTTGTTTTTAGCTGTTCAAGGAAGGTTATTCCAACACGATGTCGATAAATCAACTGGATATCCTCCGGGATGGAAAACATTAGCTTTGGATGAAATCGGTGATTGGGGTTCTGGTTCAACCCCTTTGCGAGGAAATAGTGAATATTACGGCGGTGACATCCCTTGGTTCAAATCAGGTGAACTAAACGAAGGCACAATTTTTGATTCTGAAGAAAAGATAACAAAAAAGGCATTGGCGGAATGTTCATTAAGAATGAATAAAGTTGGGGATGTTTTAATTGCTATGTATGGGGCGACTGTCGGAAAAACCGCAATCATGGGTGTTGAAGGCACTACTAACCAAGCGGTCTGCGCATGCACTTGTAACAAACTAATAAACAACAAATATTTATTGCTTTTGCTTAAAGGTTTTAAAGACAAGTTTATTTCGATGGGCGCTGGAGCCGCTCAACCCAACATCTCGAAAATGAAAATTGTAAGTACCGTTGTTCCAGTTCCGCCTTATGCTGAACAAAAGCGCATCGTTGCCAAAGTAGATCAACTCATGATCCTGTGCGATGAATTGGAAGCCAAACAAGAAAAACAAACCCAAACCCGTCAACAATTGAATGACGTAACCTTAAACGCCCTGCTTTCAGCCACCTCTCCCAAAGAATTCGAAAAGCATTGGCAAAGAATCGTCGATAACTTTGACCTTCTGTATGACGATCTCGAAAATCTCCAATTTCTACGTCAGGGAATACTGCAATTAGCTGTTCAAGGAAATTTAGGCCAAAAATCAACCGACGACGAAGCCGCTACAGTCTTGTTGGAAAAGATTAAAAAAGATAAAGGTGTTGTTGGTAGTTTTCAAAAGATAAACGGGCCAGTTCCTTTACCTGCTAGGTGGGAATGGGCTTTAATTTCAGATGTTTCAATTAAAGTTCAATATGGTTTTAATGCTTCCGCTAAAGATGTTGGTGAAGCTCAAATGGTGCGAATTACCGATATACAAAATAATAAAGTCGATTGGGCTAATGTACCGTTTTGTTCAATAAACAAAATTGAATTAGAAAGATATCGATTAAATAAAAATGATCTTTTAATAGCGCGGACTGGTGGGACAATCGGTAAGTCATTTCAAGTGGACCCCGCGTCAAGATTTTGGGTGTAAATTTTCACGGGCGTCTTAATCAAGCGGCTTGAGCTTCTGTCTCCTTCCTTGAGGTGTGGACTTTAAGCCTATCCCATCTTTC
>Ga0302155_10003196_pt1 | contig 10706 bp, 7 predicted proteins | sample I_Bog_N3_1_FD_193508 | JGI IMG/M metagenome (GOLD analysis project Ga0302155, IMG submission 193508) | Peat permafrost microbial communities from Stordalen Mire near Abisko, Sweden - I_Bog_N3_1 | ecosystem: Environmental > Terrestrial > Soil > Wetlands > Peat | place: Sweden: Abisko, Stordalen...
TTGCGCGTAATAGGATGGAGAGCCGTAGCTGGTCAGCGCGTCGTAGCCGATAAGGTCGCTGGGCCATTGCATGGAGCGCGTGCTGCGGGGCGTGCTCGTCAGATCGCTTACGTTCACAAAGAGCGGGGCATACGATTCCATAAGCACGAGGTCTGAATTGCGTTCCATGCAGCACATCCACGCGGCATCGCCGAGCGCGCCCGCCATGTTTGGCGTGGGTGAGCCGACACGGGTGGCCCATTCGCCGACGAAAACTTTCGGGCCGGTGCGCGGGCGATCGTCATAAATGTGCGACTGCGATTCCATTTGCTCCTGCGAACGATAATAATGTTCGTCGACCAAATCCGGCGTGCGGCTATGCACACGGAGAGATTCGGGGTGGTCATTACCCACCGTTGAGATGATTTGGAGTTGCGGATATTTGGCCTTGATGGCGTCGTAAAATTGTGAGAATCGCGCGTCGTATGTGTTGGAACGGTCAAACCAGTCTTCGTTGCCGACCTCGACGTAATGCAACGGGAACGGCGCGGGATGACCATCCTGTGCACGAATAGCGCCCCAAGTCGTGCTGGTGTCGCCGGTGATGTATTCGATTTCGTCAAGCGCATCTTGGACGTAAGGTTTCAGGTCATCGCCAGGCGCGACACGTTGCTGGCGCAGCGAGTAACCCGCATAAACGGCAAGCAACGGCTCCATGTGCAGATCTTCGCACCAGTTGAGATATTCCATCAGGCCGAAACCATCCGTGGACCAGTAATCCCACGGGCTGCGGTGTCCGGGCCGCTGCGACGTCTCACCGATGGTTTTCTTCCAGTCGAAACGCTCGTTTATTAAATCGCCCTCCAGATAATTTCCACCGGGCAGACGCAAAAATTTCGGGTTCATGGCGGCGAGCAATTGCATGATGTCGGGACGATTTCCATTTGCACGGTTATTAAAAGTCGGTGGAAACAATGAGACTTGCTGAAACCAGACGGAACCGGGCCTGCCCCACAGCTTGGCCCACCAAGTTTTGGGTTTGGTTGTCGTGATGATCAACTGGTTGTCTTTGGACGGTGAAACATCTCCGGTCGTCAGGGTCACTTCATATTTATCCCAACTTGAAGAAATCTTTGGAACCTCCGCGCTCGCAAAAATAGTTCCGCCGTTTGTGCTTACGATGGCAACCGTGAGAGGGCCGTTGAAGTGTCCGCCTTTGGCATAAAAAGACGCGTGGTAGGCTGTATTCGGCTTGACCGGAATTCCCCAATAGCCGCCGTTTGCAATTCCAACCGGCGAACTTTCAGAAGCGTAGCTTGTATCCAGTTTCAAACTCACGTTTAAAGCCGCATTCAGCGGCTGATTTTTGTCTACCGAAATCGTTGCATTTCCGACGGTGTTCCAAAAAATCGCGTTCGTCGAATTCGCTTTGAATGAACGGTTGCGAATAAGTTCGCCGTAAATTCCTCCTTCGTAGGAAAAATTAATTTCCTCGGTCATCAAACCGTATAGAATCGGACTGACCTTCGCGGCGATTTGATCGGCCTTGATTTGCAAAACAGGAATTGCTGGCGCTCCAGAAATGGAATTGGTGCCTTCCGAATTCGTGGTCTGCGCGCGCAAAAAATTCGTGGCTGTGGCTGCCAGAAGAAAAAAAGTGCAGAGTGGCAAAATAGTTTTGTTCCTGAAAGAGTTGTTTGAGTTCATAGACGGAAGTTCAACTTAATGCTGGGTAAGGGCCATTTCAAGCTTGGAAATTTTGACAATGCAGGGATTGCGCCAGAAAAACCTCATTGCGCTTTACAGCCGCTCGCCCATAAATTCGATCCATGCTTTCGAGAATTTGTTCCGCCGCGCTCAATGGCATCGATGCGTATCCCATCGAAGTCGAGGTCAATGCCGGTTACGGCGATACTCTCGTCGTCATCGTCGGCCTGCCCGACGCGGCCGTGAAGGAATCGCGCGACCGTGTCTCGACTGCGCTCACCAACTCCGGCTACAAATTTCCGATGGGCCGCACCACCATCAACCTCGCGCCAGCCGATGTGAAAAAAGAGGGGCCGAGCTTTGATTTGCCCATCGCAATCGGAATGCTGGCAGCAAGTGAACAAATCGAAACGGACCAACTGGATAATTTTGTAATCACCGGCGAACTCGCGCTGACCGGCGCAGTCCGTCCTGGCAAGGGAATTTTGCCGATGGCATTGCATGCAAAAGCGGACGGCAAAACAGGAATGCTGGTTCCGGAGGAAAATGCGGCGGAAGCTGCGGTCGTTTCCGGCTTGCAGGTAATTCCCGTTCAGAATTTGCGCGAAGCCGCACAATTCCTCGAGGGCGAAATTAAAATAGCGCCAGCGAAAGTGGACATCGCAAAACTTTTCGAGTACGAAAACGATGACGACTGCGATTTTGCCGAGGTCAAAGGCCAGGAAAACGTCAAACGCGCGCTCGAAATCGCCGCCGCAGGCGGACACAACGTCCTGCTCATCGGGCCGCCGGGAACAGGCAAATCCATGCTCGCAAAACGGCTCGCGACAATTTTGCCGCCGCTCACTTTGGATGAAGCTCTTGAAACCACAAAAATTCACAGCATCGTCGGCTTGCTGAAATCCGGCCAGGCGCTCGTCACGCAGCGCCCGTTTCGATCGCCGCATCACACGGCAAGCGACGCCGGACTTTTGGGCGGCAACATCAATCCGACGCCCGGAGAAATTTCTCTCGCGCACCACGGCGTTTTGTTTCTGGACGAACTGCCCGAGTTTAAACGCAGCGTCCTGGAAACGATGCGCCAGCCGCTCGAAGAAGGCGTTGTTACAATATCACGGGCGGCGGGCACGATGACCTTCCCATCGCAATTCATGCTCGTGGCAGCGATGAACCCCACTCCAGATGGAAAAATGCCGGGAGAATCAAGAAGCTCCCCGCGCGAAATTCAAAATTATCTCGGCCGGATTTCAGGACCGCTGCTTGACCGAGTGGATTTGCACGTCGAAGTGCCGCAGGTGAAGTTCCGGGAAATTTCAGGCGACAAAACCGGCGAGGCTTCCGCACAAATTCGCTTGCGTGTCATGGCCGCGCGCCAGCGCCAGCAAAAGCGGTTTGCGCACAAACCAAAGATCACTTGCAACGCGCGCCTCGGCCCAAGAGAGCTGAAAGTATTCTGCGCGCTTGACGATTTGACAAAGGAACTGCTCAAAAATGCGATGGCAGAATTGAATTTTAGCGCACGCGCCTACGACCGGATATTAAAGGTGGCGCGGACGATTGCGGACCTAGCCGGTTCGGAAAACATCCAAAGCGAACATGTTTCAGAGGCGGTTCAATATCGTTCGCTCGACCGGCAATTATGGACTTAAATCAAGGAGCTCGGTCTCGCAGTTCGAATACAAATAGTGAACAATTTGCCGGAAGAAATGTCATAAGAAATGTCATATTTGAAAAGAAAAATTATTGCGCAAAAATCGAAAAGTTGAAAAATTATTTCACGGATAAAATGTGACTGGACACAGACTGCATATAGTTCCAACCGTCGGTTTATTAATTTTGGCGGTATTGTTGGCAACGGGCGCGCGCGGGGCAAGTTTCACCGCGACGCTCGATCGCGACACCATTGCGCTTGGCGAGCAGGCGACCCTGACGTTGAGATTCGACGGTGATGCGCCACCAAACCCACCGCAGCTTGCGGAAATACCAGGACTGAAATCCGGCTATGTTGGAAATCAGTCCATGAATCTCAACATCAATGGCGTTGCAAGTTCGATTGTCACTTATACCTACGTGGTGACGCCGGCAAAAAGCGGAGAATTTACGATTCCGATTGTGGCTTCCGACGCGAACGGCAATTCAATTTCCGCAACACCGCTCAAACTGACGGTGACCACCGTAAGCGCCCCAACAGCTGCAGCCGTCAATTCGGGAAACGAAGCCGCATTTCTAAAGCTGACCTTTCCGAAGCCAAAAATTTATGTCGGAGAATCTGTCGTGGCCCAACTTGACATTTATCTCCGAGACGATGTGCAAAATTTTGGAAACTTCCAGTTGACCAGCTCGGCCGCCGACGGTTTTACGCCCGGTAAAATTGTAGAATTACAGAACCAACGCCGCCGCCTGCAGGTCGGCAACCGCATTTATACAATCATTCCGCTTGCTGTGCCGCTCACCGCCGTCAGAACCGGCGCGCTCACGGTTGGCCCGTTTACTGCCAGCATGGTCATTGTGCTTCCGTCACAAAACGAGGGCGGTGACCCGTTCATCCGGCAATTCTTCAATCAAGGCGAGCAAAAGTCGATTTCGCTCGCAACGGATGTTGCGGATGTCGAATCGCTGTTGCTTCCGGATCAAAACAAGCCCGCGTATTTCAGTGGCGCAATTGGCAATTTCACCATGACCGCCAGCGTCGGCCCGACGAACATGACTGTCGGCGACCCAGTGACTGTCCGCGTGCAGATTTCCGGGCACGGCGCGATGGATGCCATTCAATTGCCAGACCAATCGTCACTGCAGAATTTCAAGATTTTCCCGCCGACCACAAAAACTGAAATCACCGACCAGCTTGGACTCGAGGGGAAAAAATCATTTGAAGAAATTGTAACACCGCAAAATGCCGACGTGCATGAATGGCCGCAATTTTCCTTTTCGTTTTTCAATCCCGACGACGGAAAATATCACACGCTCACGGAAGCCGCCGTGCCGCTCACCGTGAAAGCCGCCGGCACTTCGCCGATGCCGCCGATTGCGGCAACCAAAAATTCCGCGCCGGAAAACCAGTCGCCTCAAGACATTCTGCCAATCAAGGAAAACCTTGGAACGCTCTCGCAAACCAAAATTCCGCTCGTCGCCCAGCCGGCCTTTCTCGCCGCGCAAGCCCTGCCGGTGCTGGCGTTCCTTGCCGTGTTCATCTGGCGCAAACGCACGGACAGCCTTGCAAACAATCCGCGCCTCCGCCGCCAGCGCGCCGTGGCCGCGCTGGTCGCCAGTGGCCTGGACGACTTGAAAAGATACGCGGCGGCGAACCAGCCGGATGAATTTTTTGCGACGCTGTTTCGGCTTTTGCAGGAGCAACTGGGCGAACGGCTGGATTGCCCCGCCTCGGCCATCACGGAAAACGTGATCGACGAGCACCCCGTTTTGAGCGGTGCAACCATAGAAACCATCGACAGCCTGCGCGAGCTGTTCCAGCTTTGCAATCAGGCGCGTTATGCGCCCGTGCGCGGCACCAGTGAACTGAATTCCGTCGCGGAAAAATTTGAGAAAACCCTGCGTGAACTTCAGGAGGTGAAGGCGTGAAAACAAGTTTAATCATTTTGTTGGCGCTGGTGGTTGCCGGAAATATTTTCGCGGCGGATGTGGCCTCCGACTTTTCCGCCGCGAACGAGCTTTACGCCAAGGGGAAATTTTCTGACGCGGCGGACGCTTACGAAAAAATTCTCCAGTCGGGCGCGCAGTCGCCCGCGCTGCTGTTCAATGCGGGCAACGCGGAATTCAAGGCCGGCCATCTCGGGCTGGCGATCGCCGCGTATCGCCGGGCCTCGCAGTTGTCTCCGCGCGATGACGAGATTCGCGCCAACCTCGCGTTCGTCCGCAACCAGGTGCAGGGCGCAACGTTTCGTGAAAGCCGCTGGCAAGGCTGGTTCGGCGCGCTGACGTTGAACGAGGGCGCGCTGCTGACGGCGGCGTTGTTCTGGATGACGCTGGCGTTGTTCATCGCGCGACAGTTTCGCCCCGTGCTGGTTCCAAAATTGAAAACCACCACCCGGTTGTTTGCCACCCTGACCATTTTTTCCGTATCCGTGCTGGGCTTGCAGGCGGCGAATCATTTTTGGTCGGCCACCGCCGTGGTGGTTTCCACCGGGGCGACCGCCCGCAGCGGGCCGTTTGACGATGCGCAGAGCGCGTTCACCGTCCACGACGGCGCGGAGCTTTCCGTTTTGGACCGGCATGACAACTGGGTTCAAGTCGCCGGCGGCGCGGGCCAGACCGGCTGGCTGACGGTGAAGCAGGTTGAAGTTTTGCCCGGCACATGAGTGGCGGCTGTGAATAATTTGCTTGAACACGGCAACAAACTTTTTGTCAGAATGTCGTCCATCGGAAAAACAAATTAAAACATGAGCACAGGAATAAACGCAATTAACGAAGCGGTGAAGGAAGCCAGCGCTTTCACGCATCCGCTGTTTAACGAACTCGGAAAGGTCATCGTCGGCCAGCAATACCTGACCGAACGATTGGTCATCGGCCTGCTGGCCAACGGCCACGTTCTGCTAGAAGGCGTGCCGGGGCTGGCGAAAACTTTGGCCGTCAAATCCATGGCCGCGTGCATCAGCGTCAAATTCTCACGCCTGCAATTCACGCCGGACATGCTGCCCGCCGACGTCGTTGGCACGCAGATTTACAATCCGCAGTCCGGCGGCTTCAGCACGCGCAAAGGCCCGGTCTTTGCCAACCTCGTTCTTGCCGACGAAATCAACCGCGCGCCGGCCAAGGTGCAGAGTGCGTTGCTGGAGGCGATGCAGGAAAAACAGGTCACCATCGGCGACCAGACCTACAAATTGGAGGAACCCTTTTTGGTTTTGGCGACGCAAAACCCGATTGAGCAGGAAGGCACTTATCCGTTGCCCGAAGCGCAGGTTGACCGCTTCATGCTGAAATTAAAAATCGGTTATCCGACGCGCGCGGAGGAACGGCAGATTCTGGAAACAATGGCGAAAACATCCGGCCAGCCGAGTTGTAGCGCCGTCGTCACGCCGGCTCAAATTCTGAAGGCCCGCGAAATCATCAACGACATTTACGTGGACGACAAGGTGAAGGATTACATCGTGGACCTGGTCTGCGCCACGCGCGACCCGGATCATTACAAGATCGCGGTGAAGGATTTCATCCAACTCGGCGCGTCGCCGCGCGCGACCATCGCGCTGACGCTGGCGGCCAAGGCCTACGCGTTCCTGAAAGGCCGCGGCTACGTCACGCCGCAGGACGTGAAAAGCATCGGCATGGACGTGTTGCGCCACCGTGTGGCCATCACCTACGAGGCCGAGGCCGAGGAAAAGACGAGCGAGATCGTCATCCAGAAAATTTTTGATGAATTGCCCGTGCCATAAGCGAATGAAGAATTTAGAAGGAAGAATGAAGAAACAATCTTGCGCTCTGAATTGTAACTAGCGCGGAAGAGAATTCTTCATTCTGCATTCTTCCTTCATCATATTCCCATGATTCCCCGCGAGATTTTAAAAAAAATCCGGCAGATCGAGCTGCGCACAAACCGCATCGTGACGGAGACGCTCGCGGGCCAGTATCATTCCGTCTTCAAAGGCCAAGGCATGAACTTTGACGAGGTGCGCGAATACCAGCCCGGCGATGACGTGCGCGCCATTGACTGGAATGTCACCGCGCGGATGAATCATCCGTTCATCAAAAAGTTCGTCGAGGAACGCGAACTCACGCTCATGCTCGTCGTGGATGTGAGCGGGTCGGGGCTGTTCGGCTCGCGCGACCAGTCCAAGCGCGAACTCGCCGCCGAGATCGCCTCGGTGCTCGCCTTTTCCGCCATCCGAAACAACGACAAGGTGGGCCTCATTCTTTTCAGCGATGAAGTTGAGAAATTTATTCCGCCGCGCAAGGGCCGCAGCCACGTCCTGCGTGTAATCCGCGAGGTGCTGTTCTTCGAGCCGATGCGGCGCGGAACGGATTTGAAAACCGCCTTGGATTTTTTGATGCGCGTTCAGTCGCACAAAGCCATTGCAGTAATAATTTCCGACTTTCTGAGTTCAAAAAGCAGCGGCGCGTTGCCGAAGGAATTGCAAACGTCACTGCGCATGGCCAATCGCAAGCACGACGTCGTGTCCGTGCAAATCACGGATCGTCACGAACTGGAACTGCCGAAACTGGGCCGGCTGATTTTGGAAGACGCCGAGACCGGCGAAATCCTGGAACTTAACACGGCCAGCGCCGGCAGTCGCGCTGCCTTTGCGTTGCGACAGGAAAAAATGCGCGGCGAAATCGCAAAACAATTTCGCTCAGCCGGAATTGATTCGATTCAACTGCGCACGGACGAGGCGTATTCTGCGGCGCTCGGCAGATTTTTTGAAACGCGTGAAAAACGGAGGTTGCGAGGATGACAAACGCCGCAGCACAAATTAACGACATCCGCGACATCAAGCCGCCGATTGAGATTCACAGTGGCTGGGAATGGCTGTGGTGGACACTCGGCGCGCTGGCGTTGTTTGTGATCGCCTCGCTCGTCTGGCGGCACATCCACAAACGCATGACGCAGGTTTCCATCGTGCCGCCGGTGCCGGCGCACGTCCGCGCGAAGCAAAAGCTGGAGGCAGCGCTCGCGCTGATTTCGCAGCCGAAGGAATTTTGCGTTCTCGTCTCCGACACGATCCGTTTTTACCTCGAAGAACGCTTCCAATTTCGCGCGCCGGAGCGGACGACGGAGGAATTCTTGCGCGAACTCGGTGGAACGGATCTGCTCGCGCCGGAACAGAAAGAATCGCTCGGCAATTTTCTGGAAAGTTGCGACCTCGTGAAATTTGCGAAATACGAACCGGGTGAAAGAGAATTGCGCGAGCTGCACGGCTCGGCGGTGAAATTGGTCGAGGAAACCGAGCCGAGGGAAAATTCAAACCCTGAACCGCAAGCACAGAACGCTGAAGTCAAATGACGTTTGCCCATCCATATTTGCTGCTTCTGCTGCTGCTTTTGCCATTGCTCGCGTGGATGAAAGGCAGGCGTGGTTCACCGCCGGCGTTTTTATATTCGTCGGTGAAACTGGTGGAAGGCCTGACGAAAGCGCGGCGTTCGCGAGCGGGAAGTTTTCTCGCTGCGCTGCGCTGGCTCACGCTCGCCATTTTTATTTTCGCGTTGGCGCAGCCGCGCCTGTCGAAAAGCACGACGGAGGTGAAAGCCAGCGGCATTGACATCGTATGCGCGCTGGATTTGTCAGGCAGCATGACCACCGGCGATTACATCGTGAACGGCCAGCAGGTCAGCCGCATAGACATGGCCAGACCGGTGTTGAAGCAGTTTATCGAAGGCCGGCCCAATGACCGCATCGGGCTTGTCGTTTTTGCGGCGGAGGCGTTTATCGCAGCGCCGATGACGCTCGACCACGATTATTTGCTCGAAACCGTTGACCGCATCGGCATCGGCACGATCAACTCGGATGCGACGGCGATCGGCGACGGCATCACGACGGCGCTGAACCGGCTGCGCGAATTGAAATCCAAAAGCCGGATCATCGTCCTGATGACCGATGGCGCGAACAATTCCGGCAAGATAGATCCCATCACGGCGACACACGCGGCTCAGGCGCTCGGCGTGAAGATTTACACCATCGGCCTGGGCAACCGTGAGATCGTCCAGCAGATGGGTCTGCCGCAGGGATTCTTGCCAGACGAGGACACGTTGCAGCAAATCTCGGACATGACAGGCGGCAGATATTATCGCGCGGACAACGCGGAGAAGTTTCAGAAAATTTATGCGGAAATTGACAAGCTTGAAAAGACCGAGGCGGTCATCAACAAATACACCGAATACCGGGAGTTGTTCGCGTGGTTCATCGCCGGAGGGCTGGCGCTGCTGTTGATTGAAATAATATTGGGGCAAACTATTTTTCGGAGGCTGCCATGAGATTCGAGCATCCAAACTTACTCTGGCTGTTGCTGATTTTGCCGCTGGCGCTCGGCACGCTTTTTTGGTTTGCAACGCAGCAAAAGCAAAAACTGCTGGCGCAATTTGTGTCCGCGCGATTGTTGCCGGCGTTGACAACGGCCATTTCTCCCGCTCGCCGGAAAATGCGGTTCGCATTCTTAATTTTGGCCGTTGCATTCTTAATTGGCGCGCTTGCCCGTCCGCAGCGCGGTTACGATTTGGAGGAAGTCGAACAGCGCGGACTGGACATTGTCGTTGCGGTGGACACCTCGAAATCAATGCTCACGGCTGACATCGCCCCGAACCGGCTGGCGCGCGCCAAATTGGCGGCGCTGGAATTGTTGCGGGATGCAAAGACCGACCGGCTCGGTTTGGTCGCCTTCGCCGGTGAGGCGTTTTTGGAATGTCCGCTGACGATTGACGACACGGCGTTCCAGCAAAACGTCCAGGCGATCGACGTGAATTCCATTCCCGAAGGCGGCACGGCCATTACATCGGCCATTGACACCGCGCTAGACACGTTCAAGGAAAAAGATCATTACAAGGCACTCGTGCTGATGACCGACGGCGAGGAAAATGTTGATGAGGCCGCCGTGATCGCTTCCGCCAAAAATGCGGCGAAGGCGGGGTTGAAAATCTTCACAATCGGCATCGGGACTGCGGAGGGCGATTTGATCCGCGTAACGGATGCCAACGGGAATTCCGATTATGTCCGGGACCCGGACGGCAACGTGGTGAAGTCACACTTGAACGAGCCGCTGCTGCAACAGATAGCCGCCATCACCGGCGGATTTTACCTGCCATTGCGCGGCGCGAACACTATGGACACGCTTTACGAACGCGGCCTTGCGCCGATGCCGAAATCTGAGAGCAAGGAAAAATTGATCCGGCGTTTTCACGAGCAATTCCAGTGGCCGCTGGCGATTGCGATGCTGTTGTTGCTGGGCGCAATTTTTTTGCCGGAGCGGTCTACGCAGACGGCCACCAAGTCCAAAGGCAACACGGAGGCCATCGCCGCGCTCCTCGCAATTCTCTTTTTGCCGGTCGTTGCACAGGCTTCGCCGGCAAGTGCGATGAGC
>Ga0302155_10003197_pt1 | contig 10705 bp, 10 predicted proteins | sample I_Bog_N3_1_FD_193508 | JGI IMG/M metagenome (GOLD analysis project Ga0302155, IMG submission 193508) | Peat permafrost microbial communities from Stordalen Mire near Abisko, Sweden - I_Bog_N3_1 | ecosystem: Environmental > Terrestrial > Soil > Wetlands > Peat | place: Sweden: Abisko, Stordalen...
ATATCGTGAACTTCAAGGCCGAGGAGATTCTTCCAACCGTCACCTGGGGAATCACCCCGGCACAGGCCGTCTTCATCGACGAGGCGATTCCCGATCCGAAGAATCTCCCCGAGAAAGATCGTGCCACGGCTATCGAGGCCATCGAACACATGAAGGTCACTTCAGGAACTCCTGTTGACGGTCTCAAGATCGATGTTGCCTTCCTCGGCAGCTGTACCAACGGACGTCTCTCCGATCTTCAGGAAGTTGCCAAGCACCTCAAGCTGCAGAAAGGCCGCAAAGTCGCCCCTCATGTGAAGGCGATCGTGGTTCCCGGTTCGCAGGGCGTCGCCGCCATCGCCGAGAAAATGGGCATCGCCGAGATTTTCCGCGAGGCAGGATTTGAATGGCGCGGGGCGGGCTGCTCGATGTGCCTCGGCATGAACCCAGACAAGTTGGTTGGCGATCAGCTCTGCGCAAGCTCCAGCAACCGCAATTTCAAGGGCCGTCAAGGCAGCCCGACCGGTCGCACCATGCTGATGAGCCCACTGATGGTGGCCGCCGCCGCCCTCACGGGAACGGTGACCGACGCACGCAAAGTCTTCGGCATTCAGTAGCCCCTACTTTTTATCTTTTACTTTTTACCTTTTATTTTTCTTCCCATGGCTCTTGAAAAAATCACCCAGGTCACCGGTCGCGGCGTTTTTGTCCCCGGCGATGACATCGACACCGATCGCATCATCCCTGCCCGCTTCATGAAGTGCGTCACCTTTGACGGGCTTGGTGAGTTTGCCTTCGCTGATGCGCGGCTTCATGACAAGGAAGCCGGACGAATCCATCCGCTTGATGATCCACGCTTTGCCGGTGCGACCATTCTTCTCTCCGGGTCGAACTTCGGTTGTGGCAGTTCCCGTGAACATGCCCCTCAGTCACTCTACCGCTTTGGCCACCGGGCGATCATCGCCGAGAGTTTCGCGGAGATCTTCTTCGGAAACTCCACAACGCTTGGAGTCCCCTGCGTGAAGCTCTCCCAGCAGGACATCGCCGGGCTTGCAGCCATCATCGAGAGCGATCCGGAAGCCATGATCACAATCGATCTCACCGAAAACAAGGTGACGGTTGCCGATGTCGATTTCAGCGCCGAGATCAGCATACCAGGACACGCCCGCGAAGCCCTAACCACGGGACGATGGGATTCCATCGCCGATCTTGTCGATGGCCTGGATGAGGTGAAGAACCGCGTTGCGGCGATTCCCTACCTCGCTAACTGAGACAATCCGCCAACAGAAATTACGCTACTGCGTTGGTTTCAGCGCCTGCTTTCTCATGTAGGATTCTTCAAGTGCAAGTGCCAACCGGTCTAGTCGGAGAGGTTTGACCATATAGTCATCCATCCCGACAGCGAGGCAGTGACTACGGTCCTCCTTGGAGGCGTTTGCCGTCAGGGCGATGATCTGTGGCCTGCCAAGGGGATTCTCCCGGATGATTTTTTCGGTGGCCTCGATTCCGCTCATAACCGGCATTTGAATATCCATGAGAATCAGATCGAAGGACTTCCTCTCCAGGGTTTGTACTGCTTCCAGACCGTTTGCTACGATCACGGCATCGTAGCCGAGCCGGTTCAGCATGAGGGAAACAACCTGCTGATTAACCTTATTATCCTCCGCAAGAAGGACGCTCAGGGGACAACGCTGGCCAAGCACAAAATTTTCTAATGGTGGAGTCACACCAAGTTTCTCATTGGATACGGCTCTTGACACGAGGACAATAGGAATGGAGAAGTGAAAAGTGGATCCATTTCCAGGAGTCGAGTCCACCCGAATAACACCTCCCATCAACTGGACAAGCTTCTGTGAAATAGCGAGTCCCAGTCCGGTGCCTCCGTAACGCCGGGTCGTGGAAATATCCGCCTGACTGAAGACCTTGAAGAGAAGTTTCTTCTGTTCCGGATTGATTCCTATCCCGGTATCGCTCACAGCGAATTCAATGATCGGGCTGCCGTCCGAATCGGCATGGAACTTCGTCCTGATCACAATTTCTCCTCGCTCCGTGAATTTCACGGCATTCATGAGCAGATTAAGGAGCACTTGCCGGAGTCGGATCGCATCTCCAAAAATAGCATCGGGAATAGAGGGATCGGTATCCATCTTCAGCTCAAGCCGCTTCTCGGAAGCCATTGCCAAAACAATGCTGACCGTTTCCTCGACAAGCATTCTAGGATCCATCGGAACTTTTTCGAGATCGATCTGTCCTGCCTCGATCTTCGAGAAATCAAGGATGTCGTTGATCAGGGAAAGCAGTACATCACCGCTGGTGTGGATCGTCTTCAGACAGTGTTTCACATCGGCATGAGGGAAATCATACTCGAGCAGTTCGGCCATACCGATGATCGCATTGAGCGGGGTCCTGATCTCGTGACTCATGTTGGCAAGAAAATCGGTCTTGGCCTGGTTGGCTGCATCGGCGGCATTCTTGGCCTCTCTGAGTGCCAGCTCCACAGCCCTGCGTCCGGCCACTAGCCGCTCTATTTCCTCAGCCACAAGGATTAGGTTGGGCTCGGCCAAAACCGAATCCTGATCTTGAAAGAGATTCATCGTCTGACGCATCCGCGACAGCAGGTCTTCATTCACCCTATTCTGACTGACCAGATTGGCGTTGGCCTGCGTGAGTTCCTGCGAAGTGACCTCCAGCACATGTTCACTCAACCTCCTGTCATGGTCAGATTGATAATAGGCCGATTCGACTTGGCTCAGAAAGCGCTCAAAATTGGGATCAAAGTGATGATCCACTCCGAAATTACGCCGGAGTTGTCTTAGAAGCAGCGGGTGCTGGATCATACGGCATTCTCGGCAATACTGGTGATGGTCATCGTCTGGTTATGAAGCTGACACTCGTGCTCCTCACCTGAAGGGGCAAGTTCGCCATAGGAATAGAATCCGGTGATCACGGAGTTACTTCCGAAAATGGCGCGGACAGCTTCCAGTTCTTCCTCGACACGCTGTCCCAGAACGATACGACGGCCCACGCAACTCACACACAGTACAAATTCTGCTTCCTGCAATGCAGCGACGGCGGCTTCCTCCGCTCCGGCAATAAGATCCTCATAGGAAGCCTTCATCAACTGCACCGTGGCATCAACCGGGATATCACCGGCAAATGTCATCGTCCCCTCCTGCTCATCAATGGAAAGTATGGTACGGACAACCGGGTGAGACTGGCCGGGAGAAGTCACATAAAGCGGGAACCTTAGGGCACTGGCTGGCAGGGCATCCGCTTCCGGTCCGAGGTAGGTCTTGTAGAGCTCCAACGCGAGTTTGTCGTCGAGTCGCTGCAGGATATTCCCCCGGGAAGCAGTCACCGTTCGCTTGGGACCGAATGGCACCCAGCCGCCGGAGCTTCCAAATCTGACGCGAAGGGATGAACCGTAGAGTCCGATTGCCACTAAAATCCCTGGAGCGGGCGGGGCATCGAGCCCGACAAGCGTCTGGATGAAGTCCGTACCGTCACCTGCAAGTCCACCACTCAGGGTAACCCCGGAGGGAAGTGATTCGTTAAATGCTTCGCTCAGAGTCGTCCCATTGACCCTGCTCCCATCGGAGAAAATCAGCACATGACGCAAATCGGGAGCGACTAGGGAGGCTACAAGACGGCGGCAGAGTGACGGCAGATCGTCCGGAGCATCAAGCTGCTCCACGGCCACCCTAGAGGTGGCTTTTTCAAACCGGAGGGCCGTGCAGAGGATGGCTGCATCCTCAATGAGCGTATCGATGAAACTTCCGGCTGTTGAGACGAAAACCAGACTGGCGGATGGAAACCGGTCTTTCAATGCTGTAAAGCTTGATGGATGGGAAAGAGGGACACGTTGGCCAAAGGCAAAGACAAGAGTTGCTTCGGCAGGTTCAAGTAAGCCAACGGGCTCAGACCAACCGGTTTCGGGAGTAAAAGAACTTTGAAGGAATTTCATCGAACGAGTGGTGCTGATGGATTTGTTTCGCTTTCACCTATCGGAGGATTGATTCCGGGTAAAGATACATCGAAGGCCTTCATGGAAACATAGTAACAAATGCTGCCTCTACCGTGGCTCGAACTGAGGTGCTGATTCTCTGACGGCGGGAAAACCACGGCATGAGATGGTGATTTTTCTTTAACACCACAAGATATTGTGGTGAATTTCTTATATCGCTTCAGAAAAACACAATGCTTTGCCCCAAGTGCTCCTCCATTGACGATAAGGTCATTGATTCGCGCCTCTCCAAGGACGGGACAAGCATCCGCCGTCGCCGGGAATGCCTGGCTTGTGAAAGTCGCTTCACCACCTACGAGCAGATCGAGCGTGTGGAACTTCTCGCCGTGAAACGCGATGGCCGCCGCGAACCCTTTGACCGGCAGAAACTCCTCTCAAGTTTCATCAAGGCGTGCGAAAAACGCCCCATTTCCATCACCATCATGGAAGAATCGGTCAACGACGTGATCAACGATCTCGAGACCGGTCAGGAAAGGGAGATTCCTACCAAGATCATCGGAGCCAAGGTGATGGAGCGTCTTCACGCCGTCGACCCGGTTGCCTACGTCCGTTTTGCCTCCGTCTATCGGAGGTTTGAAGATATCGGGGAATTCATCGAGGAGATTCAATCCCTCGAACGACGCGCCCCAAGCTCGGAAAACCAGAAGGAACTTTTCACCAAACTTCCATCATGATTGCCCTACGCGACGGAATGCCCCTGATCGTTCTCCCTGATGGGAGAAATACAACGTTCGACAAGCACTGGATCACCGCCTCCCTCCTCAAGGCTGCCGATCTCGCCGGCTACGAGCGATGGTGGCTTGCCGGGCACATCGCCGAGAGTGTCTCTGTCTATCTCCAACGCGACTTTGAGGATAACTGCGTCCCCGTGGACAATCTCCAGGAAGCCGTACGCGATATTCTTGGCACTCTGGGATTTCAGGATGTGGCAGCCCACTTCCAGCTCCCCGATCCTCCCCTCAGCCTCTCCCTTGCCGATCTCGTGCGGGAAGCGGGTACGGGCTACGAACTGGCCTTTTTCGGACTCCTGGGCAACCGCCTTCAGAGCATCGCCGGATCCCATGTCGCACGGCTGGAAATCCGAGACCTCTCAGTTTGCCTCCGACTGCTTGGCCGCAAAAAACGTCCGACAAAGTCAGGCTTGCGTGATGAGATCGTCTCCTTCATCCGCCAGCATGGACAATCACTCGGAACCTCACGCCAAGAAGAGCCTCTGGAAATCCAGTTAAGCTAAGGAGAAAATATCGCGCAGAGACGCGGAGGCCGCAGAGGAAGAATTCTTTGCCCAAGGGGTTTCACTCAAAAGAACTCGCACAACTTAAGAAGCGACTTAAAATTTGAATGGCACTCCCCTTTTAATCCTCCCCTCTCTGCGACCCTGCGTCTCTGCGCGAGAATTTACTTTCCCACTTTTAACTTTCCCACCTTTTCCTCCGATGACCCTCTTCGAGAAAATCGCTGCCAGGGAAATCCCGGCCAAGATCATTGCCGAGGGGGAGGAATGGATCGCCTTCCGCGACATCGCCCCGCAGGCACCGGTTCATTTTCTGGTAGTGCCGAAACGCTGTATCCCGCGCATCAATGAGGCCACATCAAACGACACCCAACTGCTGGGCACCCTTCTCGCCGCCGCAGCCGCCACAGCCCGTCAGGAAGGACTTGGAGAGAACGGCTACCGGATCGTGATCAACAACGGTCCGGACGGAGGCGAAACCGTCCCCCATCTGCATCTGCATGTGCTCGGCGGCAGACAGTTGGCGTGGCCGCCGGGGTAGAGGGATCGAATAGCCCGAGGTATGAAGGATGAAAGCTGAAATAGCCGAAAATGACACCAAGGTTTCAGACTAGAGAAGTGGCAGCACTCTATGAGGAAATGAAACCTTTTTGTAGTGCAGAAAGACCGTTTCTTGATGTCGAATATGCGTGGCCACCTCCCTTTACAGACTTTACATCGATTCTTGCAAAATGGATTAGCGAACAACGGTTTCCAGCAATTACAGAATTGTGGATTATTTTGTTTGGTAAAGGGATTGCTGAATTGGAATTACTAAGACGAGCCTTAAAAGCACAGGTAGATACAGGGCTTAAATTTGATTCAGATACGGTCGCTGAAGTTAAGGCTATTAATTTGCTTGTGCATGGGATGCACCTTCATCTGCCGGGACATCCCTCTTCAATAGCTTCACGTTTATTTGCTACGCGTCTTGCAAGCATCGAATGGAATCCACCTATTGACCAACTTGCCTCTTTGAAATTTCAGGCCTCAAAGGAAGCGTGGGTTCCAGACGGATCTAATAAAAGGAAGCGCCAGCAAACCAAGGCAAATGAAGCTCTTGCTGAACTTCTCTTGCCGCGAAATGAAGCCATAAAAACTGTTGGCGATTGGATGTTGCTTATTCCTCCTATGACGAGGATGGTGATCCAAGATTATTTTCAGAAAACTTGGGAAGTAAAATCCCTCACTCCTAATCTGTATTATATGGATAGAATGTACGGATGCTGCAAAGAAATTAACCTTGGTTTTATTCGATGGATGGGATGTTTTCGCGAGCCTGATGATAGAGATATTCTTCCATCAAGAGTAACAAAGACACTATTACTCCAAGAATTCACAAATCTACAGTTGACCGTAAAAAAGACTCTCAAGCGCACAGAATTAATCGAAACACTAAGGGACTATCCGGGCGTTATTTCAAAGCTCATCAAAATACATGCACCTGAAAGTGTTACTCCTAAGACTGAATGGAAGCAGGGCCTAGAAAATTGGGCTTCTCGTTGTCAAATTATTCAATGTGTAGCAGCTGCAATCATGGCTAGAGTTGCACAGACAATGCTCAATACAAATCTGAAAGGGGCAGTCTATAAAACCTGACAAAAAGGCCTCTGCTCACCTCTTCATGACTCCCTTGACATTTGAATATTTCGGATGGAGATGCCGCGTTATTATGTTGGTAGCGCAGAAATTTTGAGGAGATAGCAAGGCGACCCAGCGAAGCTGTAGTGTACTACTGCGAGCGCAGGGCAACACAGCTAGAACTCAAAAGCACAAACCCCCAGCTTTTAGGGAACAATTTCAGTCCCGACCCCCTCTTCCGAGAACGCCTCTAGCAAAATCGCATGGGGCACGCCAGCTCCCAGCAAATGCACTTTGCCGAGGCCATGCCCCAGAGCTTTGGTGGCCGACCGAACCTTGGGGATCATCCCTCCGGCGATGATGCCGCGCTCGATGAGTTCCTCGGTCTGGGAGGCGGTGAGGCTGTGAATGAGGGAGGCGGGGTCTGCGGGATCACGCATGAGTCCCGGAACATCACTCAGAAAGATCAGTTTGGAAGCCGGTAGTGCGGCTGCCAGGGCAGCAGCGGAGACATCGGCATTAATATTCATCGCTTCTCCCGACGGGAGGGCACCGAGCGGTGAGATCACTGGAATGTATCCGGCATCGAGAGCGGCCCGGACGGGATTGGGATCGACTTCCTCGGCCTCGCCGACAAAGCCCAAATCCACTTCTTTGCCATCGGGTCCTTTGACGGAAGGAAGTTTGGAGGCCGTGAAGACCTGACGCCCGGAGATGCCAACGGCATTCACCCCGAGTGCGGCAAGTTGTGTCACGATTCCGGGATTCACCTCATCGTCCAGAACACTCCGGACGATCTCAATCGTCGCCGCATCGGTGACACGAAGCCCGCCGATGAATTGGGGGGTCAGCCCCTGTTCTTTCATCCGAAGATTGATGGCCTTTCCACCTCCATGCACAAGCACGACGCGAATACCAACGGCATCGAGGAAGGCGATATCAACGAGGAAGCGTTCCACCTGTTCCTCGGCCTCCATGGTGCTTCCGCCGTATTTGATGAGGAAGATACCGCCCCGAAAACTCTGCAGGTAGGGCAGAGCTTCGAGCAGGGTTTCGGCACGCTGGCGTGAGGTGATTTTGGAAGCCATAATGGAGGCGCTTACAGGGAAAATTCTGTGAGGTTCAGACGGACATAGTCTTCCGTGAGATCGGTTGTGAGAAGGCGGGCCTCTCCTTTACCACCATGCAAATCGACAACGACGGAAAACTCTTTCTTGGCAGCGATCTTGCGCAATCTGGCCTCCCCCTTGGCATCCTGACATCCCATGCCCTTTTCGGCTGCTTTCAGACCATCGTAGGTAATCTCTACTTTATCGGGATCAAAAGGCGCACCCGCATAGCCAGCGGCGTCCAGAATACGCCCCCAGTTCGGATCGCCTCCAGCCCAGGCGCATTTCACGAGTTGGGAGTTGGCTATGGCTCTCGCGATCAGGTGGGCATCCGCTTCGGAACGGGCTCCCTTCACCGTGAGTTCGATCACACGGGATGTCCCCTCCCCGTCTGCCACGATGGCGCGCGAAAGATCGGCACAGACGGAGTGCAGGGCATCTTGAAAGGCTTTTTTCTCGGATGCTGATTTAACGGCAATTTCTGAAGAACCGTTCGCCAGCACAATCACCGTGTCATTCGTGCTGCAATCGCCATCAACGGTGATGCAGTTGAACGTCTTGCCGACGACTTCACCGAGAGACTTTTTCAGAAACGCCGGTGAAACGGCGGCATCGGTCGTGATAACGCAGAGCATCGTCGCCATGTTGGGGGAGATCATCCCTGCTCCCTTGGCCATCCCGCCAATGCGGAAGCGTTGCTTGCCGACTGACACCTCATAGGCCGACTGTTTCGGCACGCTGTCACTCGTCATGATCGATTTTGCCGCGTCCGTGGCTGCGGCAGGAGTCGCCTGAAGTGACCAGGCCGCGGTCTCGATACCGGGAAGTATCTTGGGAATAGGCAACTGCACGCCGATCCTGCCAGTTGAACAGATCAGCACTTCATCGACGGGAACATCCAGTGCCAGAGCGGCGGCATTGGCCATTTCCTCGGCGGCCCGCATTCCCGGTTCCCCGGTGCAGGCATTAGCGTTACCGCTGTTGAGCACAACAGCCGAGGCCTTTCCATTCTCCAGATGACGACGTGATAACAGAACGGGTGCGGCTTTCACCAAATTCGTGGTAAAGACTCCGGCAGCAGCGGCAGGGGTGTCGGAAACCACGAGGCTGAGATCACTGCGGAGAGGACCGGTGCGTTTGATTTCACAGGCGGTGGTGGCGGAGGAGAAGCCGTGGGCGGCATTCACGCCACCGGTTATGCGTCGAAGAGTACTAGGCATGAAGTCGGAGAGTGAGAAAGTGGAAAAGTGTACGGTAGGATCGTCTGCGTGAAAACGTCAGAATGTGTCTGATTTTTCAGGCGTCAGTTTTCAGCTTTCGCCTACAAAAGCCCTGCCGTTTCGGGAAGTCCCGCACGGATATTATAGCATTGAACGGCCTGCCCTGCGGCACCCTTCACAAGATTGTCGATCACCGACAAGATCACCACGCGTCCCGTCCGAGGTTCATCAAAGAGAGCAATATCACAGAAATTCGTTCCGGTGACATTTTTCGTTTCAGGCGGTTGTTCCCGGATCCGCACGAATGGTTCGCTAGCATAAGTTGCCTGCAACGCGTTCTTCAGTTCGGAAGCATTTTTACCCACGACCGGGGTTGCCACGATCGTCGTGTGCATTCCCCGTGTCATCGGGGCAAGATGAGGGATAAAAGTCAGGATCACCTTGCTGCCGGCGGCGATGGAAAGCTGCTGCTCCACCTCGGAAAGGTGTCTATGGCGGGGCACTCCATAGGCCTTCATGTTCTCATTGCATTCAGCGTAAAGATAATCGACCGCTGCTTTCCTCCCGGCACCGCTCACCCCGCTGGCACTGGAAACAACGATGCCCTCGGGATCGATCAGGTCCGCTTCAAACAAGGGGGCTAGAGGAATCTGAATGCTTGTCGGGTAGCACCCCGCGCAGGCAATCAGGCTGGAAGTTCTGATCTCATCCCTGGAGAGCTCTGGAATCGCGTAGATGGCATGCTGGAGCAACTCTGGCGCTGGATGCTCGCCTCCATAATAGTCGGCATAAACTTCGGCATCGTTGAGCCGGAAATCAGCGCTGAGATCGATCACCACCTTACCGGCCTCAAGCAACGCAACGGCATATTCGGCAGCAACACCATGGGGTAGCGCGAGAAAAACCAACCCGGCATCGCAGGCGGCCACTTTGACCGGGTCGGCATCAAGGAAAGGTACATCCGCAATTTTTAATCCCGTGAAACGCGGCATCACCTCGCCGATCGTCTTGCCCTGATGCTGCCTTGAGAAAACCGCTGTCAACTCGGCCGAAGGATGCCGGTCAAGTAGGGCGCAGAGTTCCTCGCCGGAATAGCCACTGGCCCCGACGATGGCAACTTTCCTTAATGGATTGGAGGAAGATTCACTCATGAGCAGCCAGAATAGAAGAGCATGGTGATTGGGAAAATAATTATTTCTTGCACCCTGCGACCCGAAGCACGATTCTCCACAGTCCGAGACGGGCTGTAGCACAGCTTGGTAGTGCGCTTGAATGGGGTTCAAGAGGTCGTGGGTTCGAATCCCGCCAGCCCGAGTCTCGGGTTTTCTGTGAGGACTCTCTCGGACTGAAGAGGTTTTAATGGGAAAGTGCGAGTGATGGGGTTGGCGCATCGCTAGGAGACGATAAAACACTCCCCCTCATGGCTTGTTACGGTTAAAGGACAGGTGATGCTGTGCGCATTCATCAGAAAATCAGCACCATGAAAAAGGCCTTTATCCTGCTTCTATCAATGCTTCAA
>Ga0302155_10003212_pt1 | contig 10675 bp, 5 predicted proteins | sample I_Bog_N3_1_FD_193508 | JGI IMG/M metagenome (GOLD analysis project Ga0302155, IMG submission 193508) | Peat permafrost microbial communities from Stordalen Mire near Abisko, Sweden - I_Bog_N3_1 | ecosystem: Environmental > Terrestrial > Soil > Wetlands > Peat | place: Sweden: Abisko, Stordalen...
CTTACATTGCCCGCATTCTGATTCCGCTCATGCAAGTGCAAGGCAGCGATGAAGAACTGGCGGCTTTGTCGCTGGGCGCCAGTGGCTGGTATATCTTCAGTCGTGTGACTTTGCCCAATATCAAATGGGGCCTGTTGTACGGTGTGGTCTTGACCAGTGCTCGTGCAGTCGGCGAGTTCGGCGCGGTGTCGGTGGTTTCCGGCAGCATCATGAACCAGACCTTGACCTTGCCCTTGCTGGTCGAGCAGCTCAATAACGACTACAAGACCGCCGCCGCCTTTACCGCTGCGGCCTTGCTGGCATGCATGGCAGTCATTACCCTGGTCTTGAAAACCGTGATGGAATGGCGTCTGAACCGGGAAATCAATCGGGTCGAACCCAAAGCACAGGCGCTCTAATGCTGAAAGGTCCAGCGCAGGTGCACGTACTGCGGCATTCAAGCGTTATAGTCTGACAGACAATCATCGTGTTGCAAACAAGGCAATAACCTTGTTTCTTATGGAGTCGGACATGCAAGCACTGGTAGCGGGAATCAAAAGAGTAATCGGTGCCAATAAGGCCCTGCTGTGTTTTATTCTAGGCATGCTTATTTTACGCAGTGCCGTGGCTGACTGGTATGGGGTTCCCTCGGCATCGATGTATCCGACGCTACTCATCGGCGATCGCATTTTGTCGAACCGACTGGCCTATGACATCAAACTACCCTTCACCAACATCGTACTGGGCCATGTAGGCGATCCGCAGCGTGGCGACATCGTCACCTTCATTTCACCCGAGGATGGCCTGCGTCTGGTCAAGCGGGTTATCGGCGTGCCCGGCGACATTGTTGAAATGCGCGATGAACACCTGCTCATCAACGGCATGCCGATGGCTTATGGTGCCGCTGCAAAATCCCTGCGCGAGCATCGTATGCCGGACTACGACGGTGCGCAGTTGATTCTCAATGAGCGCTTGCCAGGCATGGCGCATGGCGTCATGTTGCTGCCTGATCGCATGGCCTTGCGCACCTTTGGTCCGATGACGGTGCCGTCGGGGCAATATCTGATGCTGGGTGACAATCGCGACGACAGCAAGGATTCGCGCTACATTGGTTTTGTGCCGCGGGCGCAACTGACCGGTCGCGTGAGCCGGGTGGTATTTTCGCTTGATCCGCAACATTTCTATCTGCCGCGTCTACAGCGCTTTGATGCGTCGCTGGAAGATGCCGGCTAGGGCTTGAACAGCGGCCTTCATTCTCATTGGTATGCTGAGTGTTTTGCAATTCTTTGCAAGGCAGGGCATCATGCTCGCTCATCATACGTAGAACAAAAATATGAATGCCCCCCACATTATCAAAGCAGTGCAGCAACACCCACACGTCAAGGAAACCGCTTTCGGGATCTGGTTTTTACAGACCCCTACCTGGACCCTGCATGTGCTCGAACGCGCCCTCCGGGATCTTGAAACGCTGATTCCAGAGCGCCGTGCCGCTTATCCGGTGGTGGTCGATGTCGGCTGCGGCTGGGGGCGTTCGCTCAAGAAACTGCATACACGCTTTGCACCGCAGCGCCTGATCGGGGTGGACATCGAAGAGGCCATGCTGGAAGCATCCGCCAAAGAAATGGCTGCGTCCGATATCAGAGTCGAATTGATCCAGTGCTCCAGTGCCGACATGCCGCTGGAAGACAATAGTGTCGATCTGCTGTTTTGCCATCAGACTTTTCATCATCTGATTGAGCAAGAAGAAGCCATCCAGGAATTTTTCCGGGTGCTCAAGCCGGGTGGCATTTTACTGTTTGCCGAGTCGACCAAGCGCTACATTCATTCCTGGATCATCCGGCTGTTGTTTCGCCATCCCATGCAAGTGCAAAAGACCGCCGATGAATATCTGACACTGGTGCGCAGCGCAGGATTTACGGTCGCACCGGAATCGATTTCTTATCCGTATCTGTGGTGGAGCCGGGAAGACCTCGGGCTACTGGAGAGTTTGTTCAAGATCAAGCCCAAGGCTGAGCGGGAAGAAACGCTGATTAATCTGGTGGCGGTCAAGCCGCTGCAATGAAGCGCAGGGCTTTTCCGACTTCAGTCGCTATTAACCTCCGGCAAACACTTCCAGCCACAAGCGTTTGACGCTATCACTCTCAGCTTGCACGCGCTCATGGGGTGTCCGCGCGCGTTCTTCTCCTTGCAGCCTGATCTGATGTTGCAGCTTGCGGAAGACTCGGTAAGCATCGGCCACCTGTTGCGCCAGTTCCGTTGAAATCAGGCCCAGACTGCCGCAGAGTTGGAGCAGGGCGATGTTGCCGATATCGCCGGTCAGTTGACCATACTGGGCGGCGTAGCGCAACACCAGAAACTGTACGATGAATTCAATATCGATCATGCCGCCGTCGTCATGCTTGAGGTCGAACAGCGTGCCGTGATTGGGATGGGCCTGATGCAGCTTAAGCCGCATGCCCAGCACTTCCTGCTTGAGTTTTTGCGTATCGCGTGCTTGCCGCAGCAAGTCTTCGCGCAGTGCTTCGAAACGGTTGCCGATATTGCTGTCGCCGGCACAAAAGCGTGCCCGCGTGAGGGCTTGATGCTCCCACACCCAGGCCGAAGTGCGCTGGTACTTTTCAAATGTCGCCAGCGACGACACCAACAAACCGCTCGCACCATCCGGACGTAGCGCAATATCGATGTCAAACAAGGTGCCGGCCGGTGTATGGGCAGTCATCCAGGTGATGAAGCGTTGCGCCAGCTTGGCGTACAGTCCGGGGGCTTCCTGGTCGTCATCGTCGTACAGGAACACGACGTCGAGGTCGGACACGTAGCCCAACTCCTTGCCGCCCAGCTTGCCGTAGGCGATCACGGTGAATAGCGGCGTCTCGCGATGGCGGTTGGTAATGCTTTGCCAGACTGCCTGCACGGTTACTGCTACCAGAATATCGGCTAATGCCGACAAGTGATCGGCCAAGTGCTCGACACTGAGATCGCCCTCCAGATCCTGGGCCAGCAGCCGGAACAACTGGGCATGATGCACTTCACGCAGGATGTCCATTTGCCGCTCGGTATCGCCCGGCGCCGTGTCGAGCAGGCGCTGGCACTCGCTGGCAAAGGCAGGCCAGTCGGGCGGCGCTTTCAGGTTGCGATCGTCCAGCAGTTCGTCGAGCAGGATGGGGTGCTGGGTCAAGTATTGGGCGGCCCAATCGCTGGATGCCATCATGCGGATCAGACGCGTCAGCGCGTGCGGATATTCGATCAACAAGGCCAGATAGGCGGCACGCCGGGCAATCGCCTCAAAGAAGTCCAGCAGCCGGTGCAGTGCCGGCAGCCTTGCTGCCGTGTCGGGCATCACGGTGATGATGTTGAGGGCACTGTTGATGAGTGTGATCAGTCGACTGCGACTGCTTTCCGGTAGTGATTGCAGGCGCGGCGATTGCAGCGTATTGAGCAAGCGCCCAGCGGCGCTATCAGCCGGTTCCAGTCCGCGTGTGCGAAGCAGGGCGACCATGTTTTCCAGGCTGTCATCGTCGCGCAGTTCACCTAGCGTGTCAGGGGTGGCCGGACTGTCGCCGGACTGCTTGTCATGAAAAATCGCATCAAAATGCTTGGCTACCGTGCGGCGGTGACCGTCCAGTTGCGTCAACAAGGTCGCCACGTTGTCCACCCCCATCATTTGCGCCACACGCAATTGATCGTCAGGATTGGGCGGCAAGGCGTGCGTCTGGGCATCGTCTAGATATTGCAGGCGATGTTCCAGGTTGCGCAGGAAGGTGTAGGCCTGCAGCAGTTGCGTCACCACGGCGGGCGTGAGTAATTTTTTGGTCGCCAAGGTGCGCAGGGTAGTACGGGTGGAACGGTCGCGTAGTTCAGGATCGCGGCCACCGCGAATGAGTTGAAACACCTGACTGATGAACTCCACTTCGCGGATGCCGCCACGCCCGAGCTTGACGTTGTTGCTGCGTTCCGGATGCAAGGACTCCAGTCTTTGTACTTCGGCGCGAATCTGCGCATGCATGGAACGCATGGCATCGATGGAGCCAAAATCGAGGTAACGGCGAAAGATGAAGGGACGACTGATGGCTTCCAGTACGGCAATATCGGCAGGATCGCCAGTCAGGGCGCGCGCCTTGGTCCAGGCATAACGTTCCCATTCGCGGCCTTGTCGAACCAGATATTCCTCGACCATGTTGAAGCTGGCCACCAAAGGTCCGGAGCCACCGTTGGGGCGCAAGGCCATGTCGACCCGGAAGCTGAAACCGTCTTCAGTGATTTCCGACAAGGCGGCGATGAGCTTCTTGCCCAGCCGGATGAAAAATTCATGATTCGACAGTGTGCGTTGCTGCGCCGTATCCGTACGCGTATCGCCGTCTTCGGGATAGACGAAGATCAGATCGATATCGGAGGAAACATTAAGCTCGCCGCCGCCCAACTTGCCCATGCCCAACACAATCATTTCTTGCGGCCTGCCGCTGTCGGCGCCGATCGGGGTGCCGTAGAGAGCACAAAACTCCGACATCAGTCGACCCAAATGGGTTTGCACGGCGAAGTCGGCAAACTCGCTCATGGTACGTACTACTTCGGCCAGATCGGCCAGCCCGCGCAAGTCACGTTCAATCAGCGTGCACACGACCAGGTTGCGCAAGCGCCGCATGGCGCCGTTGAGCGCAGCAGCAGTGGTGTCGCCGGCAGGCAGCTCATTGAGCAAAATCTGTTCGAAAATGGCCCGGTTCAGCGGCAATTGGGCATGCTCGGCCAGTTGCGCCGTACGTGTGCTGCGTGCATTGATCCAACGGGAAAGAAAGCGCGAGGCTGTACGGCTGTCGAGGAGCGAGTTAGTCACAAATTGTAAGATTTTCTGGGTTACTGTTACGGGAAGCGACTAGGTCAAAAGGCCCATCCATGCGATGATGTCGGTTGTTTTAGGTTGTTTTATTCTACCTTGAGTTTATACCCCTACCGTTGATGTCCGCAGATCAAGAAAACGCTTCTTTGCCGTCCGAGTCGTTGAGCGCACGCTGGCGAAAGGTTTGGAGCAGCTTCTGCGACACCTCTCGCCAAACTTATTGCCATCTGAGCACTGCCACACGTTGCGTTCTTGCGCTCACTGGCAAGCTGCTGGTGCTGGTGTATTTTATTTTCTGCGCCTTGTTTTTGACACTGCGCTACGGCATTCTCCCCGAAATTGGCAGCTACAAAGGCAATATTGAACATATTGCTTCGCGTGCCCTGGGCCGTCCAGTCAGTGTTGCCCGGATTTCCGCTTCCTGGCGCGGCTTGCGGCCGCAGCTGGAACTCAGTGAGGTGGTCATTCATGATCAGTATGGTCAGGCCGCACTGGTGTTGCCGCAAGTGTCGGCAACCTTGTCCTGGACTACGGTGCTGGTCGGCGCGCCACGGTTTGATAATCTGACAATAGTGAGTCCCGATTTATCGATTTTGCGTGATGCCGACGGTAAGTTGTTCGTCGCCGGACTGCCGGTGGCCAGCAACAACGACAGCGGTGCCGGTGCTGACTGGCTGCTGTCGCAACGTGAGATTGTGATTCGCAACGGCAAGCTGCGCTGGCACGACCAGTTGCGCGGCGCTCCGGAATTGGCGCTGACCGGTGTCAATCTGGTCCTGCACAACCATTGGCGCGAGCATCAGATTTCCTTGCGGGCGACACCGCCGGCCGATCATGCCGGCCCGATCGACGTGCGTGCCAATTTTTACCATCCAGCCTTTGCCCGTAAAATTTCCGACATCAGCAGCTGGACCGGCACCTTGTACGCCGATCTGCATGATGCGGATCTGGCGGTCTGGAAAAAATATCTGGATGCGCCCGTCGAACTTGATCAGGGCGTGGGAGCAGTGCGCGCCTGGCTGGAGCTGGATCATGCCAAGGTCGCCAATTTTACCGCCGACGTGCAACTATCGAATCTGTCGGTGCGCTTGAACAAGTCGCTGGAACCGCTGCAACTGGCGCGCGTGAGCGGCCGCATCTCGGCCAAGGAACTCTTTGCCCCGGACCAGCAAGATGGTATTCCGACTTTTGGCGCCAAGGGACATCAGTTGACCTTGACCAATTTCTCCTTGCAAACCAATGATGGTTTCGTGTTGCCGCCGACGACAATTGCCGAAACCTTCGAGCCGGCAACGGTGTTGCATCTGGAAAAAGTGCAGGTCAATGCCAAGTTGTTGGATCTGGGCTTATTGTCGCAATTGGCTGAACGTTTGCCGTTGACAGCATCGCAGCACCAATTGCTCAACGACCTGACACCGCGCGGACAGTTGCAGGATTTCGCCGTGCAATGGCAGGGTAGCTATCCAGAAGTGCGCGCTTACAGCATTCGCGGTGCATTCAAAGGACTGGGCATGCAAGCCCAGGCGGCGCGCAAGGGCGTTCCGGCAATTCCCGGATTCGCCAATCTGAGCGGCCAGATTGAGGCCACGGATAAAAGCGGCCACCTTAGCCTGGCGGCCCAAAATGGGGTGTTTTTGCTGCCTACGGTACTCATTGAGCCGGCGCTTGCCTTCACGCAACTGAATCTGCATAGCCATTGGGAATTTCAGAATAACCAGAATTTGTTGTTCCAGATCGATGACATGGATTTTGCTCTGGACGGGATTGCCGGCTCTTTGAGCGGTAGTCACCTGCTTCCACTGCAGGGCAAGGCGCCCGGCCTGATTGATTTGAAGGCGCACTTTTCGACCTACGATCTGCGCAAACTGGCGCGCTACCTGCCGTCGCGCACACCCAAACAAGTTTCTGACTGGCTCGCTGGTGGTCTGCTCGGCGGCAGACTCACGGATGTCGATGTCATCGCCAATGGCGATCTGGCCGATTTTCCGCTGCATGAACTCAAGCCTGGTGCCAAGAGCAAGAGTGAATTTAAGTTGCGCGGCAAGTTTGATGGGCTGACGATCAACTATGCGCCCGGGCATACCGGAAAAGATGGCAAGTCACCGCTGTGGCCCCTGCTGCAAGAGGCTAGCGGCAATGTTTCGATCGACCGTTCACGCCTGGAAATTCTGGCTGATTCCGGCAAGACCAATGGTGTGGCGCTTGCCGATGTCAAGGCCGTGATTGCCGATCTGGCCAATGCCGATTCGTCGCTGGAGATTGATGGTATCGCCAATGGCGCGCTGCAAAATATGTTGGCTTATGTGGATGTCAGTCCTGTTGCGCAATGGATAGGTCATTTCACCGAAACCAGCAAGGCCGACGGCAACGCCAGACTGGCTTTGAAATTCCAGCTGCCCTTGCATCATATGCTTGATGCCAAAGTCAATGGCGCACTGCGTTTCATGAACAACAATGTCAATTTGCTGCCGGCGTTGCCAGTCATCAATCGCACCAACGGCACACTCAATTTCAATGAAAAGGGTTTTAGCCTTGAAGGTGTCAAAGGTCTGTTTCTCAATGAACCAGTAACTCTGACAGGCGGTACCCAGAGCGACGGCAATGAGTTGGTCAAGGTCGATGGCGTGTTGAGCGCCGATGGCTTGCGTCGTACGTATGCCGAGCCTGCCTTGCAGCGCTTGCTCAGTCGCCTAAGTGGTACTACGCGTTATGCGGCCACCATCACGGTACACCAGAAGCGTGCGGAAATCGCGATTGAGTCGGGCCTGCAGGGGTTGGCGCTGGATTTACCGGCACCCTTGCAAAAAGTCGCCGGCGACAACTGGCCGCTGAAGTTTGAGATCAACGATCTGCCTTCCGATGATCCGTTGCTGCAACGTGACGAAATCAAAATGTCGCTGGCTTCCATCATGTCGGCGCGCTATTTGCGGCACAAAGTGCCAAGCTCACAAACGGATTGGGAAGTGGCCAGCGGCGGCATCGGTTTCGGCCAGCCGGCACCGCAACCTGACAGTGGTTTGGCGGTGGCGGCAGTAGCCCAGACGCTGGACGTGGATAAATGGACAGCCTTCCACACGGCCATGAACAAGCAGGAAAACGGCAGTGCAGTCGCACCCAATCCGATGCTGGACGCCTATTTGGAGCCGGACGTGATCGCCGGCAGGGCTGGCCAATTGCTGATCATGGGCAAGAAGCTGGACAATGTGGTGGTGGGCGCATCGCATCAGAATAATTTGTGGCAGGTCAATATTGCGTCCGATCAGGTCAGCGGCTATGTCAGCTGGCGCGAGTCTGGTAATGGCAATACGTTGGGTCGCGTGACGGCGCGTCTGGCGTCGCTGAACATTCCGAAAAGCGCCAGCGCGGAAGTCGGCAGTCTGCTTGAAGACGACAACGCCTTCAATATTCCGGAACTCGATATCATTGCCGAGGACTTCCAGTTGTTCGGCAAAAGCCTTGGTCGCCTCGAACTCAATGCCAATAATGTACACGCCAGCGTCGGCAGCGAATGGCATATCAACAAACTTGATTTGACCAATCCCGATGCCCAGTTGCGCGCTAGTGGCAGCTGGAAGGTGCAAGGCAAGAATAATCATTCCAACTTGACCTATGCACTAGATTTGCATGACGCCGGTAAGCTGCTGGAGCGTTTCGGTTACGGTGGCATGTTGAAGGGCGGCAAGGGCAAGCTCGATGGTGATATCGACTGGAAGGGCTTGCCGTTTGCACTGGACATTCCAAGTCTGTCAGGCAGTTTGCATGTCGATGTGCAGGAAGGCCAGTTCCTCAAGGTCGATCCTGGTGCGGCCAAATTACTTGGGGTGCTTAATCTGCAGGCGCTACCGCGCCGGTTTGCACTGGATTTTCGTGACGTCTTTTCGCAAGGGTTTGCCTTCGATAGTGTTGTTGGCAGCGCTAACGTCACGCAAGGCACAGCTACGACAGACAATCTGAAGATGACCGGCGTGGCAGCCTCGGTGCTCATGAGTGGTTCGGCCGACATCGCCAGAGAGACGCAGAATCTGCATCTGGTGGTGATCCCGGACTTCAATGTCGGCACGGCTTCGGTGGTGGCGCTGGCGATCAATCCGGTGATCGGTGTGGGAAGCTTCCTGGCACAGTTGTTCTTGCATGAACCGCTGATGAAGTCGCTCACCTATGAATATAATGTTACTGGTTCATGGAGTGACCCGGTTGTGATCAAGCAAGAACGCAAGCCGGTCGCGGCCGTGCCAGCGACAAAATAAATGCAGCATATGCACCACGCCTTAATTGGAACGGAGCACAAACCATGAGCGCAACATTTAACGTCGCCGGCATCCAGATGGTCTCGACACCCGAGCCGGAACAGAACTTTTCAGCTGCTGCCAGATTGGTGGCGCAAGCGGTACAACAGGGGGCACAACTGGTTCTGCTGCCCGAGTATTGGCCGCTGATGGGCCTGCATGAAAAGGTCAAACTGGCCCATGCTGAAGCCGATGCAGGTGGAAAAATCCAGGAGTTCATGGCAAACCTGGCGCGCCAGCACCAGATCTGGCTAATTGGCGGCACCTTGCCGCTGGCCTCGGATGAGCCTGACAAGGTCTGCAATACGGCACTGGTTTATGATCCATCAGGCCAGCGCGTGGCGCGCTACGACAAGATACATCTGTTCAGTTTTGCGCGTGGTGACGAGAATTATGACGAATCGCGCACCATCGTCTATGGCGATACTGTGCGTAGTTTCGAGGCGCCGTGCGGTCGTGTCGGCTTGTCGGTTTGTTACGATTTACGTTTTCCCGAGCTGTATCGCGCCATGGGCGAGTGCGCTTTGATGGTGGTGCCAGCGGCGTTCACCTACACCACTGGCGCGGCGCACTGGGAAATTTTGTTGCGCGCACGCGCCATTGAAAATCAATGCTATGTACTCGCATCGGCCCAGGGTGGCACCCACGTCAATGGTCGTCGCACCTGGGGGCACAGCATGCTGATCGATCCCTGGGGTGAGATCGTCAGTGTCTTGCCGGAAGGCGAAGGCCTTGTGATCGGTGCGATCGACCCCCATCGTCTACAATACGTACGTGAGAGCTTGCCGGCCTTGAAACATCGCAAGCTTTAATCCCATCAGTCAAACCAGTATTGCTGCAACCCAACTATTGCTCCATGAAATCATTCGAACCCAATCTCAGCGCGCTTAACGTTGCACGCGATATCCTGCTCACACCGTTCGGCCTGGATGAAGCCAAGTTGCTCAAAACGCTGGGCACCATGTTCACCCACAAGGTCGACTATGCTGACCTGTATTTCCAGTTCACCAAGAGTGAAGGCTGGAGCCTGGAAGAGGGCATCGTCAAGACGGGCAGTTTTTCGATCGACCAGGGTGTTGGCGTGCGCGCTGTTTCCGGTGATAAAACCGCGTTCTCCTATTCCGATGAGATTTCCGAAGCCATCCTGCTCGACGCTGCAGCCGCGACTCGTACCATTGGTCGCCAGGGCGCAGGCAAGATCAAGATCGGTGGCAACGTGCTACCTAGCGGCGGTCGTTCGCTGTATCTGCCGCATGACCCGCTGACCTCGCTGGACGCCACCGAAAAGGTCAAGCTGCTTGAGCGCATTGAGCGTATTGCGCGCGCCAAGGACCCGCGTGTGGTGCAAGTCATGGCCAGCCTGGCCGGTGAATACGATGTGGTGCTGGTGGCACGCAGCGACGGCGTGATGGCTGCCGACATCCGGCCGCTGGTACGGGTGTCGATCACGGTCATTGCGGAACAGAATGGCCGTCGTGAAATGGGCAGCAGCGGTGGCGGCGGTCGTTACGACTACGCCTATTTCAGTGATGCCCTGCTGGAAAAATATGCCTCCGAAGCCGTATCGACTGCCTTGGTC
>Ga0302155_10003216_pt1 | contig 10665 bp, 9 predicted proteins | sample I_Bog_N3_1_FD_193508 | JGI IMG/M metagenome (GOLD analysis project Ga0302155, IMG submission 193508) | Peat permafrost microbial communities from Stordalen Mire near Abisko, Sweden - I_Bog_N3_1 | ecosystem: Environmental > Terrestrial > Soil > Wetlands > Peat | place: Sweden: Abisko, Stordalen...
CCCTGAATTTGGAAGAAAAATGGCCGAATACAAATCAACCGTCAATATCACTCAAACCTCCTTTCCCATGAAGGCCAATCTGCCTCAAACCGAGCCGGAAAGACAAAAACTCTGGGAAAGCTTTGGCTTTTACAAGGGTGTCTTCCAACGGGAAAACGCTCCCAAGTATGTGCTTCATGACGGCCCTCCTTTCGCTAACGGCGATATCCACATGGGCACGGCGCTCAACAAAATTCTGAAAGACATTATCGTCAAGTACCAGGGCTTGACTGGCCACAATGCGCCTTATGTGCCGGGCTGGGATTGCCATGGCATGCCTATTGAACACAAAGTTATGGAGAATTTGGGATCGAAATCCAAGACCATGTCGAAGGTCGAAATCCGGCAGGAATGTAAAAAGTACGCTGAAAAGTATTTAAACCGCCAACGGGATGAGTTTAAACGCCTGGGGGTTCTGGGTAATTTTGAACACCCCTACATGACTATGGACCCTACTTACGAGCTTGCCATCGTAAAGGCTTTTCAACAAATGTTAACCGAAGGTTATGTAACGAGGCGGCTTCGTCCCATTCACTGGTGTCCGGTTTGCCAAACGGCCCTGGCTGAAGCTGAAGTGGAATACGCCGATCACGATTCTTTGGCCGTGACGGTGGCTTTTCCAGCCAGGCAATTGCCAGCCGGTGTTTTCCCGAATACGCCTCTTGATCATTTATCGTTTCTTATCTGGACCACTACACCCTGGACACTCCCAGCTAACTTGGGTATTTCGGTTCACCCTGATTTCGAATATGTCACGGTTCAAGTGGGTGAGAATTACTATGTCGTGGCGAAGTCTTTATTACACCAAGTAGCGACGATGTGCGGTTGGAAAGAGGGGGAATATAAAGTCGTTGATGAAGTCATCGGTCAAAAACTGGATAGAGCCTTGGCCCGTCACCCCTTTATTGATCAGGATTCTCTCATCATGGTGGGCGCTCATGTGACCGCAGAAGCCGGTACGGGATTGGTTCACACAGCCCCCGGCCATGGCCGCGAAGACTATGAAATCGGCCTCAAATATGATTTGCCAGTTTATTCTCCAGTCAACGAAGCGGGACGGTACGATTCCCGGGTGAAAGAATTTGAAGGCGTTTCGGTTTGGGAAGCGAACCCCAAGATTGTGGAGAAACTGAAAGGGATAGGAAAACTGCTGTCGTTGGAAACCATACATCACAGCTATCCCCATTGCTGGCGTTCCAAGAATCCCATCATCTTCAGGGCCACTGCCCAATGGTTTGTGGAGCTGGATCACAAGGATTTACGCAAAAAATGCCTGGAAGAAATTAACAGGGTTCAATGGGTTCCTGCCTGGGGCAAAGACCGTATTCATAACATGGTGGAGGGCCGCGCGGACTGGTGTATTTCGCGTCAGCGTTCCTGGGGTGTGCCGATTACTGCGGTTTACTGTAAAACCTGCGGCAAGGTGGTTCATGACGAGCAGCTCAGTAAGGCCACGATCGATTTAATCCAAACCAAAGGTCTGGACGGCTGGTTTCAGCATCAAGCCCTAGATGTACTGCCAAAAAATTACAAATGCTTCTGCGGTTCAACCGAATTTGTGAAAGAAGAAGATATTTTGGATGTCTGGTTTGAGTCCGGTGTATCCCACATGGCGGTTTTAGGGACGAGAGAAGAATTAACCTGGCCCGCCGATCTTTATTTGGAAGGCGGCGATCAGCACCGGGGATGGTTTCAGCACGCCCTTTGGACCGGAGTGGCTTTGAAAGGCCATGCTCCTTTCAAAACCGTTTTAACTCACGGCTGGGTTTTGGACGCGCAGGGTAAAGCCATGCATAAGAGCGCGGGGAATGTCATCGATCCAATGGACCTGATGAAACAATACGGAGCGGATGTGCTCAGGCTTTTTGTTTCTTCCGAGGATTACACCGAGGATGTGTCAGTCGGCACCGAAATGCTCACCCGTATGTCGGAAGCTTACCGCCGTATCCGCAATACTTTCCGGTTTATTCTGGGTAATCTTTCTGATTTTGATCCGGCACAAAACCGGGTTGATCCCCGGGACTTTTTACCCATCGATCGATGGGCCTTTATTGAGTCTCAAAAAACTCTATCGAGCTTAAGCGAAGCGTACAGCCAATTTCAATTCACCAAAGTCTTTCATGAACTGGATTATTTCTTCTCAGTTACTTTAAGCGCGGGCTATTTTGATATTTTAAAAGACCGGCTTTATACCTTTGAGGCCAATTCCCAGGCCCGCCGGGCGGCACAGACGGTGCTTTACGATATTTTGAAAAGTTATGTGATCGCGGTGGCGCCTATTCTTTCTTTTACTGCTGAGGAAATTTGGCAGTCCCTGCCGGAAACCTTTAAATCGGCTCATGAGAAAAGTGTGTTTGACAGTCTTTGGGAACACGCGGCCCAGACAGTCGCGGTAGATGAAGTTTTGGCACAAGACTGGCAGTCTATTTTTTCAGCTAAAAAAGCCGTCTCGAAAGCTTTGGAAGGACTCAGACAGGCCAAGATGATCGGTAGTTCGCTGGAAGCGGAAGTAGTTCTTTATACCGAAAGCGACCACCTCAAAAAAGCGCTTCGAAAAAATCTCTCGGACCTTCGTTATTACTTCTTGGTTTCCAAAGTAGAGATCAAAGACGGTCAGGCCCCGGCGAACGCGATTCCCGCGGAAGACGCGGCGCTTAAACTAAAAATTGTCGCCAATAAATCGGCTGGGCATAAATGCGCGCGGTGTTGGAATTACTATGATCAATTAGGTCCGGAAGTCGCGGATCTTTGTCATCGCTGCGGGCCCGTGGTTCAAAAACTTCAAACCGTTTCTGAGGGTTAATCCACGTGATCCTGACCGGTGTTTCCATACTGGTGGTGGCTCTGGATCAATTTACCAAGTTTCTGGTTTTAGAATCTATTCAACTGAATCAATCAGTTCCACTCTGGCCGAATTATTTTTATTTCACCTATGTTCAAAACCGCGGGACGGCTTTTGGTTTCATGTCCGATATGGATACGGATATCCGGATTCCGCTTTTCATTGTCATTACGATCACTACGGCTTTCATTGTTTATTCCTATCAGAAGGCTATTCGTGAAGAGAATTTAATGTCGCAGATAGCTTTGGGCTTGGTTTGGGGCGGCGCTCTCGGCAATTTGGTGGACCGTGTGCTTTACGGCAAGGTAATAGACTTTATTGATATCCGCTACGATGACGTCCGTTGGCTGGTTTTTAACGCGGCGGATTTCTTTGTGACTATCGGCATCCTCTATTTGTTTTTCAAATTTATGATCAAACGAAATCAAAAGAAGCTCGCGTGAAAATCAGAAATATCTCTATTGGGGTTGTCTTACTCGATCAGCTTTCCAAGTATCTGGTGGTCCACTTTTGCTATAAGGGCCAATCCATCGTCGTTTTAAAGAATATTCTTTCTTTTACTTATATCGACAATCCCGGGGCGGCTTTTGGTTTTATGGCCGATACCCAGTCTTGGATTCGGATACCTTTCTTCGTATTGATTACTATAGGCGCGGGGTTGATTGTTTATTCCTATCAAAGGCTTATTCCGCGCGAGAAGGTTTGGCAACGATTCTCGCTGGGGTTGATTTGGGGCGGGGCAATGGGTAACTTTGTTGATAGAGTGTTTTACCGCCAGGTGGTTGATTTTATTGATGTCGAAAAAATTTCATTTTGGAATTATCACTTTCCTTTCATTTTCAATGTGGCGGATTCTTGCATCACGGTAGGGTTGACCCTTTTGATTTCGATTTATATTTTTGACAAAAACGCTCAAACAGAAGGAATGGCTTAATGTACCCTCGCTTACTGACCCTGGGGCCTTTTCATTTGTGGGGCCACCTTCTGGGGCCCTTTTATTTATATTCCTACGGTTTGTGCATGGCTTTGGCTTTGGGATTCAGCATTTATCTCTACGCCCGAGACACGGGCAAATACATCGCGCCGAAGGTTGGGATTTCTTACGAACAGGCTTTTCAAAAAACCTTTGACCTGGGGGTTTGGGTCATTATCAGCTCCATTATTGGCGCCAGGATTTTCTATGTCTGGGAAAACCACGACCAATTCACCGGTCTCAATGGCTGGTCGGAAGCCTTTAAAATTTGGGAAGGCGGACTGGTTTTTTATGGCGGTCTTTTTGGGGCCGTTGTTGCGGGCATTGTTTGGTTACTGCGTGAAAAGTGGCCCGCCGGATACGCTTTCGATTTGGTGGCGCCTTATATTCTTTTGGGTCATTCGATTGGACGGGTTGGGTGTTTTTTAAACGGTTGCTGCTACGGCAATGTGGATGAGCATTATGGAATCGTTTTTCCAGGGGGCGAGGATCAACTGCCTCATTTGCCGACCCAGTTGTGGGAAATGGGCGGAGACTTTACTCTCTTTCTCATCTTGTTATGGGCTCGCAAATGGACCATTCGATATCCCTGGCTGACCATTTCACTTTACGGGTTTACTTACGGTATTTTGCGATTCGTCATTGAGTTCTGGCGCCGCGACTGGAATAAACATTATTTAATTGTTTTTAACTCCGCTTCCCAGGCGGTCAGCGGTATTTTGGTGGTTGTTTCTTTTGCCGCTATCTGTCTTATTCTTTTGGAGAACCGCAAACTAAAGCCCGCTGAAAATAAATAATCACTAAAATACAACCCATGTTAGAACCCTCCTCGAAAACCATACAAAAGGCCGTTTTTATTGTTCAGCTTGAGCATGACGCCAAACGGCTGGATGTTTTTCTGGTTTCACAAATGCCCGGCTTTTCCCGAACCCAGGTTCAGGGCCTGATTGACTACGGTAAAGTGGAGGCGCTTTTCAAGATTAAAGCTGTCAAAGCTAATTTTGTCGTTTCTAAGGGGCAGTCGTTTCAAGTCACCATTCCGGCTTCCCAAAAAACCGATATTCCTCCCGAAGATATTGAACTGGATATTGTTTATGAAGACCGATCGGTCATTGTCATCAACAAACCGGCGGGGTTGGTGGTTCATCCCGGCGCAGGCAATCCTTCGCATACCCTGATCAACGCCTTGGTCGCTCATTGTCCCAATATTACGGGTGTGGGCGGGATCAAGAGGCCGGGGCTGGTTCATCGGCTGGATAAAGACACATCGGGGCTTTTGGTCGTGGCTAAAACGGACAAGGCTTATAAAAGTCTGGTCCGCCAGCTTAAAACCCGTTCCTTAAGCCGCGAGTATCTGGGCATTGTTAAAGGCGCTTTGGCCGAAAAAGGAAAAGTGGACGCGGCGATCGGCCGTCATGCCCTCGCCCGAAAAAAAATGGCGGTTCAACCAGATACGGGCAAAGAATCCATTACCCATTTTGTGGCTTTGGCCAGCAACGAAGACGCGACCTTAATGCTTTTAAAGTTGGAGACGGGAAGAACCCATCAGATCCGGGTTCACATGTCCTACATTCATCATTCTATTTTGGGAGATTCGATTTACGGCGGGGATTCAACTCTGGTGGATCGTCAAATGCTTCATGCCTTTCGGCTTTCTTTTAAACACCCTCAGACGGGTATTACCCGGTCTTTTTACGCCGCGCCGCCCAAAGATTTTGTGAAGACCTTAGCTAAAGTAAAATTGTCTGCTCCGAAATGGCATTTTGTTCGTTGGAAAGATAATTAAGCTTTTTTCTTCGCGGTTTGTGTTTCAGTTGTTTCACTCCAAATATAAACCAGTCCGTGCCACAAACTGTTTCTTAAAGTCATCCGATAAATTGAATTTTCCGGTAAGGTTTTCATCAGCCGTTTATGGGCTTCAGCTAGGTTGTGATAAGGCATACCGGGAAACAAATGGTGGGCTGCGTGATAGCGCAGACCGACCGGCGCCCAGAGGCCGGTGGTAATGGGATTGCCCGGCACCGTCACCGAATCCAGAACCTGTTCCGAAAATTCTAAAATGTTATCCGCCGGGTTGCGATAGGCATGAGTAGCCGCGATGGTTCTAAAACCGTTGATGACCAAAATCGAAGCGGCGACGATGTACCAAAGAATAAAAACCTTTAACGGCAAAAGGTGGGTAACCAATAATCCCACAAACACCGCGGCGAAGATAAATGTCATCCATTCCTGTAATTGCCAGTATTTGCCGTCCCGTTCCTGCGGTTCGGGGCGTTTCCACTCCGAATCAATAGAAAGCGAGGAAAGGTACTGCCAAATCAATTTTCTTAAGGGTGGAATCAGGTAAGAAATGGGTGTCAGTAAGAAGCGAATTAGAAAAACCAACGGAACAACCAGCATAATCACAAAAAACAAAATGATTCTCAAACGGCCCAGGTGAACAAAAGGCAGATATTCGCCGTCGTCTTTGGTGCCGTACATTTTTTGTTTGTGGTGGTCAATGTGAATGCCCATATAAGTGAAAGAGGGAACCATGAAAGGGAAACCACAAAGAAGATTCCAGGCGAACCGAAAACCTCCAAAAGTATCTTTTTTTAGGTGAGTTAGTTCATGGATGAAAAGAACCGCCCGATAGAGGCAAAAGATCGAAACGAGCGCTAAAACCAATTGGTAGAGGGAAAAATCGGGGAAGTACAAAGCGCCCACGAAGCAAGCCCATCCCACCAGGGCATTGAAAAGAAAATCGGACCAATAGATTAAAGCACTTGGCTCGAAAAGGTCTTCGACGGCTTTTTTCGCTTCCGCCATGGGGAAGGTGATGTTGGTTTTGGTCATGATTACTCTTGATAAAATAGTTTTCAAAATGCGGTCTGAAGTTTAATGGAATTTAACCTCGTTTGGAAGGCTTCAACTTCGCGAGAAAAATTCAAAAAGAGTGTTTTTTCACCGTTTACGGGTCTGGGGATGTTTGATATTCTCGTTGAGTTCCACTCTCCCTTAGGCGGTTTCATTGCTTCGCTCCATAGCTCTTTTTCTTCTCAGTGTTTTTTTAATCTTGCCATTAACCTTACGCGCCCAAACAGCCGCGGTGACGCCTACATCGGCTTCGGTGACTCTCAATTTAATACCCATTGATACACGTTTTTCGACACTGGAAGGTATAACCTATACTCAGAGCGGGGACGAGGTTAGAAGCTACCAGGATTTTCACTCGATCTTTGACCCCTTGAACGATTTTGAGACCGAAAGACTGATTGACCATTCGCGGTCGGTTTATATCACCTCCAAACTAGTTGAGTCGGCGGGCTTGATTGGCGCAGTTGTTGGTGTGGTAGGCTTATTGACTAGTTCTTCTAATCAGACTCCCTGGTGGATTACCGCGGCGGGCGGCGGCGTTTTATTTGATATTGGGACTCTTTTTGGAGCCGACGCTCAAACTTCCAAATTTAACGCGGTACAGCGCTATAACCGTTTTGCCTATGGCCGTGAACAGATATTGCCTCAAGCGTCGGCGGATGAAAAGTCGTTACTGCCAGTTGCGCAGCCGAGCGTTATCGTGACTCCGGGGGTAAATGCCAAATAATGAAAAAATCTAAAATTATTTTATCTATGGGGTTATTTGTTTTTTTAGTCACGCCTCTCTTCGCCGAAGAAACACTCCAATTGAACGATACGCAACCCCAGTTGGTCTTGGCGGACGCTGGCACAGCCTCAGACAATTCTTTGAACGTGAACGATCTGGGTTTTACCCAGGCCGATCTGCAAAGCGACCTTTCTCAAAAAGATTTGGATACCCGTTCGGATATGCTTCACATTCATCAGATCTTAGGTTTGACAACTGAGGTGTCCTTATTAGCGGAGTTTGTGGTGGGAATCACGACCGCGAATAATGTGGAGAATGGCAGTACGGACACTTCACTGGTTTCGACTTTAGGTTATACGACACTGGCTTTATATGCCGCCACAGCTTCTTTTGAGATGTTCGCCCCCAAGCCTAAAAATAAAAAGCAGACAGGTAATACGGGCATCCATGTAGCGCTTTCCTGGATTCACCTGCCTCTGATGATTCTAGTTCCCTTGACCGGCGACATGTTGGATGACCGCATCGCAAATAACCAACCTCTTGGCAATCTTGGCACGGTTCACGGGGTTTTGGCGACAGCGTTGCTTTTAACTTATACGAGTTCATTGTTAGTCATTACGTTCTAGGAGCATTATGAAAGTTGGAAAGATCGTTTTGTTACTACTTCTTTTACCGGTTCTTGGATTCGCTTCAGAGTTAAAAGGCAACTGGGTTTTGGATAAGTCCGAAATTGATTACAAAGTGACCCACCCCTTGCACCATGTGATCGGCAAAAGCACCGAGGCGCGAGGCAAAGGTATTTGCTCCGCCGCCAAGTGCCAATTTATCGTGGCGGTGCCGGTCAAAAGCTTTGATTCGGGCGACAGCAACCGCGACCTTCACATGCTCCAGATCACCAAAGGGGCCGATGATCCGCTTATTCAGGTTAATGTTGTGTTTCCAAACCCTTCGAATAAGGCTATTCCCAAGGAAATTTCAGCTGATTTGGAAATCCTGTTCGCCGGCCAGAAAGTAAATTATTCAAAAGTAAAGTTGGGAATGGTATCCTTAGAGCCGGGTCAGGTTCGGGTAACAGCGGTCATTTCGCTCAGTTTGAAAGCTTTCGACATTACTCCTCCTTCTCTACTCGGCGTCCCCATCGAAGATTCAGTGCCTATTCAGTTGGACATGACGTGGAAGAAGGTTGGGACCTCCGCAGTAAATTAAAAAAAGATTTATAAAGTTTTGTGGCAGTTTCGGTAGTTCAAAAATATTTTCGGGGTGTTTTTCAAAACTGGTTCACGGTTTTTTGAAAACTAAATATTAAAATTATTTGTGAGGACAATAATGAGTAAAAGGTTGTTTGTGGGCGGTCTGCCTTATGAGATGACGGATGAAAAATTGCAGGAACTTTTTTCCCAATGTGGCAGGGTTGAAAAAGTAAAAGTGATGTTTGACAGGGCCACGGGACGATCCAAGGGTTTTGGTTTTATCGAAATGGCCACGGATTTAGAAGGTAACGCGGCGATCTTGAAATTTGACGGTTCCACTTTAGGAACCCGCAATATTTCGGTGAAAGAAGCTAAGCCCGCGGAGGACCGTCCACGACCTAGCGGCTCCGGCGGAAGACCCAACGACAACAGACCCCGCGAAAACCGCGGCGGCGGTGGTTTTGGCGATCAAAGAGGTCCCCGCAATGGCGGCTTTAGCAAACCCGCTGGTTCCGGCAGTTATGGTAAGCCGGGCGGCAGCGGCGGTCCTGGCGGTTCATCGGGCCGAGGCGGTTATGGCAGGCCGAGCGGGGGCCAGGGTCAAAGAGGTGATAAAGGAACTTCCAGCGATTGGCGCAGTGAACTAGGCCTGGGAATGAATCAAAGAAAAGATTTTAGACGAACCAGCCGCGAGCATAACAACAGGGATCATGGCAGTAAAAATAGAGGCGATGATTTTGGTAACCGCTGATTAAGTCATTCAAAAAAAACCTTCTTCAAAATTGGAGAAGGTTTTTTTATTAAATCGACCCGTTTGAAACGCGGTCAAAGGAAATTGAATTTGGGAAAACTTTCGTTTATTCCGCTGGGTGGTTTGGGTGAAATCGGCAAAAACATGGCGTTGCTGGAGTATGACGGCGATGCGGTGATGATCGACGCGGGGCTGATGTTTCCCGACGACCGGCATCCCGGTATTGACTACATCATTCCCGATTTTAATTTTTTGGCGGAAACCGCCGGCAGGCTTAAAGGTGTGCTATTGACCCATGGTCATGAAGACCATATTGGAGCAGTGCCTTATTTGCTTCAAAAATTAAACGTACCCATCTATGGCACCAAACTGACCCTGGGTTTTGTGAAGGCCAAATTAGAAGAATTTTCACTGCCGCACCAGCCGGTTTTTGTTGAAGTTGACCCTAAAATCGCTTTTGATCTGGGCCCTTTTCATATTGAGTTTATCCGCGTCACCCACAGCATCGTGGACGCCTGCGGTCTGGCAATCACCACTCCTGTTGGCGTGGTCATTCATACGGGCGATTTTAAAATCGATCCTACTCCCATCGACGGTATTCCCATCGACCTTAACCGTTTCGCGGATTACGGCAGCAAGGGTGTTTTGATGATGATGTCCGATTCCACCAACGTGGAACGGGAAGGCTATACGCTGTCCGAAAAAGTGGTCGGTGAGGAATTTGAGCGTATTTTCCCCAAGGCCAAGAAGCGCATTATTGTGGCCTGTTTTGCCAGCAACATTCACCGGGTTCAACAGGTGATCGAGGCGGCTAAAAAAGTGAACCGCAAGGTCTGCATCATGGGCCGCAGCATGATCCGCAACACCAGGGTCGCCAGCGATCTGGGTTTTATGAACATCCCCTCTAACATGCTGGTTCAACCCGATAATCTGAAAGGCATGGACCCCAAAGAAATCGTCATCATCACCACTGGCAGCCAGGGAGAGCCGATGAGCTCGGTTACCCGTATGGCCATGGGCGACCATAAGTTTATTTCGCTCCAGCCGGACGACATGGTCATTCTTTCCGCCCGAACCATTCCGGGCAACGAACGCTCCATTTCCAACATCATTAACCATCTTTACCGCCAAGGCGCTGAGGTTTTGTATGAGGCGGTCTCCGAAATCCATGTGTCGGGCCACGCCTGCCGGGAAGAACAGAAAATCATGCTGGCCTTGGTGAAGCCCAAGTATTTCATTCCGGTTCACGGCGAATACCGTCATTTGATTTTGCACGCGCGCCTGGCT
>Ga0302155_10003217_pt1 | contig 10664 bp, 10 predicted proteins | sample I_Bog_N3_1_FD_193508 | JGI IMG/M metagenome (GOLD analysis project Ga0302155, IMG submission 193508) | Peat permafrost microbial communities from Stordalen Mire near Abisko, Sweden - I_Bog_N3_1 | ecosystem: Environmental > Terrestrial > Soil > Wetlands > Peat | place: Sweden: Abisko, Stordalen...
TCGCCACCATCACAACGACGAGCAAAACATCGGCGTCGGGAGCAAACGGGCCACTGAGGTGGTGGTCCACCACCGTCGAAAGAAGCAGCGCCACCGTCGCCACTGACGCGAAACGAACAGCCAAAATTCGTCGCGGGCCCCTCGAAAGAAGAATCGCAATGACGGCAAAGGCGGGTAACAACCAGCCTCCCCATCCCCCGCCAAACGAACCGTCCGCCCCTCGAACAAGCGCCCCGAAACTCGGTGCGGTCCACGATGACTGCGAAAGTCCAAACACTCCTAACGCGCCGCGCCCGGCGAGCAGCGTGTCGACCGTCATGGGCAGCAACAAGATGGCGAGACCCATCCAGAGCGAGCCGAGGAATCGCCAAGGATTTTTATGCTCGCCTTCGTCTCTTCCGCCAAGCCTCTTGGCAACAACGGATCCGAGAACCAGCACACCCACCACTATGAACGTCGCGGGCGCCAGCGCCGTCATGACGGCGGCGAGCAACAGCGTGATGGTTTGTTGGCCCTCTCTCGTTGAGCGCCAACCAATGTGACCAAAGTGAATGTGATGGGGGTAGTCGCGTTGAAACCCGGGAACGTCCATCAACGTGAAAATGCGACGCACCAAGTACGGAAGACCCGCCACGACGACGAGGACATCAACTCTTCCTTGCTGAATCATGTTGACGCCCAGCGGAAGCGCAAGATACGCAATAGACGCCACAATGCGAGCGCGGTTGGAAACCTGCTCCTTCAGTAAGCGCGCAATGCCGAGTGCTCCAATGGGCACAGCAAATATCAACGCCGCCCGAGGAAGCACACCCATTCGTCCAAAGACAAATGTTCCAGCAAACCCGAGCACGCCGTAGCCAGGCATTCCTGGCGTACCTGTTCCCACACCGCTCGATGTCCACGACGCAAAGAAGTGACGCCACGTTGTCCACCACGAGTCAAGAGGCGCCAGTCTCCCAATGAGGGGCAAGTGCATGGCCACGAGATTTCGAGATCCAAGTAACCAAGCAATCGTCACGACGAACAACAAGATTGCCTGCGAACGAAATCCCGTGAAGATGCGTGAAGGACGGTGCGCCCTCTCCAGTATCAGGTCGTCCATATCGTCAAATTCCGTGACGTCGCCAAAGGAAGATCCAAAGCCAACACCGGAGTCGGCAATCAATGCGTCGGACACTTCATCATGGGGAATGACGCCTCTAGCGGTATCAAGACCTTCGTGGAGTAGCGCGAGAAAAAACCGGCGCACTCGGCTAGAACCCGGTACTTGGAGACGTCGAATCTCGGAATCGCGAAGTGAGCGAATCGAGCGCAGTTGGCGGCGACGCTGGCGGATGCGACCAAGGTTTCTAAGGACCCAGCGCCACGATCCCACAATTGCTCCCGCGCGGTCGAGGTCTCGACCAATGAGCGCGAGGCCGATTTCAAATACTTCGAGCAACATCAGCAGCGGCAGTGTCGTGAGAAGAGAAATCGGACCCCACGCCGTGCACACCACGAGCAGTTGATGGCGGCGCTGCAAATCTTGTCGACTCGCCCGTCGCGTTCCTACTGCGGTGACGGCTCGTTGACCCGTGGCAATCGTTTCACGGTGCGCAACAACCGCACCGGGAGCTACGACAATTCGAGCTCCCGCCACTTGTGCGCGCCAGCAAATGTCGAGGTCTTCGCCAAGTACCGGAATCAGCGGGTCGAATCCCCGAAGAATCGTAAACAGATCTGCTCGGATGAGAGTGGCGCCGCCGGGAGCCACAAAGACGTCTCGCTCGAGGTCTTGCTGTCCGTGGTCGATTTCACCAACTTCAATGCGCTCTTGTACCGAACCAAAGCGGTCGGCCACTTGGCCCGCGTGCAACAAGACGAGAGGATCGTTGTAGTGCACGAACTTTGGCGTGACAATGCCTGCATTCGTTCGGTACGCCGCCTCGACTAACTGGCTTACGGCTCGAGAATCGAGCCGAATGTCGTCGTGACAAAAGAGGAAAAAAGCCGCGCCCTCGACCGCCAGGGCACCTTCATTACAGGCCCCGCCGTAGCCACGGTTATCGTCCAGCATCTTGACGAACGCGCTTGGGGCTACGGCCGCGACTCGGTTCGGAACGTCGTCAAAATCACCGTTGGCGACGACCAGGATGCTTAATTCTTCGTATTCCTGGGCCACCAGAGATGCCAAAGTGGCCTCGAGTCCGGGTCCAGGACCAGTAGTGACAACAACGGCGACAACCGCAGGAGCTCGGGAGTCCATGGGTATCTAAGGCTAGTTGGCAACGCCGGTTCGCAATGGTTGCTAACTATTTCTTGCAAAATGCTATACTTTAGTTAGCACTCAAGAAATGAGGAAACCATGGTTGATCCCACTGACGTAACAACGAAGATTGGTCGCGAGGCCGCCGCTAAAGCGAAGGCGTTCATCGAGACGAACGAAACGGCAAAGAAGGCCACCGACGCGCTCTATACGCTCGTTGGATTAGGCGTGATTAGTGCGCAAAAAATCACTGTGGCCGCGAAGAGCACACAGGAAAAGATTGACGCCAACGTTGGCGAAAGTTCAGACAACGTGAAGAAGTCGCTGAAGGATACGGTCAACTTGGTAGATGCCAAGGTCGATCAAGCACTCAAGGCAATTGACTCGTTGACTGCTCCCTACCAGGAGAAGTTGCCCGAAGCTACCCGTGCCGCCGTGCAGAAGGCCCGCGAAGCGACGGATTCACTGCGCGCACATCTGAAAGAGCGCATTAGTAACCATGACGAAGAGACCCCCTCAGAGGACTAATTCAGCAACGACGTCGTTAATCGTCGTCACAAAATCCATTTCCGGTTGCCAACCGGTCGCTGCTCGCAGTTTGTTCGCGTCACCGCGAAGAACGGGAACGTCGACGGGCCGAAGCAGGTTCAAATCAACGCTCAGTTCAATCTGGGCTCCGACCGCGTCGAGAAGCATTTGCGCAACGTCGCTCATAGAACGATCAACACCACTCGCAACGTTGTAGGTCTCGCCCGGCTCACCTTGGGTTGCTACGAGGCGATAAGCCCGCACAACGTCGCGCACATCCGTGAAATCACGACGCGTTGAGAGTTCGCCCACCGGCACGCTGGTGCGACCCTCGCGCTTTGCCGCTATAAGTCGATTCGCGAGAGCAGGAACGAAGAACGTTGGGGCCTGACCCGGTCCCACGTGATTAAACGGACGAACCACGATTACCTTTTGCGAAAAACCTCGAGACGCCTGGAGCGCAACGACTTCTGCCGCCGCTTTACTCGCCGCATAAGGTGACGACGGTTGCACGATCGAATCTTCCGTCAGAGGTAACTGTTCTGGCGAGACAATGCCGTAGACCTCGGCCGAACTAATAACCAGTGTCAGAGCGTCGGGGACTTCTTCGCGTGCGGCGGCCAACACGTTGGCGGTGCCGAGCACGTTCACGTTTAACACCCCCGACGGATCGTTCCACGATGTCCCCACGTGACTTAGCGCTGCGAGGTGGTAGATGACGTCAGGCTGTGCGTCCTGCATCACATGGCGCATTTCTGTGTTGTTCGTGACGTCGTGTTCAAGATCAATTACGGTGACATCATCGTTCTCGCTCAGTAAGTGTTCGTTGAGGTGGCGACCAACAAAACCTTTACCGCCCGTTATCAATGCGCGCATAGAAAACTCTACCGACGGTTCCTGGCGAACTCAGATTTCGCGAGATCATAAGCCTCAAGGTGGCGAGCAATCGCTACGTCCCAGGTGTAGACCTCAGAACGTGACCGAGCTCGAACGGCCACTTCACCACGCTGTTCATCCGTAAGGCCAAGACCTTTGTCGAGAGCTTCGGCGAGTTGAGCAATATCGCCCACTCGCACGAGCATTGCGGCGTCACCAGCAACTTCCTCCATAACCGTTCCCGCACTGGTCACCACGACCGCTCCACAAGCCAATGCTTCTAAGACGGGCAGTCCGAATCCTTCTCCCCGCGAGGGATAAGCCACCACGCTCGCTTGACGAAAAAGCGCCGGCAGCACCTCGTTGGCAACGTAGCCGAGTTGGCGAATCCGAGATGCAAATGGGTGATGAGCCAGCCGTTCATCAACCGTGTTCCTTCCCCATCCACGTTGCCCGGCAATCCAGAGTTCGAGTTCCGGGTGTGTTGTTGCCACACTCGCGAATGCATCGAGAAGAAAATCCAAGCCCTTTCTGGGTTCCAGAGTTCCCACAAAGAAGATATACGGCACGTCGCCGTCGCGAAACGGAGCAATGAGTGCCTCGTCATTTTGGCCCTTGGTAGAAAAGTGTTCGAGGTCTACGCCGTGGGGAGCCACGACGACGGGCTTTCGCGTGGGAATGTACCGCTTCATTTGTTCGGCGGTGAACTCACTCACGGCAATGAGAACATCGGCGTGCTTAGCGGCGTAACGCATGGAGCGTTTGAAAAACTGAACCTTGCTCTTCTCGTGCCACTCGGGATTCGAAAAATACGTCAAATCATGGATGGTGACGACGGTCGCGGTTTGCAGCCCTCGAGGCATTGAGTAGTGCGGCGAATGCCAAACGTCGGACGTGCGTGGCGCACCGAATCTTCCAACGATGAACCGCTCGTAGAGAAGTCGCGCTGGTCGACTCTTTGGAACAATGTCCGCCACGACGGCTCCGGGCGAACTTTCACGCCATCGCTGCGCATCACCTTTTCGGCTCACGAGCGTGAGATCGAGATTGGTACTGTCAAGTCGTTGCGCCAGTTCGATGATGTAACGACCAGCCCCTGCGGGCGACCGCGGCACCGCCGACACGTCGAGTGAAACCCTCATTGCCATCCCGCCAAGTGATCTAGCGCACAGTTACGCCACGTCAACGCCGCTACCGAAGCAGCTCGCGCCGACTTATCGTCGCTTGCGTCGCCTTGCGAAATTGCGGCAACGAGTCCTTGCGCAATGGACGACGTCTCCATTGGATTTACCTTAACGACGTGCATATTGTCGTTCACGCTCGGCACTGATTCGCTCACCACAACGCGTGTGCCCAGACGAAGCGCTTCCACGGGCGGAAGTCCCCAACCTTCGCGGATTGGTACGTACGCAAGGAGTGCCGCCAAAGAAATCAGTGATCGAAGTACCGGGCGTTCCACTTGTGGAATCACCGTCGCGTCACTCGTCGGAACTTCGCCCCATCCGCTCGGGCCAACAAGTACGAGCGGTCCAACGTCGTAGCCCGACTGACGTGCTTCTCGGTGAGCGCCAATGAGACGCTCGAGGTTCTTTCGGGGCTCTCGAGTGCCAACAAACAAGCTGAACGGGCCGTCGATGCCGTGTTGACGAAGTAGCTCACGTGCAGTTTCTGTTGCATCATGTCCGTCGACGTCGTCGACACCGAGCCGAACAAGGTGCACCTGTTCTCGTGAGAATCCGACGTCTTCTAACGTGTTGCGCATCAAAGGTGAATACACGAAGATACGTAGACCTTCGACATTTTTCATTATCTTTAGGCGTCGTTCGTGAAAACTTCGACCCCGACGAGTCGTGAGTTCTGGCGCGTCTCGCCACGCCAGGTCGTGGATCAACACAGAATGGATGGCGGAAGAACTTCCTCCGCGATAAGGTCCCGCCATTGACGTCGCGTGCACAATCGTGGCTTGCTTTGTCACGCCCAGTGCCCTGTAGGGCCAGAGCGCAGTGGTGGTACGCAGCCCAAAGGGCGACGACGATATCGCAATATTCAAGGCGTTAACGTCAACCAGTACTTTTCCTTTGGCAATGACGCCGGTGACGTTGAAGTCATCCATTGCTAATTCCTTCAGACCTTGCAGAAGACCCGTCGCATAGGTACCAATACCCCCCGGGAAAGGACGCTGCAGTTGGTCGAGCGTGATGAAGAGTTCGTTCATTCTCGACGTCCCCGATGAATGATTTCTCGATACAGAGAGAGATGCTCGTTGGCAGCAACCTCGGGTGCGAAGTCTGACGCCCGCGCGACACCAGCCGCGAACAAAATTGCTCGCTGTTGATCGTTGCTCCAGAGTTCACGAACCGCCGACAAAATTCTCGACGGATCTTGCGCCGGTACAAGGAGCGCTGCGCCTTCTAAGAGTTCACGATTAACTGCCGTTGCGGTGGCGCAAGTTGGTACTCCCGCAGCCAACGCCGCAATGGCGAAGAGAGGAAAACGTGCGCCGTCGGAAAGATGCACCACGACGCGGGCGTTCGCCAACACCGTTGGCGCCGCACTGCGCGTTGCCATGTCGACTCGTACGCCGGCGGACCTGATTCTCGATGCGGCTTCTCGACTCGCGAGAACCACGATGCGCGCGCTTTCTAACTCGGCAAACTCTACGAGACCGGTAGCGGCTCTCAGGAATTCACTGGTGGCTCCCGTCAAGTTGACGACGAGATCAGCACCGTGAATTGTTTCGCTTGCCGGTGGTACCGCCGGAGCTACGACAGCAATTTGGTCTCGTCGCATCCCGAGGCTTTCTTGCACTTCCGCACTCGCGGCGTTCGATGAAGCGACAATATGTGCGCCACGTTGAATAAGTCGTCGTAACTGTTTGACTCGTTGCCGGTTGTAGCGGTCGCCTCGAAGCGGTCGAAGGTCATCTACGGTGACGACGAGCGGTGTGTGCTTCGTGGGCGGGGTGGCAACCCCCGTCACGTGAATTATGTCGACGGGCGGAAGCATGGAATCAATTGCGCGTCCTCGCCCACGTTTCCAAAATGCTGGCCACCACCACCTGCCACGAAGTTTGGCGTCGACTGGTTCCTTCGACCCCTTTCCGGTTCGAAAACGTACCAACGAGCATTCACCGCTCGCGGACAACGCGCGCGCGAGGTCGTCCGTCGTATTGCCTAACGCTTCAAGGGAACCACTGAGGTCAAGGCCCACACGAAGCGGCCGTTCAACACTCACGAAGCAAGTGCCCGGCGATGCATATCGTTGGTCCACTGAGGCCAGAGTGAAACGGCCCACGGACCAAACGCCACGTCACTCAGAGCCACCAGACCAATGCGGTTCACCGGATCGAGCAACATCATGGCGCCACTTTGACCAAAGTGCCCGAAACTTTGGGCGGGCCACTCGCTACCCATCCAATGTTGCTTCGTTCCGTGGATCTCGGGACCCAGTCCCCACGGACACGGACTGAACTTTCCAAAACCAGGAACAATGCCGTCAAGCTCAGCGAGGTAGGGAGTAATAAATCGCTTTTGTGTTTCGAGGCTCACGATGTCGGGTCGAAGCCACGCGAGAGCAAGTCGCTCGAGATCGTTGAGCGAGCCTTGAAGCCCCGAGCATGGACGACCAACTAATCGCGTCGATGACATGCCCATGGGAGAAAAAAGACGATCTTCCAGCCACAAGGCCGGAGGATTGTCTTCGACGATTGATGTAACGGCGAGGTCGATACCAATATTTGAATAGATGCGCTTAATGCCGACGCCAACCACGGGATCGGACTCTTCTAATCCCAAACCGCTGGAATGCGACAAGAGATTCGCCAGCGTGGCGCCGGGTGGGCCCATGGGTTCGTTTAAGGCATGCATGCCCCAGTCGACTTCAATACCAAAACTGAGTGAAACGGCCATCTTGGAGACCGAAGCCCACGCTCGTACGGCGCTTCGATCACCGGCGTGCGCTATTGGGACTACGAGTCCTCCGTTGAGGCGAAAGAGTGACACCGAGGCCGCACCAGGCCAACCTTCCAAGACTGCGTTGTCCTCCACGTTGGAGATGTTACCGAAGAGCCACCTAAGGTCGTGTGCGTGATTGCGGTCCTGAGCGGTGGTGTGGGTGCGGCCCGGCTTCTGCGTGCCCTAAGTGGCGTTGTCGATCCGACATCGCTGCACGCCATTGTGAACGTTGGCGACGATTTGGAAATGCACGGTCTCTGTATTTGTCCAGACCTCGACACCATTACCTATACGTTGGCAGGCCTTAACAACGACGAACTCGGTTGGGGACTTCGAGGTGAGAGTTGGCGTGTCATGGATGAACTCGCCGCACTGGGTGGCGAGTCATGGTTCGCCCTCGGTGATCGCGATTTGGCAACGCATCTCTATCGCACTCAGCGCCTGCGACGTGGAGCTACGAAATCAGTCGTGACGAGCGAACTCGCTAAACACCATGGTCTGAGCGTGCACCTTTTTCCCGTGACGGACGATGTAGTCGCCACCACCTTCGAGACCGCCATCGGTCATCTGACTTTTCAGGAATATTTCGTGCAACGTCACCACGACGTCGTCGTCACTTCCATTCGCTATGAAGGAGCATCGGACTCTACGCCCGCTCCTGGCGTTCTCGAAACGCTGCGCGACGCTTCGCTCATCGTGATTGCTCCTTCCAATCCTTTGATATCGATTGAACCAATACTGCAAATTCCTGGTGTTCGGGACATCTTGCAGGGTCGTCGAAGCAGCGTCATTGCTGTCTCACCAATTATTCAGGGTGCCGCGCTTAAAGGACCAGCGGACCGTTTGCTTCGAGAAATGGGATTTGACGCTTCGTGCGTGGGAGTCGCTAACTATTACCGCGACATTGTGGCCACCATTGTTATTGACGAAGCAGATGAAGATCGACGCGCCGAGATTGAAGCGCTCGGTATCGATGTTCGCGTGACGACCACCATCATGCACAATGAACAGAACTCGTCCATGCTCGCTAAGACGGTGCTCGCGTGAGTGATCTGCGCGTCTTTGCCATACGGGGCGTAGGCGAAATCCGTGAAGGCGATAGTCTCCACACCATTTTTCTCGAAGCGCTCGAAAAACAAGGTGAAACGCTTATTGATCACGACGTCGTCATCGTGACGAGCAAAGTTGTTTCTAAAGCCGAAGGTCGAGTCGTTCCCTTTGACGGGACCGACGATCATAAGCTTGCACTCATTGGGTCCGAGTCTCGCCGCATTCTGCGACAACGTGGCACGCTACGAATCACCGAAACCCATCACGGCTTTATTAACGCCAATGCCGGTATCGACCTTTCCAACACTGATGACGGTACGGCGGTGCTTCTTCCCGTCGACGCCGACCGAACCGCACGACGCATACGAGCGGATCTGAAGCGGAAACTGAATCTCGATATTGGTGTCGTCATCACGGACACGTTTGGAAGGGTATGGCGACAAGGGGTGACCGACGTGGCCTTGGGTTGCGCTGGACTGTTGCCCATTCTCGATCTTCGTGGTACGACTGATGCCAACGGAAGAGTTCTCGAGGCAACCGAAGTGGCCATTATCGATGAGATTGCCGGCGCCGCCAATCTTGTCCTGCAAAAGTCAATGGGTACGCCGTTCGCGGTCGTTCGCGGTCTTAGCGCTGATTATTTCGGCGAAGGATCCATACGCGAACAAATTGTCCGTGGCCCGAACGACGATCTTTTCCGCTAACTATTTGACGCGAAACTACTCGCGACCAATTCGAACGTCGCCGGAGTGAACGGCTCCTTGCAACACCCGTTCGCCGCCAGCAACCACGCACGTTGGGCCGAGGCGGGCGTCTGCTTCCACCACGGCGTCTGGTCCCAAAATTGACGACTCGACGACGGCGTTATCTCCGACAACCGCACCCGGGAGCAAGACAGCGTTTTCCACGCGGGCACCAGGACCAACAACGCAGCGCTTATCAATCACGGACTGTACGACAACGCTGGATGGATGAATCTGGGATTCGTCATGAATCCACGAACCTTCGTGAAGTGGCGGCCGTAATGGAACCGATCGCACGCCCGTCAAAACGTCAAGATTTGCTCGAAGAAAGGCTTCCGGCGTACCCGTATCTAACCAATACGACGTGTCGGCGAGTGCGAACAGAAGTCCTTCACTCACGAGCGCCGGAAACGTCACTCGTTCTACACTCACGCGACGGTCGGCTTCAATGTAGTCAAGTACCGAGGGTTCAAAGACGTACGTGCCCGCGCTTATTTCGTTCGAAGGCGCATCTTCACGCTTCGGCTTTTCGACGAACGCCGTGACGCGCCCTTCGTCATCGGTCGCAACAACACCAAAGCGTGATGGATCATCCACGGGATGAAGCGCCAGCGTGGCGTGTGCTTTCTTCTTGCGATGAAAGGCCACCAGCGAACTCACGTCGAGGTCAGTGATGACGTCACCGTTGACGACGAGGAACGTGTCATCAACGCCCGCGTGATGAGCGGCAAAACGAATCGCGCCTCCGGTGTCGAGGGGTTGGGGTTCTACCGCGTAGGTGACGCGCACGCCGGCAATCACATTTGATGGATACGCCGCCTTGAAGTGGTCGGGCAAGTAACCCATGGATAACACTGCGTCAGTGACACCGTGTTGCACAAGATTTTCGAGCACGCGCTCAAGCATCGGCGTGCCAACAATCGGCAGCATCTGCTTGGGCGTGTGATATGTCAGGGGTCGAAGGCGAGTGCCCTCGCCGCCAACCAAAATGACGGCCTTCACTCTTAGCCGCCCGTGGTCGTCGTGGTGGCGCTCGTTGTAGTTGTGGTTTTTGGCTTCGTTGTTGTCGTACTCGTAGCCGGCGTGGTGCTAGTCGTGATGGTGACCTTCTTCACGATTGAGGTTGTCGTCACGGCCGTCGTCGTTGTCGTGGACGAGGGCGGATTAGTCTCGTAACCCACCATGGTCGCCACGGTTGACGAAGTGGGCGCCACGGGCGTAACACCAACAGGGTCAAACGCCAACGTCACACGCATGGCTTGATTGAAG
>Ga0302155_10003223_pt1 | contig 10657 bp, 7 predicted proteins | sample I_Bog_N3_1_FD_193508 | JGI IMG/M metagenome (GOLD analysis project Ga0302155, IMG submission 193508) | Peat permafrost microbial communities from Stordalen Mire near Abisko, Sweden - I_Bog_N3_1 | ecosystem: Environmental > Terrestrial > Soil > Wetlands > Peat | place: Sweden: Abisko, Stordalen...
AGGGGAGTCGAACCCCCAAGCCCGAAGGCGCTTGATTCTAAGTCAAGTGCGGCTTCCATTTTCGCCACGCTCCTACAACTTCAATTCTGGTACCCGAAGAGGGATTCGAACCCTCATGCTCAAATGAGCACAGCGACCTCGACGCTGCGTGTCTCCCATTCCACCATCCGGGTATAACTCTTCAACGCATAACTCTCCTGTGACGACTTTGTAAGTCGCCGCATCGAGCTCATAGTTATAAGCTCGTGGTGCGGGATGCAGGACTTGAACCTGCACTTCGCGGAGCGCTCGGACTTTCGAGCGAGCGAACAGCGAGCATCTGCTCCATGCAATGGTTCGCCGATCCCGCAAAAACTAAAAGCCCCCCGATTTCTCGGAGGGCTTCGAATCTGACCAATCCAATGGCGTCAGCGCACGAAGCCTCCCCATTCCAGCTGATAGCTGAATGACGAGAGTCGATCGGAGTTAAGTAACATGACGCGCATTGGTTTCATTCCTTCACTTATTAGATATCATGAATTTATTTGTAGTGCAAGCAATATGAAGATATCTACGCAGAAGACCCAACGATTTCTCGTTTTGGCCGACCAACGATGACAGGTTGATGATCAGCGCATGGGATCTTTGCGGTTCTTTGGACCTATCGCGCGAAGACGAAATATCCGAGCAAACCATTCCTGTCGTAAGAAGCTTGTACGTATCCTGAGCCACACTGTGTCGAAAGAAGTGGACGCCTCCTTAGCGGCTCGTTTGCGGGCGAAACTACGCGACGCCATCTGCAAACCGGTGATGTCGATATCTTTGAGCTTCAAACATTGCTGTTCCGACAATCCCGCTCGAAAGGCTTCGGCCTCAGGGGAAGCAAGAAAGCGAGCACGAGCAGCAGGATCGACGTAAATAGTTGCAAGGAACCGTTCTAGATTGAGTGAGTCGCCTGGCGTTCCCCTACCCATTGAATCCTCCGCTCGCACCGGCGTCTGCTTGTGTTCGAGCCATTGGCAGCCTGGACGAAGTTGGAAGAGACAGGGTGCGGAAAGCGTCCCGGCCGCGTTTGAGTGCGCTACGTGCGCGGTCCAACTGATCCAATAAATGCTGCATCGGCGGATAATCCCCGTCGCGTTCGAGAATCACCGTCAGCGGGTTGGCACATTGTGTCGCAAGTTCGGTAAGCAATTCATACACAGGGTCCGGTGGGTCGTGACGATGGTCGTCCAGAATTCGCCGCTGCCCAGCGTCACCGGCATCAATCCATTGGCCGCCAGCGATGTGAACGCCGTGAATACGATCAGCGGGCAACCTGGCAAGAAACTGCCTGGGGTCGAGCCCAAAGTTGATTGAGTTTGCAAACAGGTTATGAAGATCGAGTAAGAGTCCACCATCCGCAGCAGTCATCGTGTCGCAAAGCCAGGTGGGTTCGTCGCGATCACTGGCCGGCGGATAGATCAGCGTTGCTACGTTCTCCATCAGCGGAGGCAAACCTACAAACGCTGCTGCAGCAGCCATGTTTGCTGCTGTGTTTTCGACGGTATCGGAAGTCATTGGCGGCGCTGCGAGATGTCCGATTTCAATATCGCCTGCGCGCACAAATGCAAGATGTTCTGACCATGACTCGGGCTCCACGCGATCCACCAGCCGAGCCATCTTCTCCAACCGCTTGCAGTCAACGGGAGAGGCCGATGCCATGCCCAAGGAAACGCCGTGAATCGTCACCGGCACCTGCTTCGCCAACGACTTCAAAGCGCTCATCCCGGCGGATGTCTCATAGAAGTCCTCTGCTATGACTTCGAGAACATCGATGCGATCCAGATTTGAAAGAATTCCCGAAGCTAAGTCCGGGCGCCAGCCCATTCCAACCAGATCCTGCATTCTTTAGCCTCCGCATCCGCCACATCCCCCACCACATCCGCCTCCACCGCAACCACCTCCGCTGGACCCACAACCCGCGCCACAGGAACTGCCAGGGTACGCGGCCGCTTTCGGATAGAGCGTCCTGGCGTAAGGGAAAATATCTTGTGGAACGGCAGTGATGCCAAAAACAGCTGCCAGCAGTGCAATGTCGTTATCGCCAAGGCCAGTAGAAGGCCGATTGCTCAGTGGGCCAAAAAGGAATCGCAGGTCATCCAGGATAGCCATTCCACTGGCAGTTAGGCGGGGACAAGTTATTTTGAAAGCCGCAAACGCGAAAATGGCTGACAACACGATAAGAAATCCGATGTTTGTGTGTCCCAGCGACAACGCGATTATGATTTTGATAAATGCAATGCCCAGCAATACGGCCAGGGCCACACTCAGTATCTGCAAGCGGCGATTGCGAAGCGAGTCGTCGGGAAGCAGTCCTAGTTTCTCCAGGGATTCACCGTAGGATTCTGCCGCGAACGAACAACCGGCGCTTGAGAATGCGGATGCCCCGTCGCTGGTGTTGGCGAAGTATAAAAGCAATTGTCGTTCGATCGGAATTCGTACGCCGTCCGCTACCCCGGGCGATGTTACTGAAACCAGCGTACCCGCGACCTGTAAGAGCTTTCGATGAACGAGGGAGATTGTGGCAACACGTATAAGTTCATCCTTCCCGCCTCGCAGGAAAGCAATCAAGTACGGATCCGACATGTCGATTTTAACGGCGCTCACGGGATCGATGCGTCGCCGCGAGATGAACAGCAAAGTTAGAACAAGCGTGCCCAGAATAAGATAAAACACTAGAAACTCAGGGCCACGCAGATCGAATGGGGACATAGGCTAGCGCAATGCCTCTGCTCGGGTCCGGAGTCGGGTTGCCAGTTCTATGAGCCGAAGCACGGTTGCGTCGGCTACGTCGGGGAAGAGCAACGCCCGTTCCCGCGTTTCGGAAATATGTGCCAACACCTCTTCCCAGCCGCTGTCTCCGAGGGACCCGGTGAATTCCGCAAGAGCTTCCTTCGGTGGGATGGCCGCCTTTCCTTCCAATTCCGACAACGTTGCAGCGCAGGAACGAATTGGTCCTGCGGAATCGGCAATCAAACGAGAAATGCGCTCTGGAGTCGAACCATATTCGACATAAGCTTCGCGCAGTCGCAGCGTCAAGTTCAGCAACACCTGTTTCAGGCGCCAGATCTCAGCGCTGCGCGGTACGAAAAGGCCGGCGAAGGGATCTGGGCCATACAGCACTCGATGTCGGCGCAGGATGTCGGAGAATTTCTGCGCGAACAATTCGACGGCAGAGCCAATTTCCGATTCCAGTAAGAACATTGCAGAAAGTCGGCCCGCGGACTGAGCGTAAGAGAACTGAGATCGAATGGCGGTCGCTTTGGCGGGATCAAAGGTGGAAAGGACCAATACCAGATTGATATCGGAAGTAGGCCTAAGTCGCCCCTCGGCCCCGCTTCCATACAGCACAACAGAGCGCAATTCATCGCGGAAGATCTGGCGCACGGCGTTAATGAACGTCGTGACAACAACTCCAGAAGCCTTGGGTAAATCTTCAAGTTCCTTCGCGGTGGTTGAGACCATTGCCGATATGGTACGGCACGGCCTGAGAAGAAGCAAAGACTTTAGCACATCGGTAGAGGTCGCGTTGCTGATTGCCGCGCGGGACAAGCTGGATTGGATTCTCTACCAGGTCGAGGAGGCGAAGCAGAAGAAAGATGAGGCAGACACCGCAACAATGAATCGTATCCCGCAATTTGGCGCAAAAGTCATAGCGTCGAACCGAAATCAATGCCTGCTAGCCAGAGCGACTCGGCCCCCGAGCAGTCCATGTGGCGCTTACCAGATTTTGCAGACCTGCGCCGCGGGACGCACCATCGGCTGACCGGCTTTGCAACCGAACGCCTTTGCGAATTCAGGCATGTTCACAACGACGCCGTTGATTCGGTATTTCGCAGGGGAATGAGGATCGGTGGCAGCGCGTACCCTCAGATCGTCAGGGCGCTCGTTGGCGCAGTCCCATTGCGCGAATCCCACAAAGAAACGCTGCTCCGGCGTCAATTCATCCACCGGCTGAAGGTTCATGTTCTTAGTCTTGCTTTCCCAAGCCATGAATGCAAGAATCTCACCGCCAAGGTCGGCGACGTTTTCGCCGAGCGTAAGTTTGCCTTTTACGTGCACGTCATCCACGGCCACGTACGATGAATACTGATCATCCACGCACTTGGTACGCGCGTCGAATTTCTCGCGGTCTTCCTTCGTCCACCAGTCTTTAAGGTTTCCTTTGGCGTCGAACTGGCTCCCCTCATCGTCGAAGCCATGGGTAAGCTCGTGTCCGATGGTGCCCCCTGTGTCCCCGTAATTAGGGGCATCGTCAATCCTGCGATCGTAAACGGGCGGTTGTAGAACTCCCGCGGGGAAGTTGATGTCGTTCATCTGTGGGTTGTAGTAGGCGTCAACCGTGGCTGCGGAAATCATCCACTCGCCGTGATCCACCGGCAATCCAATCTTGCTGATCTGCCGATGCAATTCAAAGGCCCCCGTACGTTCCATATTGCCGGCAAAGTCCGTGGGAGAAATCTCGATCGAGGAATAGTCGCGCCACTTATCCGGATAGCCGATCTTATTCCGGATCGCTTCCAGCTTAATCACTGCCTGCTGTTTTGTCTGCGGGCTCATCCAGTCCAGTTGCGCAATTCGCTCGCGCATGGCTCCCTCAATCCTGTCCACCATATCCAGCGCCGCGGCTTTCAACTCAGGCGAAAAGACTTTGGCCACATACGCCTGTCCCAATGCTTCGCCAAGGTTGAAATCGGTATGCTGCACGCACTGCCGCCATCGTGGCTGTTGCGCCTTTGCCCCGCGCAAGTAGGCGCGATAGAAGTTGAAGCTCTCGTCCGAAAACGGTTTAGAAAGAAATGCGGAATACGAGTCAGCGATGTGAAAGCGGAAGTAAGTCTTCCAGTTCTCGAGCGGCTCGGTCGTAAGCGAATCGCTCATCTGTTTATAGAACTTGGGCGACTCAATGTTCACGATCTCGAATTTCGGGTAGCGGGCCTCGCGGTAGTACGTCGTCCAGTCGAAGTTTGGCACCAGATTCTCAAGATCGCCCATCTTCATCTTGTTTTTCAGGTTATACGGATTGCGTTGCTCCACGCGCGTCCACGAGGCCTTGGCAAGCGCTGTTTCCATCCGCATCACCGTCTCTGCGTTCTTCTTTGCGGCTCCCGGCGTATCGCCCAGCAGTTGGAAGATAGCCTGCGCGTGCTGCAAATATCTCTCGCGAATCTCCTTCGACTTGTTATCTTCCTTGGTGTAGTAGTCGCGATCGGGAAGGCCGAGACCCCCTTGATCGAGATCCGCAATCTCCTGCTCGGAGTTGTCCGGATCCTGCGCGGAACCGGCTCCAAACAGTAGCGTTTGACCAAAAGGGAGCGTGACATGCGCCGCCAACGATGCGATGTCCCGAGTGGACTTCATAGCCGCGATCGCATCCAGCTGCGCCTGAATTGCACTAACACCGCGCTGGTTGACAGTGCTCTCATCCATGCACGCGCCATAGAAATCGCCAATCTCCTGTGTCACCTTGTTGCGGCCCATCTTACGGGCTGCCGCCTCTTCCAGAATGCCGCGTAGAAACTTCAGGTTGTCCTGGTAGAGCTTCGCGTAGACGCTCCACGAAGTCTGATCCGCCGGAATCGGGTTCTGCTTCTGCCATCCACCGCAAGAATATGTATAGAAGTCCTCGCAGGGATCGATCGTCTTGTCCATTGAGGTGATGTCGAGGCTCGGTGAGTAGGGCAGGGTCGCTTCGGATGAAGTCTGAGAAGCCGCGGGAAGAGCGAGCAAACCAGCGAATGCGAAACAAGCGATCGAGCGAGTCATACTTCCTCCGTGTAACTGCAAAAAGACAACACTCGCTGATTATGAGGTAACACTGCCCCGGAGCCATTCCGATGATGCCGGCATTTCATTTGCCATCCGCGAGTCGCCAAATTCTACCACACCAGAAGTTGTGCTAATGATGAGGTGGCTCCCGGTGATCCATCCGACATTTTTGCTCGCAATGCAGGGATAGCAACGCCGGCCACGGCTTTGCAAAGGTCGTTACTCGCACACCGCCCGCCGCCACTGGCACCTCGATGAGATGGGCCGTTTCGCCGGATCAGCGGCAAGGTGCGGCAGTTCCGGAGAAAATCCGCCCAATGCAAAGAGCAAGTAGCTGGATCTGTTCCTCCAGCGTGCCCCGTGCAGGCTGGCGACCTTAGCCTGCAAGACGCTCAGGTCGTTTAACCGAGTGTTGGTCTCTACGCGCCCCTGGTACTCTCCGAAGAGAATTGATCCGTTGTCGAGCCCAGCCACAAGATCAATCTCGATTCGGCCGTCTCTGGTCCTGTACTGCGCCCTCTGTCGAAGGTTGAGGCCCGAGCGCAGTGGACCGTTCCGCTGGAGCCATTGACCGCATATCTCCTCGAAGGATGACCAGCCCTTGTATTCAGACAATGGCTGCGACAAGATCTAGGACCGGCGACTCTGTTGCGGCAAGTTCCATCCGCGAACTGGTTTCAGTCTCCGCGAACAAGAGCTATGTCCTGTGCCGCGGCCCATTGGTGGATATCCTGACGTGTAAGCGCTGTTGCCATCAGGTCCGGAAACTGGTCCGGAGTGCACGCGAAGACCGGACAATTCATGGCCGCAATCTTCTCGGCGTGATCGGAGCTATAGCCGGGGTGGCCATCGTCTGACAGCGCCAGCAGAACGATCACGTTGACGCCGCTTTGTTTCAAGGCTGCAACGCGAGACAGCATGGATTGAGCATCTCCTCCTTCGTAGAGATCGGTAATCAGAACAAGATGAGTTTTCGAAGGTTGCTCAATCTTTTGCTCGCAGTAGGCCAGCGCAGCGTTGATATCCGTGCCTCCGCCCAGTTGTACTCCGAACAAAACTTCAACAGGATCGCTGAGTTGGTCGGTAAGGTCGAGGATGGCTGTATCAAAGCAGATAAGTTTTGTGCCAATCCCTGGGATGGATGCCATTACAGCGGCAAAGATGGACGCGTACACCACCGAGGATGCCATCGATCCGGACTGATCGATGCAGAGAACGACGTGATCGAGATTGGCCTGCGTCTTCGATTTACGTGAATAGCCGATGAGTGTTTCCGGAACAATTGTTTTATGTTCCGCCTGATAGTGGCGCAGGTTCGCACCAATTGTACGGCCCCAGTCAATGTCTGCGGGCCTGGGTCGACGTGTGCGCCGCGAGCGGTTCAATGTGCCACGCAGAAGCTCAACTGTTCTGTACTCCAGTCGCGCCATGAGCGCCTGTACAACTTTGCGGACGACCTGGCGCGCGGTCTCTTTTGTTTTCTCCGGAATGGCGGAGCGTAGAGACATGAGATCGGCTACCAGGTGTACGTCGGCTTCAAGCGTCGACAGAAACTCCGGCTCCAGCATGAGCGACTTCATGTTCAATCGCTCGAACGCATCGCGCTGAATGATCTGCACCACGGGAGTCGGAAAGAACTCGCGAATGTCTCCAAGCCAGCGTGCCACACGTGGCGACGAGGCGCCCAGGCTGCCACGTCCTTTGCCCTGCGACGGTGCGTTATAAAGAGCCGAGAGTGCGAGGCTCAGCCGCTGATCGCGTTCGCTCAGCGAGGATTGATCGTCTCCGCCGAGGGCGAGCTGCCAGCGACGCATGCGCTCATTGCGGTTCACGATTGACCTCCGATTCCGAGGATTTGATAGAGGAGTGGAAGCGCTTCAGCAAAGGCGCCGTCATGCTCCATGTCCGGCATCGAGTTGACGCCGGAGCCCACCATCGGACCTTTGTCGATGGTCTCCATCAGCCTGCGGCGTGCTACTCCATCGAACCCTGCAAAGCTGCGTCGCAACAGCGGCAGAGCCTCTATAAAGTCCTGCTCATTGAGCTCGCAAAGCCACGCGTCGATCAGTTGAAGCAGAGGCTGATCCTGGAGGATAACTTCCGAGCCCCCACTGAGAAAGCTCTCCAAAAACGCTCCGGCTTTTTGGAGTTCCTGATCGCTGGTGTGGCGCGAAAACGCCGCCGCAACAGCATGCAAATCCCAGACGAGCAGATCGTGCAGTCTCCTCAAGCTGAGGCCGGCCACAGAAGCTGCAACCTGATCGTCTTCGACCATGAGGCCAAGCTGCCGCCGCCAGTTCTCTGAAAGCGATACATCGGCGAAGATTCCAAGAGCCTCATCGTAGGCGCGCATCGCTTGCACACGAGCGGTGGCAGGATCCTGGTCAAGGTTGTGCGATCCGACGCGCACACCGGCATTCACCTCTGCGCTCATCGCCAAGACCAGCGCACGCAATGCATCTTCAGGCATTTTGCGTGCATTGCCGTAACGGAGCACCCTGACCAGTGGGGCTATGGCAGCCATCAGGTCCGTGATATCGCTTGCGTGGATGGCTGCTTCCTGTAAGCGTTGGATGCAGCTTGTGGCAGCCTCGGGGAGATCGGCAACCAAGGCGGCTCGAATCAGCTCAGCCAGTTCCGTGACGGAGTTCGAAGCCTTGGCACGCTCCAGCGTTCGGTTGCCTGCTGCCTGTTCGATGGTGACGCCATGAATAAGCGCCTCGGCCAGAGAGACAGAAAGCTCAGGAACCCAGCGAAGCATCCACACTTCGCGAAATGTTCCGCGCCCTGCTTCTGCTTCGAGCAGCTTTCCCCATGGCACTTGAATCAAATTCAATCGATGCAGAAGAGTGGACTTCAGCAGGCCGGCATCTGTGCGCAAATCGACGCGGACCTCCTGCTCCAAATCTTCCGGCTTGAGTCGAGTTTTTCTCTGCCATTGGGCAAGATCGCGAGCCAGCGGCATTTGTGGAACACGCTCGTCGATCTCGCCCACACGCTCGCCGATGAAGAGCTTGCGTTCGATCAGCCCTAGCGCGACCTCGCCTCCGTAACAAAGCGTGGCTAGCGACGCCTCTCGCATCTCGGCGAGTCCAGGAACCTGCACGCCACGCAGTGCAGAGAGTCCGAGCGCCAGCCGCGCAGCTTCGATTGCAGAAGCCGTGGGCGCCGGATATCCTTCTTTGCGCAGCATGGATGCGGTCTTCGCCTGCCAAAGGGATGCGAATTGCTCGGCGGTGGGTGACTCATCTTCACCATAGAGCGACCATAGATGGCGATACCACCCCGGGGACAACACGCCCGCACCATAGCCGGAACGATAACTCAAGCGGCTGTCGGTCCACGGAACCCATGTGGCTTCCACCTTGATTTTGGGAAGGTCTTTCGGCAGGCTATTGATCAGAGCTTTGTCATCTGCACTCTTGGCCGGCGCACGCAGCGCGCTCAAATGCCATGCTCCGCATACCACGGCGATTGCTCCCTCGAATTCTTTGAGTGCCTGCCGAATCTGAATGCGCATATAAGCTTCGCGGCGTTCATGGCGCGCTTTCTCTCGATCGGCCAGAGTACCTGCTTCGTACTCACATGCGCGCGAGGCGGTCATGGCCGCTTCAATCGCAGCAAACACTGAGAGCGCGTGCTCACCAGCGTGCCCTGGCTGCGTCGCTGACTGCCCCCCTGATTGCTCGATCAGTGAATTCCAGAAAGCTTCGCCATCCTCGTAACCCGCGGCTTCTGCGAGAAGGTCGAGAGGATCAGATCTCTTCACTTCGCTTTGCGGCTCATCCTCATCCAATTTTGAGAAGGCAAGCGAAACAGCGGCGGGCCAGTCAATGAAGCGCACCGGCCGCTTGTGATCGAGCGCCCAGCGAAGAGCCTGCCACTCTGGAGAGAACTCTGCAAAAGGGAAAAATGATGCTGCACTCGGATCATCGCTCGCATAGATGAGCAGCGCAATTGGCGGCTTCATGCCCGGCTCCGCAACGAAGGGAATCAGAGCGTCCGCTTCAGGCGGACCTTCCACCAGGATGCAAGCAGGGTCCAGTGCATCGAGCGCCTGCCGCAACAGCGCGGCGGACCCCGGCCCGTGATGCCTGATGCCCAACAGATGCAAACGGTCGCTCATCGCGGACTAGAGGACCTCGCGAATTGCACTGTAAAGGTCGCTCCAGCCGTCGCGCGTGCGCACCACTGTTTCGAGATACTCCTGCAGCGCGATCGTATCCTGTACCGGATCTTTTACCACCGCGCCGACCAGGTTGCTGGCCATGCTCTGCGCATCCATTTCGCCGTCGCCGAAGTGAGCCGCCGATGCCCACGCGCTTACACCCACTGAAATTGCTTCAGCGGTCGAGAGCGACCCCGTCGATGTTTTCAGTTTTGTTTTGCCGTTCAGGGTCTTTCCTTCACGCAACTCTCGAAAGAGAGTAACGATGCGAACCAGTTCCTGATCGGCGGGGCGAATGGGCGGCAGGCTGAGGTTAGTTCCAATCTCGCGCACACGTTTCAACACAATTCCCGTCTCTTCTTCCAGCGTAGCCGGCGAAGGCAGTACCACCACATTGAATCGCCGCTTGAGCGCAGAGGACAGGTCGTTGACCCCCTTGTCGCGATTGTTCGCCGTCGCGATCACATTGAATCCGCGCCGCGCTTCAATCGCTGTGTCCAGCTCCGGAATCGGGAGCGTCTTTTCAGATAGAACTGTAATGAGCGTGTCCTGCACATCCGAACCCATGCGCGTCAGCTCTTCAAAACGCACCAGCGTTCCTTCTTCCATTGCGCGCGTCAAAGGCGTCTTCACCAGTGCTTCTCTTGAAGGCCCCTTGGCCAGCAGTAGAGCATAATTCCAGCCATAGCGAATCTGGTT
>Ga0302155_10003227_pt1 | contig 10652 bp, 8 predicted proteins | sample I_Bog_N3_1_FD_193508 | JGI IMG/M metagenome (GOLD analysis project Ga0302155, IMG submission 193508) | Peat permafrost microbial communities from Stordalen Mire near Abisko, Sweden - I_Bog_N3_1 | ecosystem: Environmental > Terrestrial > Soil > Wetlands > Peat | place: Sweden: Abisko, Stordalen...
CGGTGAGTTAGAAACGGGAATTGATGTCAACTTGGAGGATGTCCTCCTTGTACTGTGGACCGGCAATACCGGTGGCGCTCAACCAGCGGGCGCCGATGAAGACATTCCGGGAGAGGGCGAGGTTTCCCCCAACGGCGAAGCCTTTCAGGTTGGTCCCCCCACCACCGAAGTCGGAATCGCAGAATCCGTCGATCACGGCATCCGACTCAACATAGCGATAACTGACGCCGAAATCCCAGTCCCAGCGCTTCTGCAGGGCACCCGAGCCGACCTTGATCTGGCCGATCCAGGCGGTGTTGCCGCCACCGTATCCGGAGCCGTCGGAACCGGGATTGTTGACCGGTCCGAGCAACTGCGGGGGACCGTTGTTCACGATATCGTTGTAATTCCAAGCCAGGTTCTGATCCCACTCACCGGAGAGGGAGATGACAAAAGGCTCCCAGTGCTTGTAATCGAGACGACCATTGGCAGAGAGCACATGGAATGGAGTGGCCAATCCGAAGTACTGATACTGGTTGATCGTTCCGTAATTGTTATCCGCCGTCGCCGGAATGTCTCGCAGAGCGATGTAGGTATTTCCCCTCTGGGCAAAAGAGGGGCGACTGTCGTCGGTGCTGAACTGATCAGAAGCGCTGTAAGCAACCTGTGGTGCGGAAATCTGCCCCTGGACGTTCTGGAAATAGTAGTAACCGACAGCCCCCTTGAAGGAGAGGTCCTTTGTGATCTTCCAGTCGATACCTCCCTGAGCCGCATAGAGATACTTGTCGTCGCTCGCATACTTTGGCTGCGAGGTGGAGGAGAAATTTAGATCCGTATTGTAGATCGGGAAAAGTCCACCATTGAAGAACGGAGTGAAGCCCTTGAGCACCTTGTAGCGTCCCTGGAGTGCGATACCGTCAAATCCTATGTCATTGGCCCACATGATCGTGGTCGGTGTGAAGAACGGGTTGTCAAAGCGGCCAAAGGTGATCGCGGCCAGCTTGTCGGGATCATCACCCAGTTCATACTTGAGGAAGGCACGGTCGAGCCAGATGGCATAGTCACTGAAGTTCCCCCCCTGCTGGCCGTAAGTTCCGGTGGTACCAAGTGTTTGATTCTCAGAGACAGGAGAACCGTTCTGGCCCGTTCCGATACGGAAACCCGAGGTAAAATTTTCTCCCAGATTCATGTCGGCTCCGAAGCGGAAGCGAAGCCTTAGACGGTCGCGATTCTGGGTGGTGTTATAGGTCGGAGGATTGAGAGGAGGAGTCTGTGTTCCCTGAAACTGGGACACATTGAAAGGAGATCCCGTGTTGATCGCATTAAAGTTGAGGGTGTCAACTGTATCACTCGCATTATTAGCTGGGAAATAATCCCCCTCATACCGAAAGCGGAAATCGGAGAAGGGGCGAAAATCTTTCAACCAGGAGGGATAATTGGGGGTCGCCCATCCCTCGCTCTGCGCTGCGGCGAGGACATCCTGCTTGATCTCGTTCCTCATCTCGGTCTTCACAATTTCGGGAACATAGGAGACGCTGACCGCATCATCGGAAGCGGGAGGGGCTGCTGCTTCCATGGCTGCCTGTTGGGCCGCGGCAGCCTGCTGCGCGGCCTGCTGCGTCACAGCGGCCTGCTGGGCTGCAACCTTGGCGTCATTTTGCGCCTGCTTGATCAGATCACCGGCATCGTCCTTAGTGAGAATCCCACGCTGAACAAGACGGTTAATCAAATTCAGGGTGACATTCTCGGAGGGAGGCACCGGCGGCGGGGCGCTGGCAGCCATCTTGTCGGCAGGCTCGGCAAGATTGGGAGGCTCATCCACGGGAAGCGGAGCGAGTGGCTTGGCACTTGCAGCGGCGGGCGTTGCCGTGGAGGCTGGAGTCGCCGCATTCGTTGAAGTGGCATTTGCCGCAGGAGATGACGAAGGAGTTGGGGATTTGGCAGGGGTGCCGGAGGAACCCACCGCATCCGCAGCGGCCAGCAGATCGGCTGCCGTCGGGGCACTGGGTGCGGTTTGGGACTGGGCTGGTGCAGGATTAGCTGCGCTGCCGTCCTGGGGATCGGAAGCAAAAAGCGAATCGGCAGCCAGAAGTCGCACGGAAGAGAGGGCCAGCACAATGGCTCCGGCCAGCAGACTGCTCAGAGGCCATGGTCTCTTCAGGGTGATCGGGTAATCGTTCATCATCATCTTAAGTCGGGTAAAAGGCAGTTGTCAGGTAGTAGCGAGATCGCGTCAGTTCGGGCGGCGGGCGTTGAATTTCATCACGATCGGCATCGGCATTCCCTCGGGTGGAGCATCAGGAAGGGTGATATCGGAGAAGGCCTCATTCCTGATCGTATTATCCAGGGCGGGATCTCCAGTGGAATGTCCCAGCGTTACTTTGGTAATGCGGCCCGTGGCATCGGCCCAGATCCGCACCGTGACATTGTTCATGACGGCACTCCGGGTTTTCTTGTTGGTACGCAGCACATCAGCAACACGTGCCTGCACCTGTCCGGCATAAAATCCATACTTGCTGCTGCGACCGTTGCCATTACCACCAAATCCACTGCCCATGCCGCCGCCATTGCCCACACCGAGTCCCGAGGGACCATCCCCCTTGAGACTCGTCTGGATGGGAGCGGGCTCGGGAGCCTTGTCAGGTGGCTTCTCGGTGGGAGCTACCTCTTTCTGAAATTCCTCCTTGGGTGGTTCTATCTTTGGTGGCGGCGGTGGCGGAGGAGGGGGGGGCGGAGGAGGCAAGGAAATCATATGAATCTCCTCCTTCTTCGTCGGACCAGTGTCGTCATCGCTTTGGTGGAAGATGAAAAATGCGGCAATACCAAGCACCACCACCGATCCGCCGATGATCAGCGGAAGCGGGGCTTTCTTTTTGGGATTAGTCTTGGTGGCCACCATGGTGAAATGAAAGGGACGATCAGTTACTGTTTTTTCTGGGTGGCAAGGCCGACCTTCTCAATGCTCAGCCTGCCGATGACATCCAGCACATCCATGATTCCCTGATACTGGGTGGCACTGTCGCCACGCACGATGACAGGGGAATCAGGGCTGGAAGCCTTGATCTCGCCGAGCTTCTGTTCGAGTTCAGCGAGCGAGACCGGCAGGGTATTGAGAAAAATCGCCCCCTCATTGTTCACGGAGACAGCCTGGGTCTTGGGACCGCCCATGTTCGGCGAGGAACTTCCCTTGGGGAGATTGACCTTGATCGCCTGTGCTCCAGCCGTCGTCATGATGATGAAAATCAACAGCAGCACGAGGTAGAGATCCACCATCGGCGTGACATTGATGTCAGCTATTGCTTCTCCTTCATTATCGGCTTTCATGGCAGGTAGCTGTAAGGTTGAAAATCGTTAGTGATGACTTTTTTCGCGGTAGGCGGCATCGGAATGGTGCTCCGCCATCTTCGTGATGAACTCCTCAAGGAAGAGGTGGAGATCAGTGGTGATCTCCTTCACCTGCGTGCTGAGGAAGTTGTATCCGAAGAGGGCGGGAATCGCGACGATCAGACCGCAGACCGTAGCAAGCAACGCGGCGGCGATGCCGGGAGCGATCGCATTGATGTCAACCTCACCCAGCATGGCAATCTCACCGAAGGTGATCATCACTCCGATGATGGTTCCCAGAAGTCCGACATAGGGTCCCCCTGCAATACAAATGGTGAGTAGCACCATGCTGCTGTTTAGTCGCACCGTCTCGCGGGTGATCTGGGCATCAATGGAGGATTTGATCGCCTCGATGGCGCGCTCACTGAGGCCGCCACCCCGTCCGCCGCGCTTCCTGATCTCCTCGCAGCCCAGATGATAGACACGATAGATGGGCGAAGCGTGAATGAACTCAATGTGGGCGGGATCCACATTTCCTCCCAATGAGGCGATCTTCTCGGGATCGCTTGTGTCGAGAGCCGTGATATTGCCGGAGAGGTGATGCCATTCGTTGACAAACTCCTTGGAGCCGCGAGAGAGCCCCTTGATGTAATTGAACTTGGAGACCATCACGATCCAGCTGATCGCGGACATGATCGCGAGAATACCGATCACCACCCAGGCATCGATCGTCACCGATCTGATTAGGAAGCCGAAGATGCCGAGATTGTCGAGCAGGCTGACCGATGCTGGTTCCTCCTTGCCCATGGTAAAGAGTTTGGCGTTTTGCTGCCCCTGGCCGAGAGCGGCGAGTTTGATAAAACCGGGCGTGTGGGCAGACTTGGAAATTTCCAACTCGTCAATTTCACCGGCGAATCCCGGCTTTCCGTCACCATCACCCCCAATGAATGCCTGACTGTTGATGGAAGGAAGCGGGACGGGAAGATTTGCCACGGCATCGCCATCGACAAACAAAGTCGTGCGGGCTCCGTCGGAGACGACAGCCAGGTGCTTCCAAGAACCGGCGACAAGAGGGGCGACGGGTGCCGTGCGCTGGGTTCCGGAGGCATTGCTGATCTCAAGGAATGGCACGCCGCTATCAAGCCCGATCCGCAGGCCGTTGGCACCGTCCTTGCGGCTGTAAATGGGAGTATTCGGGGTAAGTGCAGTTGGCTTCACCCAGGCCATCCAGGTGTAAGGGGCAGCCTCCAGGATCGCACTTGTCGGCTTGGCCTGAATGCTGATCGGCTTCTTGGGATCGATCCTCACACCGCTACCGATGATCGAACCCTCGATAGGAATTCCCGGCGTGTCGGCACCGTTTCCCTCACCTGAAGAATCGCCTGGAGGAGTTCCATGCTCGTTGAAATGATAGACGGTCACCGTGTCGCTATCGTAAGCGCTCTTCGGCAGATCGACCTTGTCCTCCTTCTTTGTCTTCCTTTTGTCATCCCGAGCCGAGTAGAGGTAGAGATCCGTTGTGGCACCCGGCTTAAGATCGGGAATCTTCACCCAAACGAACGCCTCGTTCATGACGGGGTCAAACTTTTCGATCTGGGAGGCGAGGAGCGTCTTGTCATCCCCTGCGACGAAACGGAGATCGCTTCCATCCTCCTTCGCCGAATCGAAATCGAAATTCCCGTCATGCAGTCGTACCAGCAAGGTGGCCGTCCCGATCTTGTCGCTCACCGGAACCCCGTTATCGCTGGTATCCACCGTGATCTTGGTGCGGGAGCGCCAGGCATCGTTCCACCAGGTTCTGGCCTGAAGGGAACCGGAGAGGAGAAAGGCCACCGCGATAACCGCCACGAATAATGAGGAAACACGCGGTCGTAGAATGGTGAATAAGGGTGAGGTATTCATGAAAGGATGGGGTTGAGAAAATAGAGCTTTAGGCGATGGGGAAACGGTCAGAACTCTCCGAAGAGCCGGAATGTCACGAGGACCGATCCGGCGAGGATCGGATTGGCACCAGAGGGATATTCGCTGATCAGAGGGACACCGACATCGATAGAGCCATTGAGATCCTTGTACATCCGCAGGCGGGAACCTCCGCCATACGCGGCAAAATTGAAGGTAGAGGTCTGCCCCGGCAGGGCGTCATTGAGCGTCAGAGTCCCTCCATCCATGAATGCATAGACACGCCATTCATTCACGCCGACATGCCCTTGCAAGAGTGAAGGAGAGCGGAATTCAACACTGCCAAAAACGCCATTGTCGCCAACCTGGGTTGACTCCAGATAGCCGCGGCAGGTGTCGAGACCGCCGCCGGAATACTGCTCGCTGTAGACCAGCGGATTCGGAGAAATCTGCCCCTGCACCTTGCCGAAGATCTGAAAACCTCCCGGAAGAGCATGGGTGTGGGAAAGATCTCCGTTAAGAACAAAGAAGCCGCCATCGGACCCATAACGCAGGTTGTCGTAATTCGACTGAGTACCGTTCGTTCCAATCTGCGCCCCTCGGATGCCGAAGGAAATCCCAGCGTCGAAAATGGTGGTGGAGTCTTTGGGACTCCAGAGAGCGGTGTAGTTAATCCGGATCGGCCAGTATTCAAGCGGGGTGTCAATCTCCCCAGAGCCAGGGGTAACCGTCGTTTGATCTAACTTCTTGAAGTCGATACCGGCACTGAGCGATTGGCTGAAATCCTTCTCGTTGGGCAATGCAGCGAGGAAGCGAAAAGAGGCTGTCTGTCCGGGACTTGTGCTCGCGGATCCACTCAGTGTGGAGACATTTCCCGACTGACTGGTATAGGAAAGGTTCAGACGTAGCCAGTCCACCTTGGGGAAGCGGGCTGTGTAAAAGACATTCCAACTGAGAACCTCCGAGGGATCTTGTGGCGCTTCCTGGAAGGATCCTCCGATGGAGTGGCCGAGTTGCCAGAGATTGTCGTAACTGGCCGCCAGGTTGAGTCGGTAGGGAACAGTGTTGGGGCTATAGCGATTGTTGAATTCTGCACTCCCATGCAAGGGGAAGGTGTCCTTTACATTGAGCGTCACATCCATCGTCCCAGGTTCAAAGCCCGGGGTGATCGAAGGAGTAACCTGACGATCTCCCCATTTGTTGAGGGACATGATCTCGGCCGAGACCTGATTGAAGTTAGGAACCGTTCCCGGTGCGAGCGACGGCACCCCTTTCTTGATAGCTGCGAGGGAGAAAAACCGCGACCCCTCCACGTTGAGACGACCAATCTTCGCCTCAACCACCTGGAGGAAGACAATGCCATGTTTCCCTGTTTGCTGGGGAATCTGGACACTCACCGTCCCAAATCCCTTGTCCTGAATCACCTTTTCCAGCGCGGCACGAGCCTGCTCGACATCGTCTGGAGAACGCTCTGGTCCCATGTAGGGATAGACTGCCTGTTCGATCTCGGTACGCGTGAGATGATGGGAGCCTAACACCCGGAACTCCTTGATGTAGAACAGAGGGCCTTTAGCGGCATTTGTCCCCGATGCAGCCACATCCGGTGGCGACGCTGCAACCACAGGCACCGGAGGCGGAGCATCATCCCCTTGAACGACCGCATCCTGAGCGTAGGAAACCGCCGTAAAAAGAGAAAAGAGGGCAAATATTCTCATCATCTTCCAGATGATTCTGGAACCTCCAGACACAGCATCTCCCTCCCCCGAGGCACGGTGCCCCGGGAGCAGGAAGGTTAACGCTGTGGTGGATTTTAAAAACACGAGAAATTGCTGAAAATGCTACCCAGATGACTCATCGAATAAAGAGCCCCTGACCCTATCAGCACACAGAAAGGGATGAGGACTTTTGAATTGTTACAATTTCGTCACAATTCATTTTCGATAAAGGAGAATAATCTTTATAAACGATCTTTATAGTCGTCAATTTAATTCAATGATTAACTCATCCGATTTCATAAATATTCCTCTGCTTCCCTAGGGTGCCTTAATGCGCCTTCAGGGCGTTCACACTCGTGAGAATCCCCGCGATCATCGAATAAGCGACCACACCGACAAAGATCGCCACGATCAGAATCACCGCAGGCTGGATCAGGGTCGTAAGGTATTGAATGCGGGAGGAGAGTTCGCGGTCGTAGCGTTTTGCGGCGCGGGCCAGGGCTCCCGCGAGGTCGCCCGTCTGTTCTCCCACCGCCAGGATGTCCAGCAGGACCGGTGGGAAAAATCCCGTGCGCCTCATCGCGGAGGCAATGGAGCTCCCCTCGCGGACCTTGTCTGTCAGCTGATCGAGCAATCCGCGCAGATAGACATTTCCGGTGGCTCCTCGCATCAACTCCATGGCGGAGAGCATCGTCACCCCGTTGGAGACAAGTGTGGAGAGATTCTGCATTACTTCTGCATGGAAGCGGGCTTTCAGCACAGGGCCGATCACCGGAATCTCAAGTTGAAACCGATCCCACCAGGCACGCCCACCAGGGGTCGCGACAAAAAGACGCGCCCCGGTAACAATGGCCCCGATCACGGCCAGAATCGCCCACCACCAGTGACCGCAGAAGAGACTCACCGAGATCAGTGCCGAGGTGATGGCGGGGAGTTTCTGACCTGACTTACCAAGCAGCACGGAAAGCTGCGGCACGAGAAAGGTCAGGAAGATGAACATCAGCACAATGGCCGAGGTGAAGACAATCGAGGGATAGACGAGTGCGGAGGTGACTTTTTTGCTCAACTCCCCCACCATCTCCAGATGGGCGCACTGACGGCGCAGGATCTGGGGGAGCACGCCGCCCGTCTCTCCGGCCACGACAAGATTGCAATAGAGCGGATCGAAGGAGGCACCGCAGTTGCGCAATGCCTTGGAAAAGCCGACCCCCTCCCTCACCTGCTGACGCAGTGTGGCGGCGACCGCCTTCACCGGCGTGCGTTCCTGCCTCTGCTCGATCACTTTGAGCGCCCCTTCGAGTTGCAGGCCGGCATCGAGCAACTCCGCCAACTCCTCGGTAAAGAAGAGCAACTGGGTGGATGTCAGTTTTGGAAGAGCAACTCCACTCATGACCGCGGAACCCTGCTCGGAGGATTTCTTTCCAGTTTTCTTAACGTTACCTGCAACCTCCCCCTCCGGAGTCACCGCCACGGGCTGAAGTCCGCGTTCACGGAGTTTCCGGTAGGCATCGGAACCGGACAGCGCCTCCAAACGCCCCGTTTCGGTGCGTCCTGCGGCATCCAAGGCTCTAAAGGAAAAAAAGGGCATAGGCCTGAAGATTCTTAAAGGGATGCCCGTCCTTAGAAAAGGGGCATTTGTACATCAGGTACGTTTTGCCCTTTCTTAGTGGATAGGCTAGGGCTAAGAAAAGCACTCCTGTAAGCAAGCTGATGAATCCCCTGACACCATTCGCCAAACCATTCTGCGCCATCGCCGGGCTCGGAATTGTGGCTTTGCTGTTTCTGCTCCCGGCTTCCCTGGCGGCTGCAACTGATACCTTTCAACCACTCACCGTAACCCTTCAGCCCAAGATGATTCAACCCACACCACCATCCTGGGAAACGGGATCAGTGGTCATCCAACCAGCATCAGACGCCGTTGATATCCCCGTCCCTGCACTCGCCTCCCAAGATGATATCGGGTGCTTTGCCCTCACGGTGGTTTTTCAAGACAATGGCGATGGTGGTCCGGTCGTGGAATGGCACCCCAAGGAGGGGGAGAGTATTCTCCTCAGTGCCGGGATTGGAGAGACTGGCATTGCCTTGGGACTGAACGCACGCACCTTGCTGGTCACCCAGTCCCTGGCCCTTGACGGTGGGATTCTCCATATCAGCTACGCCGGACGATTTTCACGAATCATCTCCGTAACCCTTCGTCCTGCAAGAGAACTGAGCATTGCCGCCCTTGGGGCTGATTTTAGTCCCGCGCTTCTTGGGGAAAATGAACCCACTCTCACGACAAGCGAAGTCTCCGGTGCCGACGAAACTCTGCCCAGTGGCGACCGCACTGATGGCCAGGTCATTCACGCAGAACTCTCCACCGCACCGAAGCAACTCACCGGGGCTGATGCCGGAGGGGAAATGGAGTTCATCATCCCGCTTGCGGTCACGCCGCAAGGGAGCTTGCTTCAGACCGAAATCGCGGGACTCGATCCCGAGTCACAAATTGATGTCAGCGTGAACGGCGAATCGCTTGGAGCACTGGGGGATGCACCGTTCTCCCTGAACGCCCCCAACACGCTGCTTTCCAGCTCGGGGCGTCTGCAAATAGCTGGCTGGCATCCCGCCTCCTTGCTCATCCCGGCAGGACTTTGGAAAAATGGAGATAACTCCGTGATCCTCACCCTCCACCGTGTTACGGGTGATGCCGGCCAAGCTGTCTATCTGCGCAAGGCACGGGTCGATCTGCTCTTCTCACCGACGACCACCAATCCCGCGCCAACTGCTTCTCCGACTCCAATCCCCGCTCCCTCTCCGAGTCAGGGGACAAATTCCCCCGCGACACCTCCATCGACAAGCGCTTCTCCTACTTCCGCCAACACCCTATCCACGGGATCAGTCTATGGAAATCCCTCTCCCTCGCTCTTCCACGCCGCCCCGCTTCCCCTTTCACTGAAATAGGGAAGCGCTGCACTTGACCCGGAGACGAACTTAGCGGAGATAGTGGTGTTTACCATCGACTCACCAGACTCAAATTCCGCAGCATTGATTTTCCCATGATGAATCCCTCACCCTCCCGGCGCCCCCTCCATCGCAGCGAATCAGGCTACACCCTCTTTGAAATCATGCTGGTGCTCGGCATCATCGCCGTGCTGGTCGGATCGGCCATCTACATGCTGGCAGGGAATCTGGATATCGCCAAAGAACAGAGAGTGACGAGCGATGTTCAGGCCATTTCCATGCAACTCCGTACCTATGAGATGCTCAACTTCCGCAAGCCGACCACTGAGCAAGGGCTGGAGGCGCTGTTCCAGATGCCGACCGCAGATCCAAAGCCCCAGCATTGGAAAAAACTCATGGAAGCACTTCCTCTTGATCCATGGGGACAGCCCTATGTCTATCGCAACCCCGGAAAATACAAGACGGATGGGTATGATCTCTACTCACTCGGACCGCAGGGCAAAGATGGTGATCCGACGAATATCGGCAGATAAGCACTGCCAGTCCTCAGGGCAACCAACGAGAGTGTTAGCAGGGGGCTTCACCTTGCTGGAGATCATTATTGCTCTCTCCCTGATCGCGATCTTGGTGGCGGCTTCCCTCCCTTATCTCTATGATTCCTTCGCCAATTCGGCGGGAGATCGCGCGGCTGATGCCATCGTTGCTAAAGCCCAAGAGACCCGGACCAAGGCGATGGAATCCGGCGAGCCTCAGAAACTGAAACTCACTGCAAGGGGAGTCAATGGCGTTCCGATT
>Ga0302155_10003229_pt1 | contig 10652 bp, 10 predicted proteins | sample I_Bog_N3_1_FD_193508 | JGI IMG/M metagenome (GOLD analysis project Ga0302155, IMG submission 193508) | Peat permafrost microbial communities from Stordalen Mire near Abisko, Sweden - I_Bog_N3_1 | ecosystem: Environmental > Terrestrial > Soil > Wetlands > Peat | place: Sweden: Abisko, Stordalen...
TCAAGCGGCGTGCCTGCTTTCAGGTCCATGTATTCGAGTGCGCGTTCGAACGATTTGCGGTCAAGCGCGTTGACGGTGGCGGCCGGGTCGGGCACCGACGAAGTGACCGGCGCGACCATGCCGGGACTGGTGCCCCAACTGACATACGGAACCAGCGTTGCCGCATCGATGACTAACTCGCGATCGAACGTTGCGCCGGGGTCGGTGGGGAGTTTGCTCCACTCGGCTATGGCTTCGCCCCATGCAGCGCCCGTGGGCGAAAAGCGGCGTCCCTTGAGATATGCGAAGGTTGTTTCGTCGGGAGCGATCATTCCGGCGCGCGCGCCCGCTTCGATGCTCATGTTGCATACGGTCATGCGGCCTTCCATGGAGAGGGCACGAATGGCGGAGCCCGCATATTCGATTACGCATCCTGTTGCGCCGTCGGTGCCGATCTGGCCGATGATGGCGAGGATGATGTCCTTGGCCGTGACGCCGCGCGGCAACTCGCCTTCGACCGCGATACGAAAGGTCTTTGGCTTGGATTGCGGCAGAGTCTGTGTGGCCAGAACGTGCTCCACTTCGCTGGTGCCGATGCCGAATGCGAGCGCCCCGAATGCGCCGTGTGTGCTGGTGTGCGAATCGCCGCAGACGATGGTCATGCCAGGCTTGGTGATACCCAGCTCGGGGCCGATGACGTGGACGATGCCTTGCTCACGCGAGTTTACGTCGTAAAGCTCGACGCCGAAATCTGCGCAGTTTTTGCGCAGCGTGGCAATCTGCGTGGCCGCGACCTGATCGAGAATGTTGAGGCGACCCTCAAGGGTTGTGGGGACATTGTGATCGACCGTTGCAATGGTGCGATCGGGACGGCGGACCTTGCGGCCGGCCAAACGCAGGCCCTCAAACGCTTGCGGCGAGGTGACCTCGTGAACCAGTTGCAGGTCGACATAGAGGATCGTCGGCTCGCCTGCCGGCTCGACGACAACGTGCTGCTGCCAGACTTTTTCAAACAATGTTCTTGGTGCGGTGTTCATTGGACTCCCTGTTCAACAGCGGTAGTGCTTGTTGATCCCACCCTAGCCGCAAGAGCAGAAACACGGCAAGGGTGGGGCACCTAGTTCAATCTTCCCAGCCAAAATCCCGGGCCTGTGCAGTTGTTAAGGTTAGCGTGTAGCAAGGCGGTTCCCCGTCCATTGCGTGGCCCTCAACAGGAGCAGAGGGATTGTAAATTCGTTCAAGGTCGGTTCCCACTGTTCTTCGGTCCACTCCTAATTTCACGAGAGCTTCGGTAAGTTGTTGAAGGCTCTGGTATTTTGTCACCTCTGTTTGCGTTGAGTTGTCGGCAGCAAGCCAAATCGTTACCTTTGGTTTTTGCGCGTCCGAAGTTGCACTGATCTCGATAAAAAAATCAGTAGGCTCCTTGGTTTCCTTCATTTCCTGTTCACGCATCGCAATTTCCTCCTGTAGTCAAGTCCTAGGCGTTCTCCAATCCTGATGGCACCTCGGCAACTTGCTGATCCACAGGCTAGGGCAACAATGGGGCGGGCGCAATACCTTAGGTACAACACTAGGCGCGATTGGTTGACGCTGACCGCATTTGCGCCCGAATTTGGTTGCGCCCGAAGACAAGAAATCACAGTCCAAATCGCTTCTTCATTTCCTGCAATTCACGCTGCTTCTGTTCCTCTCGCATCTTCGCCTTTTGCATGTCTTCGGCGTAAAAAATTTTGCCTGTGAAGTCATTGATCTCCTGCACCCATGAGCCTTCGACAAATGCCAGAACCTCATCTACCCTCAGATCCCTCCCGTAAATGTATTCCCTGCCAAAGATGGGTGTCGTCCTGCTGCATTCAAGTTCCAACAGGAGCTTTCCGTCGCCTCTCAAGCGGAGTTTCGACCGGATTGTTTCGCCACCCTCGGAAGTCGGGTCCGGCCAAGCCGTGATCTCTGAAATGAACTTGTAGGATCGGTCTTCAAAGAAGATCTCAACGGATTTCCCGTTCTTCCGCGACATGGTAACTGCCACGTTCCTTACCGAGTCCGGCAACTGGTATTCGCGGTAATCGGTGTTGGGTGTAAAGTTGGCTAATCGCTCGTGGAACAATCTGAATACGCTTTTAACGATGCCAACTTCGTGGGCGCGCCGCTTCCGCTTTTCAACCTCCTCTCGAATTTCTTGTTCCTGATTCACAAAATCCCTCAGCGGCTAAAGCCAAGTTCGTACTGACTGTTCGATCGGCACGGCTAAAGCCATGCCCTTTCAAAACTTTCTCAAGCGTTGACTAACATGGTCTTTACCGTTTCTCGGACCTTTGCGCCCATCTCTGTGGTTGACAGCACGGTGAATCCTTGTGGGTTGGTGCGCGCGAGGTCGGGCGTGCGGAAGCCTTGTTCAAGGACCTTGCGGACACTGGCTTCGATGGCCGCGGCCTCGGCTTCAAGACCGCCGGAGTGGCGCAGAATCAATGCGCCGGTGAGGATTGCGCCGAGTGGATTGGCCAGGCCCTTGCCGGCAATGTCGGGCGCGGAGCCGTGAACCGGTTCGTACAGATTTACTTTTCCGCCAATGGTTGCAGAGGGTAACATGCCGAGCGATCCGGTGATGACTGCCGACTCGTCGGAGAGTATGTCGCCGAAGAGGTTCTCTGTCAGCACCACGTCATAACTCCGTGGCTGGTTCATCAGGTGCATGGACATGGCGTCGACGTATTGATGCTCAAGCGAAACTCCGGGAAATTCGGCGGCGACTTCTGTTACCGCGGCGCGCCAAAGCTGTGAGACTTCCAGCACGTTTGCCTTGTCGACGCTGGTAACTTTATTGCGGCGCCTGGTGGCCAATTGGAATGCGATGCGGGCTACGCGGACGACCTCGGCCTTGGTGTAGCGCATGGTGTTCCACGCTTCGCCAGTGCTTCGATTCCACTCACGAGGCTGTCCGAAGTAGAGGCCGCCGAGTAATTCGCGGACGAAGAGAATGTCGGCGCCATCGATGATTTCCGGGCGCAGGGGGCTGTTGACTGCGAGTTCCTTGAATGCAAAGGCGGGACGGAGATTGGCAAAGCCGCCCAGCGCCGCGCGGATCTGTAGCAGGCCGGCTTCTGGGCGCTTGTCCGGGGCGAGAGAATTGAACTCGTTGCCGCCGACCGCGCCGAGAAGAACGGCTTCGGAGTCGAGTGCCGCGGCAAGCGTGTCGGCGGGAAGAGGTGTGCCGTCTTGCACGATGGCCACGCCGCCAATTCGCCGGGCCTCGAACTCGAATGCGTGACCGCCCAGGGATGCCACATCGCGCAGCACCGCGACTGCTTCGTTTGTAACTTCGGGGCCGATGCCGTCGCCGGCAGTTACCAGAATCTTCAGCTTCATGCTTTCCCTTTTCTTTGAAAAATCAGTTTGTCCAGATAACTCACAACGAACAGCAACACAATCCAAATACAAAGCATGTCCAGAACAAACTCAACCACAAACGGCCATTGAGTGTGAATTGTGCCTGCCGGCAGGAACATGCGGCTCGCGAAATGACCAGGCGCACACACTAAGTCTGTAAACCATTCAGCCTTAGTGTCATTTGCCATGAGAGCAAGCAGCAGGAGAAACGCAGACGCAAAGCCGGAAATTGCGGTTTGTAGTAGAGCTCGTAGCCTCATTGTCTCCAATCGTGGGATCTTCCTGCGCAGGCGCTGTTCAAGTTTGTTACGGCCCTGGTCAGTCCAGTTCCGACACCGGCTCGCGGCGCTTCTCGCGAATCTGGTCGGGAAGCAGGCCCACCAGATCCTGATCGTAGATGTTCTTCTTGCGGTCGGCCAGGGCAACAAAACGGTAGTAAGTCTGCTGCAATTCCTCGCGTGTCAGTGTAAAGCCAAGCTGCTCCAACCTATGCCGCAGTGCGGCGCGGCCGGAATGCTTGCCGAGGACCAGATGGGTCTTGGCCACGCCCACCAGACTGGGAGTCATGATCTCGTAGCAGAGCGGGTTGGCCAACATGCCGTGCTGGTGAATGCCGGACTCGTGCGCAAAGGCGTTGTCGCCCACTATGGCCTTGTTGGGAGATGGCCGAAAGGTGATGATCTGGCCGAGCACCTGGCTCGTAGGATAGAGGTTCTCGAGCTTGATGCTGGTCGAAACACCGTAACGGTCGCCGCGCACATAAAGGGCGGCGGCAATCTCTTCAAGGGCGGCGTTTCCGGCGCGTTCGCCAATGCCGTTGATGGTACACTCCACCTGGCGCGCGCCATTGGAGATTGCGGACAGAGAATTGGCCACCGCCAGGCCCAGGTCGTCGTGGCAGTGCGAGCTCAGGACGATGCTTTCCGCGTCGATGGCCGGGACGCGCTCGCGGACTTCGGCGAACATGCGACCGTACTCCTCGGGCGTCGAGTATCCCACGGTGTCTGGCATATTGATGGTGGTTGCGCCGGCCTCGACGGCAACGCGAACCATTTCGACCAGGAAATCGCGATCGGAGCGGGTGGCGTCTTCTGGCGAGAACTCGATATCGTCGACGAAGGTTCGCGCCAGGCGTATGGACTCCGCCGTCTGGTCGAGGGCTTGCTGGCGGCTCATTTTGAGCTTGTATTCCAGATGCAGGTCGCTCGATGCCAGAAAAATGTGGATCCGGGGGCGGTCGGCAAAGTGAATGGCGCGTGCCGCCATCTCAATGTCTTCTGTCTTGGCGCGAGCCAGCGATGCAATGCGCGGCTTGCGAATGGCCTGGGTTATGGTGGCAATGGCCGCGAAGTCGCCCTCCGAAGCCATGGCGAAACCGGCCTCGATGATGTCCACTCCCAGATCTTCCAGGGCATGCGCCATGGTGAGCTTTTCCTGGGTGGTCATACTACAGCCGGGGGACTGCTCGCCGTCGCGCAGCGTGGTGTCGAAAAAGACTACGTGATTGGGATGATCAGAGGTCATTTGCCAGCCTGCCGGAATATGGATCTTAAGTCAACTCCGCAAGTGTCTCTTATGAGGGCTGTATAAGGCAAAGTTATTCTTTTTGGGTGCGCGATTACAATTGCTTATGAAGAAGTGAAAGAGTGAAGCAATGAAAAGGTGAACATTGCTTTGCGGAGGCATGCAGTGGAACTGAGTCAACTGGAGACGTTCCTGGCCGTGGCGGAGGAGCGAAGCTTCTCAAAGGCCGCGGTGCGCCTGCATCGAACTCAGCCCGCGGTGAGCCAGGTGATCCGCAAGTTGGAGGCTTCGATTGGCGAGACGCTGTTTGACCGGGCGGCGCGGGATGGTTCGCTGACGGCGGCCGGAGTGCTTTTGCGCGATTATGCGCTGCGGCTGCTGGCGCTGCGCCGCGAAGCATCGAGCGCGCTGGATGAACTGAAGAGCCTGGAGCGGGGGCACCTGCAATTGGCGGCCAACGAATACACCTGCATGTATTTGCTGCCGGCGATCGATCAGTTCCGCAAGGAGTTTCCGCATATCAGCGTCGCGGTACACAGAATGCTGGCCTCTCGCATCCCGGAGGAACTGGCGCTGCGCACGTTTGAAATTGGAGTGATTTCGTTCCGGCCCGATCCGGCGCAGTTCCGCACCATCGCCGTCTATGGAGACAGCCTGGCATTCATTGTTAGCCCCACCCACCCCCTGGCCGGATCCCAGCGGGTTTCCATCAACGATCTGGGCGAGGAGCTTTTTGTGGCGCACAATGTGACCTCGCCGTTGCGCCGCAAGGTGATTGAGGCGTTCCAGCGCTACCGGACGCCGCTGAACATGGGCATCGAGCTGCCGACCATCGAAGCGATCAAGCGGTTTGTGGCTATGGGCAACGGAGTGGCGCTGGTTCCGCACCTGACCGTGGCGCGCGAGCTCGAGACCGGCGACCTGGTGCGGGTATCGGTGGACGAACTGGAGATGCGGCGCGTGCTGAGGCTGGTACACAGGCGCCAGGCAACGCTTTCCTATGCCGCGCGGGCGTTTCTGCATACGGTGAAGACCATGGCCAAGGCGCAGGGGCCGCCGTTCTATTTTCATGTGGAGCGGGTTGGTTGAAATGCGGAGCGTGAGAGCACGTCCAAATCCCTGTGCAAAACCGCATCTCCGCAATGGCCGGGTCGATGCGATTTCCCGCACCGACGGATGGATGGCGCAATGCCTTGAAAAGTCCTACGTTGCGGAATTGTCGTCAAATGCAAAGGGAATCAGGTCGTTCTTCAGCGGGAGCCTGTATTTGTCAGGGTCTTTGTGGTTATAAGGCCGTGTCGGAAGATTGATAAAGCTGGCATCGTCGTTGCCAATGTTCTTGACCGCGTGGAACACACCCCTTGGAATGATCAACATTGCGCGTTTGCGTTCTGAAATCACAAACACATTCAGCATTTTGTAGGTTTGGGAATCGGGCCGGTTGTCGAAGAGCGCAATGCGGAGCACGCCCTTTAAGATAAATAGCCGGTCATCCTGCAGCTTGTGCACCACCCACCCTTTTACCTGGCGAGGCCGGATACCGACGAAATAGGCATAGACCAAAGGATCCGGATGCATTCCCCATGATGGATTGTAGATCTCCTGCAGTTCCCCGCGTTCGTCTTCCAGCAGCGGACGGCGGTCAATGACCACGCCGCTGATTCTTTCTTCAATCGGCTCGCCCTGCTGCGTTACCGTTTGCGAGTCCTTGCGCAACTCGGCTCGGGGAATGGGCTGGGTGGGAATCTCCGTCTCGCTCATAACTTTCTCCTGATTTGCGGTTTCTAAAATGCAGCCATGTAATTCGATTTCCGGTTAAGGCTTGCCGAAAGCTGAAATTAGAAAACATGGCCGATGTAATTCTTTACGCCGATGGAATGGGCGTTGGCAAATCTGAATCTCCTTTGCTTTCCAAGCGCAAGGTGCAGCGAAGCCTGGTAGAGCCTGGAAACAAGTGCGCGAACAAACTTGGTTCGATCGCCGCCAAACTCGCGTCCCTGCGGCTCGAATCGCCCCGGCCATGGCGCGCTCACCATCCCGGAGCTTCCTCGATGGGTGAACAGGGTCAGAGATTGCCGTTTCGAACTCCGGGTGGCTCATCAGCCGCACCGGAGTGCAGCAGGCCCCGAAGCGATCTTGCGCGACGCTCCAGTCGGCGGCGCCTCCATATAAAGTACGCCGCCAGTGGCCAGCGATCCATGCCGTACCAATCCACCAGCCGCCAATGAATCGCCGCCAGCAACGCTCTCAAAGTAGCGTCGATTCTCCGGTCTTCCTTGCTTCGAATCGCAGCAACGGCCATACCGGTCAGGAGCTGAGCATGCAGTTCGTTGGGGCTGAGCTGCATTTTCGCAAGGTAATCCAACTGGGGATGGTTCTTGCGCTGCGCATAAATTCGCCAGAATGGTGAAGGGAACTTGATTACGCTTACCTGGCCTGTGCCCTCAAACTGAAAACCGGCAAGATATGCGCGCCTTTGGAAAACAAAGTCCACTCCCTCGATGAGTGCGCCTGGGAGAGGCCATGGCCCGCAGGTTTCCACAACTGCGCGCCGGTGCAGCCAGGTTGACGGACCTGTCCAGCGTTGTGCGTAGGAGCGCCTGCTGTTTGGGGCGCCCGAACCCTCAGGGGCGCAATCGGGCCCGAGCAACACTGTTACCGCGTGGACAAAGTCGGCATTCGTCCGTTCTATTGTTGACACTAGGCTCTCCAGGTGCCATGGGAACCACAGATCGTCCTGCCCGAGATAGGCGATGTAATCTCCGCGCGCACGCTTCAAGCCTTCGTTGTTGGGGCCGCTTTGGGAGCCGATTCGCTGCGGGAGATTTGTCCAGTTGAGCCTTGAGTCGCCAATCCCGCCGACCACCTGCTCGCTATCGTCGGTGCAGCAATCGCCCACAACCCAAACTTCAAAATCCGCGTAAGTCTGGTTGCATATCGAGACAAGTGCGCAGCGGAGCGTATGGCTGCAGTTGTACGCCGCAAGAATCACTGTGACTTTTGGCATGGTTTCGGCCTGGTTGAGGTTGCGTAGATTGTGAAAATGGCGCAGTTTCGCCGGAAAATCATCGAGACTCGCTGACTGCCCTGAACCGGTGGAAAGATCCTGAATCGTACATCCTCGCCGGTTCTTGGGCGACGCGTCAAATTCCCCTGTGCAAACCCTCCTTGCGTAGTCGTGTTCAGCGCTTAGTTTCAATGCTCGCATCGTCCAAGGCGCCCCTTTTGATTGGCATGCGTCTATAGGCTAAGAACGTATTCATCCAACGGTCAGGGCGGGGACATTCCGGCACGGCACCCCCCCGGCCAGTTACAATGCTGAGAGCGGGGCCCGGACTAGAACCGGCGCGCCGGAATTGACAAGCTCGTTGCCAGCCGGACGGTTGCGCAGTCGTGAGGTTCAGGACCGAATGAAGAAAATCGCCTTAATTGCTATCCTGCTGGCTGGAACCGCGGCTGCAGGCCGGGCTCAGGAGAGCCGCCAGGACATCAGTATCAGCGGAATCGGGCTCATTGAGCCGTTCAGAGCATCGCAAACCGACGTTCAAGTGAGCGCGAACTATGCCCTGGGCGCGCTGGCCAGCTACCGCTTCATGCTGACGCCCTCAAGTGCGTTGGAAGCCAACTATGGCATTACCTACCGCAACACCATCCACTACGTGATTAACAATACCAACCACTACACCGTGAACACGCGCACCCAGGAAATGTCTGGCGCGTACGTTCGCTCGTTCACCTACAAGAAATACAACCCATTCATTGAAGCGGGCCCGGCCGGATTCATATTTCTGCCGATTCGTAACATCGGCACCACCTTGCTGGACGCCAAGCAGGAGACGCAGGTTGGACTCGTTTATGGCGCCGGCTTTGCTTACGAAATCAGCCCCAGCTTCGACATCCGCGGGGAGTACCGCGGATACGTCACCAAGGTGCCGACCTTCGGCGACTCGCAGTTGACCACCAACAAGTGGTACAACATCTACGTTCCTACTGTCGGCGTGGCTTACCACTTCTAGAAAGAAGTGAAAGAGTGAACAGTGGACAGTGAACGCTGAACATTGCTTCCTCCGCATCCTTGCCGACACGGTTTATTCGATGCGCTTCCAGAACTGGTGTACCGCTTAAGAAGGCCGCTTTTTGATGCTCGGAGCATCGAAAAGCGGCCTTCAGAGCGCCAGAAGGCTATGAAAACGCTCAAAATCCAGGGGCAAAGATTACTGGTTGGTTAACAGGATTTTTTCATAAACCGCTCATTCTTCGATATTTATTGGAAACTACGCGTGGAATTGGGGCAGGAATTCAGGGATGGTAGGGGTACCTGATTTTTCTGGCTGAAAACGCGGCTTGAAAGGATGGGCCCCCAATTTATCAGCGGATCAAGGGTGCGCCACCCGCAAACCAGGGGCGGCTTGGGCAGCGTAGTGCTTCCCTCCCCGGTCCCCATCTGCATGGACCGGGGCTACCCGCCTCTTAGCGCTCAGCTTTCGGCTCTCAGCTTTCAGCTATCAGTTGTGGCGCGCGACTGCCGTTTCGAGACGGGAAACATGCATTTGGAGCCTTGCTTGAGTACGGTGATCCGCGTACGCTGCGATGTTAAAAGTCACACTTTTACATACGCAAATCAGCATACTCGAACGCGTGACAAATAGTGCAAAATGACACGAAATAAGGCCGTTTTTGTGCGATTAAAGCGCAAAAAACGGTGTCTTCGATGCATTTTTTGCGCGCCAGATGCGGGTTTTTACCCAGTTTTCGATATCGTTGATATCTTCGATATCAATGCTAGCATTATTGCGGTACAATGGACCTGTATGGCGACACTGCCGATCCGCAATCTCTTGCCCCAAGTGAAACAGAAGCTAAGGGTCCGCGCCGCGATGAACGGGCGACCGATGGAGGCAGAAGCGCGCGCGATTCTTACGGCGATCGTGAACTTTGTGCCGATTGCCGAAATGCCTGAGCCGGAACCCGCTGCTCTTGAAAAGGAGTGAATCTCCGGTATGCCGGCGACTCGCTCGGAACCTCGGATTGTGCCTCCGCTGTTTTCTTTGAGCGCCTCTGCGGATTGGCGCGAACTGAGGGCGGGGGAATTTGTATCATGTTCCCCTATTTCTTGAGTGGATGCGCTGCAGTCAGTTCGATTCTCCCTCCCCGGTCCCCAAAGGCGAGGGACCGGGGGCACCCTCAACTGAACAATGCGCGGTATGAGACCGGGGCCACCCGCCCCCTCTGGTTCGCCTGTTGATTGGATAACGCGGGGGAATCGGTATCATGTCCCCCTTTCACCCCCGCGCCTACGGGCATCCTGACGCGAGATTTCCCCGCCTTTTTGGGGAGAATTGAGGCCGGAAGGCTTTTTCGGGGGTTGCTCGCGAAACGCCGCCCGCGCTCTAACTGGTCCTTGCTGGTTGTCGTCCCCGTCTCCATTATTGCAAATCGAACACTGATTATGTAATATGCAAGGATGATTATCCGATCTGTGGCCATCCCAATCGAGGTGGCTCTCAAGAGACAGGCGGCTGTGGCGATTATCGGACCACGGCAGGTTGGAAAGACGACCATTGCGCGGAAGATTGCCGACTCGCACCCCGGAGCGCTCTATCTTGATTTGGAGGCAAGAGAGGACCGGGAGAAGCTGGTCGAGCCCGTTATCTTCCTCCGCCAATATGAGAACAGCCTGGTCGTACTGGATGAAATTCATCGCGTCCCGGATCTGTTCAACTCGCTTCGCGGCATTATCGATCAAGGCCGGCGCACCGGCC
>Ga0302155_10003231_pt1 | contig 10648 bp, 13 predicted proteins | sample I_Bog_N3_1_FD_193508 | JGI IMG/M metagenome (GOLD analysis project Ga0302155, IMG submission 193508) | Peat permafrost microbial communities from Stordalen Mire near Abisko, Sweden - I_Bog_N3_1 | ecosystem: Environmental > Terrestrial > Soil > Wetlands > Peat | place: Sweden: Abisko, Stordalen...
TGAGTTTGAAAAACAACATGCAAGTAAATTCTTGCATGATCTCAGTATAGGCAAGCAAATACTTGCATGTCAAATAACGCGTGTTTTCTGCCATGGTACGCAGAGTCGAGAACAGCACATTTGATCGGATCAGCACCAAAATCAATCGTTTTGGCATGTTTAACGCTAACATTGAGTGCAATAATTTCTCCTCTGTCGAATCAAAGGAGCCTCAAATGCACAAAGCAATTTCCCCAACAGTGGCGGTATTGGCACTGTTGAGCGTCATGTCGGTTGCCACATCAACGGCAGCGGCGGCTGAATTCAAAGTCCACGGCGATGATTTCAAGCACGGCCGCGTCGCTCAAGAACAAGTGTTCAATGGCTTTGGCTGCAGCGGCGGCAACGTCTCACCGCACCTGGTCTGGCAAGGTGCGCCCAAAGGCAGCAAAAGTTTTCTGGTGACAATCCACGATCCGGATGCGCCGACCGGCGGCCTCGGCTGGACCCATTGGGTCGTCGCCAATATTGCCGCCAACATCACCGAACTGCCCAAAGGCATCTCCATCGATGCCAGCAAATTGCCCGCAGGAGCCGTCCAAGGCAATACCGACTTTGGCAAAGCCGGCTACGGCGGCCCTTGCCCACCGGTTGGCCCGGCGCATCGTTACGTCATTACCGTCAATGCACTCAAGGTGGACAAGCTCGACGTTGACGCCAACTCCACCCCGGCGCTGGTCGCCTTCATGGCCAACGGCAATAGCCTGGGCACGGCCAGTCTCACGGTCCGCTACGGACGCAGCAAGTAAGCCATGGCAGAACGCAGCATTGCCATACGAGCCGGCATCGGCGCCAGCGCTCATGTGCTGCAACGGCGGGAATTGGTGTTCAAGCGACTGGTCATCGAGCAACCGATGCTAATCGTCGTACGGCAAGGTGCCAAGACCCTGCGCTCAGCAGACATGGAATGTGTTGTACGCGCCGGTGAAGCGATCGTCATCGCCGGCGGCCGCGCCTTCGATGTGATTAATCACCCCTCACCGCAAGGGGTGTACGAGGCCGAATGGCTCAGTTGGGATCCTGCGCTCATCGCTGCATATCAGACCAGAGAAAGTGTGTCGGAAAAACCATCGGCCCAGCTCGCGCGACGCATTACTGAAGCGCTGCCATTGCGCCCGGTTTCTGCCGCATTCATGAGTGCGATCAACCGTGCCATACAGGTCATTGGCGATGCCGACAACGTACCCGACGCCATCGCCAGGCACAGCATGCATGAGCTGTTGATCTGGCTGAACCTGCACAATGGACAGCTCACGCGCATCGACACCAGCTCCTTATCCGGCAAATTGCGACAACTGCTGAGCGCCGCACCCGGGTCGCCATGGCCAGCGCAAAAAGTGGCGCAGCAACTGGCCATGAGTGAAGCCACGTTACGTCGTCACCTCGCCGCAGAAGGCAGCTCGCTCTCGGCTCTACTGGCAGATGTGCGCATGTCCCTGGCCCTGGCGCTGCTGCAGTCGACCGATAAAGCCATCGCCTTGATTGCCGCAGAGGTCGGCTATGAATCGGCATCGCGCTTTGCGATTCGCTTCCGTCAACGCTTTGGATTTTCTCCGGCGCAGATTCGAACGCAGCAACGATAAGGCACGCTCACACATGGATGCGCTGGCATCCGTCATGGCGGCGCACTAATCGTCCAAACCCTTGCCACTGAGAATGCGTTCCCGACATTTTTCAATTCTTGAGACCCGGGTTTTGGATTGTTTGGCGGCTGAAAAATAAAGCAGGTAAGCTCTTTGCCGCCCCGGCGTCAATGTCGCAAAGGCTTTTTTCAGGGCCGGCATCTGATCCAATTGCTGTTGCAATTCTTCAGGAAGGGCAAATTCGCTGCTCTTCTTGAAATGCACCTTTAATCCTGCTTTTTCCACCGCAATGGCCTGCGCGATATAAGCTTTGAGCACGCTTTCCTGGGCCAGGATTTGCTGCACGTCGGTAAAGCGCAACTGACGGCCAGCCTGGCTATTTTCACCGGGACTGACCAGCATGCCGTGAACGTCATTGAGCAAAGCACCTTTGAAAAACATCAACGCACAGTATTCTTTGAACGGCTGGATGATGGCAACGTTACTATCCTCGTAGCGGTAGCAAGGCTTGTCCCACTTCCATTCTTCGTTTAATTGACAGTCCAGCAGGATCACTCTCAATTGCGCCACTTCTTTCCCCCACTTTGGCGCGGCGCTGAGATAGGCATCCACCTTGGGGTGCAAAGTTCGCGCAACGGCCGATGTCGGCGCTTTCTTGCTTGTCATCATGAATCCTTTTTTTGCGATGGATATTCTACACAGCCAAATTTGGCATCTGCGCTCTCGATTTATGAGACTGATTGACCGGCAAAATTTGCTTGATAGAAAATTAAGCACTGGCAACCAATAGCAGCTTCGGCGTGAACCGTGACATGCAAAGCCTCAAAATGATCTGCGCAAGAGCGTTGGTGATTACATGCTGAAGTCCCTCGGAACGATGGCCGCGACGGAAGACTGCAAATATATTCTGATTTCCACTCAAATAAACACTGTTTATTCATACAGTATTTATGATACATTGCCATACATCGTCGACTCTTCAAGAAGGAGCTTCCATCATGGCAACTTACCACTCGAACGACAGCCGTTTCGGCATGGCTCACCTGCCCTCAGCCGTCACCTTGCGGCTTGGCAAACGTGCCATCTTCATCAGCCGCGACTACCGTCGGCACTACTCGCCCGTGCACCCCGTGATCCATTGCCGCACGGGCCTTGAGCCCGGCCACCTGGAGTTGCTGTTGCTGCGCAAATGGCTGGTTGTGCTGTCGCGGGCGCGATAACGCAACGATGTCTGAGAGCACCATGCAGTTCGCGCTGCCATTTCAAGAGTTTCCCCCAGATGTTGGGAGCAATTTCGCCACGGAGCAGGACGCCGCGCCAAGCAGGCGCAAACCTCGCCGTGCCAGTGCCATCATCTTCGACTATCCACCGGCCCCGGACCTGATCAACATGACTGAACTGACACCAACGCAAGACATCGCCGAGATCATCGACATCATTGACACAACGGAGACCATTGCCGCCGTTGAAACGATTGAAACGGTTGAAACAGAACATACACCAGCAATACAGGAAGCGCGTCTATGGCAGGACAACGGCTGGACCGCGCGCGTCATCAAGAATGAAGACGACGAAGGTTGGGCCGTAGCGATGTGCAAGGATGGTGAATCAGAACCGGCATTGGTCGGCCCCTGGACCATGGGCCGCGACAAAAAGAACCCCAAGCCGCTCGACGCCGCCGCCTTTACGACCCTGGTCAAGACCGCATCGGAAGTGCTGCGCCGGCATGAGCAACAGTTGCACGCCATGTTGCACAAAAGCATGACCGTCAACACACGCACGGCCACCGTCCATGTCAGCCTCGATATCGTGCCCGATGAAGATGATCCTTATGCGCTGCTGACGGCGCAGGATGGCGATGGTAACGAACTGGCCCAGGTGCGTGTCTTGCCGAACTACAAGCTGACCATGGCCAGCGCGACGGCCTGGGTTGAAGGCGCTTATCGGTCTGCCGGCCATGCTGGCAAAGCCGGATTCTGACAGCGACGCATGTAATGTCGTACAAAATCGATACCGTCTGCGGTACGTGCAACACCAGGATATTGGTCTGGAAAGCAATGCCATCGATCACGCTGATCGCAATGGCAGAAGCGGACATCGCCAATTGATTCGCCTGGCACGCATGTTCGGTATTGTTCTTCTTTCGGTCGAGTATGCTGTGGCGCTCAACCCCCTCACACAGAAGCTTAAAAATGGATGTAGGGAGAAAGCTTCGTGCCGTCTATCATCCGCGAATAGCGGAAAGGTTTCAGGTCGATAGGTGCGGCTTCTCCTGTCACCAGGCTCGATAGTGCACGCCCGACACCTGGGCCAAGCCCAAAACCATGGCCACTAAATCCTGCAGCAACAATCAAGCCAGGGACTGCGTCAATGCGTGAGATGACAGGGACAGCATCAGGTGTCGAATCGATGAGTCCTCCCCAGGCACCAGCCATCTTTAAATCCGATAGTTCGGGAAACACATTTCCCAGCTGCTTCATTGCATCACTGACCAGCGCCATGTCCGGTTCTGGATCGATAATCCGATTCCGCTCAAACGGAGAGATGTCTCTGTACAGATAGTCGAACTCGCGTTTTAGCTCTTGCCAGAAATGCCCTGACAATTGCAGCTTTACGTTCTTACGGCGAATTTGGTATGTCGGCCAGAACTTGATTGCGTAGCGCAGAAGAGCAGGCGTCAAATAGACGGTTCCACGACCGCTTTTTGCCACCGTGTAGCCGCCATCTTCACGAGATCTGAACGAAAAATAGGGTGTGGAGATGCAACTCTGCACCTGCGTTTCGAAAGGCGCACTATACGAGACCGAGCCATGGACATAGGCCTGTGGGAAATCCACATTGCACTTACGCAAGAAGAGCGATGTCCAGGCGCCTGCGGCGACAATCACGGAATCACAAATAATTCGACCGCGTTCCGTATTGACGCCACTAACCTTGCCGTTTGTCTTTTCCAGCGAATGCACTGCGCAATTTTCGACCACAACAGTACCGTTTGCTTGTGCCGCCATTGCTAAGAAAGGTGCGGTATGCGATGGTTCAGCGCGACCGTCGCTCTTGGTCGTGAGTGCGCCAAGCCATTTTTTGGTAGAGCCGCCCGGCACTATCCTGTTAGCTTGATCAGCGCCTAGAAGTTCGCTACGGATGCCCAGAGGCATTGCGTGCTGTTGCCATTGACGCCATCCTTCCAACTCTTCCTCTTTGTCCGTAAGGAAAGTGACGCCTGTGGCGCGAAAACCAGGATCACGACCGAGTTCTGCCGCCAAGGTCGGCCAGATTTCGAGGCTTAGCTTGGCCAGTTCAAGCTCATCCGGCGCGCGTCCCTGCTGACGGCACCATCCCCAGTTTCGGCTAGATTGCTCGCCACCTACGATGCCCTTCTCCAGCAGCGCGACCTTTAATCCTTTTTTGCTCAATTCCCACGCTGCACTAGTTCCTGCAATGCCGGCACCGATCACGACGACATCGACTTTGTTCGGCAAGAGCTGATCAGCGTGGATTCTTTCGAGGGGTTGTTTCAATTGCATCATGATTTCTTTAGCACTTCCGTTATCCTAAAAATGATCAGTTACATGGGGTGTAACACCCGGCTCAGGAAGTCCTTGGTTCGCGGATGCTGGGGATTTTCCAGAACTTCCTTTGATGGACCTTCTTCGACCACAACGCCGCCATCGATAAACAGGACTCTGTCAGCGACCTCCTTGGCGAATTGCATTTCATGTGTGACGACAACCATCGTCATGCCAGACTCCGCCAGCTTGCGCATCACATCGAGAACATCCCCGACGAGCTCAGGATCGAGCGCGGAGGTCGGTTCATCGAACAGAATGGCCTTAGGCCGCATCGACAGCGCACGTGCAATCGCGACACGCTGTTGCTGACCTCCTGAAAGCTGCGGCGGATAAGCATCCGCCTTATGCGCCAGCCCCACACTCGCGAGCAGTTCTTTTGCGTGTGCGATGGCAGACGCACGCGATTCACGGAGAACATAAATAGGTCCCTCAATGACGTTTTCCAGAACCGTACGGTGCGGAAATAGATTGAACCGCTGGAACACCATTGACACTTCGCGACGGATGTCTTTGATCGTCGACGCGCTCGGATCGACCAATTGACCACCGATAGAGATCTGCCCCTCGTTGTATGTTTCGAGTCCGTTTATACAACGCAGGATTGTAGATTTTCCTGAACCAGACGGACCAATGATGCAAACAACTTCGCCTTGAGCAATCTCTGCGTATACCCCTTTGATGACTTCATTGCTGCCGTAGGACTTACGCAATGCACGGATATCAATCATTTTCGGCCTCGCTTTTCGAGATGTGCGACTAACAAAGTCAACGGAATGGACATGGCAAGATAAAGAAGGGCAATCAGAGCAAATACGATGCCGCTCTGGAAGGTGGCTGAGGCAATCAGTTTTCCTTTCAGCGCAAGCTCTGCGACGGTAATCGTTGACGTTTGCGATGAATCCTTCAGCGTGGAAATCATCATGTTGCCGTAAGAAGGCAATACGATTTTGACGGCCTGCGGCAGAAGTACCCGACGCATGGTCAAGCCCCATCCCATCCCCATAGACTGAGCTGCTTCTATCTGACCGCGGTCGATAGCTTCGATGCCAGCACGAAAATTCTCGGCATGATAGGCCGAATAGCTGATCGAAAGACCAATAATCCCTGCTTGAAGTGCAGAAAGAGAAACACCCAAGTCCGGCAAAACGAAGTAGATGAAGAACAGTACGATTATGATGGGGATTCCGCGAATTATATTAATCGCGATGATGGCAGTCCACTTCAAAATCCGGATGTTCGAAATCCGCATCATCATCAACATCAGTCCAAGTATGGTGGACAGCACCAACGTTCCCAATGTCACAAGAATGGTTAGCTTCAATCCATCAAATAACAGAGGGAGAAATTCAATTGACTTTTCAATAAAGAGAGACATTCTTGGCCACTGTAGAAGGTGAATTGATATGCATGTTTTCAGACTGGCGCATTGATCGTCAGTGAATTAAATCCCCCATTTTTTGAGGATGGCGTCCAAACTCCCATCCGCTTTCATTTGGGTGATAGCGGTGTTGACCTTATTCATTAACACAGTGTCGCCTTTGCGAGTGGCCAGGCCTACGTCGCCAACCTTTGCCGGTTTATATGTGCGCACTACCTTGATGTTCGGATAGTTACCCGACTTCTCTGCCAGTACTGAAATTGGATAGTCCAGGGCCATCAAATCGATACGACCGTTATTCAGGTCCGATAGCATTTCCACGGTAGTGTCATAGAGCTTCACTTCGGCGAACTTATACTGCTCGTTCGCCTTGTTCACCAATTCTACGGTTGCCGTTCCGATGGCTACACCAATGCGTTTTCCCTTCATGTCTGCAAAACTGGTGTAGGCAGTGTTGTCTTTTTTGTTGGCGATAAGTCCCTCTCCGAAGGAAAAGACCGGTTGAGAAAAATCGACAACTTGCTTGCGAACGTCAGTAATGAACATACCGGCAGAAATCAAATCAATGCGACTGGTCGTCAACGAGCCGATCAGGGCCGAGAAAGCCATTGGCTCAAATTGCAACTGGAGACCGGCTTTCTGAGCCACGGCCTTGGCGATATCAACCATCAGGCCGTCAATTTGATTTGTTTTGGTATCGAGGTAAGTAAAGGGGGCACTCGTCGGTGTACCGCCCACCCGGATCGTCGTTTGAGCGCTTGCAGTTACTGCAAGCGTCATGGTCACTGCGGCCAGCATGGAGGCTAAGATAGAAGACGCTTTCATGAGAACTCCCTACATTTCAAATTTTTGCCGTATGTGAATCAAACAGGTCATTCTCACGGCGGATTGGAACTCCTGTTTTTTAAATCTAATCATTACTTACTTCCTGAGATCGCCCACACCACGATGGTCTGCGTTGGCCCCGGATTGCACCATTTTCTCGGTGTTTCACCTCGATAGACGAAGCTATCCCCCGCATAAAGCATGAGCAATTGGTCATTGATGAACAGCTCGAGTTGCCCCTCTATGACGTAGCCGATCTGCTCGCCTGCGACAGTCGTAAATAGCTCCGGGCCGGTGGCGCCTCCTGGTCCGATGACGGCCCGGTAAAGTCCCATCGTTCCTCTGGCATAGGCCGGCGTTAGATTTTCTTTTTTAATCCTCTTGTCATTTTTCTCGATGCAAAGATGGTTTCCAGAGCGGGTTACCATCCCCGATTCTTCTTCACTTTCGGGACGATGTTGGGCATTCATCACGAGTGTTTCGGCTGGAACATTTAGTTCTTTGGCGAGCGCATTGAGAGTGCGCAATGAGATAGAGCGCAAGCCTCGTTCAATCTGGCTTAACAAACTAACCGAAATGTTGCAGGCGTCAGCCACCTGTTGCAGCGGTCGTCCCAGCTCTTTACGCCGTAGGCGCAAGCGCTCTCCCAACCAGAGTTCAAGGGCAGAAATTGTCGCCGCCGATGGCACACGAGCTGGTTTCCTCCCTAGCTCCACGACCGTCGCAGAGTTGGGCGCATCAAGCTTGGCAGACTTCTTGGTTGATGATTTCTTGAGCATTTTCGGCTTGTGTAATTTTCTTAATTGTAAAATTTACACAACTAATGTTGCATGCGCAAGAAGATATGTTGGTGCGTCGCCGCAGAGCCAAGGCAGTTTTTGCCTCATATCCGGGCATCGTTATATTTTCCGTCGATGTCGCTGTAAAACGTCCTCAGAATGAATCTCGTCATATCGACCATGGCATCTGCGTTAGATCCATTTTCTCGTCCGGATCCGCGATGTCTTACGACCGTTTAGAGACAGCTCTTTTTGGTGCGTCGGATTCATTATTTTTTATTCGAGGCACGTGGCAAAGGAGAAATTGTGTTCCATTTATAGATAGATATGTGCACTTTCACAGTTCCGCCGCACCGATCAAATTGACGTCAAGCGGTTGACTGATGCACATTTCGACGCCATCGAGAGATTTTCAGATTGAACGTATAATCCTCGGCAGCGACACCAGGTCGCAACAGTATCCACCCGAAGTTAAAGAAAAGCATATGCACGCCGCAGCTTGGCCTCCATTGATGAACTGAACACCCGCAACGTTCGCTATCGCCGTCCGTGAGACCGATAGCGCATGTTGCCCGTGCTATCCCTGCAGATAAGGGATAGCTGTTTTGCTTCGCCGGTCTTCCGATACGCTAGCTCGGAAGCGGAAGCATTTGGTTCTTCACCATGGATATAACGATGCAATTTTTTAATGCGTTGGTGGCGTATGCCATCCCTCTGATTCCTCGTCCGCTGATTCAGAAAATCTCTCGCCGCTATATTGCCGGCAGCACCCTTACTACTGCGCTTGCCCGTGTCCGGCAGCTCAATGCTCTGGGTTGCACCGTCACCCTCGATGTTTTGGGTGAAACAGTTTCAACAATGGAGCAGGCAAAAGCGGTGGCCGACAACTACATTGAAGTGCTCAATGCGGTCAATAAGCATGCTCTCCAGGCAAATATATCGATCAAGCCTTCGGCCATCGGACTTCTGCTCGACACACAGCAATGCCAACATCTCATCGAGCGCATTCTTGATGTTGCCACGCTCCACCGCAACGCCATTTGCATCGATATGGAGGACGTGAGTTGTACGCAAAAAGAAATCGCGCTTTTCGCCGATTTAAAAACACGTCACGACAATATTGGTCTGGCATTACAGGCTTACCTACAACGCACCTATCAGGACATCGCCTCGCTGGCTTTGGCTGGAAATACATTGCGCATCTGCAAGGGTATTTATGTGGAGGACCGTTCCCATCTTGTCAGCGATGCCTGGCATGACCGTCGCGCCATCAATCGCCATTTCCTGAGCCACGTTGCGCACTGCTTTGATGCCGGCACCTTCGTTGGTGTCGCGACCCACGATGCGGAATTGATCGAACAGGTCATAGCATTGGCTGGCCAAAAACGCATCGACAAAAAACACTTCGAATTTCAGATGCTGCTCGGTGTCTGTGAACCTCTACGCGACAAGCTGCTCGGTTTGGATTTTAACGTACGTATCTATGTGCCATTTGGAGAGGATTGGTATGGCTATAGCACGCGTAGGCTGAAAGAAAATCCACGCATCGCAGGCCATGTGATCAGAGCGATGCTCGGCGTCTAGTCGGCTTAAAGTAAAGATACTTGCTAAAGATACTTGCCGAAGAATTCGGCAAGCATCGACTCGATGCCGACATGAACATCGGCACGATCAATCCCCGGCAGATCGCTGCAGATTTCAGATGCTTCGGACTGAAGCACTGGTGGGCACACGTCCACAAACACGAAATGCCCACCAGGTAGCGTCTGATATTGCGGTGCACGCGGCAACGCCGCCGCCAAGCCAATAGCATTACCATCGCCGGAGAGCTTGCTCTGCTCTGGTCGGAACAAAAGGACTGGCATGGTCACGGCCTGAAGATCTTCGCGCTGAAACAGCGCCGCAAGTGGGTCCAGCAGCACAATCGCCTTCAGAGGTAGCCGCAGAGGCACGGTTGCTGACGACGAAGGATGCCTTGGCGCCTGGCTAGTACTGCTTTGGTCTGGTGCGTGACCACAAGACATCACGTCGTCTGGATGCGTGGCGCAAAATGATGCAAAGTGAGCCCAATTGGGAATGGCGCCCGCGAGTTCCAGCGTAACGGCGCCTCCTAGCGAGAAGCCCAACATGCCAAGCCGAGCAGGATCAATATGCGGTTCGAATCGCGAGTCTGCCAGAACGGCATCAAACGCAAGTTTTATCTGCGCGGGGCGACCGCCAAGACCTGTCTTGCCATGAAATGGCGCCACGACGACATAGCCCTGTCGGGCAAGGTAAGCCGATAATTCGCGCAACACGAGAGGGCTTCCTCCGCCAAGCCCGCCTCCGTGCGAAAGCAGAACGACCGGAAACTTACCATCGGCCACAACGGCATTGTGTGTTGCGGGAATCGGGAACGGTCCTGCTTGCCACGAGCCGCCCACCACATCGGTTGGGTACCAGATGAGGGCCTCGAAAGGTATATCCGCAGGAACT
>Ga0302155_10003235_pt1 | contig 10640 bp, 7 predicted proteins | sample I_Bog_N3_1_FD_193508 | JGI IMG/M metagenome (GOLD analysis project Ga0302155, IMG submission 193508) | Peat permafrost microbial communities from Stordalen Mire near Abisko, Sweden - I_Bog_N3_1 | ecosystem: Environmental > Terrestrial > Soil > Wetlands > Peat | place: Sweden: Abisko, Stordalen...
ATTACACAATATTTTCATATTCCACGCTCGAAATTGGCTCTATCGAAATGTGGGATTTTTCCTATCTTTAACGCACATCCTCATTATTTCGAAGTTCGTGATATTTATTCCACGATGCGAGAGCTTTCAGCATATATCAAATATCTGTTACGTGTTCCTAGAGTCCAACAAGACGCTGTAGCTAATCCCTAACTGAAGCGCATCATTTTTCCTTTTTCTCTTCCCCCTAATTTCGCCCGCAAAATTCTGAACTAGAGCCTCTAGTCGGGCTCATCAAGGCGCAGGAAGTTTTGATGCCGCGCAAGGCGTCGTGAGTGAAGCTGTATAAATTATACTGCGAACGAATAGCAACGCTGCGCGACGCAAAAATCCCAAGCCTGCCCCTAGTAAACGAAGGGTTCGTCCGGCGCAGCGCACTCCTCCACCTTGTTCGCGACAAGCACCGCCGTGCGTCTTCCGCCTTCCATCGGAAAGGTCGGTGTACCGGTGACCTTCACCCAGCCCATCTCGGAAACCTTGAGGGGCTTGTCATACTGAATAGTGACTCCAACCGGCTTCGCATCGGCGGCACAACAGGTGATGAATAGCCTGATGGCCTGAAAGCGATCCCCCTTGGGATTTCCGGTGGTAAGTGGGACGAACTGCCCGACCAGCTCCACTTGTTTGCCATCAAACTCCTCACGATACGTTGGCATCTGGACGGCATAGAGCATGTCGATCACTTGAATTGGCATTGCACCTGCACCAGAGGCAGATGTTCCTTCATCGGATGGTGAATTAGAGGAAGTGGCTGACTCCGGTGATGCCGACGGAACAGCAGTCAGAGGCGCACCCTTGGCGGAAGGAAGTTTACTAAGATCCTGGACGACACCTCGATTGGCAATCGTGCTCATGGTGTAGTGATTGCTCTGCCCCAAGACGACTCCAGCCAGCGGGAGAAGCAAAACCAGCGTCTTGAAGAGGAGAGAAAATCCTCCTGTAGCCTCACCATGATGGTGATGATGTTCCTTCTCATGATCGTGTTCCCCGTGGTGATCGTCGTGCTCATGTTTCTCGGAAGCGGAATGATCGTGTCCATGATGACTCTCATGATCGTCATGGGCACAGTTGTCATGATGCTCATGATGAGAGTGGGGATGATCATGCTCGCTGCAGGAGTGGTCATGATGACAGCACTCGTGAGGTGCGCCCGTTCCTTTTAAAAGGGAACGCAGGGAGAAGATGGCCAGGATAATCAGGAGGACACCTGCTCCCACCGTGTAGGGCTGCAACGACGGATGCAGATAGGTTGAGAGCTGTTTACTCAGATCCATCCAGAGGACAAACGTCCCCCATAGAAGGAGCAGCACGAAGTCACGAAGTGTACGGAAGGAGGCGGTCATGGCATTACCATCCAAGGTTGAGTGTTCCCAAACGCCAGCAGAGGATTCCGATCACAAAAAAGAGACCGATTGCCAGCGAGATAATGAACCGCTTTGAAAAGGCGGCTCCGTAGAGGAAGAGGAGTTTGAAATCGAGCATCGGCCCGAAGACGAGAAAGGCAAGTTTCGCCGCCATGGGAAAAGTGGTCAATGTCGCGGCGATGAAGGCGTCTGTCGTACTGCAAACGGAAAGCACCGAGGCGAGTCCCATCAAAGAGGCAATCGAGAGGACGGGACTGCTCGCCAAGGGAAGAATAATTTCCTGATTCACCGCCGTGGTAAAGCAGGCAGCGGCCCCGGCACCGATTACGAAATACACAGAGACATCGAGGAAATCACGAATGGCTACCTCGGCTGCATTTTGAAGACGATCCAGCATGGAGCGGGAGGGATCACCATGCTCATGATCCTCCCCCTGTTCCTGGATCAGTTCATTCCTTAAAATGGAGGCTGGGGAAAAGTACGTGACCACCCAGCCCGCCAGAATCGCCACACTGAGACCCAGCAGGAAGCGCAGACAGGTCATCTCGATGGCAGCCTGTCCCCGGAAGGCGGCGAGTGTGCTCAAAATGACGAGCGGATTCACAATCGGTGCCGAGAGCATGTAGGTCACGCCGCAGGAGACCGGCAATCCCTTACGCATGAGGCGTCGCACTACGGGAACAATCCCGCATTCGCAGACCGGAAAGATGAGTCCGAGAAATCCGCTTGCGATGACAGCCATCCTGGGATTCCGGGGCAGCAGTCGCGTCATGAGAGACTGGGGAAGAAACTCCTCCAGGATTCCCGATAAAATCGCCCCGCCGAGAAGGAACGGCATTCCCTCCAAAAGAATGCTCAGGAAGGCATACTGGAAATCCGGCAGACTAAAATGAAACCAACCGATGGATGCGAGCACGCATTACGATAGCATCAAGCCGGAAGATGTCATCTTCCGGCTTGGCAAAATTTAAATCAGCGGTTCCCTAGAGCGAACGGGCAGCAGCAACCACGGCATCGGCTGTGATGCCGAGTTCCTTGAGCACCGTGGGACCGGGAGCGCTGAGACCGAAACGATTGATGGCGACGGTCTTGCCATCAAGTCCGACAAAGCGGAACCACGGATCGGAGATGCCGGCCTCAATGGAAACACGCTTGCGGCATCCGGAAGGAAGAATCTCTTGCTGATAAGCTGCGTCCTGGCGAAGGAAACGCTCGAAGCAGGGCACGGAAACCACACGGGTTCCGGCTCCAAGTGTCGTGGCCGCTTCCAGAGCTACATGAAGTTCACTACCGGCTGAGAGGATGATGGTCTCAAGCTCCGCAGTCTCCTTGCGGGCGACATAGGCTCCCTTGAAGACACCCTGGCGGCGAATCTCAACGGGAATTTCCTTAAGGTTCGGGAGGTTCTGACGCGAAAGGGAGAGAAGTGTCGGTCCACCGGTATGCTCCAACGCGGCGGCATAGGCACCGGCGGTCTCTTCAGGATCGGCGGGACGGATGACATCGAGTCCAGGAATGGCACGCAGGGCGGCCACAGTCTCAACGGGTTCGTGAGTAGGCCCATCTTCACCAACCGCGACGGAATCATGGGTGAAGATATAGAGTACGGGGAGCTTCGACAGTGCGGCAACACGGATGGAAGGACGACCGTAATCACTGAAGACCAGGAAAGTCGCACCACTCGGACGGAAGATTCCATCGTAGGCGTAGCCATTGAGGATGGCGCACATGGCATGCTCACGGATTCCGAAGTGGATGTTGCGACCGGCATTGTCCTGACGGTCGAAATTCCCGCCGTTTTCGATGTAGTTCAGCGTCGATCCGTGGAGATCGGCGCTACCACTGATGAAGAGCGGCATGGCTTTGGAAATCGGCTGAAGGACAACGCTTCCGGCCTTGCGGGTGGCAATGCTCTCGTCTTCGGGGAATGTCGGGATGACGGAGAGTAGATCGGGAACTTCCTGATTGATGCCGGAATCAAGCAGGGCTGCAAGTTCGGTATTGGCGGAACGCCAGGCGGAGTATTCCTGTTCCCAGTCGGCATGGGCCTCAGAACGCTTCTCCTTGAGTGCGGCGAAGTAGGCAGTGACTTCAGGGGAGACAAAGAATTTTTCCTCGGGAAGACCGAGTCCCTTGCGGGCATCATCGGCAAATTTCACACCGCCTTCACCATGCGCCTTGCTCGTTCCTTCAACCTGGGGAATGCCCTTGCCGATCATGGTGCGGGCGACGATGAGATGCGGCTTCCCTTTTGTGGCCTTGGCCTGTTCGTAGGCAGCCAGAATGGCACCGTAGTTGTGGCCGTCGATCTCCTGGACATCCCAGCCATATGCCCGGTAGCGGGCCGACACATCCTCACTCTGACTGACATCCAACATGGCATCCAGAGTCACCCTGTTGGCATCATAGAAAAGGATCAGGTTGTCGAGACCGAGATGGCCGGCGAGAGACGAAGCCTCGGCGGAAACACCTTCTTGAAGGCAGCCATCGCCGGCAAGCACGACGACATGGTTGTTTAGGATGGTGTGCTGAGGGGTATTAAAACGGGCGGCAGCCATCTTGCCTGACATGGCAAAACCGACGGCATTGGCGACCCCTTGACCGAGAGGCCCGGTGGTGGCTTCTACGCCCGGGGTCTCGTGAAACTCGGGATGCCCCGGGGTGATGCTGTGAAGGGAGCGGAATTTTTTGAGCTGATCCAGGGGAAGATCAAAACCGGAGAGATGGAGCCATGAATAGAGAAACATGCTGCCATGGCCCGCGGAAAGAATGAACCGGTCACGGTTAATCCAACGGGGGGTGGAGGGGTTTAACTGAAGGGCATGACCGAACAGGACAGCACCAATGTCTGCGGCTCCAAGCGGAAGTCCGAGATGGCCCGATTTACAGGCGGAAACGGCATCAATGGCGAGTCCGCGTGCATCGCGGGCGGCAAGTTGGAGGATTTCTGTATTCATGAAAAGGAGCTTACCAGAACACCCTTACCACTCGTAATTTGCAAGCCTGCAACGATGAAATTTTTCCGTGATCCACTCACTTCCCGCACCTGAAATCAGAAGTGTCAGCAGACTATGGAACAGGCTGTTGTTGAGTCAGGCAGTGAAAGGCCCCCAGCCCCCAGATGAGTTCACGGCAATCAATGGGGATGATTTTTCGTGTCGAAAAAACATCGGCAAGGATTGCGGCGGCGGCTTGATCTGATTTTCCACCAAAGGAGGGCATCAGCACCGAGGTATTGGCGATGTAAAAATTGGCATGGCTTGCTGGAAGTCTCAATCCCTCGCGGTCGATGCGGGGTGGCATCGGTAGTTCCAGAACAGCCAAGGGAGTACCGTCGACAAGAGACATGGCGCGCAACCGCTCGAGATTCGCCGCAAGAGGCTCATGGTTGGGATCCGCACGATCCGGTTCCACAACGGTCACCACGGTTTCACGGGAAACAAAGCGGGTGATATCATCAACATGACCATCGGTGTCATCCCCTTCGATTCCATCCCCAAGCCAGAGAATCTGCTCCACTCCAAGATAGTCTCGAAGTCCCTGCTCGATCAGTTCCCGGGACATGGAGGGGTTACGGTTCGGATTTAGCAGGCAGGATTCCGTGGTGAGCAGGGTTCCATCCCCGTTGGGATCAACAGATCCTCCCTCAAGAATAAATCCCGGCTCGAAAAGCGGCAGCCCAAGCCGTTTCGCAATCGTGGTGGGAACGATGTCATCGGCATCATAGGGGGGGTACTTTCCTCCCCAGGCGTTGTACCCAAAGTCATTGATAGCAAGGGTTGGACCGATTGCTCGTTTGACGAAAATCGGTCCATGATCACGACACCAGGGTTCGTTGGTGGGAATATCAAAAAATTCGACACGCTCCATCGGTGCCACAGGAGAGAGGAGGCCGCGAATCTCTCTCTCCTGCTCGGGAGAAGAAATATTGATACGAAGGATTTCCGATTCCGCAATCGCCGTCGCCATACGAACTAGCGTCGGCGTGACACGGTCATAGCTGCCGGGAAAACTCTGCCCATTCCGATCAGGCCATGAAATCCAGGTCGCCTCATGAACTTCCCATTCCGCAGGCATGGAATACCCTTCGGAGCGTGGCGTTGGAAATGCCTCCGTCACGAGAAACAAAAATCGATCCGCGTGATCGGAAAAAACGCGACTTCCAGCTCAGAGAGCCTTCAGCTTTTCAAGCAAGGCTGCCTTGGAGGCAAGCCCGGTGGAGCGCTCAACCAAGGTTCCGTTCTTGTAAATAAAGAGTGATGGAATTGCCGTGATGCGGTTGGCCTGAGCCACAGCGGGAGTCTCATCGACATTCACCTTGGCTACAGTAACACTGCCCACCAACTCGTTGGCAATCTCATCAATCACAGGTGCAATCATCTTGCAAGGCCCGCACCAAGGTGCCCAGAAATCCACGAGCAGGACGGGCGATTTCGCCACCGTCTCGTCGTAGGTTGCATCGGTGAGTTCAAGGACGTTTGGTGAGGCCATGGAGAGGTGTTTTAAAGGTGAAAATAATCAGGCAATCAGCATCATCCAGACCTGAACACCGACAGCAAGAAGCGCAAGAGCCGCAGCCGCAATCGCAAAGGGCAAAGGAATATCATCGGCTGCATTCTCAGCCGTCTCATCCTCGTCTTCGTCCTCGTCGGAAGCGGCAGATTTTCCCTCCCCCTTGAGTTCGGCAAGATCAAGTTTCTTGGCGGCGGGAACAGCAAGGGATTCGAGTGGCTTGCGGGCGGCAGCGGCTGCCGGGGCTGCTTGCAGCTTGATGGTGGCCTGTGGAAGGGGTTTAACGGCAGCAGGAGGCACCACCATTTCCGGTTTGACGGGCGTAGGGGTGGCAGGAGCCGAGGCTGCTGCTGGAACACTCGGAATCGCTGGCTTCGGCACTGAAGGAACCGTCATGGCAGGTGGCTTGATCTCACCAAGTGGCTTCAAGGCACCCGGCATGCTGGGCATTTTTGGGGGACCACCGGCAGATGGGGCTCCCGGAATACCAGCTGGTATTGGCTTGGGCGGAAGATTCAGCGGAGGCAACTTAACAGGAGCACCTGGAGCTGCTGGCATCGGGGGAATAGGATTGTCTGTGGAGGAATCGCTCACGGCTTGGATAATGTTCGGAGGTTTAGGGGAAGCTTCGAATCGAAAGATAAAACGCACAGCATGGGAGTGTCAATCCCGACCCCTGTCATAATTGATAAACTTTTTATTGGCTGCCAGCCGTGCGCAACGAATGAGTCATCGAGGAGAGGTCCTCCAAAATTTTCAGGGCCTCAAGTCTGATCATATCGGGAGCATCAACTGGTGGAGCCGCCGCCTCATCATCATCGGGATCCGCGGGCGGTGCTTTCTTCTTGGTCACCAGTGGCAACTCAGGCTTGTCAACGGTATCAAGCGAGACCTCATAAGCCTTGTCCTGCGGTTCCGGATGCAGCTTGCGTTCCGCGTCACGCTCCTCACGCGTTTTTTTCTCGTCGGCAAGTTCCGCCTTGCGGACTTTTTCATTAAGCGAGAGTTGGTTGCGGTCAAGCCTCTCCCGGAGCAGTTTCATATCTTCGCTGATGAAGTGAAATTCCGGATCTTTCGCGACGCGCGCCGAGGAGCGTTGACGCAGAGCCTCGATCAACGGCGTGGTGGAGCTGAATTTATTAATCGGCTGGGGATCGACCTCGTCGTAGGCCAGAGGATTGGGAAGTGAACCCTCCCCGATCTCCGGCGTGTCGGTCGGAGATGGAAGGACGATGTCGGAGAGAACACCGCGATGCTGGGTGGATCCTCCGGAAACACGGTAGAATTTCTGAATCGTGAGTTTGAGAGATCCGGCCCCGGCACCCTCTGAGTGAAAGAGGGGCATGAACTTGTCGACATCCAGGAGTGTCTGAACTGTTCCTTTTCCAAAGCTTCTCTGATCACCGACGATGACAGCGCGACCGTAATCTTGAAGGGCAGCGGCAAAAATCTCGCTCGCGGAGGCACTCAACCTGTTGATGAGAACAACCATCGGACCATCATAGAAGGGTTTGATCTCACTATCTTCCGAGACACTCACCCGTCCGTTGGAGTCTTTTGCCTGCACCACCGGTCCCGGCCCGACAAAAAGCCCGCTTAGATTGATTGCTTCTTCGAGCGAGCCTCCGCCGTCGCGACGCAGATCGACGACCAATCCCTGAATCCCTTCCGTTTTCATGCGGGTCAGGATTCTGCGAACATCCTTGGTGGTACTGGCCTCGCGTTGGCCCGGTTGGTGATCCATCTCGCTGTTGTAAAAGGAGGGCACGGTCAGCCACCCGAGTTTCTTAATGGTTCCATCGGCCCCCTTGCTCTCGATAATCTCCCCCTTGGTCTCCGCATCCTTGAGCTGCACAACATCCCGGTTGATCTCAATGACGCTCCGTTTGGAGGGATCGGTGGAATTTGCAGGAATGACCTGAAGCCGCACCAAGCTTCCCTTGTCACCGCGGATTTTCTCAACAACCTTGTCGAGATTCATGTCGACTACGTCCTCAAAAGGTCCCTTCCCCTGTGCCACGGCGGCAATCCGATCATTGGCCTTCAGTCTTCCATCCTTATCCGCGGGACCACCTGGAACCACTTCCACGATTTTTGCATAGCCGTCGTCAGGCCTCAAGACAGCTCCTATTCCGACCAGCGAAAGCTTCATCTGAATCATGAAGTTCTCCATTTCCGAGGGACTCATGTAGTCGGAATGGGGATCATAGCTCTGGGCAAGCGCATCCAGGAAGGTCTTGATCACATCTTCGTCATTCTGCTCGTTGATGCTCTTGAGATATTGATCATACCGCTTCGAAACCACCTTAGCCGGGGGATTGATGGGATGTTCGTTCAGATGCTCCTGCAACAACTCCGCCTCAATCCGATCAGCCCAGAGTTTGTCAGCCTCCGCCTCATTGGCCGGCCACGGTGCCTTCTTGCGGTCGATCTGAATTGACTTGTCACTGGAGAAGTCATGCGGTGCGGCCGCCAGCACCTTGTTCTTGGCCACCCTTTCCTCCACCCGCTGACGATAGCGCGTGAAAATTTCCCGGGGTGCCGTCAGATCCCCATGGAGAATATCGCTCGCCAGCGTAGGCGCATACCGGTCATTGAATTCATCCACATCCCCTTTGGTAAAATAGAGATGGTTGTAATCGAGTACCTGAAGATAATTTTTCAACACCCTTTCCGACATGGATAGGGGAGGCTCGGACTCAAGATGCGGCGGATTTTTTTCCGCCAGGGAGAGGGGATGAAGATAATGCCCCTGCTCCAACATCCTAGCCACAGTGGCGGCAACAGGCCCCATGTCGGTAGTCGGCGCGTTTGTGGGAGCAGGTGTGACGCTTGCATTCGTATCTTCCGCTGAGAGCGAGCCACTCCAACAGAGTGAGACGGCAAGCAGCGCAACGCCGCAAAAGAGTTTTTTTGTCACCTTGGGGAGGCTGGAGGTCATGGAAATAACAACGTTGCAGAGAGACGGAAGAAAAGCAAACTTCATGAGATGAACGAAGATACGACACCTACCCCCCAGAAAATGTTCACCGGTGGTGCTTTGGAGACCAATTCCTACCTCCTCTCGTGTCCCGGTGGAAATCTCCTGATTGATGCTCCTGAAGGGGCTGCAGAGGCTTTTCGGGACGTCCCAATTTCCCTGCTCGTACTGACCCATGGCCACTTCGACCATGTTTGGGATGCCGCCGAACTTGCACGCACTCACCGCTGCCCGGTCGCCATGCACGCCACGACGGAGGAAATGCTTGCCGACAGGAAGCTCCTCCGCCGGTTCGGTCTTGATCTGGAGGTTGAACCGGTCTCTGCGGGATTGCTCCTTCAGGAGGGGAAAAGGCAACCATTGTTGGGAAGCACTTTCGACATCTTTGAAGTTCCAGGCCACTGCCCCGGCAGCCTCTGCTTCCACACCATCACGGGTGAAAATTCCATTCTCTTTGGAGGTGACGTACTTTTTGCGGGAGGTGTCGGCCGATGGGATCTCCCGGGAGGCGACAGGGACCTGCTCTTTCATGGAATCCGGAGCAAACTTTTCCCACTGAGTGACACAACCGTCGTCTATCCAGGACATGGTCCTTCAACAACCATCGGAAGGGAAAAAATGACCAATCCCTATCTTCAATAAGTCTCCTTGCTTGGTCCGTTTTCAAACTTCTCGGCTCGACAGAATATGCCTTGCCCGATTAGGAACCATGGATGCCCTCCTTTGCATTCGTAGCCCTTGACGCTCAAGGGCAGCAAGTCAGTGACCATTTAGATGCTGCCAATCAGACTGAAGCCATTAATCTCCTGCGCAGCCGGGGCCTCTTCCCCACCAGTGTCAAGGAGCAGGCGGTCGGCAAGGGTAAAGGGAAAAAAACGCCAGCACCTGTAGTCGGCAAAAGCAGCACCGCCAAAAAATCCGGCGGGTTCGCCATTCCCTTCCTCCAAAAAAAGACCATCAAGAGCAAAACCCTGATGATCTTCACACGCCAGTTGGCGACCCTGATTGATGCGGGACTGCCGCTGCTGAGGGGCTTGACGGTTCTAGGCAATCAGGAGCCGGATCCAGTGCTCAAACGAACCATCTCCGATCTTGCCGAATCCGTGCAGGGAGGAAGCACCTTTAGTGACAGCCTGATTACCCACCCTAAAATTTTCAACAAACTCTATGTGAACATGGTCAAGGCGGGAGAGTTGGGCGGCGTGCTTGAAATCGTGCTCAACCGTCTTGCCGAGTTTCAGGAGAAAGCGCAGCGGGTGAAAGGCAAGGTGCAATCCGCCATGATGTACCCCGCCATCGTTCTGGTCATCGCCGTGTTGATTGTGTCGGGACTTCTCGTCTTCATCGTTCCTAAATTCGAACAGATCTTCCACGACATGTTGGGAGGAAAACCCCTCCCCTTGATCACCCAGATCGTGGTGGGCATGAGCAGAGGCATCAAGGACAACATCCTCTGGATTATCATCGTTGGCGCAGTCATCGTCTCTCTTTTCAAATACATCGCTTCAACCGAGAAGGGTTCGGCCCTCCTCGACCAACTCGCCCTCAAGGCCCCGATGTTCGGTGACCTGACACGAAAAAACGGCATTTCCCGTTTCACCCGCACCTTAGGGACCCTTGTGTCCAGCGGTGTGCCTATTCTCCAGGCCCTCAACATCACCAAGGAAACGGCAGGCAACACTGTCATCGCCACGGCCATTTCAAAAATCCATGACAGTGTCCGTGAGGGAGAATCAATCGTCCGT
>Ga0302155_10003243_pt1 | contig 10624 bp, 7 predicted proteins | sample I_Bog_N3_1_FD_193508 | JGI IMG/M metagenome (GOLD analysis project Ga0302155, IMG submission 193508) | Peat permafrost microbial communities from Stordalen Mire near Abisko, Sweden - I_Bog_N3_1 | ecosystem: Environmental > Terrestrial > Soil > Wetlands > Peat | place: Sweden: Abisko, Stordalen...
AGAGCACCGGCTTGCAGCGCCTCTTCCAGCAAGGCCTGCATCTTCTCGATCTCTTCGTCAGATGCAGCACGATCGAGTGATGTCATACACATGGCACGCAAGGTCGAATGCCCCACCAATGCCGCAACATTGACCGCCGCAGGCCTCTTGCGCAACGCATCCAGATAAGAGGCAAACGTGGCAAAACGTTCCTGATTCTCCCCGCCGAGTAGATTTAGCGGCGCCGGCGTTGGGCATTCCTTGCTCAACGGTGCAATGCTGATGCCGCAGTTACCGGTAATCACCGTTGTCACACCTTGCGACACCTTGTAGCTCATGTTCGGTTGCGACAGCACGGCCTGATCGTCATGTGTGTGTGAGTCGATAAAACCCGGTGCCACGATCTTGTTGCTGGCATCGATGCGCACCGCAGCCTCGCGTCCGGCAAGATCGCCTATCTCCGCAATCATCCCCGCGACGATACCAATATCGGCACTAAAACGCGGCTGGCGATTTCCATCAATCAACGTGCCGTTGGCGATCAACAGGTCGAATTTCGTTTTTTCCGCTGTGGACTGGTTCATCAATACGACTCCGTCATTCAAGTAGATTGCGATTTCACCTCTTCCACAGAACCGCCGCTACAGAAGTATCAGTTCGGCTGGAGAATGTGCATTGCTTGAGATGGACTATAGATGGAGGTGCCGGCAGCGTCCAATGAGAAGATTTGGCTACCCTATAACTTTTGTCTATATACTCGGAATGCGGTAATGACAGCGGCAATGACAGACAAACGCCGAGAAACCAAGCCTCTCCAGACACCATGAGATTGCCATGCGCCTAAGGCATATTGAGATATTCAGTGCGATCATGCGTACCGGAAGTACCGTCGGTGCTTCGCGTCTGCTCAACGTGACGCAACCGTCCATCAGCAAAATGCTCCAGCATGCCGAGCAGACACTGGGCTTCAAGTTGTTCGAACGCTCCAAGGGAAAGCTCGTACCGACGCCAGAGGCGCTACGCCTGCAAGAAGAATTGGAGCCATTCGACAAACAGCTCATGCGCATCAAGCGCGTGGTGGCGGATCTGGCGGTCGGCAGTGCGGCGCCCTTGCGTATTGCAGCTACACCCGCCATTGCACACCACTTCGTACCGCACGCCATCGCGCAATGGTGCCGTGCCTACCCGGCTTCCGAATGTGCCATGGCAGTCTCGCATACACGGGAAATGCTGTATGCACTGTTGTTGAACGAAGTAGACCTGGGGCTGACGATGCAAGCAGTTTCACATCCCAATCTGATCTCTACGCTGGTAGCAACTTGCGAAATATATGCGATTGCACCAAAGGATTGGTGGCCAAAAAAATTACTCGCCAAACCCCTCCTGCCGGAAGAATTGTCAGACCAGCCGTTTATCGGTATCGATATCGCATCGCCGCTGGGCTCGGCCATGTCAACCTGGCTCGATGGCGTTGCGCCACCGCCGCATGTGCGTATTTCCGTACAAACCTTTACGCTGGCACGCGCGCTGGTGGAGGAAGGCATTGGCATTGCTGTCGTCGACAGCTATACCGCCAAGGCCAAGCTGGCAGGATCGGAAATTCAGATCAGAAAACTGGCACTCGATATGCCCACCAACGTTTATGCTCTGACGAATCGCTCCCGTCCACCGCCAAATACGGCTGCTTATTTGTTGGATATGCTTCGCAAGATCGGATGACCAGGCACTGTCAACAAAATGCCGCAAATGTATGCATTATTTAAATTCCCTTTTCTTTCAATGACATAGACTTAACAAAGGGATGTTATCCACAAGACTATCCACAATAAATGTGGATAACTCAGATCAACCTCGATGATTATTGCCATGCATCACTTATTAATCCATGGCAACGTCACCGCGTCCCCCGAGTGCCTTGTACAGTAAGACCAAATCCTCCGCCAGAGCCTGCCGTGTTGCCAGTTGCTGCTCCACCAGATTGCTGCGCTGAATTTGCGCATTCAATACATCAAACTGAGGCGCTTCGCCAACGTCGACGCGTTGTTGTGTGAGCATGATCTGGTCGTTTTGAAGTTTGACAGCAGCATCCAGTTTTGTGAGACGGCCATGGTCGCCCTGACAGCGCAGCATGGCCGATTCGACATCGGCCAAGGCGGCCAAGACTGCCTTGCGGTAGTTGGCCAGCGCCGCATCGTGTGCGGCTTCGGCTTGCTTGATGGCTGCTTGTACATGGTTACCGTTCAGTATTGGCAGATAGAGCTGAGGGCCGAAGTTCCAGTAACGGCTGGCCTGCTGACCGAATTGACCAGGGTGGATGCTGTCCCAGCCGGCACCGCCGACCAAGGTGAAGCGCGGGTATTGATCGGCCATGGCGGCGCCGATATCGGCGGTGGCGGCGGCCAACTGGCGTTCGGCGATACGGACATCGGGGCGGCGTTCGAGTACCTGTGAGCTCACGGCAAAACTGGCAGCTTCGGGCAATACAGCTTGGTCTTCGGTATGACCGAGCTCGCTAGCGATGTCTTCTTGCGGCAGGCCGGTCAGTGGAATCATGGCGGTGATGCTGGTTTGCAGCGCCGCTTCCAGAGAAGGCAGCATGGATTGTGCATTGCTCACGCCGATTTCGGCCTGCTTGACATCCATATCGCTCACCACACCCGCCCTGCGTTGCAGTTGCACCAACCTGAGCACTTCGCGATTGTCCTTGAGAATGGCGCTGGCATTGGCCAGCCGCAATTGCAGATGGCGATAATCGAGCACATTTCGCGCGGTTTCGGCGCTCACGCGCAAGGCCACGTCTTGGCGCTGGAGTTCGACGGCGCCAGCTTTTGCTCTGGCCGATTCGACGTTACGCGCAATGTGGCCGAACAGGTCGATTTCCCACGAAGCGTCGAGGCCGCCGCGATAGTCAGTAAATCCGGTAGCAGGATTGGAAAAAGGAATGTTGGCGAAGTTTTCGCTATCCCGGCTGAACTGGTCGCGGCCGACGCGCCCTGCCCCGTTCACTTGCACATCACGCGCACTGGCGGTTTGTGTGATGCCGGCGCGCGCCTGAGCAATGCTGGCATCGGCCGAGGCGATGTCAGGGCTATGCAGCAAGGCGCGCTGTACCAGCGTATCCAGGCCACCGTCCTGAAAGCCGGACCACCAGACGTAGGGTTCGACAAGATGGGGGCCGGCCGCTGGCACAGTGGCACGAAATTGTTCGGGCGCAGCCTGCCCTGGTGTAATGCGTTGATAGTCGGGGCCGACAGCACAACCTGCCAGCAGTGCCGCAGTCAGGCAGGCGGGAAGCCCTAGTTTTGATTGCTTGAGTCTGGTGCAAAGGCTCATTGTCCGCTCCGTTTTTTGAATAGCACATAGGCAAGGCTCATGTTGACGATGCCGATCGCAAGCAGCGGCCAGAGATGAGGCCAGGCTTGTTCCAGACCGTATCCCTTCAAGAAGATACCTTTGACCACGATGATGAAATGCGTCAGCGGATCGATGGCGCTAATGCCACGCAGGATGAGCGGCATGTTTTCCACCGGTGCCATATAGCCCGATAAAATGACGGCCGGCGTCATGAAGCCGAATGAGCCGAGAAAGGCCTGCTGTTGGCTGCTGCAAAAGGAAGAAATAAACAGACCGCAGCCCGATAGCGCGAAACCGTAGCACATCATCGACCCGTAGAGCACCAACAGACTGCCGGAGAGTGGTACACGGTAAAGCAAGACGGCGGCCAAAATGATGAGGCTTCCTTGCACGATGGCGACCAGGATGCCGGGGATGGCCTTGCCGGCCATGATATAGGCCGGCGTCAGGGGCGAGACCAGCAATTGGTCAAACGTGCCTTCCTCGCGTTCGCGCGCCACCGAGATCGCGGTGATCATGAGGCAACCCACGGTCGTGATGATGGCAACCAGGCTCGGCAGCACAAACCATTGGTATTCCAGGTTCGGATTGTAAAGATTTTGCACTACGAGGCTCGCCGGCAGCGTTTGCCCGAGCCGCTCTGCGGAGTAGGCCTGGACTACTTGCGCGGCATAACCATAGGCGATCTGCGCACTGTTGGAGCGACGCCCATCGATCAGGGCTTGCAGGATGCCGACTTCACCGCGCGCCAACTTGCGCGAGAAATCGCTCGGTATGCGCACTACCAGCAGAGCACGTTGGCGATCAATGACTTCGCGCAGGTCTTTTTCGCTATACAGATTGATGATGACAGGGAACGCCTTGGCGGCGGCCAGACGTTGCGCCAGCTCAATCGAGGCAGCGCCGCCATCCTGGTTATAGATGGCTAGTGTGCTGTTTTTGACTTCCAGCGTGGCAGCAAAGGGAAACAACGCCAGCTGCAGCAGCACTGGTGTGACCAGCATGATCCGCCCCATGCGCGTAGAGACCAGTGCAATCAATTCTTTGCGAATGAGCGTAACAAGTGCATGAAACATGTCCTGGCTTCCTCTAGTCGTCCAGGCGACGGCCGAACTTAAGCACGGTCAAGCCGAGCCAAAAGATCGAAGACGCCAGTAGAAAAGCAGCATTGATGGCCAGGATGGGCCAGATATCGCCCGCCTGAAACAAGGTCTGCAAAGCACTGACAAAATAGCGCGCCGGGATGAAATAACTGGCCAGTTGGACCGGCCAGGGCATACTGCTGATTTCGAACACATAGCCCGAGAGCATGGTGGCGGGCAGGAAGGCTGCAGTGAGCGCGGCCTGGGCAGCCATCAACTGGTTGCGCATTGTGGTCGAAAGAAAAAGGCCCAGCCCCAGGCTGCTGCCAAGAAACAGGCTGCCAACCACGAACAAGGCCAGCAGCGAGCCGCGGTAAGGCACGCCGATAATGAGCGTGGCCATGACGACACATAAGGCCATGGCGAAGATGCCAAGCACGTAGTAAGGCAGTATCTTGGAGAGCAGCAGCTCCATGCGCGACACTGGCGTGGCCAGCAGAGATTCCATCGTGCCGCGCTCCCATTCGCGCGCAATCACCAATGAGGTTAGCAAGGCGCCGATGATGGTCATGATGACCGAGATGGAACCGGGCAACAGGAAGTTGCGGCTGACCGTGCTGGGATTGAACCAGTAGCGCGCACTGAGCTCGGCCAGAGGGGGCGGGGTCTGACCGGCGTCGATACTGCGCTGACCTAACCAGGTTTGCCAGGCACCTTCCATATAGCTGCCGAGAAAATTGGCCGTATTGGGTTCGGCGCCATCGGTAAGCACCTGGATTGCCGCCGCTCCTTTACCCTGACGCACCTTGGCTGAAAAATCGGACGCAATCACGACCATGCCGCGAATCTCGCCTGCTGCCAGCAAAGTACGCGCATGCTGGCGCGAACTGTCATGCACTACATCGAAATAACGCGAACCTTCCAGCACCTGAGCGAAGCGACGCGCCTCTGCTCCCGTGTCCTCCACGACCAGGCCGATTCTCACTGTATTGGCGTCCAGATTGATGCCGAAGCCGAAAATCAGCAACAGAATGACCGGCAGTACGAAGGCAATCAGGATGCTGCTGGGGTCGCGTACGATCTGCGCCGACTCCTTGCGGCATAGCGCCAGCAGGCGGCGCAGCTTGATGTTGCCGATTTCCACGTCAAGCATTGTCATGCGGCCTCCTGCGCGGCGACATCATTGCGCTGTACCAGACGGATGAACGCCTCTTCCATGGTGACGTTCTCTGCCGCGCTTGTCCGTGCGCTCTCCTTGAGTTCGTCTGGCGTGCCAGAGGCAATGATGCGACCGTGGTAAACCAGGCCAATGCGATCGCAATACTCCGCTTCGTCCATGAAGTGAGTGGTCACCATCACGGTCACGCCCTTGTCTACCAGACCGTTGATATGGGTCCAGAATTCACGTCGCGTAATAGGATCCACACCCGAGGTTGGTTCATCCAGAAACAAGAGCGGCGGCTGGTGCATGATGGAGCACGACAATGCCAAGCGCTGCTTGAATCCGAGCGGCAGTTCATTGGCCTGCGTGGATAAAAATGGCGTCAGTGCAAACACCTTGATCATGCTTTGTATCATCGTGCGCTGCGCGTGGCCTTGCAGGCCGTAGATGCCGGAGAAAAAATCCAGGTTTTGCGCCACGGTGAGATTGCCATATAGCGCAAATTTTTGCGCCATGTAGCCCAGCTCGCGCCTGGCCCGGCTGGCGCTCTTCTTCAAGTCTATTCCCATCACGCTGGCGGTCCCTTCCGAAGGCGCCAACAGGCCGCACATCATCTTGAAGATGGTCGATTTTCCAGCCCCGTTGGGGCCGAGCAGACCGAAAATTTCACCGCGCTTGACGCTGAATTCAACATGATCGGTGGCAATGAAGTCACCGAAGCGGCGCGTCAATGCCTTGGCCGAGATCACCGCTAGCGGGTCCACCCCTGCGGGCAGTCGTGCTTCGCGCGTGTGCTCGGCAAGCACAGAATCGCCGCCGGGACCGCCGCCCAAGATGTCGATAAAGGCGTCTTCGAAGCGTGGCTCGACATCAACCATCTGCGCCGATGCGCCGGCATCCAGGCCAGCCAGATCAGGACGTTCGCCTGCACGTCGCAAGACCAGACGTAGCGCCGCGCCCTGGATCACACCGTCGATCACTTCCGGTTGGCGTAGTGCACGTTGCAGCACGTGGCGCTGATTGCCCTCGATATGACGCAACTGGATGCTGCGCCCGCGCATCGACTCCATCAGTGCGCGTGGTACGCCGGCATACTCGAGCTTGCCGGCATGCATGAGCAAGACGTCGCTGCAGAGCTCGGCTTCGTCGAGATAAGAGGTACTCCACACCACGGCCATGCCCGCACCTGCCAGTTCGCTGACCATGTGCCAGAGTTCGCGCCGCGAAATCGGGTCCACGCCTACGCTGGGTTCGTCCAGCAGCAGTACTTTGGGGGTGCCCAGCAGCGTGCAAGCCAAGCCCAGTTTTTGCCGCATGCCGCCAGAGAGCTTGCCCGCCAGGCGCTCTGTGAAGCGCGCCAGATCGGTGAATTGGAGCAAACGCTTGAAGCTGGCTTCGCGCGCAGTGCCAGTGACATTGCGCAGATCGGCATACAGCCGGAGGTTTTCCAGGACGGTGAGGTCTTCGTAGAGTCCGAATTTTTGCGGCATGTAGCCGACAATTTCATGCAACTTCACGCTATCGACTATCGGATCCAATCCTTCGACCTGCACCGTACCCGAACTGGGTTTCAAGAGGCCCGCGATGATGCGTATGAGGGTAGTTTTTCCTGCGCCATCAGGGCCGACCAGGCCAGTGATACAGCCGCGCCGCACGGTACCGTCGATGCCGCACAATGCAGGCCGTGCGCCGAACTGTTGTTGCAAGTCGGCGATGACGATGGCGATGTCGTTCCCATGCGGGCTCGGATCAGCATTTGCGACCGGACTCATGGTGGCCGGACTCAAGGTCGCTCCGCAAGCCTGAGCGTGACCGGCATGCCCTGGCGCAGCGCAGCGTCCGGGTTTTTGACAATCACACGCAGGCGATACACGAGCGCGGTGCGCAGGTCCTGCGTCTCTACGTTCTTCGGTGTGAATTCTGCTGTGGGTGAAACGAAACCGATCGTGGCGTCATAGGCTTGCTTGCGCGAGTCGGTATAGACCTTGACGGCCGTACCGGGTGGTAATTTCCCCAGATCCGGCTCACTGGCATAGGCTCGGACCCATACCGGATTGTCCAGTGAAAGTGTATAGACGGTATTGCCAGCCGAGAGCATGGCACCAGGCTCTACCGCACGCGTGATGATAGTGCCATCGGCCGGGGCGACAAGTTGCGTATCAGACAATTGCAGCCTGGCCTGAGCGATTTGTGCGTTGGCCCGTTCCTCGTTGGCGTTGACTTCGGCCACCTCTTGCTTGCGGTAGCCATGCTCCATTGCCTTGCAGGCCTGACGCGCGACTTCGGTTTGCGCAGCGGCCTGATCGCGCTGCGCTTTGGCGTCGTCGATGGCTTTCTCGGTGGTGGCGCCAGTGTTGGCCAATTTCAGGAGACGTTGGTAAATCTGCTGCGCATCCGTCTGCGCCGCTTCGCGCGCCTTCAAGGTTGCCCGTGCCTGCGCCACATCTTCGGCGCGATAGCCGGCGTGGTAGAGCGCTTTATGCGCCTGCAGGGCGGCATGATTGGCCGTGGCATCGTTGACGGCGATACGGAAGGGTTCCGCATCCAGCTCACCCAATTTATCACCGGCATGCACTTTGGCGCCCTCGTCTACCACAAGCTGCTTGAGTCGCCCGCCGACCCTAAAAGCCAAATTCACTTCGCGGATATCAACATTTCCAGAAAGGGTCAGTTCGCCATTGGCTTGGCGGGCTGCATAGAAAATCCAGGCGCAACCTACGATCACAATGAGAATGACGCTGGCGGCGATGAGATTTGTTCGTTTCATTGTTCAGGCTCCGGCGGGCGTAAGCCCAGCAATGCTTACTCGATGCAATGCATTTTCAATCGAGCCCGCCAAGAACACCTTGTCCTAGATCAACCTAAACCAAGAAATCGACAGTGACCGCGAACTTTCCGGGCCAGTGCAGTGAAACGATGTACTGATTGAAGCTACAGCTGAAAAGCTGAGCTGCCTTTGATCGCTTATAGAGCTGGGGGTTTTTTCTTAACTTGCTTCTTTCCCATCCACGCCACAAATGTATGCAATGTTTTAATTTTCTTTATTTTCAATGACATAGCTTAGACCAAACTATTTTTCTGTCACCGCAATGCAGCCTCATACCCATCATCTTTTGTTCCCGTTATGAATGGCATTTTGAGCTTTTTTGGTTCCTCGCAGGCTGATACACGGCGTGCCAGACATGAGACAATAAGCGCCCTGTGGTAACTACGTCATGATGTCTCGGCTAAGGGATGTTGATTGATAAAGCGATAGTTCAGTTGAATCGATTAATAGCACTTGGCCTGTGCTCAATACTTGCAACCTTTTAAACCATTTGGACATGGATAACAAATCAAATAAGCACAAGTCTTGGGGCCGCGTTAAATTTCCTTTGCTGCGTAGAGTGGTTTCTTACCTGCCATTACTGGCGACATGCTTTGTAGCAGGCGAGGTCTATGCGACAGAATCTGTCATGCCTCAGGTCGAGGCGAAGAGTCCGATCCCATTTCCCTCTGACAGTCCTGGTCGACCAGCCTATGTGAGTAAGTGGCAACGACATTTTGAAGCAGGAAATAATCCCATCGGCGAGTTGCAGGGCGGATTTTTCTGCGTCAATAAAGGAACCATCCAATGGAACGCCAAAGCCGCTGAATTTCTCCTGCCAACTTCAACTTTGTTCGCGCGTTTCCGAGCGGAGTTGCAGAAAAATAATTATCCCGTTCCCACCCCTAAAGTCGTACCGCTATTTCAGGAAAAAGCCGACGATGGCGCTACGTCTAAGGAAGAACATAAGCCTGCTGACAACACACTTCAAATTGGTGTGATCATTTCACAAGTGCAAACCAACCTTTGCCAAAAATCGACTTCGTCCTGGACCGGTGAGGCCTACATCAAATTGGAATGGCAAGTGTTCGCTCCCGAGCAACAAAAGGTGATATTTAAAACCACCTCCGAAGGGGTGTTTCGGACGAAGGACAAAGCGATGGATGGGCCGATATCTGTTATTCCGGTCGAGGCATTCGCAGTCGCAAGCCGTAATCTACTTGCAGAGCCCAACTTTCTGGCCGCCGTTCAGACGCCGTATGACGCCACAGCGGCCATCAACACGACTAGCCAAGGTGCGACCGTCGCGGCCACTCAAACAACTAATCCGCTATCTATCGACAACATTGCACCTGCCCATGCGGACGGTGGGATATCAAAGAATATTACAGACCTCAGATCTGCTGTGGTCACGGTGCTCAGCGAAGGTAAATCGGGAACAGGTTTTTATATTGGCAGCTCAGGCTGGCTACTGACTAATCAACATGTCGTCGGCAACGCAAAGTTTGTGAAAGTACGTATGCCAACCGGACGCGAACTGGTGGCCGAAGTGCAAAGAGTGGATGCAACTCGCGATGTAGCCCTGCTTAAGACTGAGCCAATTGGCATTCGCCCGATCCCCCTGCGAATCTACGAGCCCGCGATTGGGGAAGACGTTTATGCCCTGGGGTCACCTTTGGGCGATACCTTCAACACCAGTTTGACTCACGGTATCTTGAGTGGCGTTCGGGTCTTCAAAGCACAAGAGTATTTGCAAAGCGACGTGGCGATATTGCCAGGAAGCAGTGGCGGGCCATTGCTGGATAAATCCGGGCAAGCTATCGGCATCACGGTGTCAGGATTAGGTGCCGCAGGTGTCGCCGGCATGAATTTTTTCATTCCGTTGGGAAGCGCAATTGACAAACTACAACTGCAACTCCAGACCGCAAAAAACTCACGGTAATTGATCGTGCAACGGCACCAAGAATGACGCATTGCGCAGTATCTGCAAGAAGGTGAGTCGGTGCAGATGCTGTCGCACTGCGAGACGTCCAACATCGATGTCCTTGTGCTCTATTCACAACGACATCGGATGCCGAACCGGATTATTTATTGCGTAGCAACAGTTTCCCGAAGTCCCTGTCAAGCGCTGCCAGCGAGGCATCGATTCTCGTACGATGCTCGTTCGTCCAACGCGCTTGTTCGTCAAGATTCTTGGCCGCGGCATTGAGCATGCGCTTCATCTCCGCCGGTTGCGGCCCA
>Ga0302155_10003253_pt1 | contig 10601 bp, 10 predicted proteins | sample I_Bog_N3_1_FD_193508 | JGI IMG/M metagenome (GOLD analysis project Ga0302155, IMG submission 193508) | Peat permafrost microbial communities from Stordalen Mire near Abisko, Sweden - I_Bog_N3_1 | ecosystem: Environmental > Terrestrial > Soil > Wetlands > Peat | place: Sweden: Abisko, Stordalen...
CCACACCCTCTTGAATCATTTCGATGCGCTCGATCAGGGTCTCGATCGTCCGGGCATCCATGGTCCCATCGACGACGAGGTACTGGACGAGAACGTTGTGTTCGAGGCCGTAGCGGTGGGCTCGGTCCTCACATTGTTCCATGTCTCCCGGCACCGACCACATCTCGACGAACACCACGACAGTGGCTTCAGTCAGGGTGTGCCCGACGCCCGCTGCCTTGAGGTTGCCGAGAATGATGTTGCATTCAGGGTCAGGTTCGATGCCAAGGTCTTTGTCACCCTGAAACCGCAGCTTCTCAGCCTCGACCTTCTTGGGCGACATTCCGCCAATGATCCGGGCGGCTTGCGGGAACGCTTCATAAAGCTGCGCCACCACGTCGCGGTGGATCGCAAAGACGATGACCTTCTCTTCGGCCTCCAAGAGCCGCTTGATGTGCTCGACCGCCATCGGGACCTTGGACAGCGCAAGCTCGTGTCTTGCCTCTGAGAAGGCCGCAAAACCCGGTTCTACCTCACCTGCGCCGAGATCGCTGACCTCGGTGGCTTTGAAACCGTCGCCAAGTATCGTCGCCATGGAATCGAGGATGAATCCGGCGTCCACCTCTGCCAGCGAAATCTTCGGGTTGTAGGCCACGTTGTCGTTAGCGGCTGACAGCATCGCCAAGGCTTCGGTGAACTTGTCCCTCTCGGTGTTGATCCGCTTTTTGAGCCCTTCGGCCGGAAGCAAAACCACCTGCCGTGTCTTGGGCGGAAGGTCCTTCATCACGTTGGACTTCAGGCGCCGGACCATGAAGGTTCGACGAAGCTTCTCATTGAGATCGGACAAGTTGGAACCACCATCCGCCACCAGACCGAACGGACCTTCATATCCATCGCAATACTCAAGAGCGAAATTGTAATAGCTACTGCCCAGACCATCCGGATCGAAGTCGCGGATCATCGGCCACATATCCTTGGGCTTCTTCATCATCGGCGTGCCGGTAAGCATCAGGCGAATCCATGCCGTTACGCCGGGCTTCGATCTCACTTCCTTCGCGGCGCGGATGATCTTTCCGCCCGGTCCTTTTTTCTCCTTACGCAGATACCACTCGCCAAAGATGACCTTGGTCCGTGCAGATGCCGGATTTTGGAGGTACTGGGCTTCGTCACAGACGAGAATTCCCCATTCCTCAGCCTGCAATGCCTCCTTGTTGCGGGCCAGAATATCGTAGTTGATAATGACGAAATCGGTGTTCGGGATGTCGTTGCCATAGGCCACACCCACGGTCAGTTTCTTGTCCACCAACCACTTTTCCATCTCCTTCTTCCAGTTCAGCTTGAGCGTCGCTGGGCAGACAATGAGACCGGAAGTGAGATCGAGGTTGTTGATGACGCCGACGGCCTGAATGGTTTTACCGAGGCCGGGGCTGTCTGCGATCAATGTGTCGGAACGCTCGCAAGCGTAGAGAATACCTGCTTTCTGGTACGGTAGATAATCGAGCCGTTCACCCTTGTGGTTGTACATCTCCGGGCAGGGGATGTCGGCTTCGGCGTACATGGCATATGATGCGTTGAGCGCTGCTTCCCGCTCAGCGACCAGATCATCCAGTTCCAGTTTGGCATCACCAACCGCGTACTCGTGGAACGCGAGCACACGCTTCCACTCCTCGGTTACCCACTTCCGGTGCTTGAGCCTCTCGAAATACCACCCTGCCTCACGGAACAGGTAGGCCTCCGTCTGGAAGCACGTGGCCACATAGAGACCACCGATGAGTTCGATTTTCATGGAAAGGTTGGTGTCTTGTCAGTTTGGGATTGGGTGGCGCATGTCGATCTGGCGACAACGTTCGCGAAAATCGACATACACCACCATTAAAGAAAAGTCAAACTAACACTACGAGATACGCTTCAACCATCCACGCAGGGTGGAGTCACCGATCCCGAGGTTGCGAGCCGCGCCACGGATCGAGGCATCCTGCATCGCCGCCTTGATGACCGTTGCCGAGAACTCACGGCCGTCGGTCGTCGTGAAGACGGTATCTTCAAGCTCTGCCACAGGTGGAGTGATGTTCTTCACCACCAGCTTGTCGCCGACGCGTTCGATAACCGGACCTTCAACGACAGGCTCTGCTTCGATTTCAGGCAGGTCGTCGCCTTCATCTTCGGGCTCGACACCATCAGCGCTGTGCTCGATGTCGCAACCCACCTCGTAACAGTAGTCACAGATTACCGGATCAGGCTCGTTGTCTTCCAGATCGATAACCTGCTTGGGGTCAGCCTGCGCCGAGCCGAGCAGCATCTTGACGACATCGGCCGGGAACTCGGTCGGATCGTCGAAGCCCACGACAGGGTTGTCCCATACCTTGTGACGTGCTGCTGCCTGCCCGGTAAGCTCGCCGATCACTTCGTACCGGCACGTGCGGCCTTTGGTGAACTTATAATCCGACGGGATCGAGGTCACATCACGCGGGTTGATCTTCAAGATCATGACGCGCTGGCCACCAAAGCTGCTAAGATAGTCCGGCGAGCAGAAATGGAACCCGGTCGAACAATGCTGGTGACGATCCGGATTACAAGAAGCACGATCCATTTCCAGCACGGCGCCGACCGAGTTGTCGAACCGACCGGTGTGGCAGTCCTTGTAGTCGTCCCGCACCTTCTTGAAGGCGACAAGATGGCCGTCGGGAGTGATGGGGAGCTTGCCCTTTTCCATCCACTCATACAGTTCCTGATGGACATAGGACGCAGGGTTGGCCCGAACATTCTCCATGAACATCGCGTAGGGCGTCACGTCGATGCCCTGCTGGAAGATTTCCAGCATCCGCTTGGCCAGAAGATCGCCGACCGGGTTGCCCTCGAACAGGACGGCAGCGTCGGTCAAACTGACCCGACCGTGGACATAGCGAGAGATCATCGCCATCACGGTCACAAAGCTCTTGATAGCCGCGAGATCGCGCTCGCCAGCAGGTTTGCGAAGTTCTCCCAGAAGCGGGTCATAATTGGCATGACTGCTGTCGATCGTATTGATCTCACCGTCAATGAAGACGGTGATGGAGTTGGCACCAATGGTAAAACTCAACATGGTACGTTGTATTCCTTCAGTTTGGATTTGTAATAAAAGTTCTTGAACGTTTCGTAGCTTGATTCCGTCATTGCAACGGCAAGGCGGTGCCATTTCTTTGAGAGAAGCCGATGGTTTGTTGCTTGACAACTTCCGCGACCATGGTGACGCTGCATCGGAAGAAGAAGTTCAATCTTCGCCTCGCGGCACAATTCGATAAGACCGAAATAAAGGTCGTCGAAAGTGTTGTAACAATCACTGAGGTAACCGTTCCATCCTCCGACGTTTGTGGCAGAGCCGATGACAATTCCCCACAACTTCACCTTCTCTTTAGAGAGTTTTTTGTAACGTGTTCTGTACCGGCGCATCGCCGTGATGGGATTTCCGCGCTTCGTTACAGTACGAATAGCCACAGAAGCCGTCTCGTATATTGAGTTCTCGTACTGGATGAAATTGAACACGGTGGCGAACTCGCTGAGTTGATCGAGCGTCACGTTGTCGAGGATGCGAGTGATGGCAGTAGTCCAGCGTGGATACTCATCCACCGGCCAACGATCCTTGGGCTCTGTGATGCGGGTGTTGATCGCGATGACCTCACCCATTTTCAGAGGCTTAAGGATGCTGTTGAGGGTATCCACGTCACTGCGGCAGTACCGAGCCCCTTCCTGCTCGCGGACCAAGTTACCCTTATTGATCAGGGCGTAGAACGTGTCTTCAGGATCAAGATCGTTGACCTGTTCCTCATCCATGGCGACAAAATCACCACTACCATCGAAGCGCTTGAAGCGCCTGAATGCACCGCCGCCGCCACGCGCAAGCTTCTCCCGTTCTGCCTTGGGGATGTCGGGGATTTCCGACATGCGGAAAATCGGGATTTCGCCGAGCTTACGAAAGTTCTTCAGCGAGAGTTTCTTCGCGCCGAACACGAAGGCGAACTTGTATTCGTTCTTCTTCATGTACGATGAGAGCCGGGCAATTTTGTGCTTCAAAGGACCGTCGGCATACAGATACAAGGCGCCGAGCATGTGATGGGGCTCTGGCGCTCCCTGATTGCGGCGGTCTCGGTATTTCGTCAGTTTGCCGCTGCGATCGATGCCATAGCATTCCGCAAAAATTGCGTTTTTGCTATCGGCCGAATACCTCGGAAAGGCATTACCCAAGGCCTCTTTTACCGTCTCGATAGCTGCGGATTCAGGAGTTACCGCGAACAGCGGGCCAAAACTGCTGGCATTGTTGTCGTGGGCAGCAAGAGCCAGTTTGTAACCACTGCGGATGTCAGCGAACTTGCTGGCGAATGTAGCTGAGATGTCGGCGTGGAACCGATCCCAACCTTCCCGGAGCGCGGTGATCGTGATTTCATCGTAGGCCAGTCGTTCGCGAGACAAGTCGAAGTTGATCGACCCGATCGGGAAATCCATGATGATCGTGCTTTGGGTGGTTTTGTACCGCTCGAACCGTGCAGACATAACCATATTGCCGTCCTCATCCTCGACAGCCGTGCTGTCCAGTTGGGCAAGGTCTATCGGATACAGGACGCAGCCCTGCTTGGCGTAATATGGGACATCCGGGAGGTAGTCTTCGGGATACGCCTTCCACCCGGTGCCGATCATCAGAGGCTCTACGGACAGTTCCGAGAGCGTGTGCGGCCCGACGCCGATCGGAACATAGGGAAATCCCTTGTACACTCGCGCTGCGGCTTTCCCGAATTCCAGAAGGTCTTTGTTCTTTACCGCGAACTCGACCTTGACGCCGACGGGCTCGTCGCTCTCGATCGCACCGGCAAGGGCAACCTGAGGAACACCATCGCCGCCCATGAACACCGAGTACACACGCTTCACACCATCCTGCCAAACGGTCAGTGTGCAGGCGTCGGTGTACGAGAAGAAGACCTTCGATCCCAAGCCAAGCTGGCCTACCTGCTTGTTGGCCTCCCGCGTAATTCCGTCGGGAGTGCTGGCCTTGTAATCGGCAGCAGTTGATCCGTCCTTGGTCGAGTTGAACAGGCGTGTGTAGCGGGTCATCACCTGCTCGTGCGACATACCCGTGCCGAAATCTCGGACCCAGAACACCGGGGAGAGAACGGTAGGAAGGTGCGTTTCGAACGGTCCGATGTACGCTGCATCAATCTGGGCGTCGAAAGCGTTCGTGGAAAGCTCCCGTATGATCGCCTCGATTTTGCGCGAATAGATACCATCGATCAGGCCTTTGAAAGCCTTACCAGATGCGTCGATCGAGAACGCGCGTTGTTCCGAAAAACCCTCGGCGTACACCTCGGCTCGGAACTGGGTAACCTGCATGATTCGTCTCCTGATGCCCCTTTATGGCAGTCTGGCTAAGCATTAACACTTGCATTGTCAAGCTAAACTGTCTATAGAGTTTAGGATGAGTGACAGTGAATCGCACGATGAAGACCCCTGCCTGTGCCAGAGCTTTGTTCCGGCAGAGAAGCGGGTCGATTTCCTTGAGATCAGGCCGGACAAGGATGGCAAAATGGCGTGGCGCACTGTGCTTCGCTACCATCAAGACTGCCCAGAGCACGGCATTGTCGATCTTACCGCCTCACCAAACCCCTGAAACTAGGAGGCTTCCAGCCTATGCCACGTGGTCTCAATCCCGTGCAGTGCAACGAAATCGAAGCTTTCGGACGGATTCCGGAGGAGTGTAAATTTCTCAATCCCACGCTCCATTTTTGCCCGTCGTGGCTTGATGCGCCGCTGATCGACGACACTGATCCAGAATACGAACGCTGCGAATGTAAGGGGAAGGGCGGTAAATCATGAACGTGATGGAACTGATGAGTGCCGTTTGTCACAACGAGGTGGAAGCAGCGGACGGGTTTTCGAACATCGAGCGCTCAATCTTCATCTGCCAGACGTTCGAGGTGGACAACATCAATTTGCTGCACGAGTTCGATTATACGCTCGTGTGCGTATCCACCGATCCCACATACGTTATGGCGGGATATCATCTGAGCCGTCTTCAGGCTCAGTTTTTCTACGCCCTCTCGCAAGATACAAACAGCACCGCCGAAGATCGTCTTTCCTTTGAGGTGAGGACATACTTCATGCACCTCATCTCGCGTCGGCTTGAGAACAGGTATCCTGCGATTGTTAAGGGTATCGAAATTCCAAAAGAGACATTCATTCACTAAACGAATCACTTGACGGAAGTTTTGTCGTTCAATATGTGACTCCTCAACGAGATCAACGAGGAGTCACATTATGTCATCGACACTGCGACGTGCAAAAACGCTTGAAGAGAGTCAGTTCACGAAACTGCTTTCATTCGTACAAGAACACTCGGCCACGCCAGAGCGTGACCGCCTGATGCTGCTGCTCTCATTCAAGGCCGGTCTGCGAGCCGGTGAGATTGCACAGATCGACCTCCCAGCGATGACGGATGCCGAAGGCGAGATCGCCAAGAAGATCGTCGTGTCTCGGCGGATCGCCAAAAAGGGCAGGGAACGCGAAATTCCCATGAACCCGGATATCCGTAAGGCGCTGGCGTCATTCAGGAAAAAATATCCCGGCATCTCGAACATCGCCGTGGCATCACACGATCCAAAACAAACCATGACACCCAATACGGTGGCGCAGTATCTGCGTCGGCTGTTCCTTCGTGCGGGCTTTGAAGGTTGCAGCAGTCACTCCGGTCGGCGAACCTTTGGCACCACTCTGGCACGCCGTGCAAACAACTTTGGTCACTCGCTTCGTGATGTGCAGAGGCTGATGGGTCATGCGCGACTCGACACGACGGAACGTTACATCGATACTGCCATCGATACATTTAGCTTGGTTGCATCACTGTAGTCAGTTATGGGGCTTTAGAGCCACGTTCACTTTTGCTCACTATCTTAGATAGCAATGAAGGAAACGACCATGAATGATGTGACTGAAGCGCCATCGAAACCTGCGCCTTCTGCGAAAAAGACTACGCCGAAAAAACCTGCGACGCCAGCAGCCAAACCAAAAAACCTAACCCAAGGAGAACCTCAGATCATGGCAGACGTTATCGACGGCATCGAGATCGAATTCTCGGCCATTCCCGCCCGTGGCGGTAAAACCAAGCCGGAAAAATTTCCCTTCTCGAAGCTTCCTACTTCGGACAAAGGTGCGTCCGGCGCCATCGAAGGCCCGAGCTTCTTCATTCCGGAAAGTGAGCAGCCTGAAAAACACATCACTCAGGCGCGCAAGGCGCTTCCGAAGGTGGCAGGCGAACCTGAGTTCTTGTTTCATGCCCGGTCGGCGACCAAAACGGTTGACGGCGTCGAGCAGACTGGCAAGCGTATCTGGAAAACGATCAACCCGGCGTTCAAAGGTTAGTTAAACCAACTTTCAGGGTTGACTTTGAATAACGAATCACATATACGCAATTCCAGTGGCCGAGGCGGTATCCACCGTCTCGGCCTTTCCATCTCTTTCCGAGGGGCAGGGCAGGCATCGCTTAGTAGCAGATAATACGCGGAACATAGGGCTTAGCTTGAGTCTGAATTACCGAATAAAAACTGCGAAATTGTGGCATCCTGTGGTTGTAGTCCGAGTGATCCTTAGCGGTACAACAGGAGGCATAAGCACCCTTCTTCGGCCAAAGAGGTAGCCCGCCACAGGGGCAAGTTGTCCTGTCACGCGGAAAGAGATGGTTATCTGGAAGTCGCGTAGTCAGGCCTATCGCGTCTGCTTTGGGAGCAGAATTTCGCTGGTTCGAATCCAGCCTTCCAGACCAGTTTTAGTTTGCCAGTGTAGCTCAGAGGTAGAGCAGCAGGTTCATGCCCTGAAGGTCGGTGCCTCGAACGCACCCGTCTGGCACCAAGGTAGGTGAAGACCCCGGTTCGATTCCGGGCTTACCGCAATGAGCGGTAGGTAGCTCAACGGTAGAGCGTTGCCGTAAGGGGAAATGCCCGGTTCGATTCCGGCCTGCTCAGTAGAGCCGTAGTTCAACGGTCGAACGCCCTGTATTTTGCGGGCTGCGCTAGGCGCGGTTCCGTTGCCTCCCCGCAAGGGCGCTGAGAAGCGCAGCGGATAAATCCCGAAAGGTTTTGCGCATGGCGAATGGCGCAGACCGGAGGCAGGGACGTTTGGGAGTAGCTCAGCAGGCAGAGCAGCAGATTGTTAATCTGAAGGTCGCAGGTTCGAGCCCTGCCTCCCGAGCCATTGTGGTGTAGCTCAGCCCGGTCAGAGCACTCAACCGATAATTGAGTAGTCGTAAGTTCGAATCTTACCACCACAACCAGTTGCGCGTGGGGCGTGAAGAAGAGGAGCTACCCAAGATCGTCGGCGTATTACATACCCACGGTCAACCGGTAGCTCCTCTTTGCATATAGTAGGGACCATCCTTCCGCCGCCGACCCACGAGGACTTCATGTCTGACCGCAACCTTTACGTCGTAACCTGCATTTCCAATCCCATCCGATACTCGGCCCGCTACCGCCTGTATCAGGAATTTGCCAAGCACATGGCCGATGCCGGTGTCATCCTGTACACCGTTGAAATGGCTTTTGGTGATCGTCCACACGAGATCACCGATGCGAACAATCCGCATCACATCCAGCTTCGTTCGGATCACGAAATCTGGCACAAGGAAAACATGCTCAACATCGCCATTTCGCGCCTTCCGGCGTCGTGGCAGTATGTCGCATGGATCGACGCGGATATCACGTTCCAGCGTCCCGACTGGGCTCTCGAAACGATCGAGCAGCTTCAGCACTACCACATCGTCCAATTGTTCAGCCACGCACAGGACCTCGATCCCCGGTTCCAGCCAATCAAGTTGGAAGCCGGTTTCGTCCATGAGTGGTATCACAGCAACAAGACGCTGTACGGGGAAGGCTACTCGGCAAATGGCCATCCCGGCTACGCATGGGCTGCTCGCCGCGAAACGATCGACAAGGCCGGTGGGCTTATCGACTTCGCGGTTCTGGGCTCTGCCGATCGTCACATGGCCTTTGCGACCATCGGGCGAGCCATGGAGACCGTGAACCCCAATTTACACCCCAACTACCACCGGGCCGTGGAAACATGGCAGGAGCGCCTTCAACGGGCGATCCAGCGCAACGTCGGCTACGTCCCCGGCATCGTGTCGCATTACTGGCACGGGTCGAAGGAGCGGCGCGGATATCTCGACCGCTGGCGCATTCTGGTCGATAATCAATTCGACCCTTACGTCGATATCCACCGGGACGGGCAGGGCCTCCTGCGCCTTAGCACCGACAAGCTCGGCCTTCGCGATGGCATCCGCCGCTACTTCCGCCAGCGCGACGAGGACAGCATCGATACCGGCAAATTCAAGGAACTCCCCTGATCCAGACCCTCCGTCCGCAAGGTCGGAGGGTTTCTTTTTGTTCAATATGTTAACCGTTTGACAACGACCTCCCCGGTATGACCTGTCCAGTTTGGATAAGCATAGGAGGAGGGCGTGATTCGTTTTAATATACTTGAGGTCGGTTCGGTGGCTGCTCTTGGTGCGGCGGCTCTGCTGATGGCAGTAGCTGGCCCGGCAAAAGCCGAGACGCCGATCGCAACGCTGGATAATGGCGCCCGCCTCTATCGGGTGGAGGGCGGCTGTCGGCTGGTCGAGAGCGACGGCTATTCCACAAACCATCACATGACGGTGACGCAGGTATACAAAGACCAAGCCTTGAGCTTTTTTGCCGTGTTCGACCCTGCCTACTCGCTTCCGGACAACGAGAAGTATCCGTACACCATCGACATCGAGGGGCTGAAAAGCGGGACCGTCACGGCCGCTACCACCACGTTCAATGGGATGCATGGCATCATGTTTCTGATGCACGGCAACGACGCGCTCGACTTCGCAGATCACAACGTGTCCTTCGTCCGTGATGGTAAAGTGGTGTGGCGCATCGGCTTCGGCGGTGAGGCTGCGAACTACAACCGGCTGAAGGAATGTGCGGCCGAGGACCCTAATCCGTTCGCTCGTTGACGAGTGATGTTAATTAATACTTGACACGAATCACTTTAATGGTTACCATCCGCGTCATGTTCACACAGATCGCCTTGCATCAGCATACGCTGACCTATACATATTGGCAAACGTGCCAGTATAGTAGCTCATCCCTCTAAGGGAAGTGGTTCTGACGCACCGCTTCCTATCAAGGAGCGGTGGCAGAGTGGCTGATTGCGGCGATCTCGAAAATCGTTGAACCCCTAAAGGTTCCGTGGGTTCAAATCCCACCCGCTCCTCCAGTTTCACAAAATTCAGCGTCAGAAGCCTTCGGGTTTCTGGCGCTTTTTCGTTTTCTCTTCTGGGTAGGCTGGGCATGAGTGAGCCCAACTGGCTGTAAACCAGTCGTTTAACCGCTGTGAGGGTGCAAATTCCTTCCCTGCCCACCAACTCTTTTGCGGCTCTGGCGGAAACGGCAGACGCACTGGCTTCAAGTACCAGCGGGGTAACACCCATCCCGGTTCGACGCCGGGGAGCCGCACCAAGATTATCGCGCATCTCAGATGCGTGAAAATGCCACATTAGCTCAATGGTTGAGCAGCGCCTTTGTACCGCGAAGATGAGGGTTCGATTCCTTCATGTGGCTCCATTTTCTCCAACCTTT
>Ga0302155_10003265_pt1 | contig 10590 bp, 10 predicted proteins | sample I_Bog_N3_1_FD_193508 | JGI IMG/M metagenome (GOLD analysis project Ga0302155, IMG submission 193508) | Peat permafrost microbial communities from Stordalen Mire near Abisko, Sweden - I_Bog_N3_1 | ecosystem: Environmental > Terrestrial > Soil > Wetlands > Peat | place: Sweden: Abisko, Stordalen...
TGCCCGGTGCCAAGCGCAACGGTCAAATCGGCGATGAAACTGTCAACCGTTTCGCCGCTCCGGTGCGAAACCATCGCCCCCCAGTTGGCTTTATAGGCTAGCTCGACGGCAGCTCTCGTTTCAGTAAGACTGCCGATCTGATTGGGCTTGATCAGCACAGCGTTCGCGACCTTCTCGTTGATGCCGCGCTGTATACGCTCCACGTTCGTGACAAACAGGTCATCACCTACTAGTTCTATTCGCTCGCCAAGGGCAGCATTCAGAAGTTTCCAGCCGTCCCAGTCATCTTCAGCCAGACCATCTTCAAGTACTGCAATCGGGTACCTGTCGACCCAATCTGAATACAAGGCAACGAGTTCTTCGGCATCGACTTTTCGTCCCTCGGAATGCAGGTGGTAAAGGCCATCTTCATAGAACCCGCTTGAGGCCGGATCAATGGCTATTTCGATCTCATCACCTGGTACATACCCGGCACCCTTGATGGCCCTGAGGATCAACTCCACCGCGTCTACGTTTCGCTTTAGCGCCGGAGCAAAACCGCCCTCATCACCCACCAATGTGGAATAACCTTCCTCCTTCAAGACCATCTTCAACTGGTGATAAACCTCAGCCCCCCACCGCAAGGCTTCAGCAAAGCTACTGGCACCGGTCGGGGCGATCATGAACTCCTGGAAGTCAGGCCCTTGCCAATTGGCATGCACACCGCCATTGAGAATGTTGAACATCGGAACGGGCATGCGCTTGGCACCTGTACCTCCCAGGTAGCGAAACAAATGCTGCTCAGAGGCAACGGCCGCTGCTCGCGCAACGGCCAAGCTGACCCCAAGAATGGCATTGCCGCCCAGCCGGGACTTATTCGACGTCCCATCTAGCTCGATCATCAATCTATCTATCGCGGCCTGATCCAGAACGTCCTTGCCTCGTAAGGCATTCGCGATCTCGGTATTCACAGAATGGACTGTGTTTCTTACGCCCTTACCTTGATATCGTTTTCGGTCTTGATCACGTAGCTCCATTGCCTCGTGGACACCCGTGGACGCACCCGACGGCACCGAGGCGCGTCCTTGCGCCCCACCCGCAAGCAGGACATCGACCTCAATCGTTGGATTACCGCGTGAGTCCAAGATTTCTCTAGCGTGAATGGTTTGAATGGCAGTCTTCATACTCATCTCCAGCTTGCGATCAGGGTTAGCTTGCTTGTGGTGGTGGGAACCCGGTCGACGACCATGCTCGATTGCGACCGTCCCAGGCCCGTTAAGGGATCAAAAAAATCTCGTTATAAAGGTCTGTCCCGTAAGCGGTAGGTTGTGGCGCAGCTTCGATCAGCTTGAATGTCCTGCGCCCGTCATCACATCGCTCCGCTCGAAGAAACATCGCGTTTTTCAGACGTTGCGCGTAGATGCTTTCAGCAAAATCATAGAGGTGTGTAACGAAGAAGGTTTTGACGTGTTTTTCAATCAGCGCACGGGTAATCTGCCGTGCAATCTCCGATCCTTCGCGTTCATTTGTCGCCGCGAACGATTCGTTGAAAAGCAGCATGGAGTGGGAAGTAATCAGGTCGGCCTGATGACTAAATCTACTCAGTTCCTCGTCCAGTTTGCCGCTGGTCATCGTGCTGTCCTCCTCCCTTTTGTAGTGAGTAAACAGCGCATCACAAATATTGGCGCAATAGCTTTCTGCGGGAACGAACATACCGCTTTGCATCATGAGCTGGCAGACACCAACGCTACGAAGAAACGTCGACTTTCCACCTTGATTAGCCCCTGTAATCACGACCAAGTCTTTGCCATCCGCAACCCCATCGTTTCCGGTAACCGGGCTGCGCGAGATGAGCGTCAGGCAGACGTCATAGAGGCCGGCAAACCTGTGCTTACGCTGATCAGGAGCAGTCGGCACAGGGAAGCAGATAGGGCGACTTTTCTGCATTAATTGCTCGTATAAATTCAAGCATCCCATGTAAAAAGCCAGTTCTATACGCAGCATCTCAAAGAAGCTGGTTACGTGGTCGGCTGCTTGTGCGAGCGAATTCGCAACAAGGTTCGCACCTCGATCCTTTAGCTCTGACAACGCTTTCGCTCCATTTTCGTCACGGTCGCCAATATGGAGTGTGTAAGAAATGGGGGCTTTCTGAAAAATCCTTTTAATCCATGGATCTTTACTCTTAGTAGGTTTCCTGAGCGTATAACTAATACCTCTATTACCGGCTCCTAACTGCGCACTGACAAGAAATCCTTTAGGCAATTCAAGTTCCGCAAGGTACGCTCCCATCTCCTTAAAATATTCGTCAGAGATCTCATCCTTGATAACATCAAAGAATAATGAAAACCCATCGGAACTGAATTTTCCAGCATATTCATCGGCAATATCCCTCAGCTTTCTCAGCATTTCCGTTTGCATACCGAGCAACGTTAACGATCTGTGCATGATCGTGACGGGATATCGACTGAAAATACTTAAATAGATACCTTTTTCAAGTTCAACAGCTTTTACTGCGACAGAATAGATATTTTTAATTACGTCGGAATTACTCAAGCAGTCCTTCAGAACGTCCTGACGAAAAATGATTTCATCCACCTCCATGTTCAACCCGCACAACACTGCGACCTTGGCAACACCACCCAGAAATTTATCGCCTTGAGCCATGGTGCCGAAAAGGGTATCCAACTCAAGATCCTGACATAAGTCCGCTTCATTTTCAGGAAGTGGTTGGTTTAAATCAAAATCCCGAGATCTGTGCATCAGGAACGCTTTCATGATTGGATACGCTCCTTTAAAAGGTCGTAGGTGAGTCGATGTTTCTTGGCTATGGCCAACGCGTACATAAACCTCTCAACAGGTCTTCTTACAATCTTAAAGGTTCGCTTTGACGGGTCATTCTCATCGACAGTGCTTAGCATACTGACTGTGCTATCGCTTATAAACGACAACTCATGGATAAACGTCACACAGACGCAAAGCACGTCTAAATCTAATATGCGTTCCATAATCTTCCGCCCTAGATACTCTGCATCACTAGCGGTGGTTGAGGAAAAAATCTCATTTATGATTATTATACTTTCTGACGTTGCGGCGTCTAATATCCTTCGGGCCCTGACCAAGTCATCCTGTAACTTACCTCGCAGATTCTTAACGTCTTCCTCCCTCTCAAATAGCGCAAAAATCTTATCTGATAGATAAAGTTCTGCCTGAGCGCCGGGGACCGAGCAGCCAAGGGCGGCAAGATGATGGGCCTGCCCGAAGGCACGGGCAAACGTGGTCTTTCCGCCTTGGTTGGGGCCAGAGACGACCAATACCCGTTCATTACCCTTGAGGTAAAAGTCGTTGCCCACAACAGCTACATCACTTCGTACCAGTTTTTTTGCCAATGCCAAATCAAAAAAACCAACGGCACTTACTTCCTTACTACTCGTTAGTATTTTGGGGTAACAAAAGTTTAACCCTGCGATCTTGAGAGGAGACAGATAAGCCAGATAACTCATGTAAAACTGGACTTCACGATCAAAACTCACAACGAGTTCATCTTGAAAGCGCTGGTTTTTTATGCAGTAGTTCTCCAGTTCCAAGAAGACGTCAGGAAATAGCAGAGCCACCCGCTCTAGGATTCCGGCCTCAACATGGTCCATATTGGGCGACTCTATAAATTTCGACTTATAGTCTTTCACCTCTCCCTGGCGAAACCGAGCGAATGTCTTATCTATGAGAACACTGAAATCAACTTCAGCAGAATAATGCCTGACGGCAACCTGGTTGTCTTTTATCAACAGGTTGTACTCTATCGACGACAATTTTGATGCCAGCCGCTCCGCTTCCGCTTTTAGCGTCACAAATTGCTCGGAAGCAACATAACTTTTCAAATAGACTTGAAGTCGTGTTAATCCTCGTGACGTAAAAAGATAGACGCTCAGACTTCCCTCAAAGCAAACAAGCGATTCACAGTACATTTCTACTGCGGTTAAAAAGTACCGTTCCTTCTGAAGCTTGTAGTAGAGCTTTTCCGCCTGAATCAGCTGCTCTCGCATTACACGCATAGAGCTGGAGAAAAACTCAATATCTGCACGAACGGGAGAGCCTTCAATTTCCCTCATGACTTCTTGGCGGTACAAGACTTTATCAAGGGTATCTAGAGGGCTATAAAATAATGGTCTTAGGTTATATTCATCTTTCCCTATGACAGCATCAATGATCTGATCAAGGTTCAGGTCCCTTAAATAGCTCGGCGGCACCTGAGCAAGATGGCTATTAGCGTCAACCTGACCGGAAAAGATAATGCTGTGAAATGCAAGAGAAGACTCTATGTCGCACACAGAGCCGGAAGTCGTATGGGGCGGACAGATGTAGCATGCAGCTTGCTCTACATCAGGAATTCCAGAAATAGGCGAGACCTTTAGGTCCATTGTCCTGTCCTCGTAAAGCGGACAGGACGCAAAGCTACGCACCCTGTCCAGGGTTTACGTAGGCATCATCAGCACAGGGCGGTTAAAAAGGAGGAATGCCATCTCCTGAAAATCAGCGTAGCACCATTTTGTGGGGCCACGCACAAGAAGTATGTGTCCGCTTGACGACTAGCATGCAGAGAGTTCTACCGTCCTCGCAGCTATGACCTCCTGAGACGGGCCAACGTCAAGGTTCCAGCGGCCATCAAAAGTGCCGCAACAGCAAAGGCAAATATTGGCGAAACGGCGGTCCAGAGTACGCCGACTGCCGTGCTGGCAATCAGCTTGGCTGTGCCATTCACAGTGCCCAGCGCGCCATAGCTCATGGCCAGCGTCTCACTGCTCACCATATCTGCCGTCACCGTCGACTCCAACGCCTCCTGCACTGCGACATACAAGCCTGCGACGAAAAAGATAGCAGTCAACATGACGATGCCATCCAGGTTGACCGAGAATGCCAACACAGTAAGAACCGCAGTCAAAGTGCCCAGCGCGTAGCCCACCACCAACATGGGTAGCGAGCCGAAACGATCTGCCAGCATGCCGATTGGATAGGAAACGGCGACCTGCACCACATTCCGCCAGACGTAAAGAAGCCCGGCAACTTGTGCCGCAGGCACGATTCCCATTGATGGCGTGAGTAGCTGTGTTGCGGCAAGGATCAGCAGACTGTGGGAGAAATCGCCAGTGCCGAAGATACCTACTGCACCCAGATAGCGCTTGAATCGGGTAGGCAACTCTCGAAGTGCTGCGAAAAACTTCAGCTCGGGGTTACGTGAGTGTTCAGGGTCTTTCACCAGGGTCAAGAACGCGAGTACCGCCAGCGCTCCAGGAATCACGCTGAGCCAAAGCACAAAGCGAAATGGCCCCGCAGCATCCTCCCACGACATTCTCTGAGCCCAACCCAGTATCGCAACGCCAAGTAAAGGGCCGATCACTGCCCCCAGCGTATCCATTGCTCGGTGAAAGCCAAAGGCCCGCCCGCGTGTCTCAGGCGTCACTGCCTGGATCACGATGGCATCGCGCAGTGGACCTCGTAATCCTTTGCCAAACCATGAGATTAAACGACCTACCAGGATAAGCGGCCACCCCAAAGCCAGTGCCAGAAATAGCTGGCCAATCGGCGTCAAGCCATAACCCACAACAACCAAAAGTTTGCGGTGGCCCAGCTTGTCGGCAATGTAGCCTGAAACCATTTTGGTGTAGCTCGCCAAGGCATCGGCGACCCCTTCGATGATTCCTAGTGCAGCGGCAGGCACGCCCAATACGGCGAGAAAGCCAGGCAGGATGACCGTCGTCGTTTCATAGCAAAAATCCCCCAGTGCACTGGTCAATCCTGCTCCGACCACTGTCCGGTTGAGCCATGAAGGTTTGGCGGATCTAGCGATTTCTACGGAGGCCCTAGCCTCAATCGATTTTTCATCCAGTTTCGTCATTTTGGTTCCTTCTTATACGGAGCTTTCAGGCCGGAACATTGGGCGAGCGAATAAAGAGCCATTACTCAAGCTCTTTAACTTTGCGCGAGGACGTTCAACCCATGTCACTCAGGATCATTGCCCACCCACTCACCACCAGAAACACACGCGAGAGCACCGCCCAAAACATTCGCTTTGCACGCATCCTCACTGATCATTTGCGTCAAAACCAAAGCCCCCTCAATAGCGGTGAGGGTGTACCAACCAGACTTGTCTACGTTTTGGCCTGCTCCGGCGACCCATAACATCGCGAATGCCCAGAGTAATAACCCTACGAGAAGCCGCTGGTGTTCACTGACCCAATCTTTAACGCTAGGCTCGGGACGAAGGTATCGAACTGTTAACATGGCGTGTCTCCTATCTTTGTTGTATGACATTGCCCATATTTACCGCCTATCACGTTTCTGTTCCGATGCGTCCGTACTCGACCGGAACTTTGACGTACGCCACATCGACATGCTCTTGTGCCAAGGCAGTAAGGAGACGTTTGCAGCCTTCCTCGTCCATAGAAACGGTGACTGCAATAGGCTGATCCGCCAGCTCAAAAAAATGTGCTGAATGGAAGTGTCCTGCCTGATCAAAACCCTCTGCCCCCGCTACCAATGTGCCGCCCAGTGCACCTTGCTGCTTGGCAAAATCCAGCAGCCACTCGCCCATCGGTTTATGTTGGTACCGGGCGTTCTGCTCGGTGAAAAACGTAAGTTGATAGCCTTTCATGGGTACTTCCTTTCAACGATTACGAATAGGAGAAGTGGGGCTGCTATTGCAGTAGCGACCAGCCCCCCTGCGTCTGGGTTGCTCTTTAATCCAGAATTATTTCGCTCTGCTCAAGCGGCAACTCGCACAGCAACAGCACCGCCCTGACCTTGCGTAACTCTTCGGCGTGCTCATGCATGAACGCGCGCAGACGCTCCTCCGTGTCCAACAACTCCAGACATTGCGGATGGCGCATCGAACTCACTTCGGGGTGGTGGTGCGACAGACGCTGACCCGGAAGGTAGCCAGCACTGATTGACCGCAGCATGGCCTGCTTGATATTTGCACGTCGGGCGACATTCAAAAGATGGTGGGCCAGCACCGGAGGACTGAGGCGATGCCAGAACCGCGTAACCTTGGCGCGGCTCGCAGCAGGAAAGTACAGATGCAGCGCGGTAATGTGTTTCTTCGATGCTTTTATGGTCATTGCGCTTCGTCCAGGCCGGTGATTTCTTGTTCGGTTTTCGGAGGATTGTTCTTACGAAACTGCTTGATGTCCGCTAGGCGTAACTCTTCTGGCAACGTGCGACGGTGCTTGCTGTGACCCAGTCGCTGCGCGTGATAGATGCCGGTATGTCCGGAGAAGAGATAGCTCGCTATGCATGCGATAGCGGCGAGCGGGCCGATTTCCGGCCCGAAGAGTTCCATGGCCATGACAGTGGTTGCCAAGGGCGTGTTAGCAGCACCCGCGAACACCGCTACGAAACCGATTCCCGCCAGCATCGGAAATGGCAGATGTAACAACGGTGCCAAGGCATTTCCCAGCGTTGCGCCGATATAGAAGAGAGGGGTCACTTCACCCCCCTTGAAACCAGTCCCCAGCGAAGTGACGGTAAACGCCAGCTTGCCGAGAAAGTCCCAGGGAGCCATGGGTACTTCGAAGGACTGAACAATGCTTGGAATGCCCAACCCAATGTATTGGTAAGTCCCAAGCGCCCATACAGCAGTCGCGATGACGACACCGCCTGCAAAAGGACGCAAAGGTGGGTAGGTGATCCACCGTTTAACAAATGCACTGAGCTTTTGCGTAGCTGTTGCGAAAATCAAACCGGTAAGGCCAAAGATAATGCCGGCAACCACCACCGCCATTACGCTCCAGAATGCCACCGGCACAACCTCGCCAATCGCATAATGGGTGTGGAGCACGCCCCAAGCTTGACCTACCTGATCCGCCACGATTGCGGCAACCACACATGGGAACAATGCGTCGTAACGCATCCGCCCAATCGCAAGCACCTCCAGCCCAAATAGCGCCCCCGCCAATGGCGTTCCGAACACTGACGCGAAGCCAGCGCTGATACCTGCCATCAGAATTATCCGGCGATCTTCCCGGCGCATACGGAACAGGTGTGTGAGTTGGTCTGCCAGCGCACCACCCATCTGGACTGCGGTTCCCTCACGACCGACTGAAGCGCCGAACAAATGAGAAACCACCGTCCCGCCTAATACCAATGGCACCATGCGCAAAGGCACGACTTTCTTTGGATCGTGAATTTCATCGATGATCAGATTGTTGCCGGCATCGACGGTTTTACCCATCAAGTGATACACAAGGCCGACGGCGAAACCCGCTATTGGAAGCAGCCAAATCGCCCAGCGATGAGTCTCACGCCAGTTGGTCGCATGATCCAAAGCAAACAGAAAGAAGGCTGAAGCGGTACCCGCAAGGAAAGCCACAAGGCATGCGAGGACAAGCCACTTGCCAATATAGGGCAGAAGTTCAAGTTGTTCAGGACGTCGGAATCGAGACATTGGGTCAGCCACACGAAGAAATCGGGGCCTGACCAAAAACAGGGAATGTGAACGCGAGCGCCTACAGACCTGATTTTGATCAGGTGTCTGTAGGCATCATCAGCTGCGGCAAGCGCAGCGGTTCATGGAGGAATGCCATCTCCAGCGTGGCCGATCATACCCAGTAACAATTTCAAAGTAAAATGGCTTGATTGCCGCTCATTCACCTCTTGTTGTCGTTGCAGGTGCGCCGTGCAGGCTATTTCGGCACATAGGCTGCAACCGATTTGCGAATCTCCTCTCGCGCTTCATCAGCGCTGCCCCAACGCCCCATCTTCACCCATTTGCCCGGTTCCAGAGCTTTGTAGTTTTCGAAAAAGTGCTGAATCTGCGCCAGTAGCAATGCGGGCAAATCACTGCACTCCTTCACATCGTGGTACAGGGAGCTGAGCTTGTCGTGAGGGACTGCAATGACTTTTGCGTCTGGACCTGCTTCATCAGTCATGTACATCACGCCCACCGGACGGCTACGGATGACTACCCCCGGAGAAACTGGATAAGGGGCGACTACCAGCACGTCCAGAGGATCACCGTCTTCACTGAGCGTGTTAGGGATAAAGCCGTAATTGGCGGGATAAAACATCGGCGTGCTGAGAAAGCGGTCGACAAATATCTGTCCGCTGGGCTTATCCACCTCATATTTGATTGGGGAATGGTTTGCAGGAATCTCGATGACGGTGAAAAAGTCATCAGGAATCCCTTTGCCCGCAGGAACGTCGGCATAGCTCATATTCACTTCTCCACTTTCATCAGGATGGGTTGTTGGATTTGTCAGCTTTTTTGCCAATGGTGCCCAGCTCAATCGGTGCCTTTATGTAGAACAAGGAAATATCCTCGGCCTCCAGGCGCTCGAATAAGCGAACACACTCTTCCTCCGTAATGGCCAGACGAATTTCGGTTGGCTGGTCGGCAAGCTCAAAGAAGTGGGCTGAATGAAGGCGACCAGTATGTCCAAAGCCTTCGATAGCCGTTGAAAGTGTGGCTCCGCGTAACCCCATCTGCTTCGCCAAGTCGATGATCCAATCGCCGAGCATTTTTCCGCGATAGCGACGATTCTGCTGAGTGAAGAAAATCACCAGAAAGCCTTTCATGACCAATCTCCTTTAGCGTGCGCTAAACAGTTGATACGAGAGAAGCCCTGCGGCCGTCATAGCCAAAGAGCCCATGACATGGAGCGCGATGGCTCCAATTGCCCAGCTAAACCGGCCCTCTTGAATCAACTCGACGGTTTCTGCTGAGAATGTAGAGAACGTGGTGAGGCCGCCACAAAAGCCGGTGATGATCAGCAGCCGCCATTCGGGACTGAGTGATGGCGTCGCAGACAGAAACGCGATGGCGAGGCCAATGATGTACCCCCCAATCATATTAGCGATCAGGGTACCTGGAGGAACCGTTGGAAATAGGGCGTTGAGTTTCACGCCGAGCAACCAGCGCAGCCAAGCACCCAGTGAAGCCCCAATGGCGATGACTAGTAATGATTTCATCATCAGCGCAGGTCTCCATGCGGTCTGTACAGACTAGGAGATGCTGATTTGAGTACTAAGCGGGATGGTTGCTGATGGCTTTTCACAGTCGGTCCTTGCTTTAAGGACAGGTGTGCACACCTACGCACCCTGTCCAGGGTTTACGTAGGCATCATCAGCACAGAGGCGGTTAAAGGAGGAATGCCATCTCCTGCTCAGATCCTATAGCAGCGAGGTTGATAGTTTCAAGGACTAACAAGGTAGGCTGCTTGAGTCTACATATCATTTGCATCCGCTCTGGCTTGGTCGACGCTCCACTAGACCTTAAATGGTGAATTGTCATAGCGATCCACTGGCCGCTTGGGTCGTTTTCTGCCTCCCGCCAAGCGCAGCAATCGGCCGATTCTGTTGAAAAAGTCGGTTCTTCCAGACTGCCCGAATACTGACCGCTGAAAACGCCTTTTTTGCGTGCCGCTACGCGAAATCTGAGCCCATCGAATCCACTGCTCAAAGTAAAGATTTCAATCTCAAGCGCTTTTATGTCGGTATGCGTCCGGACATCCCGTCTTGCGCAACTAAACCGGTCGCCACCTATGCGGCAGCAACTGCGCAATATCACTCGCCCGCTGCGTCGGCAGGCGCGTGAGGACGTCCTTCAAATAAGCATACGGT
>Ga0302155_10003267_pt1 | contig 10587 bp, 7 predicted proteins | sample I_Bog_N3_1_FD_193508 | JGI IMG/M metagenome (GOLD analysis project Ga0302155, IMG submission 193508) | Peat permafrost microbial communities from Stordalen Mire near Abisko, Sweden - I_Bog_N3_1 | ecosystem: Environmental > Terrestrial > Soil > Wetlands > Peat | place: Sweden: Abisko, Stordalen...
GCTTTGGGAGTCAGAAAACCGACGTCCAATGAGCAATTGACCCTTCTGTAGTGGAGCGTTTTAAAGCCCACTATCGAAGAATCAATGGGTTACGCGATTAACTGTCGAACTCGGGGGACCAATGATCATTGAGAGTCCGGCGATAAAAAAACACGCAGAAACCAATGGTGATAACAATATTTTCAGCAGGTCATGCAAGTTAAAATTCATAAGCTACACGCAGCCTTCGACCAGCGCCTCAGCAAGGTGGGTTTGGGTTTTCTGACTGGCTGCAAGGCGCGTTCGCAGGTCGGCACAGAGGGTGCGCAGCGCTTCGACGCGGGCGACGATGCGTTTCATTTCCTGCAAGGGCGGTGTTGGTATCAAAACCGATGTCAGAATTTCCAAATTGATATTTTTCTGAGCTGTCGCCGGAGCAAATGCTAGCAAATCATCGCGAGCCGTTTCGATAAAAGTTTGCAAATACTTCGCATCATCTAATGGTGAAAATGGCACAAAGCCAACAACGCTGTCGGGGAAACATGCGTCAAAACCAAGAAGTGCCGAGTCTGCAATATTTGCGGCGATGGTGATACACAATGTTCCGACAGGCCACATTTTGCTCTGGGCCAAGCCAATCTCACTATATTTGGAGTGGTACTCGTATATTATTTTATCTGCACGAGCCACTTCCCCTGTTTGAATCAGAGGGTAAATTCCAGGGTTGAACAATTTTGGATCGTTACGTGGGCGATGCTTTGATTTTCCGCGTCCAAACTCGCCAAGTTCTGGAAAGCGAGCCCACTCCCACCCCAGCGGTAACTCAAACGGCTTTTCTTCGTCGTTGATAGCAGGCAGCGGTTTATCTTTCTTGATTTTCCCTTCCGCAATCAAACGGTCTTTTTCGGCGCGGATTTGCTTGAGCAGTTCGCTGGCGGGTTGGTCATTGGGATCTTGCGCGACCAGCAGGCCTCGCACCGCGAGTTGCAGCAGGGTTTGCTCCAGTGCATCAACGGCTGCGGGGCGATCGAGGATCAGGTCAAAGCTACTGGCCAGCCGTGTCCAGTTTTCCTGTAATTGATGCGCTGACTCACTGGCGGCGAGCGCATCGAACAGCGTGACGGTGAGTTGGGCGTGTTGCTTGGCTTCCAGTGCTCCGCGCGTTTCCAGCGCATCACACAGCGCCATCAGTTCTTCGACTTTGGCGACAATGCGGGTTTGTTCTTCTGCTGGCGGAGTAGGCACTAGGTAGTTAAGCAGCTCGTCTTGTTTTATCCCCGCAACAGTCATCCCTGACCCGAGGATAGCTAATGTTTTAAACCAGTTAATGAAATATTGTTTATTAATGCCAGTAGCTAATTGAGCTGCTTTTAAATCTTGATTGATTGCAACATCAATCATTGCTTCCCCAATTTTCCCTAACCCCATGCGTGTACAAATTAAAATTGAGCCACACTTGGCAAGGTTTGAGCCCGCATCGAGTCCCGATTGCGTAATTCGGTCTTGGGTATCGACAATAGGCTCTCCAAACTTTAAGTCTTTAACGCTTGCCCATGGTATGGGGCCGCCCCAATATGCTGGGTTTTGTTTGCTGGGAGTGCCCCCACTTTTCAATGACAACAACACATCACCCAGACGCGAATAATTCCAACCCTGCGGCAACTCAAAAGGTTTTGCTTCTTCGGTGATGGCGGGCAGCGGTTTGTCTTTCTTGATCTTACCTTCCGCAATCAACCGGTCTTTTTCCACACGAATTTGCTTCAGCAACTCGCTAGCAGGTTGATCGCTCGGGTCTTGCGGTACCAGTTTGCCCTGCACTGCCAGACTTAAAATCAGTTCGCGCAGGCGCTTAATGCCATCGGGGGCGGTAGCTAGCAGGTTAAAGCCGTCAGACAAATTCATACCTTGCTCTCCAACGCAGCGTCCAGAATCGCTTTGAGTTGGTCGCGGATGGATTGCGCATCCAACTGCAGCGCCTGGTATTGCGCCAGTAATTCGTCCGGGTCGCGGCTGATCACTTCGCCGACGTGCGGGTTCTTCTGGTCGAGGTTAAAGCCCTGAGCGTGGATGTCTTCGATGCAGACTTTCCAGGCGAACTCATTTTCGACCCGGCTGGCAAAACCATCAGCTTCGCTGCCCCACCAGGCTTTTTCGGTGTCGAATTCGTCGATGCGGATCGGTTTGGTTTTGCTGTAGCTTTTGTAGCCAGCGGGATACGGATGCTGGTAGTACCAGACGTTTTTTGTCGGCTGGCCTTTGGTAAAGAACAGCAGATTGGTTTTGATGCCGGTGTACGGCGCAAACACACCGTTGGGCAGGCGCACGATGGTGTGCAGATTGCACTCGGACAGCAGCTTTTCTTTGATGCGGGTTTTGACGCCTTCACCAAACAGCGTGCCATCGGGCAACACCACGGCGGCGCGGCCGTTATGTTTGAGCAGTTCGACAATCAGCACCAGGAACAGGTCGGCGGTTTCTTTAGTGCGCACGTCAGCCGGGAAGTTGGATTCGGTACCGGGTTCTTCGGTGCCGCCGAACGGTGGATTGGTCAGCACCACATCGACCATATCGCGCGGGCCATAGCTGGCCAGCGGGCGGCTCAAAGTGTTGTCGTGGCGGATCTGATTCGGGATCTCGATGCCGTGCAACAGCATATTGGTGATGCACAGCAGGTGTGGCATCTGCTTTTTCTCTACGCCGTAGATGGCCTGCTGCAGCATCCTCTGCTTTTCAACATCGGTGGCTTGTGGCCGCAGGTGTTCTATCGCGCACGCCAGAAAGCCACCGGTACCGCAGGCCGGATCGAGCACTTTTTCGCCGAGCTGCGGATTGACTTGGTCCACCATGAATTGGGTAACGGCGCGCGGGGTGTAGAACTCGCCAGCATTACCGGCATTTTGCAGGTCTTTCAGAATTTTTTCGTATAGGTCGTTGAACAGGTGACGATCTTGTTGGTTGTTGAAGTCGATATCGTTGATCTTGTTGATCACCTGACGCAGCAACTGGCCGGACTTCATGTAGTTGAAGGCATCTTCAAACACCGACTGCACCACAAAGGCGCGCGGGTTGCGCTGCTCGTCGGCATGCAGGTTTTTCAGCGCCTCAAACAGATCGTTGTTCACAAAGTTCAGCAGTTCATCGCCGGTAATGCCTTCGGGGTCGGCGGCCCAGGTGCGCCAACGTAAGTACTTGTGAATTGGCGAGATGTAATTGTCTTGCATCAGTTCCAGCTTGATTTCCTGATCGTCAAAGATTTTCAGGAAAAACAGCCACGACAGCTGTGAGATACGCTGGGCATCGCCGTCGATACCGGCATCCTGGCGCATGATGTCCTGGATGGATTTAATCAGAGTGGTGCTAATTGCCATAATCAGTTTCTTTTATTGGTACAGTGCGCGTTCAAGGTCGCGCAACGCGGTTTTGTATTGGGGGCGACCGCCAAACGACAGGATCAATTCGACCGGCGAGCCTAAAGCGGCAAAATCCGGGGTTTCGAGTACGGTAGCGTTTTCGACGTTGGCAATGCCGCTATCGGCGTATTTATCGAGCAACTTTTCCAGCACCTTACGCGCGGTTGCGCCGTACTGGGTAAAGTAGTTGTTCTTTCTGACCTGATCGGCGCGTTCGCGGCGTGTGAGTGGCGGTTGGTCAAAAGCGATATGGCAGATCAGATCGAAGGGATCCAGCTCTTTACCGCTAGTTTTGGCCAGTTCGTCAAACAAGATGCCTTCGGCTTCCAGCTCTTCGATGATCGCCTGCTTTTGCTCGGCGCGATTCCAGCTTTGCAGAAAATCATTCAGCGAGGCAAAGCGTTTGCCGATCTGGATACGGGTGTAATCTTTGAGCGATTCGGTAATCAGCTTGCCATCCGGCCCGATGTATTGCACCCGTTCGTTGACGATATACACCGGCACCTCATCGATCACATATTTGCGCCGTGGTTCACCGCCACCTTCGCCGGTGTTACCTCCCCCCGTCCCGTCAGCGCCGTCAGGCTGGTTGACCGGCATGCCGTTTTCATCCAGCGGCGGGTTGGCGGGGTCTTCAGGCGGCAGAATCGGGTCGTCATCACCTTCAGGGGTGTAGATCACCACCGGATCGCCATCGAAGGCCGGATCGGCAAACAGTTCGGTGGCTTTTTTCAGATCCAGAATGGTAAACCACAGCTTGTCGTAGTCTTCATCAATCCGTGTACCACGGCCGATGATCTGCTTGAACTCGGTCATGCTGTTGATGCTGCGGTCGAGCACCACCAGCTTACAGGTCTTGGCATCCACCCCGGTGGTCATCAGTCGGCTGGTGGTGGCGATCACCGGATAGGCTTTGCGCGGGTTAATGAAGTTGTCTAGTTCGAGCTTGCCTTCTTCATTGTCACCGGTGATCTGCATCACGTACTTGGGGTTGGCGGTCGCTAAATCAGTATTGCAGTTGATCAACGCCTGTCGCATGCGACTGGCATGGTCGATATCTTCGCAAAACACGATGGTTTTGGCCATGCGGTCGGTGGCGTTAAGGAATTCGGTGATGCGCTTGGCAACAGCTTGATCGCGCTGGGTGAGTACCAGCGTTTTGTTCATGTCTTTCTGATTGAAAATCCGGTCTTCTATTACTTGTCCATTGGCATCGACTTGGCCTTTGGTTGGCCGCCAGCCGAGATCTTTGTCCAGGTCGACGCGGATCACCTTGTACGGAGCCAAGAAACCGTCTTCAATCCCTTGCTTGAGTGAGTAGGTATACACCGGCTCGCCAAAGTAGCTGGAGTTGGAAACTTCTTCGGTTTCTTTGGGGGTCGCGGTCAGCCCCAGATGCGTGGCGGAGCTGAAATAGTCCAGAATCACATGCCAGGCCGAATCTTCTTTGGCGCTGCCACGGTGACACTCGTCAATTACAATCAAATCAAAGAAGTCCGGGCTGAACTGCTTGTAGATGTTCTGTTGTTCTTCGGTGCCGGTAACCGCCTGGTAAAGCGACAGATAAATTTCATACGACTTATCGACGTTGCGGTTTTCGATCTTGGTCATCGCCCCGCCGAAGGGTTTGAAGTCATTGGTCTTGGTTTGATCAACCAGAATGTTGCGGTCGGCTAGAAACAAAATGCGCTTGGCACTGCGGGCTTTCCATAACCGCCAGATGATCTGGAAGGCGGTATAGGTTTTGCCGGTGCCGGTGGCCATCACCAGCAGGATGCGCTTTTGCCCTTTGGTCACCGCTTCAATCGCCCGATTGACGGCGTTGATCTGATAGTAACGCGCGGGCTTGCCTGGGTAGTAATCCTGGGTATAGATCGGTTCCTGCTCGGCGCTGATGCCTTTCCATTGCAGGTAGCGTTGCCACAGTTCGGCTGGTGACGGAAATTGATCCAGGGTGAGCTCGGATTCGACCACGCCATTGGCTGCGGTTCTGTCGTGAAACACAAAGCCATCGCCATTGCTGGAAAACGCAAACGGCAGATCCAGCATAGCAGCGTAGTCCAGGGCTTGCTGAATGCCATCGCGCATGCTGTGCCGGTTGTCTTTAGCTTCAACAATCGCCAGCGGCAGATTGGGCTTTAAATAGAGAACGTAATCGGCACGGCGGATGCTCTTGAGGTCACGCGTCCCTTTGTTGCCTCGGACGAGTACGCGCCCTGCCGTCAGGTTCACTTCTTCGCGCAGCTGGGTTTGTTTATCCCACCCGGCTGACTCCAAGGCTGGGGTAATAAATTTGGTGCAAATATCTCGTTCTGAGAGTGTGCTTTTATTCATCCCCAAGCCTTTAATTATTGCGATTACAAGCGATTTGGTATTTTACCCGATTTGATAGCAAGCTTCTGCGTCATTTCCGGAATGCAGCACAAGCAACGGCGGTGATCAACAGAACCCTTGAGGCTAACCTGATCAGGGTCGCCGACTCTGATCATCCCCGTGCCGGGTATATACCTCACTGGGCCTAAGTTTCTTGATCGGGTTTTGATTCTAGAGAAGGCAGTCTGGCTGAAAAAACACAAACACCAACAAAATCGGTGCGTTACACTTTCTTTGCCAGAAATATTTTCTTGATCGAGTTTTGATTCAATGAGAACAGGTACATCTTGGGCGATGGAACCGTCGAGCACGGCTAGCTCAAATAGAAGCCGAACTGACGGCCCCCACTTCTTGTTACTCGCCATGCCAGAATGGACGTAGCGCTTGCAACAGGAACAAGCCAAATTTGCGCACTACCAGTGCATCACTTTGAATCTGTGGCCACATTTGTGGCTATATTGATATTATCAAAATAATATATCCACATATTACAATAGCTTATATAGACAATACGAGTCCGGCCCTGGCACCACTTCCTTGAACGAGGAAGTCCAAGATAGACGATTAACCCGCACAGCTTAAGGCTCTGCGGGTTTTTTGTTTCCAGAGTCATCCACGGAAATCCATAGAAATCCGGGTTGAGTCCGTCAAGGTGGTGTAAATAATTCAGCTGAAACTCCGGCTAGATTTGTTGTTTACATCCCCAGTAACGGGGCTTTATCGGTCAATGCCTCGACGGGCTCCACCATCGATTGCTGCGGCATATATCGACTCTGCAATTGCCACTCTTCGTTTTGTTCCATCAATACCGCGCCGATCAGGCGCCGGATGCTTCCTTCGTTAAGAAAGATCCCGACCACATTCGCCCGGCGTTTGATTTCCTTGTTCAGGCGCTCCAGCGTATTGGTTGAGTGCAACTTGACCTTGTGCGCCGCAGGAAAGTCCAAATGAGCCAACACGTCATACTCCGCGATTCAAGAGGATGGTTTATCTATCGGGCCGACAGACAAGTCAGACCCTGCGGCCCATGTCACACGTTAAGCAACCGCCCCCCTTTGACACCCCGCCCCCACGCCCTGAAAATCTCCTCCGTCACGCCAATCGCGCGACCGGGTTTAGCGACCCGCAGGCAGGTAAGACAGCTGCTCCCGCGGCTGTTTTCCTTTGATGTACACCACAGTTGCGCCCAGTTCCATGGCGGGCCGTGGTGGGGAGACCTTAGGGTCTGCCGGTTGCTTGCCTCCGGTTCGCTAACCCCGCCATGCGCCCGTCGCCCTCAATCTCGCCGAGGGCCGGGTTGTTTTCCAGCCAGGAGAACCGCCATGAATGGGATCCACAATACCGTTACCCGCTTCACTCCCTTAATCTCTTCACTAATTTTGCTTGTCTGGGGCTCGCCATGAACCCCGCGCCCATAAGCCCACCCAGCATCGACACCGAGCTGGTGTTGCTGCGCCAACTGACACGCTCGCAGCCCTCCGAGGCCGAACTGGCCAGCATCGATCAGCACTTGAACGCGCTCAGCGATTTGGTCGATCGCCTGCGGATTGGTACCGCGCGCGCGGTGTTCACGCTGGCGACACTGGACGATGGAATGGAGGGTTTGCTCGATCTGCTGCAGAGATCCGACGAGCAACCACTACCCGCCCACCATCTGTCCGGCCTGCTGGCGCCGTTGCACCAGCAAGTGCAGTACGCCAACAGCGAAACCAGTCATTTGTTATATGAATTGCTCGACAGCACCCACGTTGACCCGGTCGCGTTAGCCTTGCTATTGATTTCGGACGGGAACAGCGGGAACGTAGGAAATTCGTCGGTCAGTACTTGAGGCCCGGACCCGCTAACGCTTAGCGCGCGCTAGTTGGCGAACATGGCGGTTCGTGAAGGTGACACGAGCCGGTGTTCCCGCTAGGGGTCTGGCGAGGGCCCACTGGCCCGTTCAAAAAGGATTGGCATTTCGCCTTGACTGCTCAAAATTGATTAGCACAAGGACCTGGCACTCACAGTGCAGTCAGGGCAGTGGCCCTACGGCTATACCTAGGCAACGTTGGAGGGTTTAAGTGAGCGATGACAGCCCTGCCCGCAACCCTTAAAACTCGAACTAAGCGCACTCCAGCCATACACACCAGCAAATGTATTCCTCCGCTTAGCCAGAAATGCCGTCATCTGAGACTCCATTTTTTCCGAGCCAAATGTAATCCGTCAAAGCTATAATTTATGCTTTTGCGCTAAAGCAGCAACAAGGAATAAACTGGTGTTCAAACCCTGAGTCATTCAGTGAACACGCGGCTCATGGCATACTCCTTCATCGCTAGCGTGAAGGTCATTTTTTGTATAGAGGAGTCGTTGTTAATGCCTTTCGATATTGACAGTCCGCTGGTGGTAGGCGTGGCGTCCAGCGCGGTGTTCGATTTAAATGAGTCTGATGCTGTTTTTCATCGAGAGGGCGAAGAGCAGTACAGGAAGTATCAAGAGACCCATTTGGAAGAGCCGCTAGAAAAGGGAATCGCCTTCTCTTTTATACGGCGGTTACTCAGCCTAAATGACCTCTGCGATGATCCGGTAAACAAACCCCTGGTTGAAGTGATTCTGCTGTCAAAGAATGATCCAGACACAGGGCTCCGAGTCATGAAATCCATTGCCCACCATGGATTACCAATGACCAGGGCCATTTTTATGCAGGGCCGATCACCATATGACTATATTCCTGCGTTAAACATCTCCCTTTTCCTCTCAGGAGATGCTGAAGATGTTCGCGCCGCGATCCTCGCGGAATATCCCGCAGGGCATGTCATGCACTCGGCGATCATTGATGATCCCAGTGACACGGGAATACGAATTGCTTTCGACTTTGACGGCGTACTGGCCAATGATGAGGCCGAGCAGGTCATGCAGAAAACCAATGATGTTGCCCGGTTTCACGCGCATGAAGTGAAAAACAAGATGCGCCCGCTTGGCGATGGCCCGCTGAAAACATTTCTCGTCCGAATTGCCGCAATCCAGAAACAAGAAGAAGCTCAGCGCAGAGCGGATCCCTCATACCGGATTCGTTTACGTGTCTCTCTGGTCACGGCCCGAAATGCCCCCTCGCACGAACGCGCATTGAACACTCTCAAAGGTTGGGGAGTAATGACCAATGATGCGTTTTTCCTTGGCGGGATAGAAAAAGGTCGAGTATTGGAAGTCCTCAAGCCGCATATTTTCTTCGATGACCAATCGAAGCACCTCACCACAGCGGCTAGAGTCGTGCCATCAGTGCATATCCCGTTCGGTGTAACAAATGAGTAGCGCCCGTTGCCAAGTATCGAATACAAATGGTGGGGCGCAAGCTGATGCGATCACCGCCGCTACAAAGTTGAGCTCACCGATGAAGATCCCATCGGCTGACATGCCCCATATGGAATACATGTCGTTATTCCGAATGCCAACGCCGATGAAAATCACGGGACGGTCTTCGAGCATTACGAATGCCTTCATCCACTCGATCATTCCGGTTGTCTACCCCAGCGCTGTCGAAATAAAGCAGGCCTTGGAAACCTTGGGAATGGCATCCGGCCCCCTGAAATGCGCAAACTGTGGCAACGATGCTTCGGAATGGGATCATCTACGCCCCCTCGTCAAAGATAAGAAACCAACCGGGTATATCTCGGAAATCCACAACCTCGTGCCATCCTGTGGAAAGTGCAATCAATCCAAGGGCAACCAGGAATGGAAGTCCTGGATGCTTGGCACCGCGAAGCTATCGCCAACCTCGCGCGGCATAAAAGACATCGCTCAACGCATTAAATATCTGGAAGCTTACGAGAGCGCCAAGGCTCCAACAAAAATGGATTTTGCGGCCATTGTTGGGAATTCGGTTTGGATCCAGCACCAAAACAATCTTGAGCGAGTACAGGCGCTCATGCGCGAATCGCAAGAGCTGGCGACTAAGATCAATGCTGAAGTTGCCAATGCCTACAAAGCTCAATCGATCAACAGTGGCAGCCATAATCAACCGAGAGATTCCCTGTTTCCCTCTTAAAACTGGAGCTGAATACTCTCCAATCCAAGGACCAAGGAATTAGGCCAGCGCAAGATTGCGGTCCAGCCACCCCGCCCAAGTCGTCAGCAGCAACGCCGCCAGCACGATCAAGGCGCCGATCCATGGGGTGGCCAGCAGTCCCAGCGGGCCGACAATGTATCCGCCGGCCCATGCCCCGCCGGCAATCCCGAGGTTGAACGCCGCGATATTCAGACCGGACGCCACGTCGATGGCGTGTGGCGTGTCCGTTTCCGCCCGCTGGACCACATAGATCTGCAATCCGGCCACGTTGCCAAACGCAAACGCCCCCCAGATCATCACCGTCAGCACCACTCCCACTTTGGAGCCGGCGGTGAACGTCAGCGCCAACAACACCAGCGCCAGCCCGGCAAAAATAATCTGCAGCGCCCGGATCGGACCTTTGGCGTCCGCCAGCTTGCCGCCCCAGATATTCCCCACCGCCACCGACACCCCATACACCAGCATGATCAAGCCAACGCTAGAAGGGGCATAGCCGCTGACCCGCTCCAGAATCGGGGCCAAAAAGGTAAAGGCGGTAAAGGTGCCGCCATAACCCAGGGCCGTCATGGCATACACCAACAGCAGGCGCGGCTTGCGCAGTACCGCGACCTGGCTGGCCAGGCTGGTCGCCGGCGGCATGGCAATCGTGTTCGGCACCAGCAACAAACTCCCGACAAAAGCCAGCGCGCCGAGCAGCGCTACCGCCAGAAACGTGCTCTGCCAGCCAAAGTTCTGGCCAATCCAGGTCCCCAGCGGCACCCCGGTGACCAAGGCCACGGTCAA
>Ga0302155_10003268_pt1 | contig 10587 bp, 15 predicted proteins | sample I_Bog_N3_1_FD_193508 | JGI IMG/M metagenome (GOLD analysis project Ga0302155, IMG submission 193508) | Peat permafrost microbial communities from Stordalen Mire near Abisko, Sweden - I_Bog_N3_1 | ecosystem: Environmental > Terrestrial > Soil > Wetlands > Peat | place: Sweden: Abisko, Stordalen...
GCCACCTATCGTGATGGCACCAAAGATTTGGCGCCAGAGGAAATCCAGCTCATTACTGAAGGCATCAATGCTATCAGCCGTCGCATGATCGTGACGCAGTTGATAGCAGGGATGGCGGGAAGCGATGGCTATATGCTTGGATTGATTGATGAGGCTGATATAGATCATGCGGTGCGCATTTCCGACCTGATCATCGAGGCAACATGACCCGCACTACTCACACCTATGCCGTGCTCGAGGTCAGCCCCGAGGCCTGTGCGGCACCGCAATTCAAATCAAGCCCGCGCCACTCTCTGGACGCGGCAGCAGCGAGGGGAAGCATGGAACCTGTGATTATCGGCAATGCCACCCTCTACCTTGGCGACTGCCTGCAGGTCATGGCCGGGCTGCCCGACAATGCCTTTGATGCGCTTGTGACTGATCCGCCATATGGAATAGGTGAAAGCAGCAGAAAGGTAGCCTCTCGCGGAAAGATGGTAGCGCCAACGAATTACGGTGAGTTCAATTGGGATGAAGCCCCCCTTAATGCGGCCGCCATCGCCGCCATGCTTAGAATCGCAAAGACTCAGGTGATCTTCGGCGGCAACTATTTCCCGCTTCCTCCTTCGCCCTGTTGGCTGGTGTGGGACAAGATGAATTCTGGCGACTTTGCCGATTGCGAACTAGCTTGGACCAATATTAAGGGCGCGGTTCGCATTATTCGCCACATGTGGAATGGGATGCTCCGTGACAGCGAGCGCGGAACCCCGCGTGTTCATCCGACTCAGAAGCCGATACCTGTCATGGCCTTTGCCATCGACAAATGCAAGCTCCCTGCAGGCTCTACCGTTTTCGATCCTTACATGGGAAGCGGGACGACCGGCATTGCCGCCGTTCAGCTTGGCTATGCCTTTGTCGGGTGCGAGCGCGAACCCCAATACTTTGAAACCGCCTGCCGGCGCATAGAGGCCGCACAAGCCCAGCAGAGGCTATTCGAATGAACGCCCAGCAACTCAAATCCGAAGGCCAGCAGCAGGTGCTGGATGCCAACGCCACATGGGCAGAACTGGCCGAAGCCTTCACTCGCGCCTTTATCGACATGCACGGCATCGCATTGCAGGTGAAAGCTGATGACTGACGCCGCCCTGATCACAATCAGCGAGCTACCCATCACCAACAGGGCGCGTAATGCACTGGCCGTCGCCAATATCAGGACGGTGGCCGACCTGCTGCACTACACGCCGACCCAGTTGCTGGCCGGTGTATCGGAATTCGGCAATACTTCCCTGAAGTCGGTGGAGGAAGCGATAGAGGCGCGCGGGTTCCATCTCAAAACGGAAACCAGCCGCCCCATGCGCGTGAGCCGCGCTGACCACCTGATAAAGCACACGGCGGATCTTGCCGAAGACCTGCGGGCCCTGCGTGAGAAAAATGCAGACCTGGAGGAAGACAACAAGCGCCTGCTGCGTGCGCTGGAAGTTTCCCGCCAGCAGATTTCCACCCTGACCACTACCATCAAAAACAACCAGAAAGAGAGGGCTTAAAATGCTTACCATCCTGTTCCTGCTGCTGTTCGTGCACTACCTGGCCGACTACCCGCTTCAGGGCGATTTTCTGGCGAAGGCGAAAAACCATAATGCCCGGACGCTTCCTGACTATGCTGTCGGTGGTGGCATTCCCGGCGTACCCTGGTATCAGGCGCTGTTCGCGCACGCCTTCATTCAGGCCGGTTTCGTGTTCCTGGTGACCGGCTGCATGGGCTTTGCGCTGGCGGAGATGGGCCTGCACTTCGTCATCGACTACGGCAAGAATGCCGGCTGGTTTCGGAGCGCAGGAGCAAAAGGCCCTTGCTGCTGCAATGACTGCATACGCTTTGCCTTCGACTTTGACCAGTTCTTGCATGTGCTGTGCAAAGTCTCATACGTCGCCATTGCCCACATGCTGGGCCTGAAACTGGGGTTATTCTGATGATCTGCTACCTGCTGGAGAGCCCAGGCGGAAAAGCGCCGTGGTATTTGGCCTTGCGTAAAGGCTCCCTTGGCCGGGGACAGCCGTACTGGACGGCCAGTCCGCAGGAGGCTATCCGTTTCACGCGCCAGCTCGATGCGGAGCTGTTCTTGTTGCTGGTGATATATTTTGTTGGCAACAATGAATGCAAGCCGTCTCCCCATGAGTTTGACGACCCCGCCGTGTGACGCCATCGTGGTCTATACGGCCACGGAGGTTGATCATGCGCATGGAGTTGCGGATAGACACCAAGCACGGAACGCTATTTTTCACTCACCCTGCCGCGCGCCGGGTGTTTTTTATGCCAAGTGCCGAACTGGTCAATAAGCTCCAGCCGGTGCTGGCCTTTGTTCGATTTGTGCGTGACCCGCTCGGCCAAATTGCGCCGGGCCCGGAGGGCGATAATGGGGTTCCGTGACCTGTATACCGAAAACGATGGCAAGACCTGGTGCCCGGTGCGCATTGTGGGTCTGGTCGGCGCCGCCCAGTTCCTGTTGAACGAGCAGGTGCAGTTTATCAAAACCTGGACGCTGGCCGCCGGCTATGGCACTGAGCTGGCCCTCGTCATTGGTGCTGTCGGGCTGGCGTTTGCCATGAAGTCCGCGCAGGAGAGCAAGGCGCCTTCGCCGACCCAAGGTAGCGCGCCATGAGCGATGAAGAATACGAAAAGTTCATGCTGGCACCCGTCGACGGCGACGAACTGGACCCGGCAATCCACTACGCCAAGGTCATCACCATGAAGGAGCATGAGCACCTGCTACATGGCCGGCCGCAGGTAGCTTTCCTCCTGCGCCTGGACCCGAAAATAATGCACCAGCGCATGGAACTCGGCTCTGTGCACATGCCCAAGGTGCAGGGCTCGCTCAAGGACGTATTCACCTGGTCGCTCCAGCGCCTGCTGGGGTACATGCCGGACTACCTGATGATTCTGGACCGCGACTACTGGATGGCGTCATCGCCGGCTCTGCGCGAGATCCTGATTTTTCATGAAGCCTGCCACATGGTCCAGAAGACCAACAAGGACGGCGACCCCAGCTACAACGATGATGGACTGCCGGTGTGGGGTCTGCTAGGTCATGACCTGGAGGAATTTGACGCTGTGGTCCGCCGGTACGGGGCCTACCGCTCCGACGTGGCATCTTTCCTGGCAGCGGCGCAGGAAGGTGAAAGCAACATACGAGGCCGCCGGAAATGACCGAGAAAAAGCCAGCCCTTGGCATTCCAAAGCTCAAGATAAAAGACGTTGAGAAGGATATTCTGAAGGCGCTGAAAAGCGACACAGATACCACCCACTTGGAGCTCTACGAGTCGTACATGGTGCGGGCGGACGCTGGCGAGTTTCAGCCCATCCACAAGGCGACGTGGTTTCGCTGGGTGGCGCAGCTGCGCGGAGGCCGCGTCAAGGCTGCGCTGACAGCTCGCCGGGTCGGTAAGCACCTGCCTGTGGCGCCACCCCCGGCCTACATCGACCAGTACCCCGGTAAATCGGTGCGCAGCCTGGATATTCTCGGGCGCATGGATGAACTCTACGAGGACGCCAAAAAACTCCGCAACTACTCCTTGTCCGAAGAGGGCAAGGTGAAGTCTCCGAAGTTTTTGGCCGAGAGCATCAAGATTCGCCGGGATCTACTGGAGTCCGCGCTCGAGGCGGTGAAGGAGGTCTACAACCTGGAGCGGATGGAGGAATTCTACCGGGTGATTCAGGAGGAAATCATGGCCGAGTCGCCTGAGGTGGGCGCCCGTATTATCGACCGCCTGCGCCGCGCCAACGAAAAGCACATGATGACTCCAGACTGTGACCCGCGCATCCGTGACCACAACGCGCCGCCCAGGCAAACCACTACGCCGGCCGCTGCTGCTGCCGCCAATCTTGATGATGGGGCATTGTTTTAATGGCCCTGGCTTCGCTCCTGCGAAAGAAAGTCTCGTTCAACGATATGAGCCTGGGGCTCAATGCCCTCTGTGATCGCTTCGAGGGTATCACCGGTGGCGAGCTGACCGAGGCCATGAAAATCATTGCGCCCGAGGAAACTTTCCGGGAGTGGTGCCTGCGCCTGGCGGCCGAAGGGCTGGAGGTGGACAACAAGCCTTTCCGTCTCGACAACCGCAAATCCATGTGGTTCATCTACGACCAGATTCCCACGACCATCGATGAGGCCTACGGCAAGACGGTGGCGCTGATGAAGTGCGCCCAGGTGGGTTTCACGGTTATGGAAATGCTGGCGGCCATCTACATGGCCATCAAGTTCATGCCCCTGTCCGCCGGTATGTTCCTACCCGACATGAAGCTTGCTGGCATCAAGTCGAGCCTCCGCTTTCTGCCGATCATCCGCACCATACCCGCCGTTTACAACATGATGATGGGTGAGAGCGAGGTGCCGCTGCCACGCCAGCCCAAGCGCGCGAAGACCGAAGGCAATGTGCTGACGCGCACGCTCGGCAAGTCCAAGTTTTTCTTCCTGTGGACTACCGGCAAGAGCATGACGGAATCCAACCCCATGGATTTCCTGTCGTTCGATGAAGTGCAGAACATGCTCATTGCCGACATGGAGAAGGCGCGCGAGCGCTTGTCGGCCAGCCTGATAAAATTCACTCTCATGGGCTCGACGGCGAAATGGGAAGATGCCGACATCCACTACTGGTACATCCGTGGCGACCAGCATCAATTCCATACCCGGTGCCCGGCTTGCAAAATCCTGCAGGTGATGACGGACCACTTCCCCGGCTGCATATCCTACAACGCGAAGGACGAGGCCACCGGCGCGCTGAAGTGGCCCACTGCGCCGGCGGAGGACTACATTTACACCTGCTACAACTGCCACGCGCACATTGCCGATACCCAAGATGGTGAGTGGATACCGCGCAATCCAAAGGCCCGCATTCGCAGTCTCCAGTACCACCAGATGCTCAGCCCGACAATATCCGCGCGTGAAATGATTGAGGCCTACCGTAATGCGGAGGACATGCAGAACTTCTACAACCGCAAGCTGGGCCTACCCTATAACGACCCGAGCCTGATACCGGTCAATCTGGCCATGCTGAACGAGTGCGCCGCCCAGGGCATGGCCATGGGGCTGGAGTGGAAACAGCGCGCGAAGGATACCTTCATGGGTATCGACCAAATGGGCGCGTTCAATGTGGTGGTGATTAAGGAGCGGCTCCCGGATGGCCGCCAGGCGGTGGTGCACCTGGAGTACATTTACGACGATGACCCCTTTGCGCGCTGCGATATCCTGATGAAACTGTACGGGGTTTCCGTGTGCGTGGTGGAGACGCTGCCAAACTACAACGATGCCAAGCGCTTCGCCGGTCGCCACATGGGGCGCGTCTTTCTGGCCAGCTATGGCGATATCGAAGACGACATGCTGCGCTGGGGGGACAGCCCTCTGAATCGTGCCGACCGCAAGACCAGCGAGAGTGAGCGGGACCGGTACACAGTGAAGCTTGACCAGTACAAATGCATGCAGGTCAGCATGATCAGGTTTGTGCAGGCCCTGTGCCTGTTCCCGGACCCATCCGCCCTGGTGCAGGAGGTGCTCGACAAGGGCATCCGTACCCTGGTGCCCGTCTGCAAGGATCTCGCGTTCCTGCATTTCACGAAGACCGCCCTGGTCACGGAGAAGGACGATGAGCAGAAGCTGTACCGGCGGAAGGTGATCAAGGTCGGTATCGACCCCCATACCAGCTACGCCAACATGCTGTGTGACGCCGCTTATGCTCGCGCGCACGGTAATGCCACATTCCTTATTCCGCCGGAGTCAAAAACCGTGACACAAAAGAGCATCGAAGAAAAGCTGCCAGGCATCAGCCCTGCGATTGTGGATATGGTGCAGGAGTTGCCGCCCGGTGAAATATGCGGCAACTGCAAGAATTATGACGCCGAAGGCAATCAGTGCAACGCCCGCGCCATGATAGTCCGTCCGCGCGACCCAGGGTGTATTCTTTTTTCGTCAAATAATGATTGACAGACCATACTTATTTAATCAAAAATGAGCACACCAAGTTGATGCGGGGTGGGCCACTGGTAGGCCGATGGACTCATAACCCATCCTATGTCGGTTCGATTCCGGCCCCCGCTACCAAATAGGCTGGATGGTTTTGTGTGTTTAAGTACGGCCTTAAAATGTCTACCAAACACTCCCGGTTTGCCGCTGGAAACTAAGCACCCTGAGCCTTTCAGGGTTACAGAAAGGCGTGAATTTGACGGCTGAGTCGCGGCCTCCAGCCTCGTAACTGGAGTGGACTTTAAATGTGTGATCCGCTAACCACATTTCTGTCACGGCAGGAGGCGCGCAGAGGAACCCCAGCGCAAAAGGCCCCGTGAGGTAGGAAAACCCGGCTGGTGCCCGTTATCGCACCAAGAATAAAACTCCGCCAGGGGCGAAAGCCCCGATGTAAAACGGACCTGAATAGGTCCGGGTGGGTAAGAGCAGAAACCGTGGGCATGCGCGCATAGTAACGATCTTGTTTCGTGAACACGCCTTGAGCCCGGCAGATGCGGCGAGGACCGAAGCTACCGCGGTGACAGGCCGGAAAGACGGCCAACTTTTCTCCTGCTCGGTGTTGGGGAGCCACCCCCAGCGCAAAACACCGGGGCACAAATGCACTGTGCTACAAGTAGCCCGACTCCGGTAGGGTGTGCATACCGGATACCTTTCACAGAAATGCGCTCTGCCTTGCGGAAAAACGCTTTCCAACCCTGGGCGCCGCTGCTGCTTGATAGAGCGCATTTTTGTGGGTGGTGAATGCGCAGGCTGATGCGCAGGTACAGCCTCCTTATTTATTCGTGAACTTGCGGCTAAAGGCACAAGATAGATCGGGTATTTAAGGAATGCCGGGTTCAGCGCCGGTGACTACCCGCTTCAAGTGGCAAAGTGTGTTAGCGTAGTCGGCATGGATGAGGCGGCGGCTTGAAACCGACGCCACCGGCCACAGCAATCAATCACCCAGGAGAAAAGCATGAACGACAAAATCCCTCTGATCACCCCCACTGTTGGGCGCGTAGTGTGGTTCCGCCCGAAAAACACGGAATTCCGTGGCGACAACGGCAATTGCCTGTGTCACGACGGCATTGCCCCGCTGGCCGCGCTGGTGGCCTATGTCCACAGCGATACCGTGGTAAATCTGTCCGTCATTGACCATGCCGGCCGGCAGTTCCCCGTCACGTCGGTAACGCTGGTGCAGGATGGCGACCCGACCGAAAACCTTGCCTTCTACGCCGAGTGGATGCCCTATCAGAAGGGCCAGGCCGCGAAGACGGAAGCACTGGTGCAGGGTATCGCCAAACTGGAAACGGCTGCGGGGAAAACCTGCAAAGGCACCAATTGTGGCGCAACAGATGGCGTCTCGCACTCTCCTGAGTGCCTTGCTGAACACGAAGTAGCCTGCGCTATCCGCGCTAGCACCTGATACCAGACCTCGCTGCGCCTTGACATCAGGGCGCAACCGGGTGTAGTATTTGCACTCCACGTTCTAACTTTTAGCAACCAAGGGTACAAAAAAATGAAAGAACTCGTTTACTTCCGCCATGAACTGTCCGGACTGACAGTCCCTGCTGTCGTTGTTTTCAACCATTCCGGGCCGTCCGACTTCCCGCAGCTGGTCGACCTGACCGTTGACCCCACCGGTGAAGCCGAATCCCTGACCAGCATCGCCTACTACGAATCCGATATTGGCGCGCACGGGATTGCCTTTGGTGCCAAGGATTTCAGCAATCCCGTGGCGGCCGCCCCTGTCGCCAGCACCCAGCAGGGTACTGCTGTCAATGGCGCTCAGGATGGTGGTGAAAACGGAAACCCTTTGGTCGACGCCGAAGCCGCCCCGGCTGGTGCCAGCACTGGTGAAAATGCTCCGGCTGCTCCGGTCGACGCCACCTATGCTGCCGCTCCCGAGCAAGCTGAAGCTGCCACCCCTGTCGCTGAACCGGCCACCAGCGACATCGCTGACGCTGCTCCTTCCGAATAATCCAGGCCAGTGAAAAAACCCGCTGTAATGGCGGGTTTTTTATCAGTACCCACGTAAAACCTCGCATCTTTAGGGCGAGGATGTAAGTGGGAGATGAATGAAGACATTGCACATTCGACTGAAAGACAAACACGCCAAAGTGCTGAACGACATGGCGCGTGAGGTTAACTTCGTCTGGAATTACGTCAATGATTTGTGCTTCAAACATCTACAACGCACTGGTAAATTTTTGAGTGCCTACGATATAGCGGCATATACCAAAGGTGCATCAAAATCAGGCTTAAAGCTACACAGCCAAACGATACAAGCAATTACCGAAGAATTGGTCACACGCCGCCGTCAATTCAAGAAAGCCAAGCTACGCTGGCGTGTGTCCAACGGTACGCGCAAGTCGTTAGGTTGGATACCGTTCAAAGCCAGTGGCATCAACTATCAGAATGGGCAATTGAAATACGCAGGTCACTATTTTGGCATGTGGGATAGTTACGGACTATCCCAATATCAGCTTAAAACAGGCTCATTCAGTCAAGACACACGCGGACGCTGGTACGCCAACATTTGCGTAGAAACTAAAGTAGTTGAACTGGATAAGTCAAAAATCAATACGGCAAGCAAAGCAATCGGCGTAGATTTAGGACTAAAAGACTTTGCCACCCTATCAGACGGCACAAAGATAGAAGCTCAACGGTTGTATCGTGAATCAGAAGCTAAACTAGCGATAGCTCAACGGTCAAATAACAAGAAGCGTGTAAAAGCAATTCACGCCAAGATTAGCAACACCCGCAAAGACTTCCTGCATAAGCTGAGTACACAGCTAGTGAAAGACAATGCGGCAATATTCGTCGGCAACGTAAACGCCAGCAGTCTAGCAAAAACCAAGATGGCAAAGTCTGTCTTAGATGCAGGCTGGACGGCGTTTAGAACCATGCTCAAATACAAGTGCGATGACGCAGGTGTATGGTTTGAAGAAGTCAACGAAGCATATTCCACCCAGACTTGTTCGTGTTGCGGCTCACGCCGTGACAGTCCGAAAGGTAGAGCAGGTTTGCGAATAAGAGAATGGACATGTGGTGAGTGCGGAACCACTCACGACCGCGACATCAATGCCGCAATGAACATTCTTGCGCTCGGACATGAGCGTCTAGCTGTAGGAATCACCGCATCTTCAGGGCGGTGAGGATGTCAAGTCTCAAATTTGATGAAACATGCATGCTATCTTGCTATATTGGGCAGGCCATATTTTTGCAACCGGAGAGACAATTTGAACGTCCAGACCAACGAAGAAGAAAACATTGGGGTAACCCCGGAACGCCAGCACAAAAACGATATCGAAACTGTGCTGGCCGGCCTGCGGGTGCGCAACTACATCGTCCAGCAAGGGGGCATTATTATCATCCGCGTGCCTGAAGAATCTTTTGATGAGGCCCGCGCTGTCTGGCCCATCATTCAGCAGAATTTTCTGCCCTACAATATCCGGGCCCTGTTGGTTTCAAATCGGATGACCATCGAGGCTTATGACCGCGAGGATCTTCTGCGCCTGGGCCTGACCCGCTTCGGTGAGCCTGACCCGCAGGATATTATCGTTGGTCTGGTGCAGGCATCCGTACAGCTGCCGCTGGTGCCAGTCAATGGCCCTATCCGTGATTTGCTCTGCCGGGCGGCAGAGACGATTGCCACCATGCAGCACGGCATGGAGGTGCTGGAAGACCGCCTGATGAATGCAACCTCCTACGAGGATTCCGTCCTGGCCCCTGACCAGCTCATCACGCGCAAGGCTTGCCATAATCAGCTGGCCACCATGTATGAGTGCACGAAGCAGTACTTCATTGCGATTACAGCCCCTGGCAATGATGCGAGCGCCATCGGCGAGCGCTTCACGTCCATGCGGAAGCAGGCGCTGTTCGCTCGCCGGTTCCTTCTGGATACCCTGATTCAGGATCTGGGCCGCGAGTCCCTGGGCCAGCCGCTGGTGCTGCTCGAGACGCTTATGCTGTACATGGACCACATCCTGTCTGCGCTCAACTCCAATGACCGCACGCAGATAACCATGTCGATGCAGGCCATGCGTGAAACGATGCTGACTGTTGAGAAGTACATCAAGTCAACTACCGCAGAGGATGTCCAGCATTGAGTGCACAGGGTATGAATCCGATGTCACTGGCCGGCCTGATCGGCGGCCGTGACCTGCGGGCAGCGATCCGCTCTGTGCGCTCCACCACCCCGCCGCAGAAGGAAGTGCGTGATGGCGCGTGGAGAAGCGACATTTACCGGCTGGCCATGGCCGCCATAAAACCGATAGAATAACCCTGATTCTCCTGCCGCCTACGTGACACTACAGTAGGCGGCAGGAGAGCATATATGTCCAAAAACCCCAATGATTCTGTTGAAGGAACCGCCTTTAATCAGGCTGCGCCCCTGGCTGAGCGCACGGAAGCGCTGGGCATCATGCAGAAGTCGTTTGCACCGAAAGGTATCCGCGACCTGATCATGCCGCCGGATGAACTGGCGCCAGTCATCGACTTCATCACTCAGCGGATGGAGGACGATGCGGTCAATAAGTCGCTGAACTACGGCAATATCATCCCTTTTCCCTCGCGCAACGCGGCTACCCATGCCCGCGGAATGCAGTCCGTGCAG
>Ga0302155_10003273_pt1:0-5000 | contig 10577 bp, 4 predicted proteins | sample I_Bog_N3_1_FD_193508 | JGI IMG/M metagenome (GOLD analysis project Ga0302155, IMG submission 193508) | Peat permafrost microbial communities from Stordalen Mire near Abisko, Sweden - I_Bog_N3_1 | ecosystem: Environmental > Terrestrial > Soil > Wetlands > Peat | place: Sweden: Abisko...
TATCCCTTTTTCCTATATCATATATAGAAAAAAGGGAAAAAAAACTTTTTGCTGGTTAAGCAATTTGAATCAGCTAAAAGTTTTTATCCCTTTTTTCTATATCATATATAGAAAAAAGGGAAAAAAACTTTTTGCTGGTTAAGCAATTTGAATCAGCTAAAAGTTTTTATCCCTTTTTTCTATATCATATATAGAAAAAAGGGAAAAAAAACTTTTAGCTGACTAAGCAATTTGAATCAGCTAAAAGTTTTTTATCCCTTTTTCCTATATCATATATAGAAAAAAGGGATAAAAACTTTTTGCTGGTTAAGCAATTTGAATCAGCTAAAAGTTTTTATCCCTTTTTCCTATATCATATATAGAAAAAAGGGAAAAAAAACTTTTTGCTGGTTAAGCAATTTGAATCAGCTAAAAGTTTTTATCCCTTTTTTCTATATCATATATAGAAAAAAGGGAAAAAAAACTTTTAGCTGACTAAGCAATTTGAATCAGCTAAAAGTTTTTTATCCCTTTTTCCTATATCATATATAGAAAAAAGGGACAAAAACTTTTAGCTGACTAAGCAATTTGAATCAGCAAAAAGTTTTTTTCCCTTTTTTCTATATATGCGACAAACTCGTAGTATGGGAGTCCGATGGAAGTTTTTTTGTACAAATTCGGCTGACCGAAGAATGGTCTAGTTTCTCGAGGATGATATTGTGATGAAGTGATTGTTCGGCTAGTACTACTGTGTTGATGCAGTTGATTAGCAATGTGAAATAAATTGTATATGATTATGAAATAGAAGTTTGTCGAAGCTGCTTCGTCAACTTTTGAAATGATCATATTAAATATCACATAAAAACGAACTGATCGCAAATAAAATACATCACAAATGGCAAAGACGTGAATGCGGTTGAAAATGTTTCAACTTACGCACACATATAATTTCGAATCGTGTTGATCAGTTTTCAATAATTGATCATATGTTAATAGTTTGGGCTTGAATGCTTGTAAATGAGTTGCATTAAGAACAGGAATGAATTTATTTCTGATGTGGGTTAGTTTTGTTTCGTCTCGATGAAACAACGAATATAACTACATACATATATAACTTTTATATATGCATGTATAATAAAAAACAAACACTGGTCATAATGAAGTGATTTCATTTGACTTGTTGTGTGAAAGCTCAACGCATATACATTTATTTTCGAATTGATATATATGTGTATATATATAACGAAGCTTTCCGATTGATCTTGTCGGTGGCTTTCCTTTGTCTTGAAGATTAAGCCATGCATGTCTAAGTATGAACTGGTTTAAGGTGAAACTGCGTACGGCTCATTACATCAGCTATAACTTTCTTTGATCATAAATTCTAAATGGAATAACCGAGGAAAAGCCTGGGCTAATACATGCGACAATTCTGGTAGTAATATCAGAATGCTTTTATTAGATCAAAACCTTCTAGTTTCTTTACCGGAACTGTTTGTTGGTGACTCTAAATAACTTTGTGTTGATCGTATGACCTTTGTGTCGACGACATATCTTTCAAGTGTCTGACTTATCAACTTTAGACGGTACATTATATGTCTACCGTGGTTGTAACGAGTACAGAGAATCAGGGTTTGGTTCTGGAGAGGCCGCCTGAGAAACGGCGACCACTTCCAAGGAAGGCAGCAGGCGCGCAAATTACCCACTCTCAAAACGAGGAGGTAGTGAAGAGAAATAACGATGTTAGTCTATTATAGGCTGATAATCGGAATGGGAACACTGTAAACAGGTTATCGATTAACAATTGGAGGGCAAGTCTGGTGCCAGCAGCCGCGGTAATTCCAGCTCCAATAAGGAAAACTAAAGTTGCTGTGTTTAAAAAGCTCGTAGTTGAATTTCGGGTATTTGTTGCTAGCTGGTCTAACTGGCCATGTTGGTTAACAGATCCTCATTTGCTGGACGGCTGGCGATGATCTTTATCGGTTGTCGTCAGTTGCCAGAACGTTTACTTTGAGAAAATTAGAGTGCTAAAAGCAGGCTCACGCCTATATATATTGCATGGAATAATGAAATAAGATCTCGATTTTATTTCGTTGGTTTTAGAAATTGAGATAATGATTAATAGGATCAGAGGGGGGCGTACGTACTGTGGTGTGAGAGGTGAAATTCTTGGATCGCCACAGGACGAACAGCAGCGAAGGCGTTCGCCAAGAATGTTTTCATTAATCAAGAACGAAAGTTTGAGGTTCGAAGACGATTAGATACCGTCCTAGTTCAAACCATAAACGTTGCCAACTGTCTTTTAGATGCGGTTATTTATATGACTCATCTGGCGGATCTCGAGAAATCTAAGTTTTTAGGTTCCGGGGGAAGTATGGTTGCAAAGCTGAAACTTAAAAGAATTGACGGAAGGACACACAAGAAGTGGAGCCTGTGGCCTAATTTGACTCAACACGGGAAACCTTACTCGGCCAGGACACTTTTAGGATTGACAGATTGAGAGCTCTTTCTTGATTAGGTGGGTGGTGGTGCATGGTCGTTCGTAGTTCGTGGAGCGATTTGTCTGATTAATTTCGATAACGAACGAGACTCCGGCTTACTAAATAGTCTAAAGTTCGAAGGGACTTTTCAAGACTTCTTAGCAGGATAAGTGGCACTTTTTAAGCCACACGAAATGGAGCAATAACAGGTCTGTGATGCCCTTAGATGTCCGAGGCTGCACGCGCGCTACACTGGAGAGTTCAGAATGTTTCTTCCTACTTCGACAGGAGTGGGTAACCATGAAATTCTCTTCGTGACTGGGATCGGAGCTTGCAATTATTCTCCGTCAACGAGGAATTCCTAGTAAGCACTATTTCATCAGAATGTGCTGATTATGTCCCTGTCCTTTGTACACACCGCCCGTCGCTACTACCGATTGAATGTTTTAGTGAGATCTTCGGCTTGGTTTTCCGAGCGGCTCTCGGGTCGTTCGGTTTATATCGAAAAGATGCTCAAACTGGATCATTTAGAGGAAGTAAAAGTCGTAACAAGGTATTCGTAGGTGAACCTGCGTATGGATCATTACCGTTTTGATTGTTTCTTAACAATTCAATCATAAACAAACTTTTTACTTCGCACATTCATATGTATATATGATTGTGTCGCACCATTATGAAACTAACAAGGTAATAACATTTAATTGTTATTATCTTGTTTTAAACCTTTCCATTCAACAAATCATTGTTGTTTGTCATTGAATATGAATCGAATGTATATAATAATACGAAAACAAAAAATATAATTCTGTACGGTGGATCACTCGGCTCGTTATTCGATGAAGAGCGCAGCAAAGTGCGAGAAAGCAATGCGAATTGCAGGACACATTGAGCATGAATAACTCGAACGCATCTAGCAGCCAAGACATTAGTCGAGGCTAAATTTGCTTCAGTCTTGTTAACATAACATCAAATTTATTTATTTGAAAAAATAAATGAATTGCTGGCAAGTTCGATATCTTCAAGGTATCTAGCTTGCAATACATATATAAAATACTTCATTATTTTTATAATGTTGTATACGTATGCAACGGAGTTATACACATACACAAATGATTTCTATTGTGTCAATTGTCATAACGCGAGAAATCTTTATCATATCCGTGTTATTGATCAAATACAATAGAATGATTTTATAATATATGAGTATAAAAATGCTCTGTTAAAATGTTAATTCATTTTCATCATTTTCAAGCTGAAGTCAAATTAGAATACTTGCTGAACTTAAGCATATTAATAAGCAAAGGAAAAGAAATCAACTGAGATTGCCTTAGTAATGGCGAATGAACCGGCAAAAGCTCATCGCTGAAGCGTGTTAAATTCACTTTTAGCATGCATTGTAGCATTTGGGGTGACTATTGTATGGTGCCTGTTCGTGTGAGTTCCTTTGATCAGGGCTTTAACCATAGAAGGTGCTAGTCCTATAATCACGAATAGTTTGTGCCGTACATTATACACCTTTCGAGTAGCGTAGTTTGAGATTGCTACGCCAACGTGGGACGTAAACTTGTTCCAAAGCTAAATATTATAACGAGACCGATAGCGAACAAGTACCGTGAGGGAAAGTTGAAAAGCACTCTGAAGAGAGAGTTAAATAGTACGTAAAACCGTACAGAAGAAAACGAATGGCCGCATTCATCAGATTACTTTGAATTCAATTTGATCTCTATATGATGGTGATACTTGTCGATTTGGAACTTCAACAGTCCATCGATTTGTTCTTGCCTGGAGTCGGATGCATTTTCAAAGTATTAACTGAACCTGGATCTATAACATTGAAAGCTAGTCGAATCAGCCGATTTTGGTAGCGAGTTTACTCGTGTTAAAAATCTGGCTTGCATAAATAACAAATTCGACTTGGCGTTATAGGTAAACAGACACGTTCTTTGATTTCAGTACTTTCGAGTACGGCATGCCGTGAGCATTGTTTGTGTCACATGAGTGACTAATTTCTAACCGTCTTTAGTTTCATTCATCGTCGATGCCTAATGTTTTGTGGCTGTCAATGAAATCGGCAAGTCTACAGGAGTTTTGAATGCCGAGTTATTCGACCCGTCTTGAAACACGGTCTAAGGAGTTCACTGCATGTGCAAGAGTTCGGCTGTATGAAAAGCCTTGCTCGTAATGAAAGTAAAGAACATTCTTGCAATGTTTTAAGTGTGATTTCTGTCATCTGGTGCAAATCATGACAATGAACGCAACACTGACAGGTTCTATTGCCGTTGGCAAAGAGCTTAGTAAGAGTATATGCAATGAGACCCGAAAGATGGTGAACTTAATGTGTGTAGAATGAAGCCAGGGGAAACCCTGGTGGAAGTTCGTAGCGGTTCTGACGTGCAAATCGATCGTCAAACATGCATTAAGGGGCGAAAGACTAATCGAACCATCTAGTAGCTGGTTCCGTCCGAAGTTTCCCTCAGGATAGCTGGCATTCAATTTTCACAGTTATATCCGGTAAAGCGAATGTTTAGAGGCATTGGGCGTAAA
>Ga0302155_10003276_pt1 | contig 10568 bp, 11 predicted proteins | sample I_Bog_N3_1_FD_193508 | JGI IMG/M metagenome (GOLD analysis project Ga0302155, IMG submission 193508) | Peat permafrost microbial communities from Stordalen Mire near Abisko, Sweden - I_Bog_N3_1 | ecosystem: Environmental > Terrestrial > Soil > Wetlands > Peat | place: Sweden: Abisko, Stordalen...
GCTGCTTGAAAAACTGAATGTGATCAAACTCTTCGCCACCGTGCCGGACTGGGCGGTGTAGCCAGACAAAAACCGGGAACCCCAGGGTTTGCTGGCTTTTTTGAAAATTCCCGGGGAAGTTAGGTTAACAGTGAACAGCCAATATCCTCGCCGAACGCAATTACAAGTGGACAACAGAGGAGCACTGCAAGAATGCGAGAGAATCGCCAAGCGATTCCAGCAAATACGCCGCCAACCATCCCGATGACAAGATGCTCAACTTGAATATCAATATTGGTCTGTCGCCGCTTTGGAAACATGATATCCACAGGAATCGAGTCAATCAACTGCGCTTTGCAACCTAGCTCAAATATTTACTTCAGGTGGTCCAAGTGATTCAATAACTATTGTAACATACTTGATTACAGAAATTTAATAAAATAATTATCAGACTTTTAGGCTCATCCAGCTTTGAAAGCAAGCATTTTGACCTGCTTCCACCCTAGCAAAAGTGATTTGCTGCTGTCCACAAAAATTTGATTCAAACTCATCCGCATGTTCCCGAAAAAACCTTGTTACTCAACCTTGGTTTTCGACATGCCAGCTCGTTTAAGCCAAACCAGCAAGATGCTGATGTCCGCTGGGGAAACTCCAGAGATACGCCCCGCCTGTGCTATGGTCTGAGGGCGAATCTTGGCCAGCTTCTGTCGCGCCTCCAAGCGCAAGCTAGGAACGGTGGCGAAATCAAAGGTGGCTGGAATCATTTTATCTTCCAAAGTTTTCACCTTGGCAACTTCATTCTCCTGACGTTCGATGTAGCCGGCATATTTCACAGCGATTTCCACTTGCTCAATAATGTCAGCAGAAAGCGTTTCATCTTTGTTCAGCAAGTCGGAGTATTTCACTTCAGGCCGGGACAATATCTTTGCCAATGAATCCCTAGCCTGGAAAGTTTTGTTAAGCCGATTAATTTCAATGTCAATCGCTGATTTCTTGGCGGCCACCTGATCCCATTTACGCTTTGGCAATAGACCTACTCCATGGCCAGTTTCACTCAACCGGAGATCCGCATTGTCTTGGCGGAGTAGTAAGCGGTATTCGGCACGAGAGGTAAACATCCGATAGGGTTCGGACGTTCCCTTGGTGACGAGATCATCAATCAGAACACCGATGTAAGCCTGATCACGACCAAACACTATCAAGTTCTTGGACTGGGTCTTTAGCGCGGCATTAATTCCAGCCATGATTCCTTGAGCGCCTGCTTCCTCGTAGCCAGAGGTTCCATTGATTTGACCAGCCAAGAACAAGTTGGCACAGACCTTGGTTTCAAGTGTTGGAAAAAGTTGGGTTGGATAGGCGAAATCATATTCAACTGCGTAAGCTGGACGAAGAATTTCGGCGTTCTCGCAACCAATGATGGAACGGACCAAGTCCACTTGAACTTCAAATGGAAGACTGGTTGAGCAACCATTCAAATAGAATTCATCCGTGCCTATACCCTCTGGCTCCAAGAAAATTTGATGCCGCTCCTTGTCTGCGAACTTCACAATCTTGTCTTCAATGGACGGGCAATACCGAGGACCAACCCCTTCGATCTGCCCAGAGTACATTGGCGACTTATGGAGATTCTTTCGGATTATCTCTGCTGTCTTTTCTGTGGTGAAGGTCACATGGCACGGCAACTGGCCGTTAATTCGATCCAAGATTGACCCTGGGGGGTATTTGCCATGCGATAAACTCAAAACTGGAGCTGGAATGTGCGATTGTTCCATGTGGAACAATTCGTCCTTAAAAAAAGTGAAGTAGGAAACAGGTTCATCGCCTGGTTGAATCTCCATTTTCGAGAAGTCAATGCTTCTGCGCAAAAGTCTAGGAGGCGTGCCAGTCTTAAGTCGGCCCAACTCTAAACCAAGCTCTTTGAGTGAGCTTGAAAGGTTCATTGCTGCAGCGTCGCCAGACCGGCCACCTGTTTGCTGGTTGGTACCAATGTGCATCAACCCACGCAAGAAAGTTCCAGTGGTGATCACCACAGACGTTGCGAGGTACTGAACTTCCAAAGTGGTTTCTACCCCATAGGCCACTCCATCTTGTTGGAGTATCTTCGAAGATTGACCTTGTTTCACATCCAAGTTTGGCTCGGATTCGCAAACCCATTTTAGGAAAAACTGGTAGGCCTTCTTATCGCACTGAGCGCGCGGTGCCCAAACGGCTGGTCCCTTTTTGGTGTTCAACATGCGGAACTGTAGTCCCGTCATATCTGTGACCCGGCCCATTTCACCACCCAATGCATCAATCTCCCGGGCAAGGTGGCCTTTCGCCAATCCGCCAATCGCTGGATTGCAAGACATCTGTCCAATCGAATCCGCATTAATCGTTAAGAGCAGGGTTTGGCAGCCCATTCGTGCTGCAGCCAACGAGGCCTCAACACCAGCGTGTCCAGCGCCAACAACAATCACATCATATCGCTTGGGATAAACAAACATCGTGTCCTTAGTATTTTTGATCGCATTATTTGATTCATCGACCAGATATGAAGAACCCAAGGCCTTGCCCTGGGTTTTCCGTTGACGACTTTTCAGCCTGCCGACCTTGAAAAACTCAGTTCAGGTTACACCATTTTGTAACGCGCTGCAAAGACGTTGGACACTGACTTCTTCTTGATCTTTCGCACTGGGTTTGCAGCGAGGTGCTCAATGATCTTGAAGACCGTTTCAATGTCGTCTTCCCGGTTAATGGCTTTGGCAATTTCTGCAACCGTGTAGGGCTGATTCAAGTTGCCTTTGAGCAGGGCAACGATTTCACGCTGGATGGTGAGCACATTTCCAGCGGCCTTTTTGCCAGCTTCCACGCCTGGCTGATGGTAGGCATTGATATTGATCAGGCTGGCATAGAATCCGACCGCCCGCTCAAACAAAGCGATCAGCAAACCCACGGTCGAGGCATCCACGTCCTTGACAGTAAGGGTGATTGATTCACGATCATTTTCGGCCAAGGCAGAGCGGGTTCCAAGAAAGAAGCCTTCCAAGAAATCCCCAGACGTCGCATCGGGTTCAGTAAAGATAGGTTCACCAACCTGGTCTTTTTGCACTTCGATGAAGGTGACGAAAAAGTCGTTTAATCCATCCCTAAGCTGTTGTATATAAGAGTGTTGGTCCGTTGAGCCTTTATTGCCAAAGACACAGATCCCTTGATTCACCACATTACCATCCAGATCGCGCTCTTTGCCCAATGATTCCATGACCAACTGTTGCAGGTACTTCGAGAACAATTCCAGACGGTCTTTATAGGGCAGGACCACCATGTTCTTAGAACCTTTACCGTTACCCGAGGCGTACCAAGCCAGTGCAAGCTGGGCAGCAGGGTTGGCTTTAACGCTATCTGTTCGCGTGGCAATATCCACTAAACGGCCGCCGGCTAGCAAGCCATCGATATCCAGCCCCTGCAACGCGGCTGGCAAAAGGCCGACTGCAGAAAGCTCGCTGGTACGACCACCCACCCAATCCCACATGGGAAAACGCTCAATCCATTGACCTGCGGTGGAATATTTATCCAGTTCACTGCCGGCCATGGTGATGGCAACGGCATGCTGGCCGAAATTCAGGCTCGCCTTCTCATAAGCCGCTTGGGCCACCAACATGCCATTGCGGGTTTCCTTCGTACCGCCGGACTTGGAAATAACCACACAGAGCGTGCGGCCTAATTTCCGGCCAATGGCGGCCAGGGTGCGGTTCATGCCATCCGGGTCGGTATTGTCAAAGAAGAACGGCTTGAGTTTGTCCTTCCGGGGATTGCCCAGTGCTTGGGCGACGAATTGGGGACCCAGCGCGGATCCGCCGATGCCGATGATGAGGAAGTTTTCAAATTCACCGTTCGCACCTTTGATGGCACCCGAGTGAATTTTGGCGGCGAACTCCTTGATTTTGACCAGGGTGGTTTCAATTTCCTGGGTGATTTCCGGAGTGGGGGCGAGGGCGGGATTGCGCAACCAATAATGACCGACCATCCGCTGCTCATCGGGGTTGGCAATGGCCCCCTTTTCCAGTGCAGCCATGTCCGCAAAGGCCTTTTGGATCCGGGGTTCCATGGCGGCGAAGAACGCGTCATCCACGTTCATGCGGCTCAAATCGATGGCGAGGTTGAGGTCGGGGAACTCCGTGTAATATTTTTGAAAGCGCTCCCACCATTGTGACTTTGTATAGTTCATAAAAATCTAAGGTAATAGGATGATTTTGGCTCGAATTCTGGCAAGCAAAATCGCCGGCGGCGCGAACGACCCCACCGCCCCTCCAACCCGGAATATTTGAACCACGAAACACACGAAACACACGAAAAGAAAACCGGAAGCGACCGGGGATTTCATCGGGTTGGTCAGATTGGGGTGGTCTTTTGATTTTCAAGGGTCCTCCCCGGTATTACCTGCACGAATGATGGAGGGCCGGCAATCTCGATACCCAGCCGTCAGTATAACTCATAAATTCCTTCCGCCACTTGCTCGGCAACTGAATGATGATTGCCAATCACTCCGCCATTGTCGTATCCCGCCCCATGATTGTAGCTCAGATTGTTGGAGGACGTATCCACCTCCAAGCCAAAATAGGGTGTGGAATGCCCTCCGGTCGAGTGCATGCCAAATATCTTGATGCGAACACAACCACAACCCGGCTGATACTGAACCGACATTGGCTTGAGCGCTACGATGGCTGCTGGCAATCCGTTCGTATGGCGAAAGTGCGAGTAAAATCCACCAGTGTTCTCTTCGTCCAAGCTAATACAGCCCCGACGGATCGAGTTCCATCCGCCGGCGGCCTGAACCCGCTCCATCAGCTTCGCGCGTTGCTCACGGCGCTCTACTGACGCTGGGGGCCACAGGTCTGGTTCTAAAACGCCCAAAACAATAAACACACCGACAAACGCGAAACATCCCCAAAGGATGTGAATCACGGGATGCCGACGCATCTGCCCTGAAACCTTCGTCGAAAACGGGGCAACGACGAGACGGACAATGAACAGCAGTGCCGCCATCGGGCAAAACACGAACGCCAACCCTAAAAATGATGGAATCCAAGTGTTCATACGCAGTGCTGCCAGCGGCAGAAATCAGCTACCCGGAACCAAAGCGCTCCACGCGCGACAATGAAACTCTGGCGACAAGCCGGGTTGGTCGGCAACTTAGACATCATGGCGGCGTCTCCGATATTCTGCGAACTTGCGATATGTCATGACCGCCATCTCGGCAACGTGCCATATCCCCAGTGCCATCGCAATGGCATACAATCCAATATCAGAATATCCGCGATGGATCCCAAACCACATGGCCAAAATGAAAAACGGCAGCGAAATCACAAGCGCAGGCTGCCAATCTGGAATGATTCGCTTCCACTTTGTGTGCTTGCGGCGGCGAATAACCCACCATAACGGGAGAACCGCTGATGGCAAAACCGGCCACCAAAGACTCATTTTCAAAGTCGTGTACGGCAGCTTGTCGTCAAACCACCAAAAACGACGGAAGTAGATGCCAGGCAAATCACAAGCCCGCTCCGACATTTTATTTGAGGCGTCGGACCAGACAATATGAGAAAAACCATAGTCTCCAATGGTCCACGTTCCAACGACCGGAGGCGGATCGTTCGTAGAGCAAAGCCACATGATGCCGCCCCGGTAAGGCATCTCGGAGGTGTACAGCCACAGGCTGCCACGCTCAAAGCCCAAATGATAATTGCGCGTGATGGAGATGGCATCGCTCGGCGCAAGCTTGCCGGTCTCGAGACTCCGCGACAAATTCAGGAACTGGCTCACCGGCACCATGACCAACAGAAGGCAAAGCGCAACCGCAGATAAAAACGTCAACGCTGTGAGGGCGCGTTTCATGGTGCGTAATGAAAAAAACTAAGCCGCCGCCGACTCGCGACGCATATTACGGAACTGACCGCACCGACGGCGGTTGGCCCAGGCGGTAAAAGCGTCACAACTCAATCCCACCAAAATCCAAACTTCTTGGTCTTCTTCAATTGTTCGATGAGGTGCGGAATCTCAGCCTCCTCGTCATCCATAATTAGATCGGGACAAAACTCAACTGCTTCTTTGACGAATTCCGCCACATCTTTTGGGAGTTTATCGAACTCAATTTTGACTGAGGCCGGATCCACGTCGACAATGCGAAAGGAGCTGGTTTTCTGCCACTGCTTGAAGCGTGCTATGATGTCCTCCGTGCTAACGTCGTAGTTCTCGCCGTTTGTCTCCGCCTCGATTAGAGGCGCATACATGTCTTTTACTGGTTTGTTTGCCATGGTTTTTTGTTTGGTGTGTGCCGCCGCCTAACATCTTGCTCATGGGGCCAAGTCGCCTGCATCAAAGTGAGCGCAGTTTGTGTCTTATCACCATCACGGTTCTGCTTCAATCACCGAGGCAGATTCCCAGCGAGCGCGTGGCGTGGACGAAGCCTTCGTCCAGGGGCACGGTCCGCAATTTGCCCGTGGCTTCGGCCAGGGTCACGCTGTCCACAAACCGGCCGTTGTGCGCCACCATCCGGCCAAAGCGGCCTTCGGTGATGAGTTCCACGGCCTTGGCGCCGAACAATGTGCAGAGCACGCGGTCCATGAACGTGGGGCTGCCGCCGCGCTGCAAATGGCCGAGCACCATGGCGCGGGTTTCCTTGCCGGTGCGCTTCTCGATTTCCGCCGCCACCACCGCGCCAATGCCCCCCAGCCGCGCCTCGCGGTTCTCCTGCTGCGCGCCGGAGGTCACAAAATCGCCGCCCGCCAGCTTGGCCCCTTCCGCCGCGACCACCAGCGTGAAATGTTTCCCCTTCCTTTCGCGATCCATGATGGCGTCGCAAATGTTTTCGTAACGGAACGGAATCTCCGGAATCAGGATCACATCGGCCCCGCCCGCCACGCCCGCGTAGATGGCAATCCAGCCGGCGTAACGACCCATGACTTCCAGCACCATCACGCGATTATGACTTTCGGCGGTGGTGTGCAGCCGGTCCAGGGCGTCGGTGGCGCAGGCCACGGCGGAATCAAACCCGAACGTGATCGTGGTGGCGGCGAGATCGTTGTCAATGGTCTTGGGCACGCCGACGATGGGAATGCCGGCTTCGTGCATCTGCTGCGCGATGGAGAGCGAGCCGTCGCCGCCCACGGAGACGAGCGCGGAAATGCCCAGCTTCTCCATGCCGGCCTTGGTGGCATCCATCAATTCCTTGGGCAGCCGCCGGGTTTCGCCATGGCCGGTCTTCGCGGAAAACTGGCCGCGATTGGCGGTGCCCAGAATGGTGCCGCCGCGCACCAGCAGGCCGCCGAGCGCCTTGTAATCCAGCAGGACAAAATTTTGCGGCTCGAGCAAGCCGTCGTAGCCGCCAATGATGCCGAGGGTTTCCCAGCCGCGCTTGGCGGCGGTTTTGGCCACGGCACGAATCACGGCGTTCAGGCCGGGACAATCGCCCCCGCCGGTGACAATTCCAATTTTCATTTAGTTAAGTTTATATACTATCGGCGGAATACCTGATTTTCTGAACTAAATCAAGTCCCGGCTGGCCGCCGGGGTGGCACAGGCCTCTGGCCCCGTCCTGCGGGGCTACCAGCCCGGCTGAGTGGAGACGGGCGGACTGCGGGAAACGGTCTCCGCTGGCAAATAGAGCGCCTCACCCGTTCCGCTGCAACGACTCGCGCAGCAATTTGCGCGCGCGGTACAGCCGCGATTCCACGGCCTTGGGCGTGGCCCCCAGAATCGTGGCGGCCTCGGCCACGCTCGCCTCCTCCCATTCGCACAGCACAATGGCTGCGCGCAACTCTTCCGGCAGGGTTTGCACGGCCGAGCGCACGGCCCCGGCGCGTTCCGCCGCCAGCGCGGCTTCATCGGGCCTTGGAGCATTCGCCGGCAGCGTGCCGCCCAGGCTCTGCCCGGTCTCGTCATTCTCCGCGTCGAGCGAAAGCTGGGGATGCCGCCCGCGCCAGCGGAAATGATTCCGGGCGAGGTTCGCGGCGATGGTGAACAGCCAGGTGGAAAACTTTTCGCCCGTCCGATAGCTCTGGCTGGACTTGAAAACGCGCACAAACGTTTCCTGCGCGAGATCGTTGGCGTCCTCCGCACTGCCGGTCAGGCGGGAGAGAAAATGGAACACGGGTGTGGCGTGACGGGACATCAGGTCGTTCAACGCGGCGTCCTGGCCCGCCTGCAACCTCGCCATGTCCGCCCGGTCCAGCGCGTCGGAATCAGTGGTGGTGCTCATGGCCCGGGGCATCGGACATGGTCTGCTCGAGTTGTTCGTGGTGGCCGAGCGTCAGTTGCTGCATGGCGGCGAGATAGCGCCGGCCTGGTTCCGGGGGCATGGCCTGGCTGACGGCCACGAAGTGCTCCAGCATTTGGGCCTGGCATTGGGCGCGCAAGGCGGCGAGCTCGTTTAACTTCACCTGCGCCCCGGCGGTGCCATTGGTGCCCTGGAGGCCTTGCGCCAGCACGGCATCCAGTTCCCGCTTTTTGGCCGCGATCTGCGCGCAAATCGCCGCGCATTTCGGACGATACCCCTCATGCAAGGCCCGGATGCGGGCCAGCTCGGCATCGCTCAAATGGAATTCCACGCGCAACCAGCCCAATTCATCGGGCTGGGCGCAACAGGCCATGGTGGTGTGCCGGGCGGCAACATAGGACCCGGCAAACATCGCCGTGCCCAGGGCCAGAGCGCCCAGCAGGAGCAGGAGCGTACGGTTCATGCGTTAATGGGATGCGTAGAACCCGGCTTGCGGCGCGACGGACGCGAGATAATTCATCTGCGCGTCATGGCGGGCAGCCAGCCGGCCCTCCAGCGTGCCGGCCACAATGCCGGCCAGCAGCACGGCGGCGGCGGCGGGCAGGGCGAAGCGGGGGCGCATAATGAGATTGGCCAGGCGGTCCAGCCAGGAACCGGTTTCCACCGGGGCCTCGGCCAGCTCGATCCGCCGCCAGACTTGCTCCTGAAACCGGGGCGGCAGTCCGGGAGCCATCCGGGCCTGGCGCAGCAGCTCGCGAATGCGGGGATCATGGGCTTGATCGTTTTCGTTCATATCTCAAAGGCGGATTTGTCATCCGTCAATGGATAATACCCCGGCCACGGCAAAAGCCCGCAAAAAAACAATCCCGGCCTGGAGGGGGACTCCGGCCGGGATTGGAAGAATGAAACTGCTTGCAAGACTTGCTGGCAGACCCAACTCAACCAATTGAAAAGATAGTAGCAACTCGCGGGCCAAGTGATTTTTGTGCTCTTTTTCACGGTTCTTAGGGGGATTTCTGGCGGTAAATGCCGGGTGCGCCTGGGGGCGGTGGCGTTTATTGCTCCCGGCGGATAAAAGCAGGCAAAAAAGAAACATTCAGCAGGTTTCAGCAAAGCGATGCTGGCGGCTGGTTGCTGGGAGGCTGGATCAGGGGAGGCGTTGGTTAGCATGAGGTGGTTTGGTTGGTGTTTGGGCGTGTGGGCATGACTGTTAAAAGTGTAAAAAGTGATATTACGCGGAAATTTCAACAATTCAGCCGGGACCCTGGTTGCGGCTGATGCAGGAAGAAACTGGCACCGGGCGTCGCCGCCGCGCTGCTGGTGACGGCGAGTGTTTTGAGGCGTGGGTTCATGAGGTTTCAACGTGATAAATGTGTTATTTCGGGGGTTTTGATGGGTTTTCGGGCGCAAGTGGGGTGCGGTGGGTACAGGGTTGGCCGCGCGTTGGGGGCTTGGCACCGGGACGGTGCCAGCACTCGCAGGCGAGATGCTGGCGCTACATGGATGGCGCTGCATAGGGTGTGTTTCATTCCGTAAAATGTGTTATTTCGGGGGTTTTAGTGGTTTTTCGGGCGCAAGTGGGGTGCGGTGGGTACAGGGTTGGCCGTGCGTTGGGGGCCTGGCACCGGGACGGTGCCAGCACTCGCAGGCGAGACGCCTGCGCTACGGGATGCGAGGGAGCCCGCCGGCTGAGGGCAGCCGGCCTACAGGGTCCCATCAACCCCTCAATATAGTGACGTTTCATCACTTAACACGGAGGATAGCAGGGTCCGGGAAAACCGGGTTGTTAGCGGCTAACGCATTTATTGCAACCAGTTGGGGCGCAAGGAAATATTTTTGGCGAAATTTTCGCGCGGGGGGAAAACGCGTCCATTTCGCGCACAACGCCGGGACGTTACCCACGGCTGGCCCGAACGAAATCCGGCAGGATGCCGGTTCCACCCAGGCGGCAACCCCGAACTCTGAAGTTCGGACGGGAAACTCGAGAAAGGTCTTGATCGACAGCGGGTCGGGAAGGCGACGCGAGGGAAATTTTGCACCCGCTGGTTGCAGGCGCGGCGCGCACGGAGTGACGCGCCCTACCGCGCTGGGCGCGCGACGGGTCTTTTCGATTTCATTGCCCACTTCGGAGTTCGGAGTTCGGGCTAGCCCGGATCTTTCATAGCCATTGGGGAAAGAGTCGCAAAAAACCCTATGAAAATAGGGGCGCAAACACGTTCGAAGGCGTGGTTGAAACGACACGGCACGCAGGTTTGGAAACCTGCGAGCCGAAGCTCGGCTTGCCAACAGCAGGCTGGCAAGCCTGCGCTACGACGTTGGAATCCCGCCGTGTCAGCAGAAG
>Ga0302155_10003278_pt1 | contig 10565 bp, 8 predicted proteins | sample I_Bog_N3_1_FD_193508 | JGI IMG/M metagenome (GOLD analysis project Ga0302155, IMG submission 193508) | Peat permafrost microbial communities from Stordalen Mire near Abisko, Sweden - I_Bog_N3_1 | ecosystem: Environmental > Terrestrial > Soil > Wetlands > Peat | place: Sweden: Abisko, Stordalen...
AGCCAGCCAGCGCGCTCTCTGGTAGCTCACGTTGTCATGCGTCAGCTGCCGCGCCTCGCCCGCACCGGTCGGCACTACGCGCAGCGGACCGCCCTTGGCTGCCTGCATGATCACCCACTTTCCGTCAGCAGAAATCCCCAGGCCGGAGCCTTCGCCAATCCGCACCGGCGCAGACCCGTCGCTGCCGCGCACAAACGCCGTGTAATTCACTCCGCCGCCAGCGCCCGCCTCGTCGAATAAAATTTCCCGCCCATCCGGAGTGATGTCGTCCAGAACCGACCAGTCCAACCACCCTAACTCGCGCTCCTCCTTCCCGCCCGGTCCCAACCCGCGGATTCCGATGCGCCGGTGATTGGTTACGATCAACACCACACCGTTCCGCACATCTTCGAAGAACATTCCTCCCGGCACATTCGTGATGGTTCGCGCTGTGCCCGACAGGGTCACTGCGCGGGGGGTTGCGCCGCTATCGCCGTGGGTTGACGTAAACCAGATCTCATCGCTGGTTGGGGACCAGAGAATTCCTTGCACTTCGGTCCATCCCGTGGAAAGTATCTTCTCCTTGTCCTTGCCATCCGAGCCAACTACTGCGACCGAACCCTCGTCGTCGCCAACCGCGTTTTGATGATCGGCAAATGCCACCCACTTCCCGTCCGGCGAGATCTTCGGATGGCTAATCCAGTTCGGGCTCTCAAACAGCACCTTCCCAATCGGAAACTCCAACCGCCAGTGCCGGTTTTCCGGCACGTACCGGACCACGGCCATCGTCTCGCCGTCCGCCGCCCAGTCCGCATCCTCGACACTGTCCAACACTTCGCGTGGAGCTCCTCCGCTCATCGGAACCCGCGCCAGCGTTCCCGCTTGCATCCACCCGCCCAGGTTTACCGAGTTGAGCCGCACCGCCAACTCTCCGCTCTTCGAAATCGACAACAGTTCTGCATTCTTCAGCCCCAGTTCGCGCGCTCCGGGATCGTCCGTCCGCCCCACATAGAGCTGGTTGTCTCCTCCGTCCCACGACGCGCTGTAGACAAAACTGCCGTCCGGAGTGAATCGTGCATTCCCAATCGAGCCCGAGCGAAACGTTACCGGTCGATACTCCGCCAGCGGAGCCTTCCCGCTGCCTCGTCCCCACCACCAGCCCACGCCCAGCATCAAAGCCGCCAGCGCCAGTGCGCCCGCCAGTGCTCGCCATTTGCCCCGCCCGGCAACATCCTTCTTCTGTGCTGTCGTTGTGAACGAGCTTCCATCCGCAATCGCCGTCTGCCCGCTCGTTCGGCTCGCCGCCGCACCGTCCGTCAGCGACTCCAGATTGAACGCCAGATCCCCCGCTGACTGAAAACGCTGCGCCGGGTTCTTCTCCACGCAATGCCGCACCATGCGTTCCAGCGCTGGAGGCACATTCCGCCCCGCTTCCAAAAGCTCAGCCGGCTCTTCTTTCAGAATCGCGCTCATCGTGTCCGCCGGAGACTCCCCCCGAAACGCCCGCTGCCCCGAAAGCATCTCGTAAAGAATCGACCCAAACGCAAAAATATCCGAACGATGGTCCGCCGCCTTGCCCCGCACCTGCTCCGGCGCCATATAGCCCGCCGTCCCCATCACCTGCCCCGGCTCAGTGTTCACTTGCACCGTCGCCGCGTCCGCGTCCGAATCCGCCTCCGTCTCCGGTCGCGTCAATTTCGCCAGACCAAAATCCAGAATCTTCACCCGCTCGTCGTTGGTGATGAACAAATTTTCCGGCTTCAGGTCGCGATGAACGATTCCCTTTTCGTGCGCTGCCGCCAATCCCCGCGCCACCTGCAGCCCATACTCAATCGCCTTGCGGCTCGATAACGGCCCGCTCCGAATCCGATCCCGCAAGGTTTGCCCTTCGAGCAATTCAGAAACGATATACGGAGCCCCATCCGCCTCCCCAATATCGAAAATCGAAAGAATGTTGGGATGATTCAGTGCCGCCGCCGAGCGCGCTTCCTGCACAAACCGCTGCAGCCGGCTGGCATCCGCAGAGAACGAAGCCGGCAGAACCTTGATGGCCACAATGCGCCCCAGCCGCGCATCGCGCGCCCGATACACCTCGCCCATGCCCCCAGAGCCGAGCAGCGACTGGATGTCGTAAGGGCCGAGCTTTGTTCCTGGGGTGAGCGCCATCTGAGCTGTGGATTATATCGGACTTGCCGCCGGAGGGTTACAGATCGTGTCGCCGATCAAGTGCCCGCCAAGGAAACTCTGATTAAGTTCCGGTTTCCCCCGTGCACCACCGTGTGCCCCGTGGTTTACCCTTTCTGACGACACTTAATCGGAGTTTCCCTAATCCAGATCGTTCGCGCTCCACAGGTTGGGAGTGAGCTGGCGAAATTTCAGTTGCCACCGGCCGCCGATTTTCGCCCAGGTGTCGGCCATGTGCCGATAGCGCGGATGCTCCCCCGGAACGATCAGATTGTAAGCAACCACCGCCGAATCATCGCTCAATTTGACGACGTGGAAGTCATACGTGCGCGTGCCTGCAGGCATTCCCCCCTCGGCGGATTCGACCACTTCACCTTTGTCGTAGAAGTCGCCGTTGGTTCCGATGCCCTGAAAATCGTCCGCAACCGCGCGCTCGACCTCAGCCGGGTTCTTGCCCTGTTCATCCAGCAGGAACTGCTTCTGCCGATCGATCAGTTGCTGCTCGAAAGCAGAGATTGGCTTGGAAGAAGTATCTTGAGAAAAAGTCAGGGAAACACTAACCAGCACCGCGCCCACCATCAGCAGAATGCCACGCATAATCGCCTCCAAGAAAGGACTACTCCGTGAACCCCCGTGTACTCCGTGGTTGAGACTTTTCTAGGTCCGCAAAATCCGCTGCGCCAGCTCCCCGCGCGGAACCGTCACCTGCTCTCCCGACGCCAAATGCTTGAGCGCAAACGCATCCGCCGCCACTTCATTCTCGCCGACAATAAGAATGTACCGCGCCCCCATCTTGTCGGCAGCCTCGAACGATTTCTTCAAACGAAACGCTTCGTCGCCCAGCTCGATAACCACATTGGCAGCCAGCTCATGCCGCCGCAACTCGCGCGCCAATCGCGCCGCGTGCCGATTCATCCCCGCGCCCAACGGAGCAATATAAACGTCCGGCTTGCGGACCACCGACTCCGCCGACGCAGTCTCCATTAGTGACAACACCAGCCGGTCTTCTCCAATCGCAAACCCAATCCCCGGAGCCGCCGGCCCGCCCAGTGCTTCCGATAAACCGTCGTATCGCCCCCCGCCCAGAATCGCATTCTGCGCTCCCAGTCCGCCATGCGTGAATTCAAACGCCGTGCGGGTATAGTAATCCAAACCCCGCACCAGCCGCTGGTTTTCAACGTAAGGAACCCCGACGGCGTTCAGGATGTTTTTCACTTCTTCGTAATGCGCACGGCAGCTTTCGTCGAGAAACTGGCTGATGGTGGGCAGAGTTTCGATGATCGGCTGATCTTCGGGAACCTTGCAATCAAAAACGCGCAGCGGATTGGTCACGGCGCGGCGCTGACAGTCGGCGCACATTTTCCCCACCACCGGCGCGAGCGCCAAGCGCAGCGCTTCATTGAACTTCGCCCGGTCTTCGGGACAGCCCACCGAATTCAGTTCCAGCGTCCAACCTGTGATGCCGACGCGGTCGAGCAGCGTGGCGAGTAATTCAAGAATTTCCGCATCTCGCGCCGGAGACTGGCTGCCCGCCGCGGCCGGCCCGATCACTTCGGCGTCAATTTGGTAGAACTGGCGGTAGCGTCCCTTTTGCGGCCGCTCGCGGCGAAACATCGGGCCGATCGAGAAGAATTTGTTCAGGCCCCGCTCCCAGAGTTTGTGCTCGATATAGGCGCGGACGATGCCTGCCGTATTTTCCGGACGAAGCGTCAGCGATTGTCCCTTGTCGCTCTCAGCCCGCCCGCGATCTTCCCACGTAAACATCTCCTTCGAGACAATATCGGTCTCTTCGCCTACCCCGCGCGCAAACAGTTCAGTCGACTCAAAAATCGGCGTGCGAATCTCGTGAAAGTTGTAGGCGCGGAAAACGTCGCGCACCGTGGCCTCGACAAAGTTCCACAGCGCCGTATCGGGCGGCAAAAGGTCGCGCGTTCCTCTGGGAGATTTGATCATCGCTCGTTCGCTACGCGTCGTTTCATCTTCTCACGGCATCGCTGCGGCCTGCCAGCCACTCCGTCCCATTTATAATCATGGGTTCAGATCAACGCGTACTTTTAGCTGGATCATTCCAGCCAGACAAGGCGAAAACGTGCTCGATTTCTTAGGCGATCTTCGACGGACTCATATGAACGGAGAACTTCGGCTCTCCGATGCGGGCAAAAAAGTTGTGCTCATGGGATGGGTCAACCGCCGCCGCGACCTCGGCCAGATCATCTTCGTCGACCTCCGCGACCGCACCGGCGTGACCCAGGTCGTCTTCAACCACGAACTGAATGCAGCCGTGCACGAGAAGGCCGAGTCGCTGCGCAACGAGTTCGTGATCGCGGCCATCGGAACCGTCAAGCGCCGCGACGCCGACACCATCAACCCCAACGTCCCCACCGGAGAAGTCGAACTCGTCGTCGAAGAGTTGCGCATTCTGAACGTGTCGAAACCGCTGCCTTTTCTGCCTTCCGACACTGTGCTCGCGAACGAAGAGATGCGCCTGAAATATCGTTACATCGACCTGCGCCGCGACGCCATGCAGTCCAATATCGAACTGCGTCACAAAGTCGCGCTCGCCATCCGCGACAACCTCGCATCCCAGGGCTTCTTCGAAATCGAAACCCCGTTCATGACCCGCTCCACCCCCGAAGGCGCCCGCGATTATCTCGTCCCCAGCCGCGTCCAGCCCGGCATGTTTTACGCCCTGCCGCAATCGCCGCAACTGTTCAAGCAAATTTTGATGATCTCGGGCTTCGATAAATATTTTCAGATCGTCCGCTGCTTCCGCGACGAAGATCTGCGCGCCGATCGCCAGCCCGAATTCACCCAGATCGACCTGGAAATGAGTTACCCCCAGCCCGAGCGCGTCTGGGAGGTCGTCGAAGGCTTCTTGACCGCCGCCTTCAAGGCCGCCGGCCACGAAATCAAAACGCCCTTTCTCCGCATGGATTTCGACGATGCCATCCGCCAATACGGCATCGACAAACCTGATCTGCGCCTGCCCGCCTTCACCGACGTAAAAGATTGCTTCGCCCCCGCCGATCTCGAACAGCTCGCCATCAATAAAGATCTGCCCGTGATCGCCATCCGCATTCCGCACGTCGGCGAACTCTCGCGCAAAGAACGCGACGACATCAAGCCTCTGTTTGTCTCCAAAGGCGGAGCCCGCGTCTTCGAAGACTTCAAGCGCATCGAAACCAAATTTCCCGAAGCGAGCGCGAAAGTGCGCGAAAAGGTCCGCGACAAAACGGGAGGCCTTGCCGCCGACGATCTGCTCGTCCTCGTAGTGGGCTCGGTGCAATCGGGAGCATCCGCAGACACGCATCCCGCCAGCAAGCGCAAAGTCACCCCCGCCGAAATGGCGATCTACGCCTCCGCCGGACTGCTCCGCGTGGCGCTTGCGCAGAAGTATTCCGACCGCCACAAGCTTTTCCAGAAAGGCGACTATCGTTTCCTGTGGGTGACGAACTTTCCCATGTTCGAGTACGACGAAGCCGACAAGCGCTGGATGGCCGCCCATCACCCCTTCACCAGCCCGCACGATGAAGACATGGACAAACTGGAAACCGACCCAGCCATGGTCCGCGCCCTAGCCTACGACGTTGTCCTCAACGGCACCGAACTAGGTTCAGGCTCAATCCGTATTCACCGCCAGGATGTGCAGAGCAGAATCTTCCACGCCCTGGGTATGACCGAAGAAGAAGCCCGCGCGCGCTTCGGCTTCTTCCTCGAAGCCCTCGAATACGGCACCCCTCCCCACGGCGGCATCGCGCTCGGCCTCGACCGCATCGTAATGATCCTCGCCGGAGCCGACAGCCTCCGCGAGGTCATCCCCTTCCCCAAAACCGCCGCCGCGAAAGACTTGATGATGGAAGCTCCCACGCCGGTAGCCGACGGTCAGTTGCGGGAGTTAGGGATTGGGGTGGTGAAGAAAGCTTAATCTCTATACGTCATGGCCTCAGAGGATGAACCGTCGGTACTACAGTTCGAGGAAAAACAAAGTACGACTTTCACTCAGAGAGCTGTATGTAAAACTCCAAAACCTCTACTTGTTTTTTCGAGATAAGGACTATTTCAAAGAACAGGCGGGAATCACTAAGCATGATCTGCCTAGCGCAATTCAGCACGAAGCCGGGATCGAACTGGACTTTCAGCCCTTCCGAATCACCAAATGGTCCGTGGCGGATCTTACCGAAGATCATGTGTTCGACACCCTTGAATTTCTCTATGATCGAGCCTCTCGCCCCGGGAGTTGGTCTAGGATGACGACTGACACCGGATGGAACTATGAGGATTACGAAGACTATGACTCGGAAGCCGGGAGAACCGATTTTAGAGAGAAAGCAAACCTCTTCCTCGCCGACTATGGTGATGGGTTCGAACTGACGGAACAAGGCACTATTCTTGCGCTTGGGTCCCACGGCCTGGAGCAAATACTTGATGCCGAGATCCCTTCTTACGACGAGGTGAACGTCGATAGCAAAGTGCGTGATGCAATTACGAAATGGCGTAACCGAAAGCTGAGCCTCCAAGAGAAGAAAGCAGCGATTCGAGAACTGGCTGACGTCTTCGAGTGGCTGAAGAAGACGAAAAACCTGTCACAGATCCTCGACAATAAAGACGAGTCGGCAATCTTCGATCTGGCAAACAACTTTGCGATTCGGCATCACAATCCAAAACAGAAGACGAACTATGATCAGGCAATTTGGTATTCGTGGATCTTCCACTTCTATCTCGCAACCTACCATGCCTCAATTCGCCTTCTAATCAAGAAGGAGCGGAGTAAAAGACCCTAGAAGAACTGCCGAAGCTTTTCTCGGCGATGCATCAGCCAACCTCGGCGCAGGAGACTGCGGGCGCTCCGCAAGCGCCCCGAAGGGACGAGCGACCCTAGCCCAGCGCCTCGGCGCTGGGTAGCCAGCCGAGATTGAGATCAAGTCCCGGAGGGACGGCCCCTACCTAGCGAACCACGCCCCCCGTAACTTTCCCGCTCCCCGCGCATCCAACCTGTTTATAAGCTCGGAGGAATCTATGCCCAATCGTCGTCAATTTCTCGGTAGTTCCGTAATGGCCCTGGCTGGCGGAACCCTGCTCGCCTGCTTCAAAACCACAGGCGTACAAGCCGCCCATGCCGCAGCGGACGATCAGAAGCCCGTGACCATCATCCAGTTCACTGACGCCGGGAAAAAAATCGGCTCCGTTCAAGTGCCCCAAGTCCACAAGACCGACGCCGAGTGGAAACAGCAACTGACCCCGCTGCAATTTGAAGTCACGCGCCAGCAAGGCACCGAGCGCGCCTTCACCGGCCAGTACTACGACCTGCACGACAAGGGACTCTACCGCTGCATCTGCTGCGACAACGCACTCTTCAGTTCCGACACGAAGTTCGACTCCGGCACGGGATGGCCCAGCTTCTGGGCGCCAATTGCCAAAGAAAATATTCGCACCTCGACCGACTCCAGCCTGGGAATGACGCGCGATGAAGTCTCCTGCACCGAATGTGGAGCCCACCTCGGCCACGTCTTCGACGACGGCCCTCCGCCCACCGGCTTGCGCTATTGCATGAATTCCGCGTCCTTGAAATTCATCAAGCGAAGCTAGAACCGGGGTTTGACATCGCCTCAAGAGCGGTTGTCATCCTGACCCTGAGCTTGTCGAAGGGAAGTACCTGCTTCGAGAGTTGTCATCCTGAGCGGAGCGAAGGACCTGCTTTTGCTGGCCGCAATTCTGCGTTTGGCTAGTTCAGCGTCTAGCTGCCAGCCGCTGCTCCACCAGCTTCTCGATGCGCTCCAGCACCTCGTCCTCGCTCAGATGAGTCGAGTCGAGCACCACCGCATCCTCCGCCGCCACCAGCGGAGACGCCGCGCGCGTCCGATCCCGATGGTCGCGCTCCCGGAGTTCCGCCGCCATGGCCTCCGCCGGCGCGCCCTTCACCCGTTGCTGATCGAGCCGCCTCTGCTCGCGAATCACCGGATCGGCATCGAGAAAAATCTTCAGGTCGGCGTCGGGAAAAACCTTCGTCCCAATATCGCGCCCTTCCATCACCACCCCGCCACCGATGCCCATTTCGCGTTGCCGCGCCACCATCCACTCGCGCACCTTCGGATGCACCGACACGCGCGACGCCGCCTCCGATACATCGCGCTCGCGGATGCGCGCGGAGACATCCTTCTTGTTAACCAGCACTCTGTTGCCGCCGATGGTCCGATCAAGAGTAATGCTCGAATCCTCCGCCAGCTTCAGCAGCGCCGCCTCGTCGTCAAACGACGCATCCCACTCGATCGCCCGTAGCGCCAGCGCCCGATACATCGCCCCGCTCTCCAGGTTCACGTACCCCAGTTTGCGCGCCAGCCGCGAAGCGATCGTGCTCTTGCCCGCTCCAGCCGGGCCGTCAATGGCGATGATCAGTTTGCGTGGGGACGAATCAGTCATCTTCTAAAATGCTTGGGACGAAGTGAGAATTGTACACGGAGCGCGAGCGCCGCCGCCGATGCGCCGCGAAGATTCTAGGCCTAGCCCACCCGCTCCGGCCGCCGATTCTTTGGCATATACACCTGCTTCGGCGGAGTCACCTGTAGCAGCGACTTGCTCCCCACATGCACAAAGCTCAACTCGCGCGCCGCCAGCAGAGCATGGATGGCTTCCTTCACCCGCGTCCGCGGAACGAAGTTGGCCAGGAAGTTCTCGACCTCGCCCTCGTCCACCGCAATCACGCAATCGAGATACTTCGAGACCAGCGCTGAGAGCGCCTCCGGCACCGAAATCCCCACCCCTTCGCGCACCACATCCGGCGCCCAGCGCGACAACTCATCCCACACCGATCCTTCCGCGGCCGTGTAATCGACCCGCGTGATGCGCAACTTGGCCCACAGTTCGCTGAGCGCGCGATCGAGGCCGGCATTCGAAACCGATCCGCCTAGCGTCTCGCCGAGCTTCGTTTTCGAAATGGGCCCGCTGCGCCGAATGATTTCAAAAGCGTCGCAGGCCAGCGGCGAGTAGGGAGATCGCGGTCCCGATGCGGGCGGATGCTTCGGATTGCGCTCGCCGACCAGCGAATAAAAGTAAGGAAACACCGAGGGCGCCAGCAGAAACGCGTTGTTCTCGTCCAACAGCGGAGCCTCGAAGGCCGACCGGTCGCGCAGCGCGCGGACCATCAACTCCGTCGCTTCGATTGCCCGCGGATCGTTGTAGGCGTGCTGGCGTGCCGGCAACTTGTCGTCCGCTCCGACCCAGGCTCCAATGAAAGTCGGCGCCAGAAGCGCCGGCCGCATCGGGTACATCAGGCAAAATCCCACCGACTCAAGAAATGCCCGTGCGTCCTCCAGCGTCCGCACCGGCTGGCCATCGAGCCGCCACTTCTGGGCACGTGCCTGAAACAGTTCCGCGTCGGTCATGGTTCGATTAGACCATACCGCAACGGGCATTGTGCGCTGCTGGGATGATTTCTATTAGTGTGCCATGCGCGATACCTGCGCCAGTCCATCAATAAACCAGTCGCCTAGGCCATGCATGATCCCAATGATCCAGAGATTGCCCGAGCGCCAAAAAATCAGGGCGAAGAACAATCCGACGGAGAATATTCCCACGAATATCCACAGATGGGATGGATGCCTGGAGGCGAGGAGGAAGTGGTAAGCGTGCAACGGACCAAACGTGAATACCAGGTTGCTCGCCAATATCCCCGCCATCGGCCCCCATCGGCGAACCAGCTCTGTTTGCAGTACACCGCGATACAGGAACTCCTGATAGAACCCCCAGATCATCTTCGGAACGAAAACAAAAAGCGTGATGCTGGCGAGGTGGGGGCGCGCCCACAGCTTTGTCAGGTCGGAAGACGTGAAGCAGGAGAAAACCACAATTGCGATCGGCACGACTTGCAGAAGGTATAACTTTTCCGTTTTCGACCACCGAAGCCACTTATACAGTCCCAGTTGAGACATGTGTACTCCGGCGAGACTGACCACGAGCCAGAATGACAAGGCGATCAGGAAGCTCAGCTCTAGTAGTGCCCACCATTGATGCCCTGCGATGCCTAACCGCCGGGCAGCAGTTCCCAGAAGAGGGCGCACGGCTCCTTCCAGAAGGACAAAGACAAACAACAGCCTCAGGCCTTGTCGCGAAGAATAGCTCGGCGCTGGAGGACGGTCGAATAAAAGCAAGTGTCCGCGCCAAAGCGTGCCGACTTGAGATTTTTCCGGATCGTAAAAAACTTCTCGCAGACTGGTCATCCAAGTCTTTTCTTGAAGTGCGCTTAACAATGTCTGTCGAAAACAGCGACTACGAGTGCAATCCGGTCCGGAGAACTAGATACGTTTGAACGCCTTCTGAATATCCTGCATGGAATAGCGCAGCACCACGGGCCTGCCATGCGGGCAGCTCATGGGATGCTCGGTTTTCGCCAGCTCCGCCAGCAGCCA
>Ga0302155_10003280_pt1 | contig 10564 bp, 11 predicted proteins | sample I_Bog_N3_1_FD_193508 | JGI IMG/M metagenome (GOLD analysis project Ga0302155, IMG submission 193508) | Peat permafrost microbial communities from Stordalen Mire near Abisko, Sweden - I_Bog_N3_1 | ecosystem: Environmental > Terrestrial > Soil > Wetlands > Peat | place: Sweden: Abisko, Stordalen...
ACCAGATCGTACATATCCGCCACTTGCTGGCGCCCAGATGTTCATCTCGACGATTTCGCCGAAATTATTTTCAAATTTGATATTTACTTCGTGGGAATTCACTTCTGTTATAACTGTTTTCATGATGATTTCCTTATCAGAATCCGGTAACCCGACCGGTCGGTGGTTATTTCCTAACCATGAATCTATTATATACACACTCAATTAGTTTGTAAAGGGATTTTTAATTATTTTGATTAATTTTTTAAATAAATACTTACCAGAAAAATAAAACTTGATATGCCTTTAAAAACAGTGTAAATTCAGCTTACTGCAATTCGATTACTTAACTTTTTGGGATTGCATAATTTGAGCGTAAGCGGGGCACCGGCGTTACCTTCAAGCCGCTATCTTTTGATTACTTCGTTCGCCCAAATTTTTGTCACTGTCAACGATATGGCAGGCCAAATATATTAGCCACACACCTTTTAGGTCTGTGGCTTTTGCATTTCAGGTCGTGAATTATTTCCCCTTCTCGCCGCATAGCCGGTGAGCGTTTTGAAATCAACTTAGACGTGAACGTGAAAGCCCTGCTGGGTACGTCGTAGATCCGGTTCGCGCCCGGTTAATGAATCAGTAGCGTTATATCTAATGGAATTGCATGTAGACCAGTCCTCAAGCCCAAGGACTCCGGACGCTGTAACCGGAATCAATTTGCCAGTTGTCTCCTCGCGCTAATCCCGCGTTTTCCCGTGATGTGCATTGAAGTGCGCCACGGGCATTTTTATTCATAGCATCAATGACAATAAGCCCATGAAGCCTATAAAATCAGAATCAAAACTAGTCAGGCCGTTGATGTCGCCGCTGGGACAAACTGTTTTCATGCGCTCGGCATTGTGGCAAAACGGTGATAAAACAATCGTGGCGATTGTTACTGGCATAGATGAAGCAAATAAGATTGAGCTGGATAAAGCTGATTTTATTGTTTCTGTTACCGCATTTCCACCTGGATTGCTATCAAGAACTCTGCAATTTATCCCATTATTCAGTAGTGAGCCAGAGGCTGGTGTGTTGCCAGCCGCTTGGCTGAAAAAATGATATGGTCGCGATTAACGTTCGATCTAATATCAAGGATATTAGTAAAAAGCTGACGGGGTTTGCACACAAGCAGGTTCCGTTTGCTACTGCTGCAGCATTAACCAGCTTGGCCAAGCTAGTAAAGCAAGGTGAGGTTGATGCGCTGAAAGTGACGATGAAGAATCCATCGCCATTTACGCTGAACTCTATCAAGGTAGCAGCTGCGCGCAAAAATAATCTCACCGCTGGCGTATATGTGATGAAAATCGCTGCCGAGTATCTGTCGCCGTACGAGATTGGTGGGCTGCATAAGCTCAATAGCAAGGCATTATTGAACCCGAAAGATATTCCGCTTAATCAGTATGGTCAGTTGTCCCGAGCGGTTTTGGCTAAGCTCAAGTTGCGGCCGGACATATTCATTGGCCCAGTCAAGACAAGCAAGGGCATGATTAATGGTGTCTGGCAGCGCCCGACAGACGTCAAGCGGGTGACATTGCTGAATGGAAAAGGCAAGCGCTTGCGTGGCCTGAACAAATCTGTTGCAGGCAAAGACGGTAAGCAGCGGGGTCACTTGAAGCTTCTGATTCGATTTGGGGACGCGCTACCAGTCAAGCAGCGATGGAACTACAGCGATCGCGCTAAGAAAATAATCAGTGCTAATTTCAATAAAGAGTTCAGTAGGGCTTTGGCTATCGCCATGGCAACAGCACGGTGATGGATTGTAGGGGTTGCGGTATCTTGTTAGTTGCTGTGCAACCATCCACCCATCTATTCCCAAAAGGTACTCCCTAGGGGTTGTAAATAACACGGGCATTGCGCGCCGCGTTGTAACCCCAGCTAAAGGATTTAAAAAAGTGTCCGCACCTCGCGTATCAAGTCGAAAATTTGCGGTGTTAGCGAACTGCGATGAAAAGCAGGTTCGACGGGCAATCGCCGCCGGGAAACTCAAGCCTGACGCGGATGGGCTACTTGATCCTGATCTAGTGGACGCCGGCTGGCGGCGTCCAATTCGCTCCAGTAAACCGGGTGCGGACACATTGAAAGTGTCCGCACCAAGTGTCCGCACAGTGTCCGCACCCAAGCATCTTTCTGAATTTACGTTGCCTGAATCATTTAGTGTGGTTGGTAGTCCATCAGAAACAGCTGAAAAAATCCTTAGGGAGCAGGGATCCAATAATAATTTAGTTGAAGCTATCCGGCTGAAGGAAAATTACAACGCATTACTCAAGCAGTTGGAGTATGAGCAAAAATCAGGGTCGCTGGTTGATTTTGAGATTGCTCAAGCAGTCTTTTTTGAGGAATTCCGGGCGCAGCGTGATGCCTGGCTAAATTGGCCAATACGGATTGCTCCGTTATTGGCGGCGGATCTTGGGTTGGAGGCGGACAAAGTCACAGAGGTTTTAACAGCGCATGTCCACAAACACATCAGTAGCCTTGGTGAGCCGGAAGCCAACTTTGGCGGAAGGGAAGGCTGAGCGATTACGCTTATCTGCACGTAAAGCATGGACTCCACCTCCACGTATCAGCGTTCCAGAATGGGCAGATCGGTACCGCAAGTTGGCACCGGAAGCGGGTAGCACTTCTGGCAACTGGTCAACATCGACAGTGGAGATTGCGCGTGGTCCTATGTTGGCCGTGACTGAGCCGGGAGTACATATCATCACAGCGATGGTATGCACCCAGGTACTGAAAACTGCGCTGCTGGAAAACATCTTTGGCTATTTTGCGCACCTTGATCCGTGCCCCATGTTGCTGTTGCAACCAAAGGAAGCGGCGGCGGAACAGTTTAGCAAGGAGCGGATCAGTCCTATGATTCGTGTCACGCCTGTGTTGCGGGAGTTAGTTGGTAGTAGTAAGACCCGCAATGCGGACGAAACGCTGTTGTTTAAATCATTCCCTGGTGGTTTTCTTGCGTTAGCTGGTGCTGGTAGCCCGGATAACTTGGCGCGTCGTCCGATTCGTGCCATTTTGGCCGATGAGGTGGATAAGTACCCGGTGACACGTGAAGGCGATCCGATTGGTCTGGCTGAAGAGCGTACTGCTAGCTTTGCGGTTAATTGGCTATCAGTGCGCGCTTGCTCCCCCACGATTGAAGGGGAAAGCCGAATTGAGAGTAGTTATGAAGAGTCGGATCAGCGCCGTGCCTCGGTGGAGTGTCCGCATTGTAGTCACAGGATGTTTCTGGATTTTTTTAAGCATGTTAATTGGGATAAGCGCACGGGGGATAGTGGTGTCGTTATTCAACATTTTCCGAAAACGGCGCGGATCTATTGTGAGTGTTGTGGTGCCGGATGGTCGGAAGGCGAACGGTTGCGTTCCTTGCAATCGGTACAGTGGCATCAAACCAAACCATTTGAGTGCTGCGATTCTCGCCATGTGCCGTTGGATGATTATGAGCGTACTTGGCGTGATAAGGATGGGCCGGAAGCAGTTGCTAGTGTGTGGCGTTGGTGGGAAAGCAATCGCCATGCTGTGCACCGTGCAATTTGTCCAGAATGTGGAAAATTTGGCGTGGATAATGAACACGCTGGATTTCAGGCTGGAAAAATGTATAGCCCATGGCAAAAGGATAAGCCTGCAGATATAGCTGCCAAATATTTGGCAGCTAAGGACGATGAAGATAAAAAGCAGGTTTGGTGGAATACACAGCAAGGGATGACGTACCGGCGGCATGCTGGTAAAAGCGTCAATGTGGACGTATTGGCCGCACGTGGTGAGCGTTGGGCAGCAGAAGTGCCAGAAGGTGTTGCCGTATTGACCGCAGGATTGGACACGCAACCAGATCGAATTGAATGTGAAGTGGTTGGATGGGGGCGTGATGAGGAAAGCTGGTCAGTTGCGTACGAGGTGTTTGAGGGCGATCCTGAAACGAATGAACTTTGGGAGCGTGTTGATGCGTACCTTAAAAAAGTATTTTTTCGGGCGGATGGTCATCCGTTTGAAATTATGGCAGCTTGTATCGATTCCGGCGGACATAACACCCAGCGCGTGTATGAATTTGCTAAGGCACGGCTAGGCAGGCGTATTTTTGCTACTAAAGGTGAATCCGCACGTAATGGCCAACGCTCTCCAGTATGGCCAGCAAAAAGGCCGACACGTAAAACGAAGTCTTCCTTTAGGCCGGTTATCTTGGGGGTGAATGCTGCTAAAGATACGATTTATGCCCGACTGCAGAAAGACACAGTGGGGCCTGGCTATATGCATTTTCCCGATGATCGAGACATCAACTACTATGCACAATTGACGTCTGAGAAGATTGTGATTAAAGAAGTCGGTGGGCATAAGTTCCGGGTCTGGGAATTGCCAGGCGGGAAGGCTAATGAAGCATTGGATTGCCGCGTTTATGCCTATTCTGCACTTTGTGGCCTATTGCACTTCGGTTTGAAATTAAATCGTCGTGCAACACTAGCCGAAGGTATTTCTGATGATCAGGAAGATACACCGGTGGTGAGTAGCATTGCGGGAATTATTCCATTTGTAGCCACTACCGAGGTGCCGCAAGCCACGTCAATCGCACCTGTAAAAATAAAAAAATCGTTAGCCAGTCGATTGGCTTAACTTCACTCGAGGATGCACATGTCTATTACTGACGGAATGAGTCAAGCGGATATGCAATCCAGATTGGCCGCATTACAAGCAGCTTATTTCGATCTGTCTGCTGGAGCTAAGATTGTGAGTGCCAGTTATGGCCAAGGTGACGGTACTAAATCAGTGACATATGCACAGACAGACATGATCTCAATGCAAAGAGCCATTCTAATGTTGCAAAAATCACTAGGTATCATTCGCCACTACCCGCGTGCAAGAAGGGTTTTATTCTGATGGCATCAATTATTGTAGACAGCTCCGGCAATCCTATGCGTAGAGTGCGTGCGGACTGGGGTGGCCCCGGTATTACCCAGTCGCCGACATCAAGCGTATTTCCATACCAAGCCGCCAATATCCAGACCAAGGAAATGGGGGATTGGTTACCGTGGATCCGTTCGCCAGATTCAGAAATCAATCAATTCCGCGACCGTATGGTGGCGCGATCGCGTGATCTTGCTCGGAATGATGGATGGGCCTCAGGTGGAATTACCCGTATTCTGGATAACACGGTTGGGGCGCATATGCGTCTATCCGCCAACCCGGATTATCGAGCATTGTCGATGAAGGAAAAAGGATTTGATGCGCAATGGGCAGATGAGTTTCGTCGGGCTGCTGAAGCGTTATGGCGTGGCTATTCTGAGGACTTAGGGCATCACAATGATGTTACCCGTCAACTGACCATTTCTCAACAATTACGCTTAGCGTTGCGTCATAAATTAGTCGATGGCGAGGATTTAGTCGTTTCCTATTGGTTGCCGGAACGAGTTGGGCGGGGTGGGGCGCAGTACTGTACGTCATTTTTGGTAGTTGATCCGGATCGACTCTCGAATCCGTATGGAATGGTTGATTCAAAATTCATCCGCGGCGGTGTCGAGATTGATGATTACGGCGTTCCTCTGGCGTATCACATCCGGAAAGCCCACCAGAACGATGCGTATAACGCCGTTGAAAGTATGGAATGGGAACGTGTTATTCGCGAGGATGCGGATGGATGGCGTCGGGTTATTCATGATTTTGAACGTGATCGTGCCGGGCAGAATCGCGGGATTGGTATTTTTACTCCCGTACTGGGTCATGCAAAAATGCTAGCTAAGTATTACGGCATTGAGCTCCAAGCAGCGACAGTAGGGGCGATGTTTGGTACGTATGTGACTAGCCCATACGATCCTGCCATGATCGAGGCCGCTATGGACACCGACTCGAATGACCTTGGTTTTTATCAGGGACTGCGGGCTGACTGGTCAAAAGAACGTCCAGCTATGATGGATGGCGTACGGATTCCAACACTAGCCCCCGGCGAATCAATTAATGCTGTTGGCGCAGCGCATCCCCATGATGGTTTTGGGGAGTTTGCCCATGAAATGCTACGTTCCATCGCGGCAGCGCTAGGGGTTTCTGCTGAACAAATTACCCAAGATTGGTCAAAAACCAATTATTCCAGTGCGCGTGCCGCATTACTGGAAAGTTGGAAAACATTGACCCGTCGAAATACCGAATTCAAAGTTGGCACCGCAACGCCAATGTACGCATGTTGGCTTCAGGAAGCAATGGAACGTGGTGATTTGCCACTGCCGAATGGCGCCCCAGATTATATCGATGCCGCTACCGCCTATTCGCGCTGTGATTGGTTGGGTGTGGCGCGTGGTTGGGTGGATCCTGTGAAAGAAAAGCAAGGCGCTATCCTTGGGTTAGATGGCGGGTTATCAACGCTGAAACGGGAATGTGCGGAACAAGGTTTGGATTGGGAAGAAGTGATTCATCAGCGCTCGATTGAAGTCAAGCACTTTAAAGAAATGGGTCTGCCGCCACCGCGTTGGTTTGGCGATGGTGCAGAGGATGCGTCCACCCCGCAAGAAAAACCGGAGACACAATGAAAAACTTACCTTTTTTAGCGCAGCGTTTGTTTAATACACCGCTGGCCATTACACCAGGGAAGGCAGAGATGGTAATGGCAGCACTGGCCGATCGGTTTGGGATTGCTAAGCTATTTCGTCCATCCGGGGAAGCAGTTGCATTAAGTGAATTCGTCATCGATGACAGCGAGGCTGCTGATAATCGGTATTACGATGTGTTTGCCGGGGTGGCGATCATTCCGATTATGGGCACGCTGGTGCAAAAGTCCGGTTACATGCGTCCGGCCTGTGGCATGACCGGTTATGACGGTATTCGGGCTAATTTAAGTTTAGCGTTAGAAGATTCTGGCGTGAAGGCCATCATGCTGGACATTGATAGCGGTGGCGGTGAAGTAGCTGGCTGCTTTGACCTAGTAGACGCTATCTACAAAGCACGCGGCAAGAAACCGATCTGGGCAATATTGTCCGAAAGTGCCTATTCAGCGGCTTATGCCATTGCCAGTGCCGCAGATAAGGTGGTAGTGCCGCGCACCGGTGGTACCGGTTCTGTAGGAGTCATTTGTGCGCATGTGGATTTTTCTCAATCGTTAGAAAAATCTGGCGTTAAGGTCACCATGATTCATTACGGTGATCGTAAGGCCGATGGCAGCGATACCGCACCATTATCGAAAGAAGCATTAAATCGGTTTCAGAATGACGTGAATGAAATGGGTGAGTTGTTTGTAGAGACTGTCGCACGCAATCGAAAAATGTCCGTCGCTAAAGTTCGCAACACACAGGCCATGACGTTTTTGGGCGCATCTGGCGTCGACATTGGTTTTGCTGATGCTGTTATGGCACCAGATGAAGCATTTCGCTCCCTACTCGCTGAGTTGGGCTAAGGCATTTATTAACGTATTTACTAAGTCAGTTAAATTCAAAGGTAAAAAATGAGTCAATTTTCTCTTTCCAAAATGGTGAGTGCGCTTTCGTTTGCCCATTTGGCAGGTTTGCCATTCAAGGCGACAAAGGCCGGCAGTGATGATCAGGATAAAAAAAATTCGGAGGACGATGCTCCTGATGATACGAAAAAGGAATCCCGTCGGGCACAGCGTGATGATGAGTCAGATGATGAATATGCTGACTTCAACGATGAGCAGGATGAGAAGGATAAAAAAAGCAAAGGCAAAGCTAAGTCAGAAGAAAACAACGATGACGAAACGGCTGAAGATGATGATAAAAAGAATGACGACGAGGATAAAAAGGATGACGACGAGGATGAAATGCGCGGGAAAAGTGCTGCTGCGTCTGCGCGTCGGCGTGAACGCTCGCGTTGTGCTGCTATCTTAGGATCAAAATATGCAGCAAACAATGTGGTATTAGCGGCGAATCTAGCGTTTAAAACGACAATGACACGGAATCAGGCGGTAGGAGTATTGCGTGATACACCTGCATCAGCAGTTGAATCAAAAAATAGTGACCGTACAGCGCGACGTAATCCGTCCTTGGGATCTGGTGGTGAGCAAGCAAAGGGATCTAAAGCGGCGGTGGAATCCAGTTGGGATCGTGCTTATAGTCGCGCAATTTCATCGCGTTAATTTAGTGTCTTAACGTTGTAAAAAATCATTGAAGGAAAAATTATGACTTATGTTTCTCGCGCTCCGCTGTATGAGGTATGGCATCCAGGTGGATTTTTGGTATCGCAACCATTTGGTCATCGTCATATTGATAAAGGGGTTATTTCTGGCGGGGTAAAAAATTTACCTGGTACGGTAATGGGTCAACAAACGACAAGCGCAGTGGCAGTCGCTGCCGCGTTAGGAACAAATACAGGTAATGGTACTGTGGGCAGTATTGCGCTGGTAACGACACCGACCCAAATTGGGACCTATAATCTAACCTTTATCACGCCGACGACATTTAATATGGTTGGACCAAATAGCGCATCGGCATTTGGTTCGACCGGCGTGGCATTTGCTGCTTTGGGCATTGGTTTGACAATGACAGTCGGAGCAACGCCATTTATTGCGGGTGATTCGTTTGTGATTACAGCAGCTCCATCGATCGGTAAACCTGCTGCTGTTATTGTAGCAACAGCTGGTAATACTGGGAATGGTACATCTAGTGCAGTAACGACAACTGGTTATGCGCCGATTGTTGGTGTGTATACGGTTGAATTTGATGATGCTACCCATTTTATTGTATCGAGTCCTGCCGGAGTAGAAATTGGGCATGGTGTGGCTGGAACCGCATTTTCAGGTGGCGGGTTGAATTTCACTATTGCCGCAGGCGGTACCGCATTCTTACCGGGCGATAGCTTCAGTTTGATTGTGTCACCCGGTGTCGGTAAATGGGTGGCATGTACATCCACTGCAGTCGATGGCTCTCAAAATGCGGCGGGTATTTGCTTTGGTGTGTCAGATGCATCATTAAATGATGTCATTGGAGCGATTGTGACGCGATCATGCGAAGTGAATTCCTCTGAATTGATTTGGGACCCCTCCATGAATACGCAAAATCAGTCTGCTGCACTTGCTCAGTTGATTACCTTGGGTATCATCCCGCGTTAATCCATCTACTAACGATTAATTGAATAAAAATTTAAGACCCGCTTCGGCGGGTTTTTGCATTTTACAGGAGCTATTTTAATGGCATCACTTGACATTTTTAATCAGGACCCGTTTTCGACGGTGACCTTAACTGCGGCTGTGGATAAATATCCGTACCAGCCTACTGGTCTGGGATCGCTGAATATTTTTGAAGACAATCCGATACGCACAACAGCGATGGTAGTGGAACAACGCCAAGGTAAATTGACGCTGATTCCATTTTCTGATCGCGGCGAAGCGGGTACTCAACGGACGACAGAAAAACGTCAAGCACGATACTTTGACGTCCCCCGCTTACGGCACGAAGATACCATTTACGCGAATGAGTTACAAAATATTCGTGCATTCGGTACCGAAACAGAAGTTATGCAGGTACAGGAAGAAGTTGCGCGTCGACTCAGCGGTCCTACAGGGTTGACTAGTAATATCGAATACACCTGGGAATATCAACGATTGGCTGCGGTGCAGGGTCTGTGTACTGATACCGATGGTACTGTGAAATTTAACTGGTATCAGGAATTTGGTATTACTCAAGCCGCAGAAATTGGTTTTAACTTGGCCGCTGGGGTTCCTAACTCAATTCGCCCGATGTGTAATTCCATTTCTCGGACGATGGCGCGTAAAGCACAAGGGGCATGGTCACCATCAACCCGTGTTTTTGCGCTGTGCGGCGATAGCTTTTATGATTTATTTGTAAATCATCCTGATGTTATTCGTACGTTTGTTAACTGGAGTGATGCTGAGCAAATTCGTTCTGGCTCACAAGGTGCTGCATTTGGTTCGTTTGAATTTGGTGGGATCACCTGGCTGAACTACCGCGGCTCAGATGATGCATCGACGATTGCGATTCCGACTGACAAAGTGAAATTCTTTCCTGTTGGCGCACCAGGTGTCTTTCGCCGTGCATTAGCACCAGGTGAATCATTTGAATGGGTAAATACACCTGGTAAGCCAGTGTATGTAGTACCTATCCGTGATTTACAGCGAAATGAGTGGTGGAAAATGGAAGTCAGTTCCTACCCATTACACATTTGTACCCGTCCAGAAATGCTGTTGTCTGGTCGTGCTGAAGCGTAATGGCGATTAATTGGGATGCCCTCGTTATCGGACCATTAGAGGGCATCTTTGGTGAGCCAATAACGTACACGCCAGTTGGTGGAGTGTTGTTTGCGACATCAGGGGTATTTGATGATGCATTTCACAAAGATGCGTTCTTTGATGATGGATCAGTTGGTGTGCAAACGACATCGCCGACATTAGGCGTAAGGTTATCTAGCTTTACGTCGCCTCCATTGCAGAATGATCGCGTATTTGTTGTGAGCGTCAATACGACATACGTTGTTCGTGAAGTCCATCCAGATGGGCATGGATGGGTAAAGCTAGTTCTAAATAAAGTGAGTTCGCCATGACGGTTTCTGCTGATTTGTTTGCACTGGCGGTGACGGCGCTCACTGGGTCGACCAATGCAGGCACACAGGT
>Ga0302155_10003285_pt1 | contig 10555 bp, 12 predicted proteins | sample I_Bog_N3_1_FD_193508 | JGI IMG/M metagenome (GOLD analysis project Ga0302155, IMG submission 193508) | Peat permafrost microbial communities from Stordalen Mire near Abisko, Sweden - I_Bog_N3_1 | ecosystem: Environmental > Terrestrial > Soil > Wetlands > Peat | place: Sweden: Abisko, Stordalen...
GTCAAAAAAGGTTCAATTTAGGAGACTTTATGTTTTTACCAATTAGGGGTACGGTAAGGATTGCTGCGTAAATGAGTAACATCGTCGTTTTCCATAGGGAAAACCAAGTGGGAAGTGACAGCTACAAGAAAAACGAACGTTTACCTTGCGGTCAAAAATACGGCTATTTTTCCTAGAAAATGTGCAAGAAAACTCATTAAGAAAATAAAAACAAGGTTCAATACCTTGATTTAGCTTTTCTGGCGCTTCCTGTTACTCATTTACGAACGAATCCTTACGCTACCCCATGCTGAAGATCCCGGCAAATGGCCGCGCGATTGTCAGGATATTTTGGTCTGGAAGCTGGAAGAGAAGCAATCCGAGCGGCCTGTGAAGCGATTTAGTCCAACGTACGTTTAATGGGCAGGTTGATACACCTACCGCGAAAGGTAGACCTCGACCGACTGTAAGAGATCAATCACGTCAGCGGCACCAATGAAATCAAAGAGGATCGGTCCGGTCAGGTTGGGCGTGATCTCATAAACCGTCGCCAGCGGGCTCTTCACGACCGCATGGCGGTTGTGCGCCTTGTACTTTGCCAAGCGCTTCTTACCGTTTGTATTGATGTTGAACCGGTTGCCGTGGGCAATGCCATTGCGCAAGTGATAGACCAGCTCAAGGATCGGCGCATGGTCAAAGTAACCGTGCTCGGGCCTCGCGAGTTCATCGCCTAACATCAGAAGTGCACCCATAGCCCAGGTACGAAGGAAATGACCTTGAAGGCTTTTATCCTCGCGCAGCAAGTCGAGGTAGTAGCGAAGATTGAGAGTGTGGAATGTACCGTCCTTCCGCTTTATCTCACCCGTAGGGTCTTCGCCAAGAACCTTCGCACGCGGGAGCGAATTAATTGAGTCCGGATTCACGGCGACAAGGTGTGCCACTAAAAACGCGTAGTAGCCGGACGCTAGGCTCTGGGCCATTTGTCCAACGGCAAGTCTTGTAGGATCGACAGCCATTCTCTCCCCCAGGGTTACGGTAAGGATTCCCGACCGAAAAAGCCGCGTCAGGCCGCCTTCTTTCCCTTGAACGGCAACTGAAGTTCCTCGATGTCGTACGTAAAGTCCAACGGAATCTGGACCGGCTTCTGTGACGGGTCTTTGGCGTTGTATACGTCGGCGTCTGTTTTCAGTTGAAAACAGTCCCCAACAATTTGCTGGCGGCGCTGAGCGAACGAGCGCACGAAGTGGTCTCGTGGTGCACGCGCATCATCCATGTCCGCCCAGAGCGACATGGACTTGCCGTCCTGTTTGGATCGAACCGCGTGCTTCGCCCGGTAGCGCTGGCCGCTCTCATCAGTGCGATACTCCTCGCGGAATACCTGCGAGATATCGGCCGCGATTGCATCGACGATGGTTCTAATGTTTGGCTTGTGCAAACCATTCTTATAAGCCCATTCAGCCACAAGATGTGGGTCAAGCAAACCGTCGCCGCCGACTTCGGTTTGATAGCGTTCGAGATAGGCTTTCACCTGATTTGCATAAGCCGACATTTTAGCTCCTATTGGTTACTCAGAAAACGAACCCCATCCGTCCGCATCGGCCGACGGAAGCACACATGCCCGCACCTTCACCTGGTGCTTGCGCAAGAAGTCGTGACGGTCCAGCTTGCGTTGAAGCTGCCCGACCACCAGTCCAGGATGTACGTTGATTCGCTGCGCAAACAGAAGCACCTTCTGTTCCGAAAAGTACGGCTGAACGCGTGCGATGAAGTTTTCAAGCTGGTCCGGGGGGACGCAGAAGCGCGCCCCAGCTTCGTTTGCACGGACTTCGCACTCGGGCAGCGCGTCATTGCTGGTGCCAACATCGGTGTCGATGATGGGTTCGCCGGCTTTGCCATCCTCCCGGAGCACATGCTCGATTTCATGGCGCAGAACGAACCAAAAATTGTCGATGCGGTCGAACCGCAACGTCATTCCGATCACTGGCTGATCGTCGGCGAGCCAGAAACAGGCACCGTCCAGCTTTGAGCTGGCCATAGGCTCGACAAACACCAGTCGCACACCGGCCTCGGCCAGAATGCGCGGTACATGCCTAGTTTCTTCTGGTGCTTGAACAAGTGTCTGGAGTCTCTCGACCGCCGCCAGCAGTTTCTCATGCGAGTAAGTAGGCACAATCTGCTGCGTGGCCATTGCCCGAACACGGAAGAGCCACGCCAGTTGCAGAAGCGTGACGTCCATGGTCGCGTCAGTCTTCTTCGCACGGTGGTTCAGCGCGGGTTGCGCGTCCATGTCGGAAATGGCGAAAAACTCGCAGAAGCGCTGCTCCATCACATCGAGGTTTTCGCTGGCTCTGATCCAACCGCGTCGCAACATCTCGCGCACTGGAAACTTGCTGTACAGGCGCGATTTGCGCGCAACGTTGTTGTTGCCAAGTTTGACCTTGGAAAGTTGATATTGGCTTTCTAAATTCATCCAATACTCGGCCGACATTCCAAATGCCTCAGCTAAGCCCCGAGCGGTTTCGGGCGTGATGGCGCGCTTTCCAGCAATCAACTCGCTGATCAGACGCGGGGGGCGGCCCAAAATATCTGCCAGCTCTTGCTGGCTCCACTCCCGCGCTTCCAGCTCTTCCCGCAGGAATTCTCCCGGTGGGAATACTTCAGCAGGCACGCGTGCGTTCATGGTCTCTCCAATTTCTAGTGGTAATCAACAATCTCAACAATCCCGATAACTTTGCATGGGTGCTCTCCTCGAATTTCCAGAATGAGCCGCCACTGCATATTCAGTCGGATTGAATGCTGACCTTCCCGATTTCCCCTTAGCTTTTCAAAGTGCAGCGCCTTCGCGGCATAGAAGTCTCGCTCATCCAGGAATGCACGGATCTGCTGCATGCGTTTTCGATAGACGCGCACGATTTCTTGCGACAGTCCCGCTGTGAACTGAGCATCTGTCTCAAGGCGGTCTAAGTCGTCATCGTCAAATTCAACATCCATGTTGTCAGTTTAGGTTAGTGCAAAAAAATCGTCAAGTACATAATTACACTTGGTGTAAAGATGTACTTATATAACATTTTATCTATGAATTAGGTTTGGTGTTTAAGGGGGCGCTTGGCGAAACGGAAATTAAAGTACGCTAAGACCTCGGCATTCACAGCACCGCACTATCGCGAAGTTCTTCCAATTCTTTAATCAGACGGTCTCGATCACCTGCAATATATGCCAATAATGCACCTTCAAAATCGTTCACCAATCGCTTCGCCGCCGCATCGAATTGTTCAATTTCTTGCTCTCTGGTATGGCCAGACCTTGTGCTCCAATAAGCTGCTTCTTTGAGTTTAACGAAATCAGCCTCAATGTCATCTTTTGTCCGCAATTTTAATTCCCCTTTTGCAAATGATCTTGTATTGTATTCAATGGTGCGAGCTCACGAGCACGCATTACATTTCTGCGGCTCACGCTCAGCTGTCCAGTTTGACTATACCCTAACCTGATGTCAGAAGGCCCCAGCATATGCCGTCAGAATAGGGTTGGTATCGCAATTGGTTGACACATGCCTTGAACGATCATAGAGTCTTTCCTGACACATCTTGTTAAGGAGCACATTTTTGCGAGGTCAACGTATCGGTTATGTCCGGGTCAGCAGTTTCGACCAGAATCCAGAGCGTCAGCTCGATCAGGTCCAGGTGGACAAGCTGTTTACCGACAAAGCCTCGGGCAAGGATACACAGCGGCCGCAGCTTGACGCCTTGCTTTCGTTCGCCCGCGAAGGCGACACGGTAGTCGTGCACAGCATGGACCGTCTGGCTCGCAACCTGGACGATCTGCGCCGGCTGGTGCAGACGTTGACCAAACGCGAGATACGAATCGAATTCGTCAAAGAATGCCTGAGCTTCACCGGCGAAGACTCGCCGATGGCGAACCTGCTGCTGTCGGTCATGGGGGCGTTTGCGGAGTTCGAGCGGGCCTTAATCGGCGAGCGGCAACGCGAAGGGATTGCATTGGCCAAGCAGCGCGGCGTCTACCGAGGTCGCAAGAAGGCGCTCGCGGACAACCAGGTTGTCGAGCTGCGCCGCCGTGCTGGTGCCGGCGAACAGAAATCAACTCTTGCGCGAGAGTTCGGCATCAGTCGGGAGACTCTGTATCAATACTTGAAGGTAACGCCAACTCCTTAACCCGGTTTTACGTTCTACTGCACCTCAAACCCCACCTGGTGCGCTGCCGGCGCCGCTGACCTGGTGGGGGTGCCCACAGAATTCGGGAAAAATAGCACGCTAAGGATTTCTCCGTGTCCGCAAAGGCCGAAATTGTCCCTCGTCGATCTCCGATTTTGGTGCCAAACGTAGTCCCCGGTCAGGTTGATGTGTTCCCAGCCCAGTGGCGACAAGTATTGCAGCGTGCTGTCGTCGGCTAGCTTGCCGGCTTCGCAAGGTCTGTGTCGACCGCTCAAGATACACGCTATCCCACAGCACGATGGCGGCCGTCACCAGGTTCAATCCGCTGGCGCGGTAGCGCTGCTGCTCGAAGCCCCGGCCCCTGATCTTGCCGAGCCGATGGATGAAGACCGCCCTGGCCAAGCCGTTGCGCGCCGCGCCCTTGTTCAACCCCGCATGCACGCGCCGGCGCAGCTCAACGCTTTGCAGCCAGTCCAGAATGAACAGCGTGCGCTTGATGCGTCCCAGTTCGCGCAGTGCGATAGCCAGGCCGTTCTGGCGCGGGTAGCTTTCGAGTTTGCGCAGCATGAGCGATGCTGGCACGGTGCCATGCTTAATTGACGAAACCAGTCGCCAGAAGTTGATTATAAATTAAAAGTTTATTATAATTTAATATTTGATTTTTTTATTAATCTAACAATCTGGCTTTTTCGCTGCACTCTAGAATTAATATTCTAATACTTAATTATAAAAAAGGAAATTATTATTAACACTACTAACCCGTCTGCTGGAAGCATTGAAACACACGAAGGAGTTGCATTATTTACATTTAATGGCTCAGGTCACAATACTTTTCCTACTTGGAAGATGATTGAAACCGCCGAGATTTTGGAGAACCTTGACACAAGTGCCATTCGTGCGGTTGTGATCACCGCAGGCGAAGGCCGCTCATTCGGAGTCGGCGGTGACTTCAATGAAGTGAGCACCTTCCGAGGAGAAGACGAAGTCGACCGCTGGATTGCTGCCTGCGTACGCATGTATACCTCAGTGCTGCGCCTGCCAATTCCCGTAGTGGCGGCCATCGACGGCTACTCAATTGGCATCGGCTTGCAGTTGGCGCTGTGCGCCGACTATCGCGTGGCTTCCCATACAGCCGACCTCCGCATGCCGGAATTAAAGCTGGGCATAGCTTGTGTGCTAGGAGCATGCTTGCTCAATGAACGAGTCGCAGCGCCGGTTGTCGGGCGCATGATTATGCAATGCGAGCCTTGGCCTGCCAAGGTCGCCCTAGACGCCGGCCTAGTTCACGAAATGTGCACACCCGACGAATCCTTATTGGCGCGCGCGATCAATGCTGCACACCGCTTTGCCGAGTACCAGTCCGTTCCTTTTGCCAAAACTAAGCAATATATCAACGCTGGGATTGTCGAGCGCCTGAAACATGCGTGCATTGAAGCTACTAGCGCGCACCGTGCCGGCTTTTCGGCATCGCAGGCAGCTCAGGCGCGCATGCGCCAGGTGATCGGCAAAGATTGATGGGAAAGAGAATTACAATGAGTGAATTATTAAAATCAGGAGTGTTTTCTATCCGTGGCGCAGCCGGGGAAGCAAGCCTGTATCAGGTAGACAACCGCGAGCTTGCTACCCGCGCTGGCGCGCTGCTGAAACCGCGACAGATCGATATCGTTACGCCGACACTGGGTCAATGGCCGCTGTTTCTCGTCAGCGCGGATTTTGCATTGGGGCAATGGCTCATCACCAATGACTATTTGCTGGCAGTGCGCACTGGCGCGCAGTGGACGGATGCGTGCGTTGAGCGTCTGGTTCCAGGCGTCTTCGTGCAACTCGCTTACGATGGTCTAGGCTGGCAGCTGACCTACACGCCTCGCCAAGCCACATTGATGCCGGCCGACACCATCGATTCGCTGGACGAAGCTATTGCTGTGGTCGACGAATCCCTGAACGCGGCGGTGCAGGCGATTGTTGCAGGTGGCAAACCTGTCATGTTGCTGCTTTCCGGCGGTGTCGACTCTGGCCTGCTGTGTGCGCTGCTTGCATCACATGGAGCCGATGTGCAAGCGCTGTCGATCCGGACGCCATGGGGCGACGAGTTGGAAGGCGCACGCCGGACGGCCGAATCTGCTGGGGTTCCAATGCTGATCTTGGAGTTGACAGAACAAGACATTATCGACGGCATCGAGCACGCGATGCATTGGTTACAGCATGCTGAACCAGAGACTGTGCTGATTCAGGTTCTGGTGACGATCGCCCAGCGCTATGCGGCCGCCCATTCACGCGACCTGATTACAGGCATGGGAAGCGATCTGCTCAACGCCGTTACAGAAACCGGAATGACTTCCTCGGATGCGTCGATTTACGGCCGCATCCATAGCACAAGCGCGTCTGGTCTGTTCCAGACCAATGCGCTGGGCACACTGGGTGAGCATCTAGTGCATCATCCATATTGGCAAGCCGCAACGATCGCCGCACAGCTGAGCGTGTGCGATCGTCTTAAGTCCGGCGAGGGGTATGAGAAATATTATCTGCGTCAGCTTGCCGCACGCCGCCTACCCGAGAAAACCGCATTTGGCACCAAGACTGCCATTCACCAGGGAACCAACCTGTACGAAGGGCTCAATCAAGCACTGGCGCCTAAGTGTGTCGAGCAGTACATTGCCGACGCTTGGAGCACGATTGTCAGTACCTGCGAGTGAAGCCTATTTCTCTACCCAACCAAGAAGTCCTTGCAATAAATATGACTAAATTTATGCACACGATTACCGAATCCGGAGCGGGCGCGCAACTGGCCATCCACGGACTCCGTCCTGCAGTTGGCGAGCTCGCCAACTGCACTATTAGCCACGCCCGACAATACGGCTTCGTCTTGCTCCGAGATCTCGAGTTGAATCGAGAAGAATTTACCGCGTTTGTCAAGAGCGCGGGCACTACCGCTGAGCATCGTTTCGGCACCGGCTCAGCCGAATTACTTGACCTCAATGCCGACCCGGATCCGAAAAAATATGTGACTGGGCGAGCTCCACTCCCATTGCACACTGATGGCGCCTTCGTCGGCACGCATCCAAGCTTCATCATTTTGTACTGCGCCCACATTGATCAACAGCCTGGCGATGGCGAAACGCAGCTATGCGACCAGCGCCTCGCGATGGCGTCGATGCCGGCGGATCTGAAAGAACTGTTTTCCGCCCCATGGGAGTACATGGTGCACGATGCCTCGCACTTCCCGAGCATCGCTAGTCAATGGGTATCTGTTCCTCCGGTGATTGAAAAGGATGACGGAACCAGGACATTGAACATGGCGATGCCTTTCGAGCTAGGGGATCCCAACCCCGGCTGGTCGGTGCGTATTTCTGGAAAAAGCACCGAGGAAAGCACCGCTCTGCTCCGCGCATTAGATCAATACCTAAAAAACAGCGAATCCTTCTATTCGCACCGCTGGCGTATCGGCGATCTGCTAATTCTTGATAATTCACGCGTGCTTCATGGTCGTAGTGCTATCACCGGTGCCCGTCATTTATACCGAGGACAATTGCAATGAGCACGACGCGTGAAACGATATTGCACTGCCTGAGCGTGCACGACCCCGCCAGGGAGGCGATCCGCTGGGGCGACCAGATTTGGACCATAGGCGAGCTTACCTCGAACGCCACTCAATGGGCCGTCACGCTTAAGGAATACATTCAGCCCGGCGAAATCGTAGTGTGCGATTACCAGGAAGATCCGTTCGAGTACATGGCCCTGTTTCTAGGCGTGATGGCCGCCGGCGGGATCCACCTGTCTACGCGTGACCGCAACAGCACCTGGAACCGCCTGAACCGCATTGGGGCCTCTTGGAATGCTGTCAGCCGCATCGCGCCGCAGCCGCACGAGATTGCTGCGCTGGACGGTTTGCGGCTAGTCTTAGCGCCTGATGCGCAGGTGCTGCTTGTGCAAACACCGTCGAAAGGCTCGACCAGTGACTCAGCCGAGCCGGGTCGGATCTTGGAGACCTCGGGCAGCACTGGCGAGCCGAAATGGGTGTACTGGACGGAACAGGATCTGCTGGCCGACCGTAGGTCTTGGATAGAAGAACTGGCCCTTACGACAGCCGACAAGGTGCTCAATTTGCACCCACTTGACTTTGCTCATGGCATAGACGTGCATGTACTACCAGCACTGATGATCGGAGCACTACTCATTCACCGCAATATCCGCATAGATAACAAAGCGGAGATTGCAGCTGATCTGACCGTGCATGGGATCACCATGATGAGTGCACTACCATCGCACTATACCAGCATCGCAGTGTGCTGCACCGCCCCGAACGCGGGGCAGTCAGTGCGTATGGCCCTGGTTGGCGGCGCGTTATTGTCTCCAGCTTCGGTACAGATGGTGTACCGCCGGACGGGCCTGCAACTTAAGCGCCTTTACGGCGCGACCGAGGCAGGCATAATGTGCGCCGACTTGAAGAGAGATGAGCAAAGCCTCCCCCGTCTGCGTCCAATGAGCGGCGTGTCGATGACCATACGCCCCTTGTCTAATGTTATTTCTGCGGTCTTTCCGACGGTAGGTGAGCCATACTTTAGGCGCACTCACATGGCACGTAGCTATTGGGGTGACCCGGAGCGAACTGCCTCTGCTTTCAGCGACGGCTGGTATAAGAGCGGCGATGCGGTCATCTGCAACGACGACGGTTCCGTCGCCGTATTGGGCCGTGTTGACGACGTGTGGATTAATCCAGACTCGGAAGTGATGCATTCCAGTGGCGAAGTGTCGGCTTCACTTGTGGACGTAGAAGGCGTTACAGAAGTGGCCGTCATTCCACCCAAGGGTGAGGCGCTGTCTCTGGCCACCGTGTTCTGCACTGTTGACCCTAATGCGCATTTGAAGAAAGTCGAGGCCGAGATCGCCTCGATCCTGAGCGCTGCCGGAGTACGGGCCAACATCTATCTGAGCAATGAGTGGCCTCGCACGTTGGTCGGCAAACCCGATCGTCGAGCTTTGCTGGCATGGGTCCAATAAACCGATGGCAAAGCCGGGTGCGATTCAGCTGGTGTAATCAGAGTTAATGCGGATATATCCTTCTGACAGATCGCAACCGTAGGCCGTGAATCGTCCGTCGCCAATGCAGAGCGAAATATTGATTTCTACTTCATTCTGTTGAAGGTATTGTTTCAGTCGGGCCAGCTCGGCCGGCTGAATCGAGACGGCGGTCGGCGGATAGACTTCTTGGGTTCCGAAGGCAACCGTGGTAGTTTCTGCCGTGATGTCTAGTTCTGTATCAAGCTTGCCGATTGCCATAACAACCCGCCCCCAGTTGGGGTCGCTGCCGTGAACGGCGGTCTTGACCAAGGGCGAATTGATGACCGATTTTGCGACTAAGCGGGCTTGCTTGTCGTCGCGCGCCCCGGAGACGTTGACGATGATTGTTTTGGTGCCGCCTTCGCCATCGCGCACAATTTGCTTAACGAGATCCAGCGCGCAGTCGTAAAGGCAAGCGTCAAACTGGTTCTGATCTACTGGACCGGCCAATCCATTGGCGAAAATCGCGGCAGTGTCACTAGTGGACTGGTCGGTGTCGATACTCATCGCGTTGAACGTACGATCCACCACGCGGCTAAAGCTGTCTTTCAGTTGTGCCTGCTCAAGCGCAGCATCGGTAAAAAAAAACACAAGCAGCGTAGCCATGTTTGGTTCAATCATTCCGACACCTTTAGCGATACCGACGATGACGCTACCGCCGCAACGGCCGGTAGCCACCTTCGGGCGTGTATCAGTGGTCATCATCGCGCGCGCCGCTTGTTCGCTTTTCAATGAACCGAGTTGTTTAGGAAAACGGGCGAAGCTGGCGCGGATCTCATCCATGGGATATTGACGCCCGATAACACCGGTCGAGGCGACTAGTACACTATCCGTCGGTAGGTGCAACACCTCTGCCGCCAGGCGCTGCAGTTCCTGCGCATGTTGCAGTCCTTCGGGGCCGGTGGCAACATTGGCGTTTTTTGACAGAACCACCAAGCCTTGGAATGGCTGATTTTTAGCAAGCGATTGCTTACTAATGAGCACACTTGGCCCAGCAAAACGTGATTGTGTAAATACCGCCGCTGATTGGGCCGGAACGGTTGACGCCACCAGCAGACAATCGTCGTCGCCATTCTTAAGGCCGACGTTGGCGTGCAATCCGACAAAACCTTGTGGTAAATGTGCATTTTGAAAATTCATGTAATACCTTCTTATATTTTTGCTACCGTTGTTGAAGTTTGGATTTGAGGGGCAGTGAAACGTAAAACGTGATTAAGTGTAGCGTAAGCGGTCCACAAACACCAGTCAGTCAGTTTAAGTGGCGGTCATGCCGCAACACATTAAGCCGATATTGTGCCGCTTAGTTGGCGGGTTTTAAAATTCCACGGCAGGAGCGCATCGACATCGTC
>Ga0302155_10003289_pt1 | contig 10547 bp, 11 predicted proteins | sample I_Bog_N3_1_FD_193508 | JGI IMG/M metagenome (GOLD analysis project Ga0302155, IMG submission 193508) | Peat permafrost microbial communities from Stordalen Mire near Abisko, Sweden - I_Bog_N3_1 | ecosystem: Environmental > Terrestrial > Soil > Wetlands > Peat | place: Sweden: Abisko, Stordalen...
ATTGGCTCTGGACCTACAACAACGACCGACCCAATATGGCCATCGGCGGTATCACTCCCGCCCAGAAACTGAAATTGGCCGCCTGAATTCTATGTTCAAACCCCGCTAAAAACGGGGGGATTACCGAGGCTCAGGCCATGTTGGCCGGACGCCAGCCGTAGGAAAGTGAAATGATCGTCGACGATGGTTAGCATTCCCGCCAGCCCGTCACGAATATTGGCGAGCTTGGAACCCAAGATCACATTCGCCCGGTCGGACATGGCGAGGAACACAGCCAGCACAGCGTGGCAATCACACGGCCAAACCCAGATGGCCATTGGCCGCTATATCGACGGCTTCTATAATCCCGTCAGGCGGCATTCCGCCCAAGGATATAAAAGCCCATGCTGCTTCGATGCCGAAGCTGCATAAACCGAGAAATGCTCTCCACTTTCGCGAGGCAAGTCCAATATGCCGAAGTCTTATTTGCGCCTATGACGGTCGTAACGAGGGGCGCCGCCAATTCCAGATTGCAGACTTTTCCTAATTTTGCCGCGACCTCTTGGTTGGTCCAATAGCTGTCATTGCAAGTTATCCTGCCGGGATATTCTCGGAATCTCCCGGCAGGAGATCAGGTCAGGCTACATCTTGGAGCCGGACCTCTCCATTATGCAGAAAACAGGCTTTGGAAAAGATACCCAATTCGATGGGATTGGGCAGGCGAATGTCCTGGACGCCCGGAATACGCTCGCGCTCCGGGTCAAAAGAACGGTCAATCTGCGAGATGAACCCCATAATTGCCCCGGTCCGGCGCGCGAACTCTTTGAGGACGAGCATCTGCTCCGAAAGCACCGGCTTGCTTCTCTGTTGATCGAGGATTTGCAGATAGTCAATGACGGCGACAGTTCCTCGGGATGCACCAGAAAGGTGCTGGACAATATAATCGGCGCTGATGTCGTCCGAGGTCACGATTTCCAGTTTGTCGCCAAGGCCGTGTGCGCCTCCATCCAGTAAATGGACACGCTCCCTCGTTTCGCTTTCGCTGTACTCCAAGGTGAAGAAAACGGCTCGTCTCCCTTCGCGGAGTGCATCAAGCAGAAGCTGAAGCCCCAGCAAGGTTTTGCCATGTCCGGGGCGCGCGCCAAGTAACAGCAGATCGCCGTCCGTAAGCCGGGACAGCAATGCCTTCGACGGTGAGGCCATCGCTGACCGGGAAGAAAGCAGACTCCATGCCCGGTAGCCTTCTTCACGCGCGATACGATCCAGCGCTTCGTGCAAAGCAATTTTTTCATCCCGAGCCAGTAGTTTGGCCCGGCGTTTCAGTTGGTGAATCGGGGCGGATAGCCTCATCAAAGAACCTCCATTCCGAGCTGAAAACGCAACCCCTCCTTATGCGAACGCTCGAACAGATGGTTCGATGATCTCGTTACCCCGTATGTGCGATACTTCCCCGGTTGGAGGGAGGAGGCGCGGGCCAAGCCTGTCACCCACAGATTATTATAAGGCGGCAATCCGGACAAGCGCGAGGTAGCCGTCTTAGATTTGCAATCTGATCGGGAAAGGGTGGGGTCCAAGTTTGAATTTCCTTTTGCGGCCCAACGCAGTCTATAAGTCGGTTTATCAGCCGCGGGCTCGGAACCGATGGGGTAGAGGTGCGCTCGTTACGTTGACATGACTAGGCAATGAGGTCCTGGATGGCTAAGCCCATCATCGTAGTTCCATATGATCCTCGCTGGCCCGAGTTGTTTGCCAAGTTACGTGCAACTCTCTCGGCTGCATTGGGGGATGTAGCTGTAAACATTGAACATGTTGGCAGTACTGCTGTGCCGGGTCTTGCCGCCAAGCCGATCATCGACGTGGATGTGGTCATCTCGTCTTGGAAAGGCTTGCAGCATGCTATTGGGCGGCTCGCGAAAATCGGATACGTCCATGAAGGAGATCTCGGCATCCCTGGCCGGGAGGCATTCGCCGCCCCGCGCGGCGAAACCGATCACCATTTATATGTCTGTGCTGCCGATTCGGTCGAGCTACAGCGTCATATCACCTTCCGCGACAAACTCCGCTCCAATCAAACGGCCGCTCAGCAATATGCCGAGCTGAAGTTCAAGTTGGCGAATGATTTTTATTCAGATCGCATGGCGTATACAGAAGGAAAGAGCGCATGGATTGCGGCTTTTCTTAAAGGCTAATTCTGTTAGGTCCAGTGTCTCCGTAGCAAATAGTCGATAGACGCTGCTGGTGGAATAGTGGCCCCTCTCGATGCCGCAGAGGTCGGTGCATCTCCGTCAGCTTTGGGTCACTTTGGGCCGGTCACGCCCATGCGGTCGATCCGGTGAAAAGGGGCAAGCCGTACCGATGACATGAGCATTCAAGTGCCTACCTAATGCTCGAATCGAAAGCAGATAGAAAGCCTTCAATTTCATCCCGCGTGCGCAGGAGATGCTTCTCCCCGACGAACCCCTCATAAATATCGAGATGTCCCGAATACGAGTTGGCATTCATTCGCGTTTTATATTCGGAACACCACTGTAGCAATGCCGAGCGCGACTCCTGATCTTCGCCGCTCTTTATCGGTCTATTTCTCAAGTTCCCGACACATTCATCCTCAGGGATAACAAGCCATACGAGGATCGTCGTTCGGGACAATGCCTCTCTGGCAAGCCACCCGAAGACGCCTTCAATAATCCACGCATCTTGCGCAGCGGCGTTTCGGACCGCACTTTTGGCTTCATCAGGAGGGCGTCTCTGATTAAATCCTCCTGGCATCCAATGCAAACTATCCAGTTCGATGACAGCCGCTTTGAACCGCTGTGCCAGCATATTTGCCAACCAGGTTTTACCTGCCCCACTGTTTCCCAAAATCAGAATGCGCTGACCGTCGACCATGTCTGTTTTTCCCACTTTTTGCCAAAAACGGAATACCACATCAACCCGCTGCAGGCATGCGCCTTCAATACCAACGGAAGCAATGGATGACCGGGCCAGGATCAGACTAACGCAGTTGGGCCAACCACACCGTACGACCACGGCAGGTTTTGTCGTCCTTCACGTTGGCGACGACAGAGAAGCCCTCATTTTCGAGCAATCGCCGGTACTCCGTGGCATCAAGGCTCGCGTGGTATAGCGGCTCCCCTTCAAGGCGTCCGATAGCCTCGCCGTGCTCGGGCCCGCTGGTAAACATGAGAGGCGCGCCCGGTGCGGCATGCGCCCGGAATATGGAAAACATCCGCCTCTGATCCGTGTGGTTCAGGTGAAAGAAGCTGTCCCAGGCAAGAATGCCGTTGAAGTTTCCTGGAAGGCACAGCCTTCGCATATCTGCGACAATCGCCTCTTGATCGGGAAGGCGCGCGCGGAACATGGCAATCATCGCTGGCGACGAATCGACACCGGTGACCGCGTAGCCAAGGTCGCGGAAATACCGTGCGATCGGCTCGCCGGCACCGCAACCGATATCAAGCACCGATCCGCCAGGTGGAAGGAACGCGCAAAAGCGATCCAGCCATCTCCGCTCATAAAGGCTGGCCTCACGCAGCCGCGCCTCCACCCAGGCTCCGGCAAGCTTCTCATAGATATGGATAATGCGGTCGGCTTCAGTGCTCATCTGAAGATCATGCGACTCGCGATGCAACGCTGCAATGGCCGCCTCGGGTCAACTACGGTCGAAACCGTGGTCGCCACAAGTGACAGCTTGCCCTACTCCCTATCGGACAGAAATATCCCCTCTTTCGGCCTGAACACGGTGATTTTGCGCCCATGTACATCATTCCGGAACCATGTCGCCGTGCCCGAAAGCAGATTAGCCATGCTCTGTTCCTCATCAACCCAGATGAAATTTTAAAATATCATCCGGCATCGTCAGACCCGGCAAATTTCGAGGATCTGCCTCTGGCGGCAAAATCTGATAGCGGATTGGGATCACCCCCGCCCAAGATGGGAATGAATAATCGGCCTCATCATCTTCCGGGGGGCCTACGCGGACCTTGCACGAGGCCTCGGCAATTGACATCGAGGCCACGGCCGTCGCACTGATTTCTTTCTTCTGGATTGGCCGCAAACGCTCCCACTCTCCAGGAATCAGGCCATTTACGAAGTTCCGCAGCTTCTCAATTTTGACCGTTTCGTCCTGGATCAGTTCGGCCCGGCCCAGAAGCATCACAGAACGGAAATTACAGTTGAAGTTGAAAGCCGATCGCGCCACCACCAGACCGTCCAGCAGCGTCACCGTGAGACAAATATCTTGCTGCTCCAGAGCCTTGAACATGCGACCGGCAGAAGAGCCATGCCAATAGACGCGGTCGCCTTCACGCCAGAAAAAAGTCGGCGTGACAAAAGGAACGCCATTCAACATGCAGCCGACATGGGCCAGCGGCGTCGCGTCGAGAATGCTTTCCACGGTCTGACGGTCATAACGGGCCAGCCAGTTGTAGCGCCTGACGCGCGTCCGTTCGCTGGGGGCTTCAGTTTGAGGCTGATCATCGCTCATTGGGCTCGTCCTAAGCAGCAGTTCACAAGGGCGGGGCTGAATGTCCATGTCATCCACGCCGCCGTGGTCCGGGATACGCAAGGCCGGGGCCAACTGAAAAGACAGCGCTTTATATCCGCTGCAATGCATGAGAATGGGGTGAAAGAGTAGAAAACACGTCCTTTTGTGCACTTGATGGAGATTTGCGTCCCGTCATCGCCTCGCGACTGCGGCAAAGGGTCTGGGGATTGACGTTCCCGGCAAAGAACTCCGAACGTAGAGATATTGTCCATATTCGGCGAACTCCCTGGGCAATCCTCCGCGTTTGACGGCGGCTGCCAGTCCTTTTGGATCATGCACGATCAATCCTCCCAGGATTTCGACGCCATAGGAATGGAGGCGAGATGTCATTGGCGTCGAAGGACCAACCAGCGCCGTGCGCGCCCCCTGAGCCAGACGCAAAATACGCGGCAGGCTCCGATTGACGATGGTCGAGGAGTTGATCACAACGGCCGTGCAGCCGGGCAGAAGCGTGTCTATGGCAACCAAGGGATATTCCCCCGGACGCGGATCTGTTTCGATTACCGTACAGCCCGGCAAAGCCGTCGCCATACCGGGAAAAGCTCCGATCACGACGATCCGGCCGCTCTCTCGTGCGAACAGATTGGCACCGTTGCCCATATGGCCGTCGATGTCGGCGCGATTATAATGAGCATTGATGGCGGCAACCCCCAAGGCCATTTCCAGCGGGTCCCAGGAGGCCGACAATTCGGCCAGCTGGCGCAGGCTACGGCGGGCTAAGGACGGCAGGCGAGGCAACAGGTCCTTGGGATAACGCGGAAGATAGGAAAGGCCGCTGCCATGGGGTCCTTCCACCATGATCCAGCGATGACCACAGGCAACCTGACGCACCTCGTCGTCGGCCACGCCCAGAGCAAGGTCTCGATAAAGCTGTTCCGGCCCCCACCATTGCCATAAGGCCGCCGTGTTGGATGGGATCATCGTGCCGTCCCGTCCGGCGAAATCCTGCCAAGCCGAGACGGTCTTTCCTGGGATAGACGTCAGCACGGGCATCCCCTGGAGTTCATCCCCAGCGGTTGCGGATAGACTGCACGCGGCCTCACGAAACGCCGGAAACTCAAGCATCACTACCAGATCAACATCTTCGCGCATGGCTCGGCGCAGACTGTCGGCCATCATTGCCGCCAGCGTCTCGTCCTTGCCCGTCAAGGACACGATGCTGTCGGACAAAAGATCATGCAACCGCAAAGGGCCCGCCCCATCGCCATTGGGAATAATGCCTGCGACGCGAAAGCCTCTGTCCCGCAAGGCCAAGGAAAAACGGGTCAGCAAGGGGACAATGGGAGCCGCGGCGTCATGAACGACGGCACCAAGGCGAACCCACGGAGCCTTGACTAGTTTGAGTAATCCCTCGCCGCCACCTCCGGTGCAGCGATCCTCGTCAACGGGATTTGGCGGAAAGAGGCAAGCCTGCGGATTGCGGTTGCTCATCCTGTGGCCTCCTCGTAAGGCATCAACCCAGCGTCGCGGGAACCACGAGAACAGGTTCGCCCAGTTCATGAATCAACTGCCTGCGGATGCCCCCCAAAGTCAGACCGGCCGACCCGCAACCGGCGCAGGCGCCGCTCAGTCTGACGCGCACCTTGTCCCCCTCCACGGCGACCAGAGTGATGTCGCCCCCATCCGCCTGAAAGTTGGTCCGCAGGCTCTCGATGACGTTGGTGATGATCATGATGCGCTCAGCGTCACTGAGAGGCGACATTGGCGGAGAGACCATGCCCTCTGCATGAGAGGATGACTGGCCGAGATCGATTTTCATAATCCGCTCCTCGATAAAATTGGTTCTGTTCTATCTGCAGCAACGCAACCTACGTGCCACAATGAAGACAGCGGAAAGCGGTGTGTCGTATTTATAAAGTGCTCATACAGGAAGATCCTTTCATATATTGTTTTCTCTGGTTTTTGCGACTCCAGAAAACTCATCGACAGGACCTTAGATATAAAATCATTGGTAATTTATTTTTGGCGACGCTTGATGTTTGAGCAAGAAATGTAAATTCACGCCGATAATATTCTCTTGCGACATATTTCCCTGCGTATTCTGATGTCGAGCAAACAGTCTGAAAATGTGCATCTCCTGGAAGAATATGCACAAAATGTAAATTATTTCGGCCCGTGCCCCCCGGAGGGCCTTGCGTTACATCCGAATTCCCTTAGGAAAGGGTGGGAAAAACATGAAAAGCCCCTGGCAAGATCGCCTTCATCATCCTTGGCCTTGGAATTGCAGAAGACCTCTAGGGCAAATGTTTGCATGTGGATGCCACCATGGATGACACCGTCACCCTGGAAATAGACGTTGGTAATTTCGTCGAAGAGTTCAGCCACTGTTTCACCGGCGAATGCCGGGTCAGCGTGCTGCCGATTCTTTACAAGATCAGTCAAATCATCACCGACAGCGCTGATTTCGCCGCGTCGCTTTCCATCATTCTGAACGTCATGCAACAGCAGCTGAAAATGCAGCGCGGCATCGTGACGCTGTATGATCGGCAATCGGAAACCATCTTCATCCATGACAGCTTTGGTCTGACCGAAGAAGAAAAGGCCCGTGGCATCTATGCTCCCGGCGAAGGGATCACAGGGAAAGTGGTGCAAAGCGGCAAAGCCATTGTTGCCCGCAGACTGAGCGAAAGTCCCGACTTTCTAAACCGCACTCGGGCCCATGGCGCCAAAGGTCGCCCCAACTCCGCCTTCTTCAGTGTGCCGATCGTCCATGCCCAAAAGGTTTTAGGAACGATCGGGGCCGAGCGCGTCTATATGAATCAGCGTCTGCTGAAACAGGATGTCGAGCTTCTGGCGATGGTCGCCTCCATGATCGCTCCGGCGGTTGAACTCTATCTGATCGAGAACGTCGATAAGGTCAGGCTGGAAAACGAAAACCGCCGTCTGAAAAACGTCCTGAAGGAACGCTTCAAGCCGTCCAATATCACCGGCAACTCCAAACCAATGCTAGATATTTACGAGTTAATTCATAAGGTCGCTTCCACCAAAGCGACGGTGCTGATCCTGGGGGAAAGCGGGGTGGGCAAGGAACTGGTCGCCACCGCCATCCACTACAACAGTCCCAATGCCGAAGGTCCCTTCATCAAATCCAACTGTGCGGCCCTGCCTGAAAATCTGGTGGAAAGCGAGTTGTTCGGCCATGAGCGCGGCTCCTTCACCGGAGCCCTGTCTCAGCACAAGGGATGCTTCGAACAGGCTGACGGCGGCACCATCTTCCTTGATGAAGTGGGCGAACTGACCTTAAGCGCTCAGACCAAACTGCTGCGGGTATTGCAAGAGCGGACTTTTCAGCGGGTCGGGGGGAACAAACCGGTCAAGGTGGATGTTCGCATTATTGCCGCGACAAACCGTAATCTGGCTGAAATGGTCGAACAGGGCACCTTCCGCGAGGATCTCTATTACCGCCTGAACGTCTTTCCCCTGACCATCCCGCCTTTGCGCAATCGCGGCAGCGACGTCATCACTTTGGCCGATTATTTCGTTACCGCTTACGCCGCCGAAAATGGCAAGAGCATCAAGCGCATCTCCACTCCGGCGCTGAACATGCTGATGGCCTATCACTGGCCGGGCAATGTGCGCGAGTTGGAGAACGTCATCGAGCGGTCAGTGATCCTCTCCGATGACGGAGTGATTCACAGCTACAACTTGCCCCCTTCCCTGCAGACCTCGCAAGGAAGCGGCACGGCCTATGGCGTCACGCTGGAATCCAAGGTTCAGGCTGTGGAAACCGAGATGATCGTCGAAGCCTTAAAAAACAGCAACGGCCACATGGGCGAAGCCGCCCAAGAGCTGGGACTGACCCGGCGCATGTTGGGCGTGCGGATGGAACGTTACGGCATCAGCTATAAAACCTTCCGCGCACCTTAAGCCAGCCGGACGCTCTCGTCCTTTCCCCTCGACCTCATATTTGTGACCAGCCTCCGTACGCACAGGCGGCATTGCATCAACATGTCTCCTCGCCAGGGATGAACCAGAAATATCACTTTATGAAAACAACGCTCATGAATCTACGTAATTGAAAATAGCTGTGAATATGAACCTCACAGGCTGTCAAAGGATAAAATTTACCGCCATGTAAAATGTTGGGAAAATTAACATAAACAGCCAAAACTCTCCCGACACGAAGATGCTGATATATGTTTAAAAACAATGTGCTGATCAGAGTCTCAGCGCAGAGACAAAATTCTCAGCCATTCAAGTTAACCATCTGAGAACTTGGCACGGCTATTGCGATATTGAGATTTGCACGAGCGGCTTGGTCCCGCCTCTTGGATTTCATCGCAAGGAGTTCCGCAATGACCCGGAAAGTTGCCATCTACGGAAAGGGCGGTATCGGCAAGTCGACGACCACCCAGAACACCGCTGCCGCCCTGGCCTATTACCACAACAAGAACGTCTTCATTCACGGCTGCGACCCCAAGGCGGATTCCACCCGCCTGATTCTGGGCGGACAGATGCAGGAGACGGTGATGGACACCCTACGCATTCATGGCGCCGAGAAAGTCACGTTGGACAAGGTGGTCAAGACCGGTTTCCACAACATTCGCTGCGTCGAGTCTGGTGGGCCTGAGCCGGGGGTGGGTTGCGCCGGCCGTGGCGTCATCACCGCCATCGATCTGATGGAAGAGAATGAAGCCTATACCGAGGAACTGGACTTCATCTTCTTCGACGTGCTGGGCGACGTGGTCTGTGGCGGCTTCGCCATGCCGATCCGCGAAGGCAAGGCCCAGGAGGTCTACGTGGTCGCCTCGGGTGAAATGATGGCGATCTATGCCGCCAACAACATCTGCAAGGGCCTGGTCAAATACGCCAAGCAGTCTGGCGTCCGTCTGGGCGGCATCATCTGCAACAGCCGCAATGTTGATGGCGAGCGTGAGTTCCTGGAGGAATTCACCGCCGCCATCGGCACTCAGATGATCCATTTCGTGCCGCGCGACAACATCGTGCAGAAGGCTGAATTCAACAAGAAGACGGTGACGGAATTCGATCCTGTCGCCAATCAGGCGAATGAATACAAAATCCTTGGGCAGAAGATCGTCGATAACGACAACTTTGTCATCCCGACGCCGCTGACCATGGATCAGCTTGAGGCGATGGTTGTCAAATACGGCATCTGCGACTGAGCCTCCGGGCCGGATGCCCGTGGCGGCCTCTTCGCCATGCCGCATCCGGCCGGTTCACGCGCAGCAGCTCCATTGAATCAATTCCGACCTATGACCCGGCCTCAGTTCAAGTGCGCCGGGAGGAGGACGAGTCATGCCTTATCATGAATTTGAATGCAGCAAGGTCATCCCCGAACGCAAACAGCACGCCGTCGTCAAGGGCGAGGGTGAGGACCTGACCTCCTGCCTGCCCAAGGGCTATCTCAACACCATTCCCGGCTCGATCTCGGAACGCGGCTGCGCCTATTGCGGCGCCAAGCATGTGATCGGCACGCCGATGAAGGATGTCATTCATCTCAGTCACGGCCCGGTCGGCTGCACCTATGACACCTGGCAAACCAAACGCTACATCAGCGACAACGAGAACTTTCAGCTGAAATACACCTTCGCCACCGACGTGAAGGAAAAGCACATTGTCTTCGGGGCCGAAGGGCTGCTGAAGCAAAACATCCTCGAAGCCTTCAAGGCTTTTCCCGAAATCAAGCGGATGACCATCTACCAGACCTGCGCCACGGCGCTGATCGGCGACGATATCGCCGCCGTCTGCGACGAAGTGATGGAAGAATTGCCCGGCACCGACATCTTCGTCTGCAATTCTCCCGGCTTTGCCGGCCCCAGCCAGTCGGGCGGCCACCATAAAATCAACATCGCCTGGGTCAACACCAAGGTCGGTACCGTCGAACCGGAAATCACCAGCGATTACGTCATCAACTATGTGGGTGAATACAATATCCAGGGTGACCAGGAAGTCATGCAGGATTATTTCAAACGCATGGGCATCCAGGTTCTGTCGACCTTCACCGGCAATGGCTCCTACGACGAATTGCGCGGCATGCACCGCGCCCATCTGAACGTGTTGGAAT
>Ga0302155_10003296_pt1 | contig 10536 bp, 9 predicted proteins | sample I_Bog_N3_1_FD_193508 | JGI IMG/M metagenome (GOLD analysis project Ga0302155, IMG submission 193508) | Peat permafrost microbial communities from Stordalen Mire near Abisko, Sweden - I_Bog_N3_1 | ecosystem: Environmental > Terrestrial > Soil > Wetlands > Peat | place: Sweden: Abisko, Stordalen...
AAGGCCAGAATATTGGTCTGGAAGGCGATGCCATCGATGACGCTAATGATGTCAGCGATTTTTCTCGATGAGGCATTGATGGACGACATGGTTGTGACGACCTGATCCACGACATTGCCGCCAGCAATGGCAACTTCCGATGCCGAGACTGCCAATTGATTGGCTTGCTGTGCGTTGTCGGCGTTCTGCTTGACGGTCGCAGTCAGTTGTTCCAGCGCGGTGGCGGTCTCTTGCAGTGAAGCCGCTTGATCTTCCGTGCGTTTGTGTAAATCGTGGTTGCCGATTGCAATCTGGTTGGAGGCAGTGGCAATGGTGTCCGTACCTGCGCGCACCTGGCCGACGATATTTTGCAGACTGGCATTCATGGCGTCAAGTGATTGCATCAAGGCGCCGGTTTCGTCGCCGTTGGTGGCAGCGATGTTTGCGGTCAGGTCGCCGGCGGCGACTTGTCGGGCAACGCCTACGGCCATATTGAGCGGCTTGGCAATGACGCGAGAGACGAACATGGCCAGCGAAAATCCGGCAATCAGCGCACTGGCTAGCAAGACAATGATGAAAATACGCGAGTCAATGAAGGTTGTTTCGGCGCCATGTGCCGAAACATTGCTGCCGTCGACGTTGATCTTGGTGAGCTTGTCGAGGTCACTCAAGAGTGCGAAATAGATCGTGTTGGCTGTGTCCAGAAACACTCTTTTAGCCTCATCGACCTGATGCGCCTGAAGGGCCGCCATGATCTCGGTATGTCTGCTCATCAGTGTCGCGAGCTTTTGTTGTACCTCGGGATAGAGTGCTTTTTCGGCGGGTTCGGAAATCAAACCTTCATAGGCTTTGATTTCGTCATCGAGCTGCTTGACCAAGGCGGGCATGCGTGTGCCAAGTCCGGTGCCGACTTCCTGGTTACTATCGTAGAGCGCCAATTGTGCTTCGCCGCTATGGATGCGCGCGACCAGGAGCTGAATTTTGTCAAGACTGCGGATGCTGGGCAGCCAGTTGTTGGCAATTTCTGTGGATGCACTGTTGACCTTGCCCAACTCGATGATGGAAAAAATCCCGGTGATGGCCGTCAGCAGCAGTACGCAGGTAAAAGACAACAATAGTTTTTGTGCAATTTTTAAATCAAAGAACCATTTCATAGCTTTTTTCTGAAAGTGAGAGCCTGCGTGGGAAAGGGAGGGCCGGGAGGCGTTAATAAAAAAGCAATTATTTTGAGGTAAATAGTCATGCTGATGCAAGGGTTATTCTGTCTTTCGTGTTGATTGATTGCGACAATGAGGCTTTTTGAGCGCATACGCGGTAAGTGAGGCAATTTTTCTTGGCACCGTGCAATATTTTTCTGGAATGAGAGGCCATTGCATCGGCCTATATTGGATCGGCAGCCAGTTTGAATGTGATTACGTAGACAATTTACAAAAACAAGTAAGGCCACTTCGATGTGAAGCGATGCAGCTTTTCGCGTTATTTCATGGATTGACTTGTTATCGAATCTGGCAATGCCAATGAAAAGAAAAGGATTGCGACAGCTTGCTCTACCATGCCTGTTCTCAGTGTCTTAGAAATGCGCTATAAAGGTAAAAATCGAATAGGGAGTCTGGTTCATGAACAGTTTGCTGCCCCTCGGATATCAAATAGATAAACTGGCCAGAACCTTGGCGCGTCGCTTTACTGCAGGATTCATCCTCGACGAGCAACAACAGCTTGCAGTCGGTACCGAAAGAACGCCGCTGTTACGTAACGGCGATGAAGTACTTAATCTCAATTTCACTGCCATCGATAAATTCGCCGCCGATACGGGCGGCAGCGCGACCATCTTCGTCCAGCGCGACAAAGACTTCGTGCGCATTGCCACCTCGGTGAAAAAAGAAAACGGCGAGCGTGCCATCGGTACCTTGCTTGACCATTCCCATGCTGGTTATGATGCCCTGTTGAGCGGACGCAGTTATGTCGGTTTCGCTCAATTGTTTGGACGTCAGTACATGACGCGTTACGATCCGATCCGTAACAGCGCCGGCCGTGTCGTGGGTGTGCTGTATGTCGGTATCGATGTCAGCAAACGTTTTCAGTTTGGTGTCGGCGGGCGCATCGCAGGCATCGGTCTGTTGATGTCAGGGGCAGTACTTGGCTCCTACATATGGGTCAGCAGTGCTGTCATGGAGACGGCAATTGCTTCGCTGGGCCGCACTGCATCGCCGGCCACGATGAGCGCGCTGATGGCGGCGTCGTCGCTACAACTGCACTATGGTTTCGTAGCACTGGCACTGCTGGTGTTGGTCATGGTCGCGTTGTTCTGGGGCGTACGAAAAATGATCACCACGCCGCTCACTGCAGCCACTGCAGCAGCACAACAACTAGCCAAGGGCGATCTGACCACCTTGTTGCATGTCGGTCGCCGTGATGAGTTGGGGCAGTTGATGCAGGCTGTCAATGGCGTGGCACAGGGGTTGGCGGGTATCGTTGGCACGGTGCGCGGTACTTCCGAACGCATCAACACGGCCGCGCGCGATATCGCTGCTGGCAACAATGATTTGTCTGCACGTGCAGAAGCACAGGCAGGCGAACTGGAGCAGGTACGCGCCAGCATGGAACGCTTTGGCGGCAGTATTCGCACCAATGCCGAACATACCAATCAGGCTGGAACGCTGGTTGATAATGCGGCGGTTCAGGCCGGCGAAGGTGGTCAGGTGGTCAATTCTGTTGTGGCAACGATGGGGGCAATTCGGGCCAGTTCGCACAAGGTTGCCGACATCATTAGTGTGATTGATGGCATCGCCTTTCAGACCAATATTCTGGCTTTGAATGCGGCTGTCGAAGCTGCTCGTGCCGGTGAGCAGGGACGTGGTTTTGCTGTGGTGGCATCAGAAGTGCGTCAACTCGCCCAGCGTAGTGCGGCCGCCGCACGCGAGATCAAGATACTCATCGGCGAGTCGGTCGCCAATGTCGACAGCGGCAGTGAGTTGGTCAGTCGAGCCGGCGGCACGATGAGCAATATTGAAAGCGCCATCGGCAGCGTTGCTGCGATCATGCGAGATATTGCCGCTGCCGGCGCGGCCCAGCGTGACGAGATCGGTGCCGTCACGCGGGCCGTTGGCGACATCGATCAAATGACCCAGCAAAATGCGACCTTGGTTGAGCAGGCTGCGGTCGCAACGGAAAGTCTGCGTCACGAGGCCGTGCAACTGGTCGAGAACGTGCGCATCTTCAAGCTGGCGCAACGACGCTGATTTAAGTATTGGTAGCGTGAGCGTTCTAGCTTGCATCCATCAATTTGAACGCGGCAGGCAAGCGCTCTGGTATCAGACGGTCTGCCCGGCTTGTCTTGCAGCAATGACGCACCTCAGGCAAGATTGCCAGACATGTAGATCCGTAACCCGCTGGTGGTGTGCATGACGGCGCATGATCGAAGATAATAACGACTTTTGCGCGAAGAGAGGTAAGTTGTGGCCGTCACCATTAAGACCGAAAAACAGATTGCAATGATGCGGGTGGCAGGCACACTGGCGGCGGAAGTGTTAGAGATGATCGGCGAATATGTCGTTCCCGGCGTGAGCACGGAAGAACTCGACCGCCGCTGTCATGACTACATTCGCAAGGTGCAGAAGGCCACACCGGCCAATGTCGGCTACCACGGCTTTCCCAAAACTTTGTGCACCTCCGTCAATGGCGTGGTCTGTCATGGTATCCCCAGCAGCAAAGAAATATTGAAAGAGGGCGATATCGTCAATATTGACGTGACGGTGATCAAGGATGGCTGGCACGGCGATACCAGTCGCATGTTCTTTGCCGGTACCCCCTCGCCGGAAGCGGCGCGATTGGTGCAGACGACCTTGGATGCGATGCTGGCAGCGATTGCCGTCGTGCGACCTGGTGCACACTTGGGCGATGTCGGCTACGCCATCCAGAGTCTGGCTGAAGGTGCTGGCTACTCAGTGGTGCGCGAATATTGCGGACATGGCATCGGCAAGATCTATCACGAAGATCCTCAGGTGCTGCACTATGGTCAGCCCAACTCCGGCCTGTTGCTGCGCGAAGGCATGACCTTTACGATCGAGCCGATGATCAATGCTGGCGCACGTGGCGTGCAATTGCAACCGGACGGCTGGACCGTGCTCACGCGTGACGGTTCGCTCTCGGCGCAGTGGGAGCATATGATTGCCGTGACCGCTAACGGTGTCGAAATACTGACGCCGTGGCCGCAATAGTTTTTCAGATTCCTAACCTACGTTGCCAATATGAAAACATCCCAATCCCTGCCCTTGTGGTCCATTGCATCGCCTTTGATTGGCTGGCTCCTGATTGTCGCCAGCCACATGCAATTGGGGGGCTGGTTATTGCTGGTGCTAGTAGTGGGGCTAGTCGCCTGCGTCTTGGCGGCGGTGTATCACGCGGAAGTGGTCGCGCATAAAGTGGGAGAGCCGTTCGGCACCCTGGTGCTGGCATTGGCGGTGACGCTCATCGAAGTCGCGTTGATCGTCTCGCTGATGCTGGCCGGCGGAGAGGCTACCAACGGACTGGCACGCGACACGGTGTTTGCGGCCATCATGATTATTCTCAACGGTATTGTTGGCATCTGTCTGCTGGTGGGGGCCAGTCGCCACCGGGAGCAATCGTTCGGACTTAACGGGGTGGCTGCTTCCATGGCGACGCTGGCTGCCATTGCCGTGTTGACGTTGGTATTGCCCAATTACACGGTGACGACGGCCGGTCCCTTCTATAGCTCCAGTCAACTAGCCTTCATTGCCATCATCTCCATCGTCTTGTACGGTACGTTCGTACTGATGCAGACGGTGCGGCATCGGGATTACTTCTTGCCCGAGGAAGCCGTTGATAATGAGGCGGTGCATGCTGCGCCGCCATCGAACAAGGTCGCTGGTGCCAGTGCCGTATTGTTGTTGCTTTGTCTGGGCGCAGTGGTGTTGTTGGCCAAGGCGCTGGCACCAGCGCTGGAAGTGGGGCTGGCCCGCATGGGGGCGCCGGACACGGTGATCGGCATCATCATTGCTGCCATTGTGCTCATGCCGGAAGGTTTGGCAGCGCTGCGCGCAGCCCGTGCCAACCGTCTGCAAACCAGCCTGAATCTGGCGTTGGGTTCGGCTCTGGCCAGTATCGGCCTGACCATCCCGGCCGTGGCCGTGGTTTCGTTGATGACAGGTTGGACCATCTCGTTGGGACTGGACATCAAATCGACGGTGTTGCTGCTACTGTCGTTCATTGTTGCCGCTTTTTCGCTGAGTACCGGCCGCACCACCGTGATGCATGGGATGGTGCATGTGGTGATCTTTGCGGTTTATCTATTTACCACCATCGTGCCGTGAATGATCGACTCATCTCTGAGTACGCAAGGGATCGAGCAGATGGCGCAGGGCGTTATGGTCCAGTTCATACATCAGCGCCAGTAAGGCGCCCAGTTCGCCGCGAGGAAAGCCTTCGCGCGCGAACCAGCCGAGGTAATGGCCAGGCAGGTCAGCCAGCAGGCGGTCCTGGTATTTTCCGTAAGGCATCTTCATGCTGACCAATTTCAACAAATATTCTTGATTCATCGTGCTGCCGCTTCAATCGTCTAGGGTGCAAGGATAGTCGATGCGGCTCGTCATTGCATAGTCACAATTGTTGTATAAGCTAATCGCTGCAAAGCTGGCTGTACGGCCGTTTTGTCCTTTACGGAGAAGAACAATGAACGATGATGAATTGGTGTTGCGTATTCGCCGCGAGCTGGCTGACAGCTATGACGAAGAGCTTGAGCTGGAAATTGAAGACCGTACCGTTGAGCAGCTCGCCGCAGGTGTCTATGATACCGATGGCGGTGCCGTCAATGAACAGGACAAGGCTGACCGACGCTTGTATTTCCGTGAGTTGTTTCGTTTGCAGGCAGAGCTGGTCAAGTTGCAGGATTGGGTCGTGGCGACAGGCCACAAGGTTGTGATCCTGTTTGAGGGGCGCGATGCCGCCGGTAAGGGCGGTGTCATCAAGCGTATCACCCAGCGACTCAATCCGCGCGTGTGCCGTGTGGCCGCCTTGCCGGCACCGAATGACCGCGAACGCACTCAATGGTATTTTCAGCGTTATGCATCACATCTGCCGGCAGCCGGTGAAATGGTGCTGTTTGACCGTAGCTGGTACAACCGGGCAGGGGTCGAGCGGGTGATGGGGTTTTGTACCGACGATCAATATGAGGAATTTTTTCGCACCGCACCAGAGTTCGAGCGCATGCTGGTGCGTTCGGGCATTCAGCTGATCAAGTATTGGTTTTCGATTACCGATGAAGAGCAGCACATGCGCTTTTTGAGCCGCATTCATGATCCGCTCAAGCAATGGAAATTAAGTCCGATGGATCTGGAGTCGCGGCGTCGTTGGGAAGACTACACCAAGGCCAAGGAAATCATGCTTGAGCGCACCCACATCGCCGAAGCGCCGTGGTGGGTGGTACAGGCGGTAGACAAGAAAAAAGCCCGTCTCAATTGTATTCATCATTTGCTGAGCCAAATGCCATATGCCGAGGTGGAGCATGCTGCGGTGGCGCTGCCGGAGCGTGAGCGTCACGATGGTTACTTCCGTCGCGAAGTCGCCAATGAAATTCTGGTGCCGGAAATTTATTGACCTCAGCAGCGCGCGTAGCCGCAATGAAAAACGGGAGCCAGAGGCTCCCGTTTTTCTTAGGCGCTTAAAAGCATTTTTTGATGACTTCGCCGAATGCTTGTTCGGCTGTCATGCCGCCGCGCATGAGCGCGGTGATCTCAGCCGAGTGTTCGCCGATGGTATCGGGCAAGGTGGCGCGGTTGTTCTTGAAATATTCGTATTTCTCAGTATCGACCAAATCCTTGGCGCGGGTAGCAGCACTCGGTGTGCGCACGCCGCTGGCGCGTGTGACACGGCCACCGCTGCTGCTGCGGGTGGTCTTGAGTCCGCCGGCCTTGGCCAAACGGATTTGATCGATGGTGAAGATGCCAGTGGCACTGCCTGGTGCGAATTCGCCTTCTTCAGGATGGTGCAGATGATGGTTGCCATCGAACGCCATTTTTTTGCCAGCGCTGTTGGTCAATTCATAGCGCGGACCGTTGCCGGAAGTGACGAGGGCGAATTGCACACGCTCACCGTAGGTTTCCATCTGGTCAATGACGCCGTTGAGATAGGCGCCTTTGAGGGACTCAATATTACCGTTCCAACGTTTGCTTCTTGTCGTAGTCAAAATATGTACTTCCAGTAATGATGGCAACCGCGCGCGAGGGGATCAAGCGAGACAGACAGCAATCCATGGCGGCCAGCCGGAATAAATTAGCACTCCATTATCCTCTTCTCGCGCCAAGAATGACAGGGCAGGTGGGGGAATTTGCCGTTTTTTTTTGCGAACGCAGCTGTAAGGCAAAGCCATGGCTGCGGGATTTGCCGTAATGCAATGCGTGGTAAGCATTTTGCTATAATGACGCCGTGATTTTGGGTGGCCATGGGCTCCCCAAATATGTGTCTGAGCAACAATGACAAGGGAGGCCGCGTGCGGCAGAAATCTGCTCCGGACAATTGCATTGCCGTTGTCATAATAATGCTGCCGCTGGTGCTGGCTGGCTTGTGTAGTTGCGGTATTGCCAGGGCACAGGAGCCGAGCATTAGCCAGGCAGGCATTGTCAAGGTGGTGCATGGCGACGTGCAGGTGCTGCGTCCCAGCAATGCACCAGTGGCTCCGCTGCAGGTCGGTGATCGAGTATTTGCCGGTGATCGCGTGCTGACAGGAGTCGGTGCCGCAATCGGTATCACTTTGCGCGACGACACCTTGCTCGCACTGGGGCCGAAGACCAGTTTCGTGCTGGAACAATACAGCTTCGATGCCGATGTCGACGAAGGTAATATCGCGGTACGCGTCGTCAAGGGTACGCTGCGCTATGTGACCGGTCTGATAGGCAAACATGCGCCCGAGCACCAGCAGGTGTTGACACCGACGGCCACGATAGGCATACGCGGCACCGATTTCATTGTCGACGTGGTGGCCGATGAATAAGCTGTGCATGTCATGGGTCGCACGCTTGACTATGCCGCTGATGCTACTGATAGCGCTGAGCGGTTGCGCAGACCAGAAAGAGCGTTTTGTGCTGTTGCCGCAAGCTGATGGCAGCGCCAGCAGTATCGTCATCAAGACTGCTGCCGGCCAGACGCCGCTGACAACGCCGTATGCAGCCATCGAGACCCAGGCCGGCAAGTTCGCCAAGGTGATGACGCTGAGCGCTGCCGAGGTTCAGCAGCGCTATGCACCAGTGATGGGCAATCTTCCGTTGCGACCTCGTATTTACGTATTGCAGTTTGAGTTGGGGCGAGACCGGCTGACGCTGGAATCGCGCAAATTCCTTGATCAGGCAATGGACGAGATCAAACAATTTCCGGCTGGCGAGTTTGTCGTGACCGGTCATGCCGACAATATCGGTAATCAGGCCTTCAATCAGATCTTATCGCTGCGACGTGCGCAGTTGATTGAAACTGAACTGAGGAATGCCAGCATTCATTTTGTTAGTATCGAAGTGGTCGGCAAGGGGGCGCAAGAACCGCGTGTGCCGGCCAAAAAGGGCGTGCCTGAACCGCGTAACCGCTACGTCGAAATCAAGCTGCGTTAGAATCGCTTGATTTTTACTACAAGGTGCTGACTGGCGTTGGACGCTGCTTGCCTCTTGCTACAGACCCTCAGTGGACTTTAAGAGGCAACCATCCTGATGACAACGAAAATCATGCCGCAGCGCCATTGAAAATCTGCCAGACATACCAGCATAATGCTCTCCCACTTCGTGCGAGCTTCCATGTCATCCCGCTTCGCCATCGTTTTCGTACTGTCCATACTCGCTGCGCTGCATGCCTGGGTAGGCTGGCGTCTGGTGCAGTATCAGTCGTTGCGGTATTGCTGAGGGGCCGGAGCAGAGTGTCAATCAGGCAGGCAAACAAGTATTGTCAAGCTCGTGCATAGCAGATACAGGTACCAGTATCCTAGTACTGCGTTAGTAGCGCCGCTGAAGGTCTGCGATCACGTATTTTCCGACGCTAGAAGCACACAAATTGCTTGGTCAGGCGATTGCGGAGTTTAAAACAATATCCGATCGACAACCAATCATGGGAGCAATCGACTCGACTACCGCCCACATTGACGGGTGTGCGCTGCGTTGTTCCCGCACCAGGCGCACAGCACGCTCACACACCTCAGAGAAAAATTTGCTTGGCTTCTTGTTCATGGCACCATTCTCTCAAATGTTGGTGTCTCCACAAAATCCGGTGCGGTTCACTAGTGCACATTGTTGGATGACTGACCAATAGCATCTGCGATCATCAATCTCAAATGGGATCAATGAACAACGCCGTTTTTTCGCATGTGGATGCTTGCGCGGCGTTTCGGGTTTCACGCACCTTGAATCTTCTTCGGATAAGTCATCCGTGATGGCGACATCGCATATTAGAAGTGGCTGTCACAGGCACTCACGAGCGAGCACTGTGGCGGCAACAAAAACTACACAGTGCAGCGCCATTGAAAATCTGTCAGGCATGCCAACATACTGCTCTCCATCACTTCGTGCGAGCTTCCATGCCATCCCGCTTCACCATCGTTTTCGTGCTGTCCGTACTCGGTGCGCTGCATGCCTGGATAGGCTGGCGTCTGGTGCCGGCATTGAGCGCCGATGTTACGGCGCAATTGCTCTATGGTATTTATTTGTTGTTGTCGTTTGTGCTGATTCCGACCGCTTTGCTGGCGCGTACCCTGCGGTCGCAAATCTGGGCCGATCGCCTGACGTGGGTTGGCATGCTGGCCATGGGTCTGTTTTCTTCCTTATTGTTGCTCACGCTGGTACGTGAGGTGGCGTTGCTGCTGGTGCCTCTACTGATACCCACGCTCGCACCACAAACGTTGGTGCAGTGGTCGGCGCGGGTAGCGGTTGCAGGGGCGGGGGCACTGACCTTGTTAGGTTTGATCAATGCTCGGCGCGTGGCAGCGGTAGTGCATGTGGATGTGCCGATTCGTGATTTGCCGGTGGCGTTGCAAGGCTTTACCATCGCCCAGATCAGCGATATTCATGTCGGCCCGACCATCAAACATGACTATCTGCATGCCATCGTGACCAAGGTCAATGCCTTGCAAGCAGACGTGGTGGCCGTGACCGGCGATCTGGTCGACGGCAGTGTCGCGCAGTTGTCGCGCCACACTGCACCGCTGGCACAATTGCAGGCGCGTCACGGCGTGTATTTCGTGACCGGTAACCACGAATATTATTCCGACGCGCCGGCCTGGGTCGTCGAACTGCGCCGACTTGGATTGACTGTGTTGATGAATGAACATGTGGTGTTGCGCCATGACGGTGAGTCACTGGTGCTGGCCGGCGTGACCGACTATAGCGCGCATCATTTCGATCCTGCCCAGCGCAGCGACCCGCATGCGGCGATCCTGCATGCGCCCACTGACAGTGGCGTCAATATCTTGCTGGCACATCAGCCGCGCAGCGCGGAGGCCGCCGCCGATGCCGGCTTCGACTTGCAGTTGTCTGGGCATACGCATGGCGGCCAGTTTTTCCCCTGGAATTT